>WNGB01000713.1_pt1 | contig 63439 bp, 33 predicted proteins | sample 5400681 | NCBI WGS metagenome assembly WNGB01 (sample SAMN13153367, study PRJNA577476) | soil metagenome | isolation source: 115 cm soil or saprolite under grassland replicate 2 | place: USA:California | collected 2016-06-15 | reverse complement strand
TCGACGGCACGCGGGCGTACGTGCTCGACGCCCGGGGCGAGCCCCTGCCGGTCGGCGTACCCGGCGAGCTGTGCCTGGGGGGCGGTGGGCTGGCGCGCGGGTACCTCGGCCACCCGGAGCTGACGGCGGAGCGCTTCGTCCCCGCTCCCTTTGATGATCGAGGCGGGCGCCTCTACCGCACAGGCGACCTGGTGCGCCGGCGGGCGGACGGCGACCTCGACTTCCTCGGGCGGCTCGACCACCAGGTCAAGATTCGCGGTTTCCGCATCGAGCTGGGCGAGGTCGAGGCGGCGCTGGCGGCGCACCCGAGCATCCAGGAGGCTGTGGTGCTGGCCCTCCCCGAGCCGGACGGCGGCCGGCGCCTCGCGGCCTATGTAGTGACCCGGGAGGGCGAGACGGCCGATTCCGCGGTGCTCCGCGCCTGGCTCAAGGAGCGCCTGCCGGATGCGTTCGTGCCGGCCGCTTGGAGGGTGCTGGAGGCCCTGCCGCTCTCGCCCAACGGCAAGGTGGACCGCAAGGCGCTGGCCCTCCTTGGCACGGACAGCGAGGGGACCACCGCCGGCGCCGAGCCGCGGACGCCGGTCGAGCGCGAGCTGGCCGCCCTGATCGCCGAGGCGCTCGGCGTGGCGGGCGTCGGCGTTCACGACGACTTCTTCGCTCTCGGCGGGCACTCCCTGCTCGCCGCCCGGGTGGCCTCGCGCGCGTCGCGCCGGTTCGGGGTGGATCTGCCGGTCAGCGCCCTCTTCCAGGCCCCCACGGTTGCGGCCCTGGCGGAGCGGATCGCCGCGGCCGCCGGCGGGGTTGCGCCGCCGGTGACTCCGGTTCTCCGGCCGCACGAGGGCCGGGACGACCTGCCGCTCTCGTTCGCGCAGCAGCGGCTCTGGTTCCTCGACCGGCTCCACCCGGGCGGCGCGGCCTACAACATGCCGGGCGCCGCGGAGCTCGAAGGGGCGCTCGACGCCGAGGCTCTCGCCGCGGCCCTCTCGGAGGTCGTCCGCCGGCACGAGGCGCTGCGCACGCGCTTCGTGGACCGCGGCGGGCAGCCGGTCCAGGTGGTCGATTCACCGGCTCCCGTTTCTCCGGAGATCGTCGATTGCACCGGGTCGCCGGAAGACGCCGCCGGGCGGATGGCTGCGGAAGCGGCGCGGCCGTTCGACCTGAGCCGCGGACCGCTGCTGCGCGCCACCCTGCTGCGGCTCGCGCCGGAGCGGCATCGCCTCCTTCTGACGCTCCATCACATGGTGGCCGACGGCTGGTCGCTGGGCGTCCTGCTCGGCGAGCTGGCGGCGCTTTACGGAGGTTTGTCTCTCCCCGAGCCGCCGGTGCAGTACGCCGACTTCGTGGTCTGGCAGCGCCACCGGCTGGCCGGCGAGGCGCTGGAGCGGCAGCTCGCCTGGTGGAAGAACGAGCTCGCCGGAGCGCCCACCACCCTGGAGCTGCCGGCGGACCGGCCGCGGCCGGCGGAGCGCACGCAGCGAGGCAGCGTGGTGCGCACCCTCGTCCCGGCGGCGCTCGCGGACGGCGTGCACGCGCTGGCGCGGCGGCACGGCGCCACTCCGTTCATCAACCTTCTCGCCGTGTTCCAGACCCTTCTCCTGCGCGTCACCGGCCAGGAGGACCTGCTGGTGGGCTCGGCCGTGGCCGGCCGCACGCGTCCCGAGATCGAGGGGCTGATCGGCTTCTTCGCCAACACCCTCGTCCTGCGCGCCGCGCTGGCGGGCGATCCGTCCTTCCTCACGGCTCTGGAGCAGGCGCGGCAGCGCACGGCCGGCGCCTGGGCGCACCAGGACCTGCCGGTGGAACGGCTCGTCGAGGAGCTGCAGCCCGGCCGCGAGCCGGGGCTGACGCCGCTCTTCCAGGTCGTCTTCGTCCTGCAGAGCGCACCGGCGGCGCTGGACCTGCCCGGCCTCGCGGTCCGCCGGCTGCCGGTGGCGAGCGGCACGGCGAAGTTTGACCTGACGCTGGAGCTGACCGAACAGGAGGACGGCCTCGCGGCGGCCTGGGAGCTGAGCCGCGACCTCTTCGACGACTCGACGATCGAGCGCCTCGCCGGCTGGTTCGCCCGTCTCCTCGCAGGCGCCGTGGAGACGCCGGAGCGGCGCCTCTCCGATCTCCCCCTGCTCGGCGAGTCGGAGCTGCGGCAGCTTCTGGTGGAGCAGAACCCGGCTCCCACCACGGCTCCGCTCGGCGTGCCGGTGCACCGCCTGTTCGAGGAGCAGGCCGCGCGCGGGCCGCAGCGGATCGCACTCGTCCAGGGAGACCGGGAGCTGACCTACGCCGAGCTCGACGCGCGGGCGAACCGTCTGGCCCGGCAGCTGGTTGCCAAGGGCGTCGGTCCCGAGACTCTGGTCGGCGTCCTCCTCGAGCGCTCGTTCGAGATGATCGAGACCTTTCTGGCGATCCTCAAAGCCGGAGGCGCCTACGTCCCCCTCGACCCGGCTTGGCCCGCCGAGCGCCTGACTGATCTGATCAACGAGGCAGGCATCCGTCTCGTCATTGGCAGGGAGGGGGCGCCCTCTCCCGCTTCTGGGTGGGAGAGCGGGGAGGGGGGGCAGGGGGCGCTCGCCTATGCCATGTTCACCTCGGGCTCGACCGGGCGGCCGAAGACGGTGGGGGTCGAGCACCGGTCGATCGTCCGCCTGGTGCGCGACACGGATTTCGCGGACTTCGGCCCGGACCACGTCTTCCTGCAGCTCGCGCCGCCGGCCTTCGACGCCTCCACCCTGGAGATCTGGGGGGCGCTCCTCCACGGTGCGCGGCTCACGCTCGCCCCGGCGGCCGTGCCCTCCCTCGACGAGCTCGGCGACCTCCTGGCGCGGCACGGGGTCACTATCCTCTGGCTCACCGCCGGCCTCTTCCATCAGGTGGTGGAGAGCCGGATCGGCATCCTGCGCGGGGTGCGCCAGCTCCTCGCGGGAGGCGACGTGCTGTCGCCCGCGGCGGTCAACCGGGTGCTCGCCGAGCTTCCCGGGGTCCGGCTGATCAACGGCTACGGGCCGACCGAGAACACCACCTTCACCTGTTGCCATCAGGTGACGGAGCCGGTCCCGCCGGGGCGGAGCGTGCCGATCGGCCGGCCGATCCCGGGGACGCGGGTCTACGTGGTCGACCGGTGGTTGCAGCCGGTGCCGGCGCTCGTGCCCGGCGAGCTGCTGGCGGGCGGCGAGGGCCTGGCCCGCGGCTACCTCGGCCGGCCGGACCTCACCGCCGAGCGCTTCGTGCCGGATCCTTTCGGGGAGCCCGGCGCGCGCCTCTATTGCACCGGCGACCTGGTGCGGCGTCTGCGGGGTGGCGAGATCGAATTCCTCGACAGGATCGACCGCCAGGTCAAGATCCGCGGCTTCCGGGTGGAGCCCGGAGAGATCGAAGGCGTGCTGGCCCGCCATCCGGCGGTGGCTCAGGCGGCGGTGCTGGTGCGCGAGGTGGCGCCGGGGGACCGGCGGCTGGTGGCCTTCATCGTGCCGGCCGGGGAGCTGCCGCCGGCCGAGCTGCGCTCCTGGCTGGGTGAGCGGCTGCCGGCCTATCTCATCCCCACCCTCGTGCCGCTGGCCGAGCTGCCGCTCACCGCCAACGGCAAGATCGACCGCCGGGCGTTGGAGGGAATCAGCGAGCCTCTCGATACCGTGGAGCGGGAGGCTTTCGCGGCGCCGCGCACGCCCGCCGAGGAGGTCATCGCCGGCATCTGGGCCGAGGTGCTGGGCGTTCCGCGGGTGGGCATCCACGACGACTTCTTCAGCCTCGGCGGCCATTCGCTGCTCGCCACGCGGGTGGTGTCCCGCATCGTCGACGCGCTGCATACCGACCTGCCGCTGTCCACCTTCTTCGAGGCGCCGACCGTGGCGGGGCTGGCCGAGCAGCTGTTCGGGGCACCGCCGGCGGTCGCGACCGAGGAGACCTCCGAAGCGCCGCCGCTGGTCCGCCGTCCCCATCCGGGCGCGATGGCGCCGCTGTCCTTCGCGCAGCAGCGCCTCTGGTTCCTCCACCAGCTCGAGCCGGACAGCGCGGCCTATCACGTCTCCGGCGTCCTGCGGCTGGCGGGTCCGCTGCACCCTGCGGTGCTGGAGCGCGCCCTCGCCGAGATCGTCCGCCGGCACGAGGCGCTGCGCACCGTCTTCGCGGAGACCGAGGCCGGGCCGGTCCAGCGCATCCTGCCTCCCGCGCCCGTCCCCCTGCCGGTGCTCGACCTGCGCGGAGTGAGCGATCCCGCGGCCGAAGCCGAACGGATCGGGCTCGCCGAGGCGCGGCGGCTGTTCGACCTCGCCGCCGGACCGGTCCTGCGGGTGTCGTTGCTCCGCCTGGCGGACGAGGAGCATCTGCTGGTGGTCGTCATGCACCACATCGCGTCGGACGGCTGGTCGCTCGGCCGGATGATCGGCGAGCTGGCGGCGCTCTACGCCGCGTTCGCCGCCGGCGCGCCGTCCTCCCTGCCCGAGCTGCCGGTGCAGTACGCCGACTTCGCCGAGTGGCAGCGGCGCACCCTGAGCGGGCGGTTCCTGGAGCGCCAGCTCGGCTGGTGGCGCGAGCAGCTCGCCGAGGTGCCGGTCCTCGAGCTGCCCGGCGACCATCCTCGGCCTCCTGCCCCGTCCGGCCGCGGCGCCAGCCTGCCGGTCGCCCTGCCCGCGGGGCTGTCGCGCGATCTCCAGACCCTGGCTCTCGGCGAGGGGGTGACCCTCTTCATGGTCCTGCTCGCCGCCTTCGCCACCCTGCTCGGCCGCTGGAGCGGGCAGGACGATCTGGCGGTCGGCTCGCCGGTTGCCAACCGCGACCACCGGGAGATCGAGCCGCTCATCGGCTGCTTCGTGAACACCCTGACCCTGCGCGTGCGGATGGCCGGCGCGGGTGCGCGAGGTGACGCTCGGCGCCTACGACCACCAGGGAGTCCCCTTCGAGCGGCTGGTCGAGGAGCTCGCTCCCGAGCGCGACCGGGCGCACACGCCGCTGTTCCAGGTGATGCTCGCGCTGCAGAACGCGCCGCGGCCGCCGCTCTCCATGGACGGCCTGGAGCTCGCGCGGCGCGAGCTGCCCACGGAGACGGCGAAGTTCGACCTGACGCTGGCGCTCTCCGAGGAGGATGAGGGGATCGCCGGCGCGCTGGAGCACAGCTCCGACCTGTTCGAGACCGCCACCGCGTCTCGCATCATCGGGCATCTGATGGAGCTTCTCCGCGGCGCCGCGGACGATCCCGGCCGTCCCCTGGCGGACCTGCCGCTGCTCACCGCAGCGGAGCGCGGGCAGATCCTGGGCGCCTGGAACGACACGGCCGTGGCCGCTTCCGAGGACGTGCTGCTCCCCGACCTGGTGGCCGCCCAGGCCGCCCGCACGCCGCACGCGCAAGCCGTGGTCGGTTGGCGGCCGGGCAGGGAGGAGCGGCTGACCTATGCCGACCTGCTCGCCCGGGCGGACCGGCTGGCCGCCCGCCTCGCCGCCCTGGGAGTGGGTCCCGAGGCGCGGGTGGGCGTCTGTCTCGACCGCACGGCGGACCTGCCGGTGGCGCTCCTCGCGGTCCTCCGCGCCGGCGGCGCCTATGTGCCGCTCGATCCGGCCTACCCGCAGGAGCGTCTGGAGTTCATGCTGCGCGACTCGGGCGCGGGCGTGCTCGTCACCCAGAGCGACCTGGAGGGGCGGTGCGGCCCCTTCGCCGGTGCCACGGTGTGGCTTGATCGGTCGGATCGGACCGATCGGTCGGATCAACCTGAACCCGCGCTGCCGCAGAGCCTCGCCTACCTTATCTATACCTCCGGCTCGACCGGCGTGCCCAAGGCGGTGGCTGTCGAGCACCGCAGCGCGGTCGCCCTGGTGCGGTGGGCTCTCGGCGAATTCTCCGCCGCGGAGCTTGCCGGGGTCCTCTTCGCCACCTCGGTCTGCTTCGACCTTTCGGTCTTCGAGCTCTTCGTCCCCCTCGCGGCGGGCGGCAAGGTGATCGTGGCCGCCAACGCGCTGGAGCTGCCTCATCTGCCGTTCGCCGGCGAGGTGACGCTGGTCAACACCGTGCCGTCGGCGATGGCCGAGCTGGTGCACAGCGAGGGGCTCCCGCCGTCGGTGCGGACGGTCAACCTGGCCGGCGAGCCGCTCAAGGGAGCGCTGGTCGACGCGGTCTACCAGCTCCCCGGCGTGCTCCGGGTGGTGAACCTCTACGGGCCTTCGGAGGACACGACCTACTCGACCTGGGAGACCGTTCCGCCGGCGCCGGAGCGCCGGGGCGAGCCGCTGATCGGCCGGCCGGTCGCCGACACCCGGGTCTACCTGCTCGACCGGGCGGGGAGCCTGGTGCCCGAGGGGGTGCCCGGGGAGCTCTGCCTCGCCGGCGCGGGCGTCGCTCGCGGCTACCTTGGCCGGCCGGAGCTGACGGCGGAGCGGTTCGTGCCCGATCCTTTCGCCGCTCGCTCACGCCTCTACCGAACGGGCGACCTGGCGCGCTGGCGGCCCGGCGGCCGGATCGAGTACCTGGGGCGGATCGATCACCAGGTCAAGGTCCGCGGTTTCCGCATCGAGCTGGGGGAGATCGAGGCGGCCCTGGCGCGCCATCCGGCGGTGGGGGAGGCGGTGGTCCTGGTGCGCGAGGACGAGTCGCGCGGCAGGCTCCTCGTCGCCTTCCTGGTGCGCCGGGAGGGGATGGCGACGGCCGACCTGCGGCCGACCGTCCTGCGGCAGCAGCTGCGCCGCACCCTGCCCGAGCACATGGTGCCGGGCGCGTTCGTCGAGCTGCCGGCGCTCCCCCTGACGCCCAACGGCAAGGTCGACCGCCGCACCCTGGGCCGCCTGCGCTTCGACGCGGCGGCTCGGCTGATCCGGCAGGGGGTGGTGGCACCGCGCACGACGACCGAAGAGCTCCTGGCCGCGCTCTGGTGCGAGGTCCTGGGCCGCGAGCGGGTCGGCGTCCACGACAGCTTCTTCGAGCTGGGCGGGCACTCGCTCCTTGCCACGCGGCTCGTCTCGCGCGTCCGCGCCACGTTCAACCGCGACCTGCCGCTCGCCCGTCTCTTCGAGACACCCACCATCGCCGGGCTGGCGCGCCTTTTGGACGAGCCGCGCACCGGCCGGCTGCGCGCCACGCCGATTCTGCCGGTCTCGCGCGACGGCGACCTGCCCCTCTCCTTCGCCCAGGAGCGGTTGTGGTTCCTCGATCGCGTCCAGCCGGGCGCGGCCTACAGCGTGCCGCTCGCCCTGCGCCTCTCCGGTACGCTCGACGCCGGGCGGCTCGCCAGGGCGTTCGGAGCGATCGTCGCGCGGCAGGAAGCGCTGCGCACCGTGTTCAGCGAGAGCGACGGCGAGCCGGCGCAGCGCATCCTGCCCGCGGCTCCGCCCGAGTCCTGGCCGCTGCCGGTCGTCGATCTCGCCGGTCTCGCCCGGGCCGAGGCGACGGCCACGGCGCTCGCCACGGAGGACGCGCTGCGCCCGTTCGACCTCGCCTCCGGCCCCCTGCTGCGCACCACTCTGCTGCGCCTGGACTCCGCCGAGCACATGCTGCTCGTCAATGTCCACCACATCGTGGCGGACGGCTGGTCGCTCGGCGTGCTGCTCGCCGAGCTGGCGGCGTTCTACGGCGGCACGCCCGAGCGGCTCCCCGAGCTGCCGGTGCAGTACGCCGACTTCGCGGTCTGGCAGAAGGACTGGCTGCGCGGCCGCGAGCTCGAACGGCAGACCGCGTACTGGCGGCGGCAGCTCGCGGGCGCTCCGGCGGTGCTCGACCTGCCCACCGACCGGCCGCGCCCTCTCATGGCCACCACCCACGGCGGCCGCCGGCCGGTGGCTCTCTCGCCCGGGCTGACCGCGCGCCTCGCCGCGCTGGTGCGCCGCGAGGGGGCGACGCCGTTCATGGTCCTCCTCGCCGCCTGGGTGGCGCTGCTCCACCGCTTCAGCCATCAGGCCGACCTCAACGTGGGCACGCCCATCGCCGGCCGCAACCGCTCGGAGATCGAGAACCTGGTCGGCTTCTTCGTGAACACCCTGGTGATGCGGGCCGATCTGGCTGACGATTCTCCGTTTCCGGACCTCGTGGCGCAGATCCGCCGGACGGCGCTCGCCGCCTACGACCACCAGGACCTGCCGTTCGAGAAGCTGGTCGACGAGCTGCGGCCCGAGCGCGACATGAGCCACCAGCCGCTCTTCCAGGTGATGTTTGCGCTGCAGAACGCCCCCTTGGGCGCCCTGGAGCTGCCGGGGCTGACCCTGGAGCCCGCCGAGCCGGAGGTGACCGTCGCCAAGTTCGACCTGACGCTCAACCTGATGGAGCTGGGCGGCCTCCTGACCGGCTCGCTCGAATACAACGCCGACCTGTTCGATGCCACGACCGCCGCGCGCCTGGTCGCACACCTCGGGGTGCTCCTGGAGGAGATCGCCGCGCGCCCCGAGCGGCGGGTTTCGGAGCTGCCTCTCCTCACGCCCGGGGAGAGGCACCAGCTCCTGGTGGAATGGGCCGAGGAGCGGCCCGAGCCGCGCGGGCGCCTCCTCCATGCGCTGTTCGAGCGCCACGCCGACCGGACTCCGGACGCGCCGGCGGTCGAGTATGGCGAGATCCACTGGAGCTACGGCGAGCTGGAGAGCCGGGCCAACCGGCTGGCCTCCTTCCTGCGCGAGCTGGGGGTGGGACCCGAGGCGCGGGTGGCTCTCTGCGTCGAGCGCTCGGCCGACATGGTGGTGGGCATGCTCGGCGTGCTCAAAGCCGGAGGCGCCTACCTGCCGCTCGATCCGGCGCACCCGCGGGAGCGCCTCACCTTCATGCTGGAGGACAGCGGCGCGCGGGTGCTGCTCACCCAGGAACGGCTGCTCGGCCGGTTGCCGGACGGGTGCTCGGAGACGATGGAGGCGCCGCCCCGCGTCGTCTGCCTCGACCGCGACTGGGACGACATCGCCCGGCGCCCCGGCGAGCGGCCGGCGAGCGGCGTGTCCGGCTTGAATCCTGCCTACGTCATCTACACCTCGGGCTCGACCGGGAAGCCCAAGGGGGTGCTGGTCCCGCACGAGTCCGTCTCCGCCTACAGCCAGGCCTGCGGGGCCTTCTACGGCACCGGGCCGGGCGACCGCAACCTCCAGTTCTCCTCGATCAGCTTCGACGCCAGCGTCGAGGAGATCTACAGCCCGCTGACGCACGGCGCCACCCTGGTGGTGCGCGGCGAGGTGCAGGAAGGGATCGCCGAGTTCCTGGAGCGCTGCCGCGCGCAGCGGATCACCCTGCTGCAGCAGCCCACGGCGTTCTGGCACCAGCTGGTGACCGCGATGGAGGCCGAGGACCTGCGGCTCCCCGCGGGGCTCCGCGTCATGTTCGTGGGCGGCGAGAAGATGCTGGCGCAGCGGCTGATCTCCTGGTGGCGCCTGGTGCCGCCCGGCTTCCGGCTGATCAACGCCTACGGTCCGACGGAGACGACGGTGGCCGCGACCCTCTGCCCGATCCCGGACGCGGTGCCGGTCCACCCCGGGCTGCGCGAGGTGCCGATCGGCCGCCCGCTCTCCTATGCGCGGGCCTACGTGCTCGACCGCGACCTGAGACCGGTGCCGGTCGGCGTCGTGGGCGAGCTGTGCATCGGCGGGCTCGGCGTCTCCCGCGGCTATCTCGGCCGCCCTGAGCTGACTGCCGGGCGGTTCATCCCCAACCCGCATGCCCGCCTCTGGGGGAGCCCGGGAGAGCGCCTGTACCGGACCGGCGACCTGGCCCGCCTGCTGCCCGGCGGCCTCCTCGAGTTCGTCGGCCGCACGGACCATCAGGTGAAGATCCGCGGCTACCGGATCGAGCTGGGAGAGATCGAGGCGAGCCTCTCCGCGCACCCGGGGCTGGGGCAGGCCGTGGTCCTCACCCAGCAGGAAGCCGCGGACGAGGTGCGGCTGGTCGCCTACGCCGCGGTCAAAGGAGAGGTGGCGCCCACCCCGGCCGAGCTTCGCGCCTGGCTGGAGGAGCGCCTCCCCTCGTACATGGTGCCGCCGGTCATCCTGGTCCTCCCCGCAATGCCGGTCAACGCGCAGGGCAAGGTGGACCGCCGCGCTCTTGCGCTGCTCGCGCCGCAGACGCGGGAGAGGGCCGCCTTCGCGGCGCCGCGCAACGAGCTCGAAGCGGCGATCGCCCAGGTCTGGCGCGACGTCTTCGGTCTCGCCGGGACGGAGCCGGTGGGCGTCCACGACAACTTCTTCGACGCGGGCGGGAGCTCGCTCCTCCTGGTGAAGCTGCACAGCCGTCTGCAGAAGGCGCTGGCACGGAATTTCCCGCTCGTCGAGATGTTCAAGCACCCGACCATCGCGGCGCTCGCCGCGAGCCTCGGCGCCGCGGCTCCCGAGACGCCTTCGCTCGACAAGGCGCGCGCGCGCACCGAGACCCGCCGCGAGTCGATGCGGCAGCTGCAACAGCTCCGGGAGCAACGCCGGAGAGGATTCTGAAGGAGCCCCGTCATGAGCATTGCGATCATCGGACTCGCCGGCCGCTTTCCCGGCTCTCCCGATCTGGAGAGCTTCTGGCGGAATCTGCGCGAGGGAAGGGAGTGCGTCACCTTCTTCGCGGAGGAGGAATTGCTCGCGGCCGGCGTCTCCCCGGGCGAGCTGGCCGATCCGCGCTACGTCCGCGCGCGCGGCACGCTCGCCGGCATCGAGCTGTTCGATCCGAGCTTCTTCGGCTTCACGCCGCGCGAGGCCGAGCTGCTCGATCCGCAGCACCGCCTGTTAGACCGCCTGCTCGACCTCGCTGGTCGCCGTCCATCTGGCCTGCCAGAGCCTGCTCGCCGGCGAGAGCGACCTGGCGCTGGCCGGCGGCGTCTCGATCGACGTGCCGCAGACCGCGGGCTATCTCTACCAGGAGGCGAGTGTCATGTCGCCCGACGGCCACTGCCGCGCCTTCGACGAGCGGGCGGCGGGCACGGTCAACGGCTCGGGCGTGGGCGTCGTGGTGCTCAAGCGCCTGGCCGACGCCCTGGCGGACGGCGACGCGATCCGCGCCGTGATCCTCGGCTCCGCCGTCAACAACGACGGCTCGGCCAAGGTCGGCTTCACCGCGCCGAGCGTCGAGGGGCAGTCGGAGGTGATCGCCGAGGCGCTTCTCATGGCCGGTGTCGAGCCGGAGACGATCGGCTTCGTGGAAGCCCACGGCAGCGGCACGCCGATCGGCGATCCGATCGAGGTCGCGGCGCTGACCCAGGCCTTCCGGGGCGCCACCGGGCGCTCCGGCTTCTGCGCGCTCGGCTCGGTGAAGACCAACCTCGGGCACTGCAACACGGCGGCCGGCATCGCCGGGCTGCTCAAGGCCGTGCTCGCGCTGGAGCACCGGGAGATCCCGCCGAGTCTCTGGTTCGAGCGGCCGAACCCGCAGATCGACTTCGCGGCGAGCCCGTTCTTCGTGAGCTCCCGGCTGACCCCCTGGGAGGAGACGGGAGAAGCGCCGCGGCGCGCCGGCGTCAGCTCCTTCGGCCTGGGCGGCACCAACGCCCACGCAGTGCTGGAGGAGGCGCCGCCGCGCGAGCCCTCCGCGCCCCCTTCCCGCGCCGCGCAGCTCCTGGTGATCTCGGCCCGCACGCCCACCGCGCTCGACGCGGCCACGGCCAATCTGGTGGAGCATCTTCGCGGTCTCCCGGAAGATGATGCGGCCGGCCTGGCCGACGTCGCCTGGACGCTGCAGACCGGCCGCCGCGCCTTCGAGCACCGGCGGATCGCCGTGGCCCGGAGCGCCGGGGAGGCGGCCGCGGCGCTGACCGATCCCCTGCGGTCGGTGTCCGGGCGGCGCGCGGGGGAAGGGGAGCGGCCGGTGGTCTTCCTCTTCCCCGGCCTGGGCGACCAGTACCCGGGCATGGCGCGCGGCCTCTACGCGTCCGAGCCGCTGTTCCGCGAGATCGTCGACGACTGCGCGGAGCGTCTGCGGCCGGAGCTGGGGGTGGATCTGCGGGAGCTGGTCTTCGCGGAGCGCGATCCCTCCCTCGCCCGGGGAGGTGAGGATCTCCTGCGCACGATGCTTCGCCGCAACGCCGAAGACCCCGCCGCCGCCCGGCTCGCCGAAACGGCCGTGGCCCACCCGGCGGCCTTCGTCATCGAGTACGCCCTGGCCCGCCTGCTCATGTCCTGGGGCATCCGTCCCGAGGCGATGATCGGCTACAGCCTCGGTGAGTACGTCGCCGCCTGCCTCGCCGGGGTCCTCACCCTGGAGGATGCGCTCCGCGTCGTGGCGCAGCGAGCGCAGCTGATCCAGGAGCTGCCGGGCGGCGCCATGCTCGCCGTGCCGCTCAGCGAGAGCGAGGTGCGGCCGCTCCTCGCGGGGAGGGAGGACCGGCTGTCGGTCGCGGCCACCAACGGTCCGCATTTCTGCGTGATCGGCGGGTCGCGCGAGGCGCTGGAGGAGCTCGAAGGGGAGCTGGCCGGGCGCGGCGCGAGCTGCATCTTCCTGCAGACGACCCACGCCTTCCATTCGGCGATGATGGAGCCGGCCATGGCCCGTTTCGGCGAGGCGCTCTCCGGCGTCCGGCTGGGGACTCCCCAGATCCCCTATCTGTCGAACGTCACCGGCACCTGGATCACCGCGGAGGACCTGGCGGACCCGCTCTACTGGGCGCGGCACATGCGCGGCACGGTGCGCTTCGCCGAGGGGCTGGCCGAGCTCCTGGCCGGGCCCGGCCGCGTCTATCTGGAGGTCGGTCCGGGCGCCACGCTGGGGACGCTGGTCAAGCAGCACGAGGCGGCGCCGGCCGGCGCGGTGACCGTCGCGACGCTGCGGCGGGCGGGCGAGGAGCGCGACGACGTCGACGTCCTCCTGGAGGCGGCCGGCCGCCTGTGGCTCGCCGGCGCCGCCGTGGGCTGGAGCGACCTCCACGGCGGAGAGCGGCGGCTGCGGGTGCCGCTGCCCACCTATCCGTTCGAGCGGACCCGCTGCTGGATCGATCCCCCGGCCGATTCACCTTTGCGGGCCGAACCGGGTGCCTCGGCGGCGGCGCAGCGCGAGGACGTGACGGACTGGTTCTGGGTCCCGGCGTGGCGGCAGGCGCCTCCCGCCGGCCTGAGCCCGGTGTCCCCTGAGCCGGGGAGCTGGCTCATCTTCGTCGACCCGGACGGCCTGGGGGAGCGGATCGCCGGGCGCCTCCGCCGGGACGGGCAGGAGGTGATGACCGTGGCTGGCGGCGAGGGATTCGGGGTGCGGGAGGATTACGAGAGCCTGATCCGCCAGCTGCGCGGCCGGGAGCAGGGCCTGCCGACCCACATCCTTCACCTCTGGGGGGCGACGGCCGGGGAGCCGTCCTACGACGAGGCGCAGCGGGCGGGCCTGCTCAGCCTCATGTTCCTGGAGCAGGCCTTGATCAACACCGCGAGTGGCGCCGAGGGGCCGGCGATCCGCATCGGCGTGGTCACTACCGGCGCCCACGAGGTGGCGGACGGCGACCGGGTGATTCCGGCGCGGGCGATGGTGCTCGGCGCCTGCAAGGTGATCCACCAGGAGTCGCGGCAGCTCACCTGCGTCAGCATCGACGTGGCCCTGCCTCCCGCGGGCTCGCCCGGCGAGGAGCGGCTGATCGGGCAGCTCCTCGCCGAGATGGACGTGCCCGAGGCCGAGCTGGAGCCGGTCGTCGCCTACAGAGGCCGGCAGCGTTGGGTCCGCACGTTCGAAGCTGTGCGGGTCCCCCCCATCACCGGGGAAACAGGCCTGTCGCGCCTGCGGCCGGACGGCGCCTATCTGATCACCGACGGCGCCCATGCCATCGGCCTGGGGATGGCCGAGGCGCTGGCCGGCCTGGGCGCCCGGGTGGCGGTGCTGCTGCCTCCCGAGCTCCCGGCTCCGGAGCGCCTCCTGCCGCTCGAGGAGCGCGGCGTGATCGCCCTGCGCGCCGATATCGCCGATGTCGAGTCGCTCGCGGGCGCTCTGATGGAGGCCCGGAGCCGCTGCGGCGGGCTCGACGGCGTTCTCCACACCGCGGCGCCGTTCACCGGCGGGCTGATCCAGCTCAAGACGCCCGAGGGGCTGGAGGAGGCCTTGCGGCCGGTCGCGCGCGGCGCCGAGGCTCTGCTCACGGCGCTGGAGCGGACCGGAATCGCGCCGGATTTCGTCCTCCTCACCGGCTCGACCCTGGCGTTCTCGGGTGGCCTGGGACAGCTCGACATCGCCGCGGCCGGCTGCTATCTCGACGCCCTGGCGCAGCGCCGTATCGAAGGGGCGGAGGGGGGGCCGTACACGGTCGTCGTCCACTGGGATCCCTATCAGTGGGACGGCTGGCTCGCTGCCGGCACCGCGGCCGTTTCCGGCCTGCAGCCCGGCCAGCTGGAGCAGGAGCTTGCATCCTTCGGCACCCACCCGGAGCAGAGCGCGGAGGCGCTGCGCCGGCTGCTCGCCACCCCTCTCCAGCGGGCCGTGGTGGCGGCGCGCGACCTGCGCGCCCTGATCGCCGAGACCGACGCCTTCACCATCGAGGCCTTCATGGCCCAGATGCAGAAGGCCAACTCCGACCAGGCGCGCGGCCGGGCGGACCTCGCGACCCCGTATGTCGAGCCGGCCAGCGACCTGGAGCGGCAGGTGGCCGCGATCTGGGAGGAGCTGTTCGGCATCCGGCCGATCGGCCTCGACGACAACTTCCTCGAGCTGGGCGGCCACTCCCTGCTGGCGATCCAGGTGACGACGCAGCTGCGCAACGCGTTCGGGATCGACCTGCCGGTGAACGTGCTGTTCGAAGCGCCGACCGTGGGCGCCCTGGCCGCCGCGGTCGCTCGCGAGCAGGGAGGCGGGGACGACCCCGACGAGCTGGAGCGCCTGCTCGAGCTGGTCGAAGGGCTGTCTCCCGAGGAGGCGCTCCAGAAGATGGAGGAGCTGGGTGTCTCGCCCGAGGAGGTCCTGCACTAGATGAGCACCATCGATCCGCGCCTCGCGCAGCTTTCGGCGGAGGAGCGTGCCCTCCTCTTCGAGAAGCTGCGCCGCCGCAAGGAGCAGGAGGGGCGCCCCCAGGAGGCGGACTGGCAGCCGATTCCACGCCGCCCGAATCCGCTCGAAGCAGCGCCGCTCTCCTTCGCGCAGCAGCGCCTCTGGTTTCTCGACCGGCTGAGCCCCGGGGACTCCAGCTACAACATCGGAGCCGCGGTCGTCGTCGACGGTCCGCTGGACCACGCGTCGCTGCGCCGGGCTCTGCAGGAGGTCGTCGCGCGGCACGAGTCGCTGCGCACGACCTTCGGGGCCGCCGCCGGAGCGCCGGAGCAGATCGTGGCGCCTCGCCTGGAGGTCCCGCTCCCGGTGGCCGATCTCGCCGTGGCCGGCGATCCGTGCCATGGCGAGGTGGTGCGCGCCTGCCTGCAGCTGCTCGAGCTCCCGTTCGACCTCGCGGCCGGTCCGCTGCTGCGGGTCACTCTCCTGCGTCTGGAGCCGCGGCGGCACGTCCTGGCGCTGTCGATCCATCACATCGTGAGCGACGGCTGGTCGATGAGCCTCCTGCTGGACGACCTGGTGGCCTTCACCCGCGGTGTGGCGCTCCCTCCCTTGCCGATCCAGTACGCGGACTACGCCGTCTGGCAGCGCGAGCGGTTGAGCGGCGAGCGGCTGGAGGCGCTGATGGCGGTCTGGCAGCGGCAGCTGGGCGGCCTGCCCGAGGCGATCTCGCTCCCCACCGACCGCCCGCGTCCGCCGGTGAAGAGCCCGGCCGGCGCGGCCCTCCCGTTCCACCTCGACGCGGCGACGGACGCCCTGGTGCAGGAGGTGGCGCGGCAGGCGGGGGTCACGCCGTTCATGCTCCTGCTCGCCGTCTACCAGATCCTCCTGGCGCGCTGGTCCGGCCAGGAGGCCTTCGCGGTCGGCTCGGTGGTGGCCAACCGCAACCGGCGGGAGCTGGAGAGGCTGATCGGGTTCTTCGCCAACACCCTCGCGCTGCGGGCGGACCTGAGCGGCGCGCCGACCGTGCGCGAGCTGCTGGGGCGCATCCGCGCGGCGACTCTCGAGGCCTTCTCCCATCAGGACGTCCCGTTCGAGAAGCTGGTGGAGGAGCTGCGGCCGGTGCGCGATCCGAGCTGCTCGCCGATCTTCCAGGTCTCCCTCTCGCTGCAGAACACGCCACCCCCGAAGGCGAGCCTCGGAGAGCTCGGGTTGAGCCCCCTCAAGGTCCCACTGCACTTCGTGAAGTTCGACTTGGAAGCCGCCTTCGAGCATGGCGAAAGCGGCGAGCTCCGGGGGACGCTCGTCTACAGCTCCACCCTGTTCGATCCGGCCACGGCCGGGAGGTTGACCGGCCACTTTGCGACGGTGCTCGCCGCCCTCCTGGACGACGGCGACCGCCCGGTCGCGGACCTGCCGCTCCTCACCGCCGGAGAGGTCCGGCAGCTCGAAGCCTGGAACCAGACGCAGGTCCCGGGAGCGGAGATGCCGCCCGAGGCCCGGTTCGCGGCGCTGGCCGCCGCGGAGCCCGGCGCTCCCGCGCTCGTCTCGGCCGCCGGGACCGTGACGCGCGGCGACCTCGACGCCGCGGCCGGCCGGCTGGCCCGCCGCCTGCGGCAGCTCGGCGTGGGACCCGAGGTGCCGGTCGGAGTCGTGCTGCCGCGCTCCCCGGAGCTGGTGCTCGCCGCCCTCGCCGTGGCGCGGTCCGGAGGCGCCTACCTGCCGCTCGACCCGAGCTACCCCCCCGAACGGCTCGCCGGTGCTCTGGAGGACGCCGGGGCGCGCGTGCTGCTCATCCGGCCGGGAACGCAGGTGCCGTTTGAGGGAGCGGTGATCGAGCTGGAAGCCAAGGACGAGGAAATGTCCCTGATGTCCTTGGAGTCCTTTGCGTCCTCTGACCCCGACACCCTCGCCTACATCATCTATACCTCGGGCTCCACCGGCCGGCCCAAGGGAGTGGGGGTGCGGCGGGGCGCTCTCGCCAACCTGATCGCCTGGAGCCTGCGGACGCTGCCGGTACGGTCCGGCGATCGCGCCACGCTGATCGCCGGACCGGCGTTCGACGGCGCGATCTGGGAGCTCTGGTTCTTCCTGAGCGCCGGCGCCGCGATCCACCTGCCGGACGAGGAGACGCGCCTGTCTCCGGCGCGGCTGGCCGCGTGGCTGGAGCGCGAGCGCATCGCGGCCACCTTCCTGCCCACGCCGCTCGCCGAGGCCGTGCTCGCCGAGCCCGCGGCGGCGGCGCTGCCGCTGCGCTTCCTGGCGACCGGCGGCGACCGCCTGCACCGCATCCTCCGCGGCGACCTGCCGTTCCCGGTGGCCAACTGCTACGGGCCGAGCGAGGCGACGATCATGGCGTCGTGCAACCCCGACTCCGCCCGCGAGCCCGGGGACCGCGATCCCTCGGTCGGGACGCTCATCGACAATGCGCAGGTGTGGGTGCTCGACGCCGGGCTGCGGCCGTTGCCGGTCGGCGTGCCGGGTGAGCTGTGGGTGGGCGGGGAGATCCTGGCGCGCGGCTATCTCGGCCGGCCGGAGCTCACCGCCGCCGCCTTCCGGCCCGACCCGTTCGCGGTTCTGCTCGGCGCAAAGCCGGGAGCGCGGATCTATCGCACGGGGGACCTGGCCCGCTGGCGGGCGGACGGGTCTCTCGAGGTGCTCGGGCGGCTCGACGGCCAGGTCAAGGTGCGCGGCTTCCGCATCGAGACCGGAGAGGTCGAAGCCGCCCTGAGCGATCATCCGGCGGTGCGCCAGGCCGTGGTGCTGCCGCGGCAGGACGCGGCGGGAACCCGCCTGGTCGCCTGGCTGGTGGCGGACGAGGTGGGGGAGGACGAGCTGCGCTTCCACCTGCGCCGGCGCCTTCCCGAGTTCATGGTGCCGGCGGCTTTCGTCCGTCTCCCCTCCCTGCCCCTGACGCCGAACGGCAAGGTGGACCGCGCCGTCTTGGAAACTCTGGTCCCGCCCGCTCCGGCCGCCCGGCCGCAGGCCGTGCCGCGCAGCGCCACCGAGCGCGCTCTGGCCGCGCTGTGGGCCGAGGTCCTCGGCCGCGAGGAGCCCCGGATCGACGAGAGCTTCTTCGATCTCGGCGGGCACTCGCTCCTGCTCACCCGCCTGCAGACCCGGATCGGCGAGGAGATGGGGCGCGACGTTCCGTTGTTGAAGCTGATCGAGCATCCCACCATCGCCGCTTGCGCGGCCTGGTTGGACGGAGAGGCCGAGACCCAGCCGGAGCCGGGCGAGAGCCGCGACCGCGCCCAGCGGCAGCGCCAGGCGCTGGCGCTGCAACGACAACGTCTGACGCGGAGACCAGCCAGCCGATGAACGAAGCGCGAAGCCGTCTCTCCGGCCTGTCGCTGGAGGAGAAGGCGCGGCTGCTCGAGAAGCTGCGCGAGAAGAAGCTGCACGCGGCTCCGGCAGAGGGCCGGATCGGCCGCCGCGACCCGGCCGGCGATCCGCCCCTCCTCTCGTTCGCCCAGCAGCGCCTGTGGTTCCTCGACCGCCTGCTCCCCGGCGATCCGGCGTACAACATCCCCCTGCCGGTCTGGCTCGCGGGTCCGCTCGACGCGGCTGCGCTGCACCGGGCCCTGGACGGCGTGGTCGCCCGCCACGAGGCGCTGCGCACCACCTTCGGCATGATCGGCTCGACCCCCGTCCAGATCATCGCCCCCCTGGGGACGTGCGCGTTGCCGCGGGTCGATCTCTCGGCGCTCGGCGGGCGTGCCCGCGCCGAGGCGGTGCGCCTGGCCGAGGAGGAGTCCCTCCTCCCTTTCGACCTCGGCGCCGGACCTCTGCTGCGGAGCGTGCTGGTGCGGCTCACCTCCGGCCTCCATCTTCTCTGCCTCACGCTCCACCACATCGTGAGCGACGGCTGGTCCATGGACCTGCTGCTCCGCGAGGTGGCCGCTCTCTACCGCGGCAGACCGCTGCCGCCGCTGCGGGTCCAGTACGCCGACTTCGCGGTCTGGCAGCGGCGATGGCTCTCCGGCGCTGTGCTCGAGCGGCAGCTCGACCACTGGCGCGAGCGGCTCGCCGGCATGCCGGCCCTCGACCTGCCGGCCGACCGGCCGCGGCCGTCCGTCCGCAGCACGGCGGGAGGCCTGGTGCCCCTGGAGATCGATGCGGCCACCGGCGAGCGGGCCCGGGGGCTCGCCCGCGCCGCGGCGGGGACCCCGTTCATGGTCTTCCTCGCGGCCTGGCTGGCGTTGCTCCAGCGCATCACCGGGCAGGACGACCTCTGCGTCGGCTCGCCGGTGGCCAACCGCGACCGTCCCGAGACGGCGAATCTGATCGGCTTCTTCGTCAATACCCTGGTGCTGCGCGGCGACCTGTCCGGCGATCCCACCTTCCGCGAGCTGGTGGCCCGCCTGCGTCTGCGGGCGATCGACGCCTTCGCGCACCAGGACCTCCCGTTCGAGCGGCTGGTGGAGGAGCTGCGGCCGGAGCGCGATCCGAGCCGCTCGCCGCTCGTCCAGGTCTCGTTCACCCTGCAGACCGCGGTGGAAGACGGCCCGCTGCCCGGCCTCGGGGACGTGCGCGTCGAGCCGCTCCCGCTCGACGGCGGGACGGTGCGCTTCGACCTGACGCTCTTCCTGAGCGGGCTCGCCGGCTCGCTCCTCTATGCCACCTCGCTCTTCGACGCCCCGACGGCAGAGCGGCTGGCCGGCGGCTTCGTCCGCCTCGCCGCCGCGGCCTGTGCCGCGCCGGACCGCCGCCTCGGTGAGCTGCCGCTGCTCTCCGAAGCCGAGCAGGCCCAGCTCCTCCGGGAGCACAACGACACGCGAGCGAGCGGCGACGACCTCCCTTCCCTGTGCGACCGCTTCGCGGCCCGGGCCGAGCGGACCCCCGACGTCATTGCGGTCGACGCCGGGGAGCGGGCGGTGACCTACGGCGAGATCGCCCGTCTCTCCGATCGCCTGGCCTCCCACCTTCGGCACCGCGGCGTCGGACTCGAGGCGATCGTGGGCCTCCAGGCCGACCGCTCGCCCGAGCTGGTCCTGGGGATCCTCGCCATCTGGAAAGCCGGAGGCGCCTACCTGCCGCTCGACCCCTCTCTCCCGGCCGAGCGCCGCGCCTGGATGCTCGCCGACGCCGGAGCGAGCGTGCTGCTGGTCGAGCCCGGAAGCGAGGTTCCGGCGTTCGCGGGATCGGTGACCTGCCTGGACGAGCTGTCCTTTTCGTCCTTTGAGTCCCTTGAGTCCCTTTCGTCCTTTCCCCCCGACGCCCTCGCCTACCTCATCTACACCTCCGGCTCCACCGGCCGCCCCAAGGGAGTCATGGTGCCGCAGCGCGGGCTGGCCAACCTGGCGGCGCAGATGGGCCGCTTCGCCGCCGGCCTGGGGAGCCGGGTGCTGCTCTTCGCGTCGCCGGGCTTCGACGCCTCCCTGCTCGACCTGGCTCTCGCCTTCGCCTCGGGGGCGACCCTCTGCGTGGCGCCGGGTCGGGAGCTCCCCGGCCTCGCCCGGCTCCTCCGCGAGCGGCGGATCACCCATCTCCACCTGCCGCCGTCCGCGCTCGCCGCCCTGGGAGACGCAGGACCGCCGTCCGCCCTCGAAGGCGTCATCCTGGGTGGCGAGCCCTGCCCGGAGCCGCTCGCCGCCCGCTGGGGCGAGGGGCGGCGCCTGTGGAACGACTACGGTCCGACCGAGGCGACCGTCTTCGCGACGCTCGATGAGCGGCAACCGGAGCGTCCACTCACCATCGGCCGGCCGATCGCCGACGTGGAGGCCCACCTCCTCGACCGCGATCTGCGGCCGGTGCCCCTGGGCGTCCCGGGAGAGGTCTGTCTCGCCGGGGCCGGCCTGGCGCGCGGCTACCTCCGCCGGCCCGACCTGACCGCCGAGCGGTTCGTCCCGCACCCTTTCGGAGGACCGGGGGCACGCCTCTACCGCACCGGAGACCTGACCCGCCGGCTGTCGGACGGCCGGCTCGACTTCCTGGGGCGGATCGACCACCAGGTGAAGGTCCGCGGCTTCCGCATCGAGCCGGGGGAGATCGAGGCGGCCCTGCGCCGCCATCCGGCCGTGCGGGAAGCCGCCGTCGTGCCGCGTGGAGAGGATGTGGAGCGCAGCCTGGCCGCCTGGGTCATCGTCTCCGGAGAGATATCCGGTGACGCGCTCCGCGCCTTTCTGCGCGAGACGTTGCCCGCGTACCTGGTGCCCGCCTCCGTCGTCGTGGTCGACCGGTTGCCGCTGACGCCGAACGGCAAGGTGGACCGCCGGGCGCTGGCGCAGCGTTCTCCCGAGGCGCGGCCGGCCGCGGCGGCGCCCCCGCGCACCGAGCTGGAGAGGACCCTCGCCGCCCTCTGGGGCGAGATCCTCGGCTGCGAGAGGGTCGGCCTGGACGAGAGCTTCTTCGACCTCGGAGGGCATTCGCTGCTGCTCGCCCGCTTGCAGGCAGAGCTGCTGGAGCGGCTCGGCCGCGAGGTGCCGCTCCTCGCCCTGTTCGAGCACCCGACGGTCGGTACGCTCGCGGCTTGGCTGGAGGGGAGCGCACCGTCCGACAGCGCGGCGGCCGGAGAGAGCCGCGACCGCGAGCAGCGCCGGCGGGACTCGCTGGAGCAGCAGCGCCGGCGGATGGCGGGCCGGAGAGCGGTCTCGTGAGCGCCACCGGCCGTCTCTCGGATCGCCTCGCCGGCCTCTCGCCAGAGGAGAAGGCGCTGCTCTTCGAGAAGCTGCGCGAGAAGAGGCAGGGCGCGGCGCCGCCCGAGCGCGGCATCGAGCGCCGCGACCGCGCCGCCGATCCGCCGCCGCTCTCCTTCGCGCAGCAGCGGCTCTGGTTCATCGATCAGCTGCGGCCCGGCGATCCGGTCTACAACATGCCGACGCCGCTCCGCATCGACGGACCGCTCGACGTGGCCGCCCTGCGCCGCGCCCTCGCCGGCGTCGTCGACCGGCACGAGTCGCTGCGCACCACCTTCGCCTTGCGGGAGACCGGGCCTGTGCAGCTCATCGCGCCGCGGCTCGCCGTGGACCTCCCCGTCGTCGACCTCGGCGGCCTCGGCGAGCGGTGTGAGGAGGAGGTGGCGCGCCTGCGGCGCGAGGACGAGCTGCGGCCCTTCGATCTCGCCGCAGGCCCGCTCCTGCGCGCCACTCTGCTGCGATTGCCCTCGCAGCCACCGCAGGAGCGGCACGTTCTCCTGTTGAACCTGCACCACATCGTTAGCGACGGCTGGTCGGGCTCCGTGCTGGTCCGCGAGCTGACGGCCCTCTACGGTGGCGGCGCGCTGGCGCCCCTGCCGATCCAGTATGCCGACTACGCGGTGTGGCAGCGGCGGGAGCTCTCGGGCGCCGGGCTGGAGCGGCGGCTCGCCGCATGGCGCGAGCGGCTGGCCGGGGCGCCACCGGTCCTGGAGCTTCCCTCCGACCGCCCGCGCGGCACCCTGCGGACCTCCCAGGGAGGAGCGGTCGAATTCCTCCTGGGACCGGCGGTGGCCGGGCCGCTCCGCGAGCTCGCCCGCCGGCAGGAGGCCACGCCGTTCATCGTGCTGCTCGCCGTCTTCCAGTCGCTGCTCCACCGCCTCACCGGCCGCGACGACCTCTGCGTCGGCGCTCCGGCGGCCAACCGGGAACAGAAGGAGATCGCCGGCCTGATCGGGTTCTTCGTCAACACCCTGGTGCTGCGCGGCGATCTCGCGGGCGATCCGCAGATCGCGGAGTTGGTGGACCGCCTCCGCCGGGTGGCCCTCGACGCCTTCGCGCACCAGGACCTGCCGTTCGAGAGGCTGGTCGAGGAGCTGCGTCCGGAGCGCGAGACCGGCCGCCCGCCGCTCGTCCAGGTCTCGCTCGTCCTGCAGAACTATCCCACGGCGACCGTGACCGTCCGCGGTCTGCGGGTCGAGGCGCTGCCGGTCCGGCCCGCGGTCGCCAAGCTCGACCTGACCGTGGCCCTTGCCGAGAGCGCCGGCAGCTTCAAAGGCGAGCTCCAGTACAGCGCCGACCTCTTCGACCGGCCGACCGTCGAGCGCCTGGCCGCCGCCTTCGTCAAGCTGACCGCCGCCGCCTGCGCCGATCCGGGCCTGCGCCTCTCCGAGCTCCCGCTCCTCTCGGACGTGGAGCAGGCCCAGCTCCTCCGCGAGTGGAACGACACCGCCGAGCCCTCGATCGATCCCGCTCTGGTGCACGAGCGCTTCGCCCGCCAGGCCGCCCTGCATCCGGAGAGGACGGCCCTGGTCGCCGAAGAGATCTCCTGGACCTGGGGAGAGCTGGCCCGCCGCGTCGAAGCCCTGGCGAGCCACCTGCGCGCCTGCGGCGTCGGTTTCGAGACCCGCGTCGCCGTGGTCGCCGACCGTACTCCTCAAACGATCGCCGCCATGCTCGCCGTCCTGACCGCCGGAGCCACCTGGGTCCCCCTCGATCCGGGACTGCCCGAAGCCCGCCGCAACGATCTCCTGGACGCCTCCGGGGCAGTGTTCTTGCCCAGGCTTCTGGAGGAGCGAGAAGGGCGGAGGCGCCCCTCTCCCGGGTGGTGGGGGAGCGATGGGAGAGGGGTCGGGGGTGAGGTCTCCGCCTACCTCGTCTTCACCTCCGGCTCCACCGGCTCCCCCAAGGGAGTGGTCGTCGAGCACCGCCACCTCCGCCACTACGTCGACGCGGTCACCCGCCGTCTCGGCGCGGCCGCCGCGGGCTCCTGGGCCGTGGTCTCGACCCTGGCGGCGGACCTCGGCCACACCGCCCTCTTCCCGGCCCTCTGCTGCGGTGGCACGCTCCACCTGATGAGCCCGGAGCGCGCACTCGATCCGGAGGCCTTCGCCGACTATGCCGGGCGCCACGCGATCGACGCGCTGAAAATCGTCCCCTCGCACCTCGCGGCCCTGCTCGCCGGCACGCGCCCGGCCGCGGTCCTGCCGCGCGAGCTGCTCGTCCTCGGCGGCGAGGCCACCTCCTGGGAGCTCGCCGAGCGCATCGCGGAGCTTGCGCCCGGACTGCGGGTGCTCAACCACTACGGCCCCACCGAGACCACGGTGGGCGCCATCGCCGGTCCGATCGTTCTGTCTTCCACGCCCGGACCGCGCCGCCCGCCGCTGGGGAGGCCCCTCGCCAACGTCGACGTCCATCTCCTCGATCGCAATCTCCAGGCGACTCCACCCGGCGTGCCGGGCGAGCTGTTCCTCGGCGGCTCCGGAGTCGCCCGCGGCTACCTCGGGCAGCCGGACCGGACGGCGGAGCGCTTCCTGCCGCACCCCTTCGCCGCTCGCCTGGGGGTGCCCGGCGCGCGCGTCTATCGCACGGGAGACCTGGCCCGGCGGCTACCAAACAACACCCTAAAATTCCTCGGCCGGGCCGACGACCAGGTGAAGATCCGCGGTTTCCGCGTCGAGCCCGGCGAGGTGGAGGCCGCCCTCGCCCGCCATCCGGAGGTGCGGGAGTGCGCGGTGGTCGTCCAGCCGGGACCCGCTCTCCTCGCCTGTGTCGTGCCGCGCGGCGAGCTGGAGTCCGGGAGCCTCCGCGCCTGGCTCCAGGAGCGGCTGCCGGCGGCCCTGGTTCCGGCGGGCTGGATCCTGCTGGAGGCGCTGCCGCTCACCGCGAACGGCAAGGTGGACCGCCAGGCCCTCGCGGCGATGGCGCCGCCGCGGACCGGCCGCGGCGATGCGGCGGCCATCCCGCCGCGGACCGGCCTGGAACGGGAGATCGGCGCGGTCTGGTGCGAGGTGCTGGGCGTCGAACGGGTCGGCGTGGCGGAGAGCTTCTTCGATCTGGGCGGCCATTCGCTGCTGCTGCCGCGCGTGCAGCTCGGCCTGCGCGAGAGGCTCGGCCTCGGCGTGCCGCTCATCGCGATGTTCTCCCACCCGACCGTGGCGGCGCTCGCGGCCTGGCTGGAGAGCCGGGAGGAGACGCCTCCGGGAGAGGATGGAGACGACAGCCGCGAGCGGGTCCGCCGGCAGCGGCAGGGACTGGAGATGCAACGCCGCAGACTGGCGCAGAGGAGATCGGCATGACCGACTGGAATGACAACCCTGGAGCCGAAGGGCTCGACGTCGCGGTCATCGCGATGAACGGCCGCTTCCCCGGCGCTCCCGACGTCGGGCGGTTCTGGCGGAACCTGCGCGACGGCGTCGAATCGATCACCTTTCATTCGCTCGAGGAGCTGATCGCCCGCGGTGCCGATCCCGCCATGGTGAAGGCCCCCTCCTACGTCCCCGCCTCCGCGCTGGTCGACGACGTCGACCTCTTCGACGCCGGCTTTTTCGGCTTCTCGCCGCGCGAGGCCGAGACCATGGACCCGCAGCAGCGGGTGTTCCTCGAATGTGCCTGGGAGGCGCTGGAGCAGGCGGGGTACGACAGCCAGCGCGAGCCGGGTCTCATCGGCGTCTATGCCGCGAGCGGCACCAATGAGTACCTGTTCTTCCATCTGCTGCCGAACCTCACCGACCTGCAGAGCGTGCTGCAGCTCTCGATCAGCAACGAGAAGGATTTCCTGGCCACCCGCGTCTCCTACGAGCTCGACCTGCGCGGTCCGAGCATCAACGTGCAGACCGGCTGCTCCAGCGGCCTGGTGGCGGTCCACCTGGCGTGCCAGGCTCTCCTCGCCTACCAGTGCGATATGGCCCTGGCAGGGGGGATCTCGCTCCAGGTGTCGGCCCTCCCGGGGTATCCCTACCAGCAGGGCGGCATCCTCTCGCCCGACGGCCATTGCCGCGCCTTCTCCGCAGACGCCCAGGGGACCATCGCGTCGAGCGGCGCCGGCGTCGTCGTCCTGAAGCGGCTGGCCGACGCGATCGCCGGCGGCGACACCATCCACGCGGTGATCAAGGGCTCGGCCCTGAACAACGACGGCGGCGGCAAGATCGGCTACACGGCGCCCAGTATCGAGGGCCAGGCGCGGGTGATCGACATGGCGCACGCCGCGGCGGCGGTGGACCCGCGCTCGATCAGCTACGTCGAGGGACACGGCAGCGGCACGCCCCTCGGCGATCCCATCGAGGTGTCGGCCCTGACCCGCGCCTTCCGCGCCGGGACGGAGGACCGCCAGTTCTGCGCCCTGGGCTCGGTGAAGAGCAACATCGGCCACACCGATACCGCGGCCGGCATGGCGGGCCTGATCAAGACCGTGCTCGCCCTGGAGCACGGAGAGATCCCGCCGACGCTCGGGTTCACGCAGCCGAACCCGCAGATCGATCTGGCGGCGAGCCCGTTCTACGTCAACAGCGAGCGGATCGCCTGGCCGGATGCGCAACCGCGCCGGGCCGGCGTCAGCTCCTTCGGCATCGGCGGCACCAACGCCCATGTGGTCCTGGAGGAGGCGCCGCAGACCGCGCCCTCCGGCCCGCCCCGGCCGTGGGATCTCCTCGTCCTCTCGGCGCGCAGCGAAGCGGCCCTGGAGAAGGCGACGGACCGGCTCGCGGAGGCCCTCACCCCGAGCGAAAACCTCTCCGATATCGCCTGGACTCTCCAGGCCGGGCGGCGCCGCTTCGCGCACCGGCGCGTCCTGGTGTGCCGGGACGGCGACGGGGCGGACGCTGCCCGTACCCTGCGCGAGCGCGATCCGCGGCGGCTGTTGGGAGGCTTCGACGAGTCCGGGGACCGCCCGGTCGCCTTCCTGTTTCCCGGTCTCGGAGATCACTACCCTGGCATGGCCGCGGGCCTCTACCGCGACGAGCCGGTCTTCCGCCGCGAGATCGACCGCGCGGCCGACTTCCTCGAGCCTTTCCTCGGGAAGGACCTGCGCACTCTCCTGGTTCCACCGGAGGCGGGGACGGAGGCTGCCGGCGGGATCGATTTCAAAGCCATGCTCGGCCGCACCGATCCGCTCGCCGGCTCGGAGCTGGCGCGCACGGCGATCGCCCAGCCGGCCCTCTTCGCCGTCGAGCTCGCCCTGGCCCGCCTGTGGATGAGCTGGGGACTGCGGCCCGCGGCGCTCCTCGGCTACAGCCTGGGCGAGTACGTGGCCGCCTGCGTGGCCGGGGTCCTGTCGGAGGACGATGCGCTGCGCGTCGTCGCCGAGCGGGCGCGGCTCATCGAGGCCCTGCCGGCGGGCGCGATGCTCGCCGTGGCGCTCCCTGAGGAGGAGACCGCGCCTCTGCTCGCGCAAGGCCTCTCCATTGCAGCGGTCAATGGACCGGCGCTGACGGTCGTCGCCGGAGTGCCGGAGGAGGTCGACCGGTTGGCGCGCACGCTGGCGGAGCGGGGAGTCGCCACGCGGACTCTCCCCACAACCCATGCCTTCCACTCGCGGATGATGGAGCCGGTCGCCGGAGCCGTGCGCGAGCTCCTCGCGGGCGTGCGCCTGCGCGCCCCGGAGATCCCCTATGTCTCGAACGTGACCGGCACCTGGATCACCGAGCGGGAGGCCACCGATCCCGGCGCCTGGGTGGCCCACATGCTGCGCCCGGTGCGCTTCGGCCCCGGCCTCGCCGAGCTGTGGCGCGATCCGGCGCGGGCGCTCCTGGAGGTCGGACCCGGCCAGGGGCTGGGCAGCCTCGCCTTGCAGCACTCCTCTGCACCCGCCGGCGACCGCGTGGTCGTCCCGTCGCTGCGCGGTGCCTGGGAGAAGCAGCCGGACGGCGCGGTGCTCCTGGGTGCCCTCGGCAAGCTGTGGATCGCCGGCTGCCGCATCGACTGGGCTGGCTTCCACGGCGGCGAGCGGCGCCGGCGGGTGCCGCTCCCGACCTATCCGTTCGAAAGGCAACGGTATTGGGTCGGAGCGCCGTCCGGGGGCTTTCGACTGCCGGTCGCTCCGGCCCTGCACGAGCCCGGGGCTCCCGAGACTCCCGTCGCCCTGGCGGCGGCTCCCGCGGCCCCGCGGTATGCGCGGCCGGCTCTCCGCACCCCCTGGGTGGCGCCGGCGACCGAGCTGGAGAGCGCCGTGGCCGGGCTCTGGGAGCGCCTCCTGGGGATCGGCGGGATCGGCGTCCACGACAACTTCTTCGAGCTCGGCGGGCACTCGCTCCTGGGCACCGCGCTGGTCAACCTGGCGCGCGAGGTCCTGGGGACCGACCTGCCCCTCCAGGCCCTCTTCGAAACGCCGACCGTGGCGGGGATGACCGCCGCGGTGGCCGCCGCGCGCGGCGCCGCCGGCCAGGCCCTGCCGCTCGCGCCCCTGTCTCCGGTCGCGCGGACCGGCGATCTGCCGCTCTCCTACGCCCAGGCGCGGATGTGGTTCCTCCACCAGCTCGAGCCCGCGTCGCCGGCCTACAACATCCCGTTCGCCGTGCGCCTGACCGGCACGCTCGATCCGGCTGCCCTCATCGCGGCCGTTCGTGAGATCGCGCGGCGCCACGAGACGCTGCGCACCGCCTTCCCCGCGGTCGCCGGGAAGGCCGCGCAGGTGATCGCGCCGCCGGCCGCGGCGGAGGCTCTCCAGGTGCCGCTGCTCGATCTGGGCGGCCTGCCGCCCGAGGCCCGGGAATCCGAGCTGGCGCGGATCGGCGATCTGAGCGCGCGCCTCCCCTTCGACCTCGCACAGCTGCCGCTCCTGCGCCTCGCCCTGGTGCGCCTCTCCGCGGCGGCCGACGCGCACGCCCTGCTCCTCTGCATGCACCACATCATCTCGGACGGCTGGTCGATCGGCGTCTTCGTGGGCGAGATGGCGACGCTCTACGAGGACTTCCGGCAGGGTCGTACGCCGTCGCTGCCGCCGTTGCCCCTCCAGTACGCCGACTTCGCGGACTGGCAGAGCCGCTGGCTTTCCGGCGAGATCCTGGAGAAGCACCTCGCCTGGTGGCGGGAGCGGCTCGCAGGGAGGCCCGCGGCGCTCGACCTGCCGACCGACCGTCCGCGCGGCGAGCAGCAGGGCTCACGGGCAGGCCACCGGGATCTCACCCTGCCGGGCGGGCTGGGCCGCGCCTTGCGCGCTCTCGCCGAGGGCGCCGGAGCCACGCCGTACATCGTCTTCCTCGCCGCCTTCGACACCGTGCTCGCCCGCTACGCCCGCCAGGCCGACGTCTCGGTGGGCACCCCGATCGCGAACCGGACGCGCGCCGAGGTCGCCGGCCTGATCGGCTTCTTCGTGAACACCCTGGTGCTGCGGGTGGATCTCGGAGGCGACGGAAGCGATCTGACCTTCCGCGAGCTGGTGGCGCGGGCCGCCGAGGTGGCCCTCGGCGCCTTCGCGCATCAGGACCTCCCGTTCGAAAAGCTGGTCGAGGAGCTCCATCCCGAGCGGGCGCTGTCGGTCACGCCGCTCTTCCAGGTCATGCTCGCCTACCAGAACGCACCGCTCCCGTACGTCGAGCTGCCGGGCCTCACCCTGCAGGGCCTCGCCTCCGAGACTGCCGCGGCCATGTTCGATCTCACCCTGACCGTCGGCGAGATCGGCGCCGGGCAGGACGCCGGAGGCTTTTCCCTGAGCCTGGAGTATGCCCGCGCCCTCTTCGACGCCGCCACCGCCGACCGCATGCTCGGCCACCTCGCCCGCTTCCTGGAGAGAGCGCTCGCCGATCCCGACCGGCGCCTCTCCGATCTGCCCATGCTCGCCGCCTCCGAGCGCGACCAGCTCCTCCGCGAATGGAACGCCACCACGCGGGAGATCGCCGACCCGGCCGCCGCCCATCACCTGGTGGCCCGCCAGGCCGCCCTGCGTCCCGACGCCCTCGCCATCGCCGGAGGCGATCTCGATCTGACCTACGGAGAGCTGACGGCCTGGGCCAGCCACCTCGCACCGGTCCTGCGCGAGCTGGGAGCCGGACCGGAGGCGCCGGTCGCCGTTTTCCTGGAACGCTCGGCCCGCCTGGTGGTCGCCGAGCTGGCCGCACTCCTCGCCGGAGCCCCCTATCTCCCGCTCGACCCCTCCTTCCCACCCGACCGCCTCGCCACCCTCCTCGAAGGCGCAGGCGCATCGGTCATCCTCACCCGGGAAGGCCTGCGCGACCGGCTGCCGGCCACGGGAGCCCAGGTGGTTCCGCTGGACTCTCCGTCCTTTTCGTCCCTTGCGTCCTTTTCGTCCTTGCCGTCCTTCCCAACCAACCTCGCCTACCTCATCTTCACCTCCGGCTCCACCGGGGTCCCCAAGGGCATCGAGGTCACCCACGCCTCGCTGACCAACCTGATCGCCTGGTACCACGAGACCTATGCGCCCGGGCCGGAAGACCGCGCCGCCCTGATCGCCGGGCCGTCGTTCGACGTCTCGGTGGGGGAGATCTGGCCGCTCCTCGCCGCCGGCGCCAGCCTGCACGTGCCCGACGACGAGACCCGCCTGTCGCCCGACCGGCTCCTCGCCTGGCTGGCGCGCGAGCGGATCACCCTCTGCTTCCTGCCGACGCCTCTCGCCGAGGCGGTCCTGCGCGAGCTGCCCGCGAAGCTGCCGCCGGGGCTCGCCTTGCGCGCTCTCCTCACCGCGGGGGACAACCTGGTGCGGACGCCCCCGCCGGGATTGCCGTTCGAGCTGTTCGACCAGTACGGCCCGGCCGAGGCGACCGTGTTCGCGACGCGCGCTCATATCGTGCCCGGCCCCACCGGTCCGGCCGGCCCGCCCATCGGCCGGCCGCTCACCAACTACCAGGCCTATGTCCTCGATCCCTGGCTGGAGCCTGCGCCGGTCGCGGTCCCGGGCGAGATCTACCTCGGCGGCGCCGGTCTGGCGCGCGGCTATCGCGGCAGGCCGGATCTCACCGCCGAGCGCTTCCTTCCGAACCCGTTCGCGCCAGGGGACCGCCTCTACCGCACCGGCGACCTGGCCCGCTGGCTGCCTTCGGGTGAGCTGGAGTTCCTCGGCCGCATCGACCGCCAGGTGAAGGTCCGCGGCTTCCGCATCGAGCTGGGGGAGGTGGAGGCGGCGCTCATGCGGTTGCCCGGCGTCGCGGCTGCTGCGGTGCTCCACGGCGAGGCGCGCCTGGTCGCCTATGTGGCGCCGCCCGCCGGCCAGCCGGCTCCCACGGCGCTGGAGCTGCGCCGGACCCTGCGCACCCGCCTGCCCGAGTACATGGTGCCCGCGGTCTTCGTCGCCCTCCCCGAGCTGCCGCTCTCCGCGAGCGGCAAGATCGACCGCGATGCCCTACCCGAGCCGGCCCAGTCCGCCGCCGCCGAGCGCGTGGCGCCGCGCACCCCGGTCGAGGAGGAGCTGGCGCGCATCTGGTCCGATCTGCTCGGTGTTCCCTACGAGAAGCTCAGCATCAGCGACAACTTCTTCGACCTCGGCGGCCACTCCCTGCTCGCGGCCCAGTGCGTGGCTCAGGTGCGCGAGAGCCTCGGCGCCGAGCTGCCGCTCCAGAGCCTGTTCGGCAACGCCACCCTCGGCGACATCGCCGACGCCCTCGTCGAAGCCGAGCTGGCCAGCGCGGGAGAAGACGAGCTGCGGGAGCTCCTTGCCGAATACGACGGCCTGAGCGAGGACGAGCTGCGTGAGCTGCTCGCCGGAGGGGATCAGCGGTAGAATGGAAACGTCCCTTGAAGGAGGAAAGATGTCCCAATCGTCCTCTTCCGGCCACTGGCCGAGCTTGTCCTTCCAGGAGTGGAAAGCGACTTACGCCACGCTCCACATGTGGGCCCAGATCGTGGGAAAAATCAGGCTCGTCCAGACCCCCTGGGTCAACCACTCCTGGCACGCAACCTTTTACGTCACCTCACGGGGCCTCACCACCTCGCCCATTCCATACGGGAACCTGACCTTTCAGATCGACTTCGATTTCATCGATCACAAGCTCCTGATCCAGGCCAGCGATGGCGGGATCAGGACGATGCAGCTTGCGCCGCGCTCCGTCGCCTCCTTCTATGAAGAGCTCTTTGCGCGACTGGCTGAGCTGGGCCTCGCAGTCAGGATCCACGCAAGTCCCAATGAAGTGGTGAGCCCTATCGCCTTCGACAAGGACGTAGAGCATGCGTCGTATGACGCCGATGCCGCTCACCGGTTCTGGCAGGCGCTCGTCCAGGCCGACCGGGTCTTCAAATCGTTCCGCTCCCGGTTCATCGGCAAGTGCAGCCCCGTGCACTTCTTCTGGGGGAGCTTCGATCTGGCCGTCACGCGCTTTTCCGGGCGCAGGGCACCGGAACATCCAGGCGGCATCCCTCACCTTCCGGACCGGGTGGCGCGCGAAGCGTACTCTCACGAGGTGAGCAGCTGCGGGTTCTGGCCGGGAAGCGAGGAGATGCCGCAGCCCGTCTTCTACTCGTACGCCTACCCCGAGCCCGAGGGGTTTCGCTCGGCGAGGATCGTTCCCGGCGGAGCGGTGTACGATCCGAACTTCCGCGAGCTGATCCTCCCCTATGAAGACGTCCGGCAGTCGGCGACGCCGGACGAGACGCTGCTCGAATTCCTGCAGAGCAGTTACGAGGCGGCCGCCGATTCTGGCGGGTGGGACCGGCCGGAGCTCGAGCGGGCCGAGTTGCCGTAAGACCCCGCAGCCCCGCAGGCCCCCCCTTCCCGCTTCGAGCCTGATGGGGTACAATGCCCCCGCTCGTCCGAGGAGCGTTGCAGGAGACCCCCTCCCAGGCTCGGACACCCGGCGTGACCGGCAACCACAAACGGCGCTCACCTCAACACTTCCGGGTGTGATGGAGGTGAGTGCTCCGTCGCCCGGGCAACCGAGGAGGTCAATCATGACCGTCGCCACAGAGACCGCCAGCCGTACCGCCAGTACCGCTCCTAGCGACTACCACGTCGCAGACATCTCCCTCGCCGACTGGGGCCGCAGGGAGATCAAGATCGCCGAGGGCGAGATGCCCGCCCTGATGGCCATCCGCAACGAGCTCATGGCGAGCCAGCCCCTCGAGGGCGCGCGCATCGCCGGCTCTCTCCACATGACCATCCAGACGGCCGTGCTGATCGAGACCCTGAGGGCTCTCGGCGCCGAGGTGCGCTGGGCCAGCTGCAACATCTTCTCGACCCAGGACCACGCCGCCGCGGCGATCGCAGCCTCGGGCGCTTCCGTCTTCGCCTACAAGGGGGAGAGCCTCACGGAGTATTGGGAGTTCACCCACCGCATCTTCGAGTTCCCCGAAGGCGCGCCCAACATGATCCTGGATGACGGCGGCGACGCCACTCTGCTCGTCCACCTGGGCGCCCGGGCGGAGGACGATCCCTCCGTGCTGAGCAATCCCACCAGTGAAGAGGCGCGCGTGCTCTTCGCCGCCGTCAAGACGCGCAATGCTTCCCAGCCCGGCTGGTACAAGCAGCAGCTGGCCGCGATCCAGGGCGTCACCGAGGAGACCACCACGGGCGTGCACCGCCTGTACGACATGGCGAAGAAGGGCGAGCTCAAGTTCCCCGCCATCAACGTCAACGACAGCGTCACCAAGAGCAAGTTCGACAACCTCTACGGCTGCCGCGAGTCGCTGGTCGACGCCATCAAGCGCGCCACCGACGTCATGGTGGCCGGCAAGATCGCCGTGGTCTGCGGTTACGGCGACGTGGGCAAGGGCTGCGCCCAGGCCCTGCGCGCCCTGAGCGCCCAAGTGTGGATCACGGAGATCGATCCCATCTGCGCCCTCCAGGCGGCGATGGAGGGCTATCGCGTGGTCACCATGGATGAGGTCTCCGACCAGGCGGACATCTTCGTCACCGCTACGGGCAACTACCATGTGATCACCCACGACCACATGAGCCGGATGAAGCACAACGCCATCGTCTGCAACATCGGCCACTTCGACAGCGAGATCGATGTCGCGAGCCTCGAGCAGTACCCGTGGGAAGAGATCAAGCCCCAGGTGGACCACGTGATCTTCCCCGACGGCAGGCGCATCATCCTGCTCGCCAAGGGCCGGCTGGTGAACCTCGGCTGCGGCACCGGCCATCCCAGCTACGTGATGAGCTCCTCCTTCGCCAACCAGATCCTCGCCCAGATCGAGCTGTGGACGAAGAAGGGCCAGTACGAGGTGGGCGTCTACACCCTGCCCAAGCACCTGGACGAGAAGGTGGCGCGCCTCCAGCTCACCACCCTGAACGCCAAGCTCACCGAGCTCCGCGATGACCAGGCCAGCTACATCGGCGTGTCCAAGGAAGGCCCCTTCAAGCCGGAACACTACCGGTATTGAGCCGGGGCACCGCGGCGCTTCCATCGATCGCAACGACGGAGGGGGGACCGAGAGATCGGTCCCTCCTTTGTTTTTCTGGAGGATGCCGCTCCGAGTCTCTCGAAGTATTTCCTTGATGAGCAGTGGTGAATCTGGTAGAGTCTCAGATAATCCTGCTTTGCGTCGTACTTTGCCTACACCAACCAGGAGGTGCAAAGTGCCAGCGACTTCCCGTCTCCGACCTGTTTTCCTCATTCTGCTGACAGCCATGGCCTCGGCGGTGATCGCCCGGCCGCTCCCCGCGCTCTTGCCGGCCCCTCGCGCCGCCCTCGAGGCATCGCCGTCCCCACCCCGGCGCGAAGGCCAGACTCCGGCAATATGGCTCGCTCCTCTGGCCAGCGTTTTCCAGGCGTGGCACCAGGCGCCGGAGAGTCTCGCCGTACCCCTCGAGACGACGCTTCATCTCGCCTTCCCACTCTCCCCGGGCCGGACCATTGAGTGGCGTGGGGTGGAGGCGGTGACCGAGGAAGAAGGCTGGTCCAGGGCTGACTTGCGGCCGATCCGCCCGGGCCGCTATCTCGTCGAGGTCACGGCGAGCCAACCCGGCCTGCAAACGATGCGGAGGACTCTCCTCATCGAGGCCGTCCACGAAAGTTTCGCGGCGATCCGTCTCTCGTCTCCCAAGGCATCCGCCGAGCCGGTGGTCATCGATGCGTCTGACGTCAACGGCTCGACCTATCGGTATTTCCGCGGCGAATCCGTTGCCGCGGTGAGAGAGATCGCGCCGGGCCGGTATCGGACCTCTACAATCCGCTCGGTGAAGCTCGAGATCGACGTCGAGCCTGCCGCGCTGGCTCCCCTCATCGAGTGGACCTGGCGGCGCCCCGACGGCGGAGTCGAATACCGCCTCGGCCGCGCCGTCGAGGCCAGCTTCGCCCGTCCGGGCCGGTACCGGATCGCCGTCGGCCCTCCTGGCAGTCAGCAGGCGCTCGAGGTCGAGGTGTACGAGGTCGAGATCACCAGTCACCGCACCGGCGCGGACGACGTGGTGGACGGGGTTCCCATCACGTTCACCGCAGTGACCCATCCTGCCGGCTACGAGCAGGACATCACCTGGCTTGCCAGCACATCTCATGGCACGGGCCTGCCTCTCATGGCGACGGGCCCTGCGTTCACCGTCCGTTTCGAGGGCACGTACGGGGAGGGCGGATCCTCCCGTCTTCTGTTTCAGTGGCTCGGCGTACGAGCCGACAACGCGGCCTTCGAGCAGGACCAGAAGTTCGACACGTCGCTCCAGGAGCCCGGTGTCGGCTACCCGGACCCGGATCCCCTGGACCCGGTGCATCTGTTTTCCGGTGAGTTCTTCCTTCCCGTGACGGACCTCCGCGTCGAGGGTCGAGATCTGGATTTCGCCTGGACCCGCACCTACCGCTCCAGGCTGGGGCGCAGCACCCGCCAGGGCTTTGGATGGGACTTCGGCTACAACCTGCGGGTCGAGCAGGTGGGGTCCGCCCTCCGCTTCTTCGACGGAACCGGCCGTGCCGACCTCTTCGAGCCGGCTGGCGACGGTACCTGGCGGCGGCGCGAATTCTTCCGGGTCTTCTCGCGCAACGTCGACGGCAGCTTCACCCTGAGCTTCCCCGACACCGCTCACTGGGATTTCCTTCCCCTGGGCGACCGGCCGGATGGCGGCAAGATCGCGCGCATGGTCGACCGTTCCGGGAATACGCTCAGCTTCGACTACGATGCGAGCGGCCGCCTGTCGGTCATTCACGACACCCTGGACACCGCCGGCCACACGCGCGACTTCACCGTCTCGTACAACGCTGAAGGCTTCATTTCCGCGGTAACCGACTTCACCGGTCGCACAGTGACCTATCAGTACTACGACGGAGTAGAAGCGGGCGGCGTCGCCGGCGATCTCAAATCGGTGACCTCGCCCGCGGTCACCGGCACACCCAGCGGTAACGATTTTCCGGACGGGAAGAGCACGGTCTACACCTACACCTCGGGGTTCATCGACAAGCACCTCAATCACGATCTGCTGACGGTCACCGATGCCAGGGGACAAGTCTTCCTGCGCAATGTCTACGGCCACACGGCAGATCCGGCGGACCCGCGTTTCGCCCCCAATGCGTTGTATTTCCATTATGACCGCCTGATCACTCAGATCTGGGGAGATCCCGCCGACCGCATCGAGATCACCTATGCGGCCGTGGCGAGCACATCCGAAAACGGCTTGGCGGTGGTGCAGGCCATCGTCAACGACCGGATGGGCAACGTCCACGAGCTGCTCTTCGATCGCTCCAACCGCCTCGTGCGCTCGCGCGCCTTCACCGCCCGCGCCGAAGCCGGCCGGCCGACTACCGCGACCACGAACCGCCCTCGTTTCGTCCTCCGCCCCGAGGATCCACCCTTTTTCGAGATCCGGTACGAGTACAACGACGATTCCCTCCGGACTCGCACCGTCTACCCGAACCTCAACGAGGAGGTCCTTGCCTATGATTCCGGCAATCCCAACCGGCTGGCCCAGGCCAACGTCCTCCAGCGCTGCCGTCTGCCCGGCCCGTTGGGAGGGGAACAGGAGCGGATCTGCGAGACGTTCGAGCACGATCCTCGTTTCGGCAGCGAGGGAAGGTCCTCCTTTCCCATCCTCCACATCGACGCTCGGGGCAATGCGACGCTCTTCGACTATGACGCTTCCGGCGACCTGATCCGCATCGTGCACCGCCTGCCGGCCATCAGCGAGACGTTCGAGTACAACGAGCACGGCCAGCTGACCGCCCACCTCCTGCCCGACAACGGCAGCGGCTACCAACGCCGCGACACCCTCACCTATTACGGCGAGGCGGACGGCTTCCGCAACGGCTATCTCCACCAGGAGATCATGGACGCCGCCGGCCGGGCCCTGACCACGACCTACGAGTCGAACGCCGTCGGCAAGATCGTCCGCCAGATCGACCCGCGCGGCAACGACACACTGTTCGACTACAACCAGCTCGACCAGGTCGTCCGCCAGCTCTCCAGCAACGTCGGTGCCGGAGAGGACGTCCGCTACGAGACGCTCACGTTCTACGACGCCAACGACAACATCACCGGCATCGACGTCGAGAACGTCGACGCCGAGGGCCGTCGCGGCGCCAACACCCACTTTTCCACCCGGTACGAATACGACGTCCTCAACCGGGTCGTGCGCCAGAGCGAAGAGGTGGATCCGGAGCACTCGGTGAGCACCGAATTCACCTATGACAAGAACCGGCAGCTCACCTTCATCCGGTACGCCGAGGCCGTGGCGGGGCGCAGCCCCGACAACGCCGAAGCGATGGAGTACGACGCCCTCAAGCGCCTGTTCCGCCACACCCGGGCCCCGGGCGGCCCCGATGCCACGACCGAGCAGGCCGACTACGACGGCAACGGCAACCTGATCCGCAGGATCAGCGGCGCCGGAGCAGACCCCCACGTGACTACGTATCGCTACGATGGTTACGACCGGCAGGTGGAGAGAACGGACGCGATGGGAAACGTCACCCATCTCCATTACGATGCCAACGACAACCCGGTGAGGATGGTCCAGGAAGGCGAGCCGGCCCAGGATCGGCCCGGTGGCGGCGGCAACGTCCGGCTGAGCGAGGAGAGCCGCACCTTCGATGCCATGGACCGCCCGACGCTCCAGGCCGTCGCGCACTTCGATCCGTTGACGCAGGAGCCGATCGGCGACGGAGAGATCACGACGCAGCTCGACTACACGCCCAGCTCCGACCTCAGCCGGACGGTCGACGACCGCGGCAACCAGACGCTCTACACCTTCGACACGATCTACGAGGTCAGCCAGGTCACCGACGCGGCAGGCAACCAGGTCCAGCTCGAGTATGACGAGAACCGCAATCCGGTCCGCGTCACCGAGATCGAGAAATCCGGCCAGGGGGGCGGCGACGAGACCTTCACCAGCACGTGGGAGTACGACTCCTTGAACCGGCCGCGGCGCATCGTCGACCCCGCCGGCAACGCCGCCGAGTACGGTTGGGACTCCCGGCAGAATTTGACCGTCATCAAGGACGCCGAAGGTGCCGTCACCGAGAGAAGCTTCGACGGTTTGAGCCGGCCGACCGAAACGGAAACCATCATCGGTGGCGGAACCCTGGGGTCGGTCGTCCGCGGCAGTCAACGGTGGGACGACTCCTCGCGGATGATCGCGGAGATCGACGGCAACGGCAACCAGACCACGTACACCTATGATGGCCAGAACCGCGAGACGGGTATCATCTACGCGAACGGCACCTCCAGCCATGCGACATTCAACATCCACGGCAACCTCATCCGGACGACCGATCCGAATGGGACGGTCACCGAGTACACCTACGACGGCGGCGACCGGCTGCTGAGCGCGACCATCCAGCGCGGGCCCGGAGTGCTGGGCACCACGTTCGAGAGCTATCAGTACGACGGCCTCGGCCGGTTGACCGAAGGCCGCGACGACGACTCGGTTTTGACCTACCGCTACGACTCCGAGGGGCGCGTGCTCGAGGAGTCGCTCAACGGCGAGACGACCAGCACCACCTACGACGGTCTCGGCAACCCCCTCACCCTGACCTTTCCGGGCGGCAGGACTGTTGCGAGGACGTACGACGCGCTCAACCGCCTCGCGACGCTCGCCGACGCCGGCGGGACGATCGCCACCTACTCCTACGCCGGACCGCAGCGGATCGTGCGGCGCGACCATCGCAATGGCACGTCACAGCGCTTCGACTACGACGGGATCGGCAACGGACCGGACGATCACGGCGTGCGGCAGGTCAAGCGGGCTTCGAGCGTCGATGCCTCCGGAATGCCGCTCGTCGACCGTTCGTTCCTCTGGGACGCGACGGGCAACCGCCGGCATGAAACGGACGGCATCACCGGGCGGACCCGCGGCTTCGATTACGATGAGCTCTACCGCCTCACCGAAGCGACCGAGGCCGCGGCCGGCGAAGCCACGGCCACCCGCAAATACGAGCTCGACGATGCCGGCAACCGGACCTTGGTGATCGGCGGGCCCGCAGCCGGCGCCTACACTCTCGGCACCGCGGACCGGCAGGTCAACCAGTACACCGCCACCCCGTTCGGCGCCCGCAGCTATGATGCGCAGGGCAACCTGACCGGCATCGACAGCGCCGGAGGGAGATCGCAGCAGCTCGCCTACGACTCCCGGGACCACCTGGTGCTCTACAGCGACGCCGAAAAGACGGTCGTCTTCACCTACGACGTCATGGGACGCATGGTCAGCCGGGAAGTGACCCGCCCGGCCGCGCCGCTGACCGAAACGACACGATATTTCTACGCGGACTGGCAGGTCATCGAGGAGCAGGACGGTACAGGCGCGACCACCGCGACCTACGTCCATGGTCCGTACCTCGACGAGGTCGTCTCCATGCAGCGGGGAGGAGAGGATTACTTCTTCCATACCGACGACCTGTTCACCGTGCTCGCCGTCACCGATTCGTCCGGCCAGGTGGCCGAGCGGTACGCGTACGGAGACTTCGGCGAGCCTGCCTTTCTCGATGCCAATGGAGCGTCGCGGCCCGGCTCGGCGATCGGCAATCCCATCCTCTTCACCGGCCACCGCTACCTGCCAGAAATCGGGCTGTATTTCATGCGGACCCGCTTCATGGACCCCCGCCTGGGACGGTTCACGAGCCGGGACGGCCTCGGGATCTGGGGCGATCCCAGCGCGCAGGGAAACGGCTTCACCTACGCCGGCAACAACCCGTCCTCCCGGCGTGATCCCACCGGACAGTACGCCGCGCTCGATTTCGTGGACTGCAATGCCGCGCAGCGTTTCATCCTGCGTTCATCGACGAGCGACGCCCAGATCCTGGCCATGGACTCACACGTCTACTTGCAACTGCTCGATCCGATCACGAGATACTGTGACGGAAGATACTTGAAGTGGTTCGGCTGGCCCAGCGACTCCTACTTCGGCAAAGTGAGAGAGAAGTTCCGGTCGACCGCTGGGCGCTTTTTCAGCACCATCACCTTCAACTGCAGTGACAGCGGGGTAGGTTGCCGAAAAAAAAGGATCACGTTCGCCTATGTCAATCCCAAACAACCCGACACGATCTTCACCTGTACACCCTTCTGGTTCCTTCCCCCCCTTCCCATACCTGTCGCGTCCCAGGCTCCGACGATCGTCCACGAAGTGACCCATATGGTGGCGTCGACCAACGATGAGGCGTACGGCCCCGTCGACTGCGCGAAGCTGGCCTGGACCGACCGCGACTTGGCAACCCAAAACGCGGATAACTACCGGTGGTTCGCCGAGGATTATTTTCCGTTGTCCTGCAACCCCCTGGCGAACCTGATTCAGTGGGCACTTCCGGCGCTGCGCGCCGGGGGTGCTGTCGTCGACCTCGGCCATCGCGGTGTGGGATTTCTCGGCGGATTCGCCACGCGGCTCGGCGTGGCAGGCGCCAATGCGGCGGCCGACGCTGCCAAGACCGTCGGCAGTACGGTCAAGAACGGCGCCAAGACGGTAGGGAAGGGAGCCAAGAAGGGCTGGAAGAAACTGAAGAGCTACTTCTGACCACAGGTTGTGGATGCGGAGGGTCGCCAAGAGTGCTGGATCCACGGCTTGAGCCGAGCGAGATCGGCTATCATCGGCGCACGATCATGACCGAGGGTCTGTAATGAAGAGGAAGACGATCTTGCGCTACCCGGAGGACCGCTGGCCGCTGGCGTACACCTTCATGGTGCTGGCGGTACAACTCGGATTGTTCTTCGCGGTCGAGAACCTGTGGGTGACGGCCCTCTGCGTCGTCCTGTTCCAGCCGGTGCAGGCGGTGGCCATCGCCTGCAACCATTACCAGCACCACCTCAGCGTGTTCACCGTGCGGTGGCTGAACCGGGTCTACGAAGTGATCCTGTTTCTGCAGACTGGAACACCGCCCTATCTGATCACCCTGCACCACAATCTCGGCCATCACCCGCACTACCTGGAGCGCGAGAAGGACACGCTGCGCTGGCAACGCCCGGGAGGCTCGCCCCGCAGCTTTGTCGAATGTATGGTGAAGAACTTCGCCGGGCACCTCACTCTGACAATGACGATCGGCCGGCGCCATCCGAAGGTCTACCGCCGCTTCAAGATCATGACCGCCGTCAGCCTGGTGACGCTCTCGGTCCTGATCTATCTCGACCCCGTCAAGGCGATGATCGTTTTCGCCGGGCCGATGCTCCTCGCGATCTTCAACGTCGCGCGCCTGGGCTATGACCAGCACGCTGGCCTGGAGCTCGACGATCACTTCGGCGCCTCGCGCAACATCGAGAGCCGCCTGTACAACCTGGTGACGTTCAACTCCGGGTACCACACAGCCCATCACGTGAGGCCGGGGCTGCACTGGTCCCGGCTGCCCGAATTCCACCGCCAGATCCGCGACCGCATCCCGTCGGAGCTTCGCGTCTAGGGCTCTGCCGGGGGTCGGTACTCCGGGTGCTGCTCCAGGAACTGCTGCCAACCCTGCCGCGGCCGGAAGAACGAATTGAGAAGCGAGGAGGCGCGATAGATGCCGTAGGGCAAGATGTGGGCGCCGCCTGCGATCAGCTCGGGCTTCATCGCCGCATGCATCCGCGGCAGCTCGCTCCAGTGTGCTCCCGGCTCCTCGTGATGCTCGATGTGAAAACCCGCGTTGAACATCGTCAGGTTGAAGAAGTGGGAGAGGAAGGTCGTCGTGTGGCTGAACCGCTGCTCGTCCGTGCCCCCGGCGTGCTGGGCGTACATCCCCATCCCCATGATGATCGACCCGCCGACCCAGGCCGGAAAGAGCCACAATCCGAGAGCCATCCAGGGATCGATGAAGAAGGGGATCGAAAACGGCACTGCGAAGAGAGCGAATTCCCAGAGGAAGCGGCGGCGGATCGCGGCCGGCGCGGTCCGGACCTCGCGCGCGAAGTGATAGCCCCAGCGCCACGGCCAGTACAGGAGGACGTAGATCCACATGTTCTCGTAGCGGCCGTCCGCCCGCGCTGCAAGAAGTGGGCGGAAAACCTGGAGGCGAAGCGCGATGAGGTCATCGCGCGCTGGGGCAAGCATCTCTACCGCCGTTTCGTCCTCTATCTCTGGTCGGCGGCCAACTCGTTCGAGAACGGCACCCTCTCCGCACACCACATGATCCTGCAGCTGCCGTCTCCGGGCAGCGCCCCGCGGGCGGCTCTGGAGTCCTGGTCGTGAGCGAGCCGCCGGCCACCGCGGACGCCTTCGCGGTGGCGCCGTACACGCCGGGCGAGGTCCGCTTCCACGTCACCGGCGCCGCGCTCAACGGGGCGGTCCTGCTGGCCGGCCTCGTCTGGCTGTTCGCCACCTGGCGGGAAAGCCTGCCTTCCTGGCCCTGGGTGCTTCTCGCGGTCCTCGCCGGCGTCTACGCCGCCGACCTTGTCTCCGGCCTGCTGCACGGGGCGTTCGATACCTGGTTCGACGAGGACATCACCTTCCTTCGCCGCATGGTGCTGCAGGTCCGCGAGCATCACGTCTTCCCGAACCGGATCTTCCACATCAGCTTTCTTCACGACGTAGGAACGCTGTCGTGGATCTCGCTGATCCTGATCGGTCCTGTCGTCCTCGGGGTGATTCTTTCTGGCGCCGGGCCGGCCGCCGGCTTTGTGGTCCTGGCCACGGCCGTCTTCAGCGTTCTCCTGGTCAGCATGCTTGCGTTCCACAAGTGCGGGCACCGCGCCCGCCAGCCGCGCTGGATCCGTCTGCTGCAGAGGAGCGGTCTCCTGCTCTCGGTGTCGCATCACAGCCAGCACCATCTGGGAAACCACGACTTCAACTATTGCATCATCAACGGCTGGGCCGACCGCACCCTGGGCCGCCTCGGGCTCTTCCGCGGATTGGAATGGATGATCGCCCGTTGGAGCGGCGCCCAGCCGCAGCGCAACGATCACGAATGGCTCCGCCGCTTCGGACGCAAGGTGATGGGGCGTCGGCGGGCTGCATGAGCCGGCTGTCGCAGTTTGTCGAGAAGTGGCTCGCGGGCGAGCGCGAGCTGGCGCCGATCACCGCGCTCCTCGGCGTGCGGCCGGTGTCGCTCGGCGAGGGCGAGGCGCGGATCGAGCTGACCGCCGGGAAGCACCTCCACAACGCCATGGGCACCGTCCACGGCGGCGTCCTCTGCGACCTCGCCGACGTGGCAATGGGAGCTGCGCTCGCCACCGTCACCGAGGACGGCGAGTCCTTCACGACGCTCCAGCTCCAGATGAGCTACTTCCTGCCGGTCGTGGACGGCCGTCTCAGCGCCCACGCCCGCGTGATCCGCCGCGGCCGCACCACCGCCCATCTCGAATGCGATCTCGAAGACAGCGAAGATCGGCTCGTCGCTCGGGCTACGTCGGTGTGCGCGATGCGGCAGCGGGGGTGACGAACAATCCGAGCCATCGATAGTCGGCGTGCCTTGGCACGGCTGGTGCTTAAGTCCAGGGAGGAGGCGCCAGCCACGTGCGGCCGGCTGCGCCTGCTCAATTCATTCAGAGAGAGTGAAAGGAGGCCACAATGTTGAGCGATGCCAAGGTACAGCCGATGCTTCCGGTCAAGGACATGAAGGTGGCGGAGAAGTTCTACGAGGAGGCACTGGGGCTCAAGAGAGTCGACGGGTCGCCGGATACTGCGGTCGTGTACAAGAGCGACGGCAGCACGCTGTGCGTCTACCGTTCGGAGTTCGCGGGGACGAACCAGGGAACCGCCGCCTTGTGGGAAGTGAAAGACGTCGAGGAGACGGTGGGGGAGCTGAAGGCCAAAGGAGTGACCTTCGAGCACTATGACAACCTGCCTGGCTTGACGCTGCAGGGCGACATCCACGCCGCGGGCGATTTCAAAGTCGCCTGGTTCAAGGACCCGGACGGGAACATCCTCTCCATCCAGAACCGGCCGGCAAGTTCTTCGCAAAATTAGCGGGCGCGACGCAGGCAAACTCCGCCACTTCCGGCCCAGGAGGCGGATCGTGACCTCGGAGGCCCTGGTGTCCTCGGGCGAAGCTCATCCCTCATGGGGCGAAGGCCGTCTCTCGTGGGGCGGAAGCCGTCCCTCTCGGGGATGAAGCCATCCCTCTCGGGGATGAGGTCATCCCTCTCAGGGATGAGGTCATCCCCAAGAGGGGGAAGCTCCATCCCTTCTGGGGACGAGCCCATCCCCGTCCGGTACGACCTCATCCCTGCCAGGGACGACCCGCTCCCCACCGGGGACGGGCTCTTCCCCGCGAGGGATGGCTGTCGCCCAAACAGGGATGGCCTCCGCCCCAGGAGGGACGGCCTTTGCCCCATCGACGGCGGCTTCCGCCCGGTGAGGGATGACCTTCGCCCTGCGAGGGATGGCTTTCGCCCCATGAGGGATGGCTTTCGCCCGGCGAGAACCGACCACGGCCCGGAGAGGGACGGCTTCCCGCGCTCTACACGCGGCCGGCCGTCTCCAGGCAGGGTTGGTCCGCCGTACAGCCCGTGGGGCAGTCGCACGGATACGTGCAACTGGTCACGATCGCCGCGGCGGCTCCGCCGAGAGGAGCGGGGACAACCCGGGAGTCGAGGAGGGCCAGCGTTTCGCGGTTGAGGCGCAGCTTCTTGAGGTTTTTCTTCATGGGGAGCTCCTATTCCTGCTCGGGATCTTGTGGGGGGATTGTAGCGAGGTGCAGCCCGGAGAGCCAGGTGCTGTGCGATGATGGACCCGGCCAGGCTTCAACCCTTCGGAGGCAGCTCCCCATGTGCCGAAACATCAAGCCCCTCTTCAACTTCGAGCCGCCGGTGACGGACGGAGAGCTGCGCGCCGCTTCGCTGCAGTTCGTGCGGAAGATCACCGGCTTCAACAAGCCGTCCAAAGCGAACGAGGACGCCTTCAACGCCGCCGTCGAGGAGATCGCCCGGATCGCGGGCGACCTGCTGAGCAGCCTGGATACCAGCGCGCCGCCGAGGAACCGGGAAGAGCAGGCCGCCAGGGCCAAGGCTCGGGCGGCGCGGCGGTTTGCGACGTAGGGGCCGGGGCGCGCCGCGCCGCACGCCAGGGGATTCCGCCAGGGGTTCAAACCCCTGGCTACCACGGAAAAGACGACCCCTGAAGGGGGCGTGAGGGGGCGTCGTCCCCTCGGGGACTACCATTTACATGGTAGCCAGGGGTTTTAACCCCTGGCTACCCCGGCGAACCGATGGCGAGGAGAGGCGAGGAAAGGCGGGGCCGGGGCGCCTCCCTACGCCTGCATCAGCTGCTGGACGCGCTCGGGCTCCTCGCCGAGCCACTCCGGTTTTTTGGCGGTGCTGTCGAAGAGGGAGGAGGTCTTGAACGGCTCGAACTGGCCGGTGGCGGCGGCCTTGGCGGTCTTCGCGAGCAGGGCGTCGATCTCCTGGTTGGTGAGCGGGTTGAAGGTGCGGACGGCTTCCAAGGCCTGGTCGAGGATCTCCAGGCTGTCGATGCCCGTGATCACGACGGAGGTGGGGAGGTTCAGGGCGTAGTGCAGGCACTCGATCGGGGTCACGGTGTTCGACTTGAGGAGAATCCCGTTGGCCATGCTCTTCATGCCGAGCACGCCGATGTTGCGGCGGACGAGCTCCGGCAGGACGTTCTTCCCGAAGCTGCGGAAGTGGGCGTCCATGAGGTTCAGGGGCATCTGGACCGTGTCGAATTTGAAGCTGTGCCGGTCGGCCACCTCCAGCATGTAGAGATGCACGTGCGGATCTTTGTGGCCGGTGAATCCGATGTACCGGATCTTGCCCGCTTTGCGCGCTGCGACGAGCGCGGCGTTGGCCCCCTCGTCATCGAAGATCCGGTCGGGATCCTCGTAGCGGATCACCTCGTGGTGCTGGACGAGGTCGATGTGGTCGACGCCCAGGCGTTGCAGTGACTCGTCGAGCTGCCTGGCCGCTTCCTTCTTCGAACGACCGTCGATCTTCGTCATCACGAAGGCTTTCTCGCGGTAGCCGTCGCGCAGCGCTTTGCCCACCCGGATCTCGCTGGCCCCGTCGTTGTAATCCCAGCTGTTGTCCAGGAAGTTGATGCCCTCGTCGAGAGCCGAGCGGACGATGCGGATCGCCGTCGGCTCATCGACTTTCGGGAGCGCGAGATGCCAGCCTCCGACCCCGATCGCCGAGACCTGTTCCCCGGTGCTGCCGAGCTGCCGGTACATCATGGGTGACCTCCTTCGAGGCTCCCTGGTGCAAGATCGACGCCGATCAGGAGCTGTTCAACGCCTCACCCGCACCGCCACCTCCGGAAAATCGCTGAATACCCCATCCACCCCCAGCTCATAGAACTGCTCGTACTCCCGCTCCGGCCGGCCGCCGTACTCGGGAGCTAGGAACTGCGGATCGCTCCGGAACGTCCAGGGATGGACCAGCAGGCCGGCGCGGTGGGCGTCCTCGACGAGCGAGGTCGGTGGAAGCAGCCGCCCATCGTGGCCCTTGGGGACGATCAGCCGTTTGTCCGGCCCGATGCCGTCCGCGTAGGTGGCGATCCAGGCGAGCTCCTCGGGTGTGGCGAGGCCGTGGCCTTCCGCTTCCAGGAGCTGGATCAGGCGGACGCCGGTCTGCTTCCGGAGCTCCCGCAGGTTCGCGGTCTCGAAGGACTGGATGAACACGGGTGCATCCGGGTCCGTCCAGCCTCTCGCCTCCAGCGCCGCGAGGAGCGGTTCTTCGAGCGGCAGGCCGATCCTGCGGAAATAGCTCGGGTGTTTGGTCTCGGGATAGACGCCCACACCCCTGCGGACGGCCAGGTCCAGGACTTCCTCGAAGGTCGGGATCTCGAACCGTCCGTCCCAGGAGTGGTCGCGGAAGGGGAGCCGCTCGCGGGCGCGGAGCGTCTTGATCTCGGCGAGCGTGAAGTCCTCGGCGAACCAGCCGGTGACCTCCGCGCCGTCGATCCGACGGGTCCTCCGCCGGTCCGCGAATTCCGGCCGGGCCGAGACGTCGGTCGTCTCCGAGATCTCGTTCTCGTGGCGCGCGATGAGGACCCCGTCGCGGGTGATCACCAGATCCGGCTCGATGAAGTCGGCGCCCAGCTCGATGGCGAGCTCATAGGAGGCGAGCGTGTGCTCGGGACGGTGGCCGCTGGCGCCGCGGTGGGCGATGACGATGGGAGGCTGGGGGGCCTGCAACCTTTCCACGGCCTCCACCGTATCACCCCCTTGACGACACCTGTAGTCACCGTTAGGATGATTACAGATGTCGTCACCGGGGAGAGAGACACAGAGAGAGGAACCTGGAGCATGAAGACCGTTGGAGATCAGGAGCTGGCGCTCCTCCGCTATATCGCCGAGACAGGGGCGTCGAGCGTAGGGGAGGTGGCGGAAGGGTTCGGGGAGCCGCGCGGGCTGGCGCGGTCCACGGTGCTCACCATGATGGAGCGCCTGCGGCAGAAGGGGCATCTCACGCGCGAGCAGGTCGACGGGGTCTACCGGTACTTCTCGCCGGTTTCCGAGGGAGACCTGCTGCGCGGCGCGGTGCGGTCGTTCGTCGAGAAGACGCTCGCCGGCTCCGTCTCGCCGTTCGTGGCCTATCTGACCGAGACGGGAGAGGTGTCGGACGACGAGCTCGCCGGTCTCGAAGACCTGGTCGCCCGGCTCAAGTCCAGGAAGAAGGAGGGCTGAGATGGAGATCCTCGCGACCGCAATCCGCTGGGCCGCTCCCGTCCTCGCAGCGCTGGGGCGTGCCTCCCTCTCCGGAGCCGTGGCAGTCACCGTGGTCTGGCTCGTCTGCCGGCTGTTCCCGCGCCTGCCTGCCGGGCTGCGCTGCGGCCTCTGGTGGCTCGCCTGCCTGAAGCTGCTGGTGGCGCTGGTCTGGGCCGGGCCGGTGGCGCTGCCGGTATTGCCCGCGACGGCCCAGGAGGTCAGGGACCTAAAGGACATAAAGGACAGGCAATACCAGGTAGTCCCGGGAGCAGCGGTTTCCGTGGGGTCCTTTAAGTCCTTTAGGTCGTTGGCCATATCCTCGCCGGTTTCTCCCTGGCCGCTCGCCCTGGCCGGCCTCTGGGGAGCGGGCCTTCTGCTGCAGCTCGGCCTGACCGCGCGCCAGCTCGCCTTGGCCCGGCTGATCGTGCGGAGCGCGGAGCCGGTGGGGGAGCCCTGGATCTCGGCGCTCTTCGCGGCGTTGCGGGAGCGGCTCGGCATCCGGCGGGCGATGCTCCTTGCCTCGGCGGAGGTCGAGACTCCGCAGGTCTCCGGCGCCTGGCGGCCTCGGGTGCTGTTACCGCGGCGGGCGATCGGCCGCCTCTCGGCCGAGGAGCTTTCTCTCACGCTGGGCCATGAGCTGCTCCACGTGCGCCGGGGCGATCTCTGGCTCGGCTGGATTCCGGCTTTGGCAGAGCGCCTGTTCTTCTTCCACCCCCTGGTGGCTCTCGCCGCCCGGGAGTACGCGGTCGCCCGCGAGGCGGCCTGCGATGCGGCGGTGCTGCGCCTCCTCGATCCGGCGCCCGAGGACTATGGCCGGCTTCTCTTGCGGCTCGGCATCGCTCCCCGCGTCTCCCGGATGGCGGCCGCGGGTGCCGCGCCCACGTTCAAGACCCTGAAAAGGAGGCTCGAAATGTTGCAGCAGTCAGCGGACAACAAGAAGCGCATCCACCCCGGCTGGTGGGGCCTGCTCGCCCTCCTGGCTCTGGCGGTGTTGATCCCGATCCGGATCGTGGTCGCCCAGACATCTCCGGAGCCACCGGGAACGCCCGTAGCCGTTCCCCCGGCTCCTCCCGCGGTCGCGGCGATTCCGGCTCCGGGGGAACCCGCGGGGCTGCCGGCCGTCCATGGAACCCACCGCGGAGTCCCTCCGACTCCTCCTGCACCCCCGGTTCCGCCCACTCCTCCGGTGCCACCCGTGCCTCCCGCGAGGGACAAGGGATGGATGAGCTTCGGCGAGGATGGAGAGCCCTGGGTCCTGGTGCAGGACGAGAAAGCGGTGACCATGAGCGGCAACACGCTCGACGTCCACCGGGCTCGCGAGCACTACTCCGGCAAGCCCATCCTCTGGTTCCGGCGGGACGGCAAGTCGTACCTGATCCGCGACGAGGCGACCGTCGCCCGTGCCCAGGCCCTCTTCGAGCCCCAGAGGAAGCTCGGAGAGCAGCAGGGAGTCCTGGGTGACCAGCAGGGCAAGCTGGGTGACCAGCAGGGACGCCTCGGCGGGGAGATGGGCCGCTACGGGGCGCGCATCGGCGCACTGGCTTCGCAGCAGGCGGGGCGTGCCCTGTCCGGCCGCGACCGCGAGGACCACGACGAAAACCTGGACAGTCAGATGAAGGAGCTGTCGGACAAGATGGAAGCTCTCGGGCGCCAGATGGAGGCGCTGGGCAAGCAGCAGGAGGAGCTCGGCCGCCAGCAGGAGGCCCTGGGGCGCCAGCAGGAGCAGCTCGCCCACGAGGGAGAGCGCCAGCTGAAGAGCCTCCTCGATCAGGCGCTCGCGAGCGGGCTGGCGAAACAGGTGAAGGAGTAGGACACCGGCCCCCCGCCCCAGAACCTCACCCCCGTCCCCTCTCCCATCGCACACCCATCCCCCGGGAGAGGGGCGCCACCACCCCAAAGGCTCGCAACTGAGAGGGAGGCGGTTCCCCTCTCCCGGGAGGGTGTGAGTGCGTGTGGGAGAGGGGGTCAGGGGAGGGTGCTGCCCACACCCTCCGTTCGCTTTTCCGGGGACAGCACGCCGAGCGCGTAGCGGTTGGTGTCGAGATAGCGCCGCGCCGTATCCCGCATGCGGTCCGAGGTGATGGTGGAGATCAGCTGGTCGAAGTGGAGGATGTCCCGCGGGTCGAGCCCTTCCGTGTAGTAGAGCTCCAGGGCGGAGAGCCAGAACTGGTTGTCGGTCAGATTGAGCTCGCGCGAGCGGCGCTCGGCCTCGCGCACCTGGTTCAGATAGGGCTCGGCCACGCCGTTCGCCTGGATCGAGGAGATCTCGGCGAAGACGGCCTTCACCAGGTCGTCCACCTTCTCCGGAGCGCAACCGAACGAGATGCCGACCTGATAGCTCTGCCAGGGGCGCCGCGACAGGTCGCCGTTGACCGAGACCCCGTAGACCGCGCCCATGTCCTCGCGCAGCACCTCGCGGAGCCGGGTCTCGAGCACGGTGGAGAGGGCGCCCAGGTCGTGCCGGCCCTGGCGGTTGTACTCGGCGGGGCCGGTGAACACGATCTCCACCTGGCTCTTGGGCTCGATCCCCTTCTCGACCCGCACGTTGACCACCTCAGAAGGGGGACGCATGCCGACGTCGCGCCACGTCTCGTTGCGGCCGGTCGACGGGAGGCTCCCCAGCCAGGTGAGAACGAGGGGCTTGAGCTTCGACGGCGAGACGTTTCCCACCAGGATGAAGGTGAAGTCGCCGGCGTCGGCGAAGCGGTCGCGGTAGATCTGCTCGGCCTTGTCGAGATCGATCTTGTCGATCCACTCGGAGGTGATCGGCTGCCAGCGCGGATGGTGCTGGGTCATCGCCTCCTTCATCCGGTCCGCGAACACCGCCTCGGGCTCGGCCAGCCGGTTCTGCACGGCGGAGCGGAGGAGCGTCTGGAGGGAGCGGAAGGTGTCCGGGTCCTTGCGCGGCTGGGTGATCGTCAGATAGACGAGCTGGAACAGGGTCTCCGCGTCCGCGGTGGACGCCGTGCCCTGGACCCCCTCTTCGAGCTCGGTGATGTAGGGCTCGACCCGCGCCGTCGATCCGGCCAGGGCCTTCTCCAGGGTGACCTTGTCGAAGCTCCCCACGCCCCCTTCACCGATCACGGTGGCGGCGAACAGGGCGGAGGGGAAGTCCTCGTCCGGAACCAGCGAGTGGCCGCCGGGGCTGAAGGCGGTCAGCAGGATCTCGTCGCGCTGCGCGCTGGTCGGCTTGAGGATCACCCGGACGCCGTTCGACAGCTTCCACTCGGTGACGCCGAGCTCGGGGATCTTCGTTTCCTTGACGATCTTCCCCGGCTGCGGCGCCGTGGCCACCAGAGGGCCGGCCTGCACGCGGTCGACGTAGGCCGCGACGTCGCTCTGGCGGACCTTCTGGAAGACGGCGAGCAGGGCGTCGCGCGACGGCGGCTGCTCCCCGGGCTTGGCCGGCGCCTGGACCAGGATGACCCGGTTGCTGTCGCGCAGCCACTCCTCGGCGAGGTGGTTCACCTCCTCGACGCTGATCTCGGGGAGGAAGCGGCGCACCAGGACGAGCTCGGCGGGGACGCCGGGCAGGGGCTCGGCTTCCAGGAAGCCCCGGGAGTACTCGGCGGCGAGCTGTGCCGAGGGCATCACCCGGCGCTCGCTGTAGGCCTGCTCATAGGCGAGCTGCCAGTCCTTCTTGACCCTCGCGAGCTCGGTCGGCGTGAAGCCGTGCCGCCGCACCCGCTCGATCTCGGTGAGCAGGGCGGCCAGGCCGGTCTCCACCTGGCCTTCGCGCACCGCCGCCTGCTGCACGGTCATCTCCGAGGAGCGCACGAAGAGGCCCGCGCCGGAGCTCGCGTACAGGAAGGGCGCATCGGGCTTGCGCGAGATCTCCTCGAGCCGCGCGTTGAGCATCGCGTGGTAGAGCCCCTCGACGATCGAGGTGCGGTAGTCGCCCAAGCGGTCCTGCTCCCGGGCCGGCAGCTTGGAGTAGACGCTCAGCGTGGTGTCCGTGGCCTCCGGGTCGGTGGCGACGGCGACCAGGGTGTCGGCGTGCTCCGGGACCGGATAGAGGGGGCGCTCGCGCGGGCTCTGGGGGGCGGGGATCCGCGAGAAGTGCTGGCGGATCAGATCCTTCATCTGGGCCGGATCGACGTCCCCCACGGCGATCACGGCCATCAGGTCCGGCCGGTACCAGTCGGTGTAGAAGCGGCGCAGGTCATCGGGCGTCGCCTTCTCCAGGATCTCCTTCTTGCCGATCGGCACGCGCTCGGCGTAGCGCGATCCCTGGAAGAGGACAGGGAACTGCTGGTCGAACATCCGCGCCGAAGCGCCGCGCCCGAGCCGCCACTCCTCGATCACCACGCCGCGCTCCTTGTCCACCTCCTCGGGATCGAAGGTGATGCCGTGCGCCCAGTCCTCCAGGAATTGGACGCCCTTCTCGAGGAACTCCGGCTTGTCGGTGGGGACGGTCAGCGTATAGATCGTCTCGTCGAAGTTGGTGGAGGCGTTGATGTCCGCCCCGAAGCGCATGCCGATCGATTCCAGGTACTTGACCAGCTCCTGCTTGGCGAAATGCTGGGTGCCGTTGAACGCCATGTGCTCGATGAAATGAGCGAGGCCCCGCTGGTTCTCCTCCTCGAGGACCGAGCCCGCGTTGACCACCAGCCAGAGCTCCACGCGGTCGGACGGCACGCCGTTGCGGCGGACGTAGTAGGTCAGGCCGTTCTCGAGCTTGCCGGTCTGGATGGCCGGATCGGTCGGGAGCACCGCTGCCAGGTCGGTCGGCATCTCGGGCAGCGCGTGCGACATCGCGGCTTCGGGAGCAGTCTGCGGGGACGCGGGGGCGGTGGCGCAGGCCGAGCCCACCAGCGCGGAGAGGGTGAGGAGCAGGAGAAGGAATCGTTGTTTCATGGGATTCGGGATCACGGGCAGAGACGGCCGCAATTCCTCCTCATGAGAAAGCGGAAGAGAGACGGGAAATTCCTACCGCGCCGCCAGCACGTCCTGGAGCTCCCGGTGGCGGTCGATGTAGAGCCGCACGTACCAGCAGGAGGGGATGACCTTGTAGCCCCGGTTGCGCGCATCTTCCAGGGCCTGGTGCACGAGCTGCTCGGCGATGCCGCGGCCGCGCAGCGCCGGCGGAACAAAGGTGTGCCAGAAGTTCAGCGTCTTGTCGCCTGCCTCGCCGTACTCGCAGACCGATTCCTGGCCGTCCACCACGGCGTAGTACTTCTTCGCGGTTTCGTCGTGCCGTACCTCGATGTTCATGACCTTCCTTTGTTCAATCGCCGTGCCATGCGTCTGCGGAGGGCGGTTGGCTCGCCACCTCGCGGATCGCTTCCCGGAGCGCCGGCAGGCTCACCGGTTTGGTCAGGTGCCGCTCGAAGCCCGCCGCTTGGCTGCGTTGCACGTCCTCGTCCATGCCATAGCCGGAGAGGGCGATGCCGCGCAGCTGAAAGCGGCTCTTCAGCTGGGTCATCAGCTCGAGGCCGCTGACGTCGGGCAGGCCGACGTCGCTGATCACCAGATCGATATCGCCACCATTGCGGCCGGACCGGGCGGTCTCGGCGGCCGCCAGGGCGTCGCCGGCATTGTTGGCCACGGTGACCCGGTGCCCGACGACCGAGAGGAGCGTCTCCATGGCGTCCGCCGTGTCGGGATGGTCCTCGACGAGGAGGATGTGGAGGGGGCGGTCGCTCTCCGCGGCAGGAGCCGCAGCCGGACCTGCCGGCCGTTGATCCGCTGGTTGGGCCGGCAGATGGACCGCGCCGATCGGCAGCCGGAGCCGGAAGGTCGCGCCCTGGCCGGGACCGTCGCTCGCGGCCTCGATCCGGCCGCCGTGCAGCTCTACGATGGTCTTGGTGATGGCGAGGCCGAGACCGAGGCCGCCGTACTGCCGTGTGATGCTGCGCTGTCCCTGCTCGAAGGCATCGAAGACATGGGGGAGCCGCCGAGGGTCGATGCCGATCCCCCGGTCGCTCACCTCGGCCAAGATCTCGCCGGTCGCCTCGTCGCGCCAGGCCCGGACCCGGATCGGTCCCCCTTCGGGCGTGAACTTGAGAGCATTCGTCATCAGGTTCCAGAACACCTGGGTCAGACGCGGTGCATCGGCCCAGAGGCGGAGATCGTCTTCCGCCGCCAGGGCGATCTCGAAGCGCTCGCGGCCGGTCCAACAGGCATCCAGGGCATGCGCCAGGACATCGCGCAGATCGGTGACGTCGGGTTTGAGCTCGAGCTTGCCACGGTTGATGCGGGTCACGTCCAGGAGATCGTCGATCAGCCGCGCCTCCAGCTCGACGTTGCGGCGGATCGTCGCCAGCCGGTCGCTGACCAGCAGGCTGAGCTCCTTCTCCAGGGTGGCGATCACGGCGAGCACAGGGGTGAGCGGAGTGCGCAGCTCGTGGCTGAGCGAGGCCATGAAGCGGTCCTTGGCCTGGTTGGCGGTCTCGGCCTCGGCGCGCGCCCGGCGCTCCGCCTCGTACAGCCGCGCGTTGTCGATCGCCACCGCCGCCTGGGCCGCGATGCCGCCCAGGATGCGCTCCACCCGCCGGGTGAAGACGCCCGGCTCCGCATGCCCGAAGAAGAAACCTCCCAGGAGCTCTCCCGAGCGGGAGACGACGGGAGCCGTGAGATGGCTCCGCACGGCGAGGTGGGCGGCCGAGAGCGTCGGCGCAGCCAGGAATTCCTCGATGCCGTCCGGCGGCGTGCCCGCCAGGCTGTGCTCCCGGAGGGCCTCGCCCCGCTCGTCCACGAGGTGATAGAAGAAGACGCCGAACTGCGCGCCGGTGATCCTCGTGGTCGCGTCGACGATGGTCTGGGCGAGCTTGCCCAGGTCGAGCTCGGCCGCGGTCGCCAGGCCGATCGAGTAGAGCGTCTCGGTGATCTCCGCTTCTTCGCGGAGCCGCCGCTCGACCGATTTGTGGCCGGTGATGTCGCGCAGGAGCACCTGGGTGACCGGCGTCCCCTGATCCAGAAACGTGCTGGCCGCCGCCTCCACGTCGATCGTCCGCCCGGTGCGGCTGATCCAGCTCTCCTCCATGAAGAGGCTCGCGGGCTGGTTGGCACCTCTCTCGGGGACGGGAGAAGGATGGCGCAGGCTGCCGCGCTCGACGGCCCGCTCGCGCCAGTCGGGGTGGATGAAGTCAAGCACCGGCCGCCCCAGGATCTCGTCCGGGCCGGCCGCGTCGAGGAGCCGGACCAGGGAGCTGTTGACGAAGACGAAGCGTCCCTCCCGCTGGACGAAGATGGCCTCGGGGCTCACCTCGACGAGCTGCCGGTAGCGTTCGCCGCTCTCGCGCAGCGCCTCCTCGGACCGGCGCAGATCGGCCGCGCTCTGCTCGGCCGCCATCCGGGCGTAGACCTGGGAGCGCGACAGGGCGAACAGGATGGCACTGGTGAGCAGACCCGCCGCGAGGACGATCCAGGCCTGCTGCCGGTCCGCGGATCGCTCCGCCGTGGCCAGCAGGTAATAGGTGGCGATGCAGGTCAGCAGCAGCGAGAGAGCCAGTACCTGCCACGGGATCGACCCGCGGACGGGGTCTGGGCGTGAGGAATCGGAATGCATGAGCGCTGCTCGGTTCCGAAACAACGTCATCCGGCCCGCGGAACGGCGGGCGATCCCTGCATCCTACCTCCGTGCTCTCCGGAGGTCGACCCGAACGACAAAATCAGGGTTGCGGGATCAGGCGCCGGTAGTCATCCGGGGTATCCACGTCGTGCACGGTCCCCGGGTCGTCCACCGGCACTTCGAGGACGGCGGCGGCGTGGCGTTCCAGGAGCTGCTTCAGACCGACCGAGAGGTCGAGGCTCTCGATCTCGGGCAGGAGATCGGAAGCGATGGCGAGAGGGTGGCCCCGTTTGCCCTGATGGATCGGGACGGCGAGCGGAGCCCCGTCTGCGGCGCGGCGCCAGAGGAGCTCGGCGACGGTGGCCGGGCGGAGGGCGGGCAGGTCCGCCGGGGCGACGAGCACGACCTCGCCGCGCTGCGCCAGCCGGGCCGCACCCAGGGCCGCGATCCCCTCGCGGATGCTCGACAGCATCCCGCGCTCCGGGTCCGGATTGACCGCCACGATGGCTCCCGCGCCCCGCGCCCATTCCTGAAGCTCGGCGTCGTCGGGAGCCGCCACCACCACGACCGGCGAGGCTCCGCCCGCGCGCAAGGCGGAGATGACGGAGCCGAGGATCGTGGTTTTGCCGAAGGGGAGGAGGAGCTTGGGACGGCCCATGCGGCGCGAGGCGCCGGCGGCGGGGACGATGGCGAGGGTCACTCCCCCTCGCCCAGCCGGGCGCGGAGTCGCGCGAGCTCGGCTTCCGCGGCCTCGGCGCGTGCTTCCGCCGCCTCGGCACGTCGGCGTTCGGCCTCGGCGTGTTGTCGTTCGGCCTCCTCGCGTGCTTCCGCCTCTTCCGCGCGCTGGCGCTCGGCCTCGGCGCGCTCATCGCCGGTGGGGATCATCCGGCCCGCGCGATCGAACAGACGGATCCAGGTGGCGTCCTGCTCCTCGATCCGGCCCTGCCAGAGCCCGAGCTCCAGGCCCATCTTTTCGCTCCAGAAACGCCCCGCAGCCGGAGCTTCGGGCTGCCTCGGCTGGTACTCGCCGCCCACCAGCCGAAAGCCCTCCAGAGTCTGCGTCTCGATCCGGTAGAGGTAGTACTCCGCCGTCCGGAACGTCCGAGCGTAGAAATCCTTCTTGACCGTCCGGTCCTTCTTCATGGTGGACGGGGAGAGCAGCTCGATGATGACGTCGGGGTGGCGGCCGCCCTCCTCCCACACCACCCAGACCTGGCGGTCATGCCGCGCGGGGACATCGCCGACGAAGAAGATGTCGGGACCGCGAAATTGCTTGGAGCCCACGGGATCGGCCGCGATCCCCCGGGCCTGCTCGTAGGAGTAGTAGACGAACATGTTGGCGCCGACGAAAAAGTCGGTCCGCCCGCGCTCCGCCATGGCCTGGCGGGTCACGTTGATGAAGAGGCTCATCTGGATGCGGTGCCAGTTGCTGTCCAAAGGCTCCCCGTCGTCGTAGACGAGCTCGAAGGGAAGGGGGGCGAGCGCCGCGACCGCTGGCTGGCTCATGGTTTTTCTCCCGTCGAAGTCGTTTCTTGCGAGGACTCTATCCCGCAAGTCGACACATGGGAAGAGGGATCTCTTCTCCGGAATCAGGATAGCATGAGGGACCGCCGATCGGGGTCTGGGGAGCGTTTCAGATCACCTTCCACCACGGCGTCGCCAGCACTCCGTCCGCGATCCAGCCGGTCTCCTGCCCGGTGTGAAGAAGCAGGCCGGGGAGGGATTCGGCGGGATACTCCCGGCGGAAGGCGGTCAGGCCGCGTGCGTCGGCGAGGCGGGGCTTGTCCGTGGCCTTGATCTCGATCGGGAGGAACCGCGTCTGGTGCTCGACGACGAAATCCACCTCCTCCCCGGTCGAGGTCCTCCAGTAGAAGAGCTCCGGTCTGGGAATCTGCGCTTCGCGCCAGGCGAGGAGGTCGTTCAGGATCAGGTTCTCCAGGTGGGCTCCCCGCGGCTCGGTCTCGCCGGCCAGATGGAGCGCGAGAGCCGTGTCGCACCAATAGAGCTTGGGGGTCTTGATCAGGCGTTTGGTGCGATTGACCGCGAAGGCGGGGATCCGGATGAGCTGATACGAAGCCTCGAGCAGTCCCAGATGGCGCCGCACGGTCGGCTGTGGCATGCCGACGTCGCGTCCGAGCTCGGTTTGCTCGACCAGGTTGCCGAGGCGAAGGCAGGCCGCTCGCATGAGCCGCCGGAAGTCCACCAGGGAATCGACAGAGGAGATCTCCTGGAGATCCCGCTCGAGATAGGTGCGGGTGTAGCCGTCGAGCCACAGCGTTCGGGCCGCGGGATCAGTGAGCTCGTGGGACGGGATCGGATAGCCGCCCCGCAACGCCAGGGCGCGCCAGTCTTCCTCGGGCGCTTCCTCCGACCGCAGGAGATCTTGCCATCCGGACTCCGGCGCGGAGAAGAGCCGGGACCAGACGCCGGTGCTTCCGGCACCGAGCTGCTCGCGACGGGTCAGGGGCCAGAGGGTCAGATAGGCCGCACGGCCGGCCAGCGATTCCGAGATCTTCTGCAGCAGGAGAAGGTTGGCCGATCCGGTGAGGAGGAAGCGGCCGGCGATCCGCCGCTCGTCGACGGTCCGTTTGACGGCGAGCAAGAGGTCGGGGGAGCGCTGCACCTCGTCGAGCGTCATCCGGTCGGCGCTGCGCACCAGAGCGTCGGGCTCCTGGCGTGACCGCTCCAGGATCTCCAGGTCGTCGAGCGTCAGGTACGGCCGGGGTTCCTCGTCCGCCAGGAAGCGGACCAGCGTGCTCTTGCCCGTCTGGCGCGATCCTGTGACCACGACCACAGGGAACGAGCGCATGGCCAGATCGAGCATCGGCTGAAGAGCGCGGGGGAGGAGCTGCGGATCATTCACGCCATGAATGATAATCATTCACGCCGTGAATAGATATCAGGGCTCTCCCTCTCCCCGTGGGGAGAGGGTCGGGGAGAGGGGCATGGGATCAGTTCCCCAGCCGCCGCGCCGTGACCAGCGTCCGGTCGTCCGCGCAGGGGACGCCGCGGACGAACTCTTCCAGATCCTGATCCAGGGCTGCCGCCAGCGCCTCGCCGTCCTCTGCGTGACGGACGCAGACCGCCTGCAAGCGCTCCAGGCCGTACTCCTCGCCCTCGGGGTCCATGGCCTCGACGAAGCCGTCGGTGTACAGGACGAGGAGGTCGCCCGGAGCGAGCACCTTCTCGGCGGCGCTGTAGGGGGTCACCGAAAACAGCCCGAGCGGCGGGCCGGTGGCCGCGAGCTCCTCGGCCGTGCCGTCCGCGCGCACCAGGAGCGCCGGGTTGTGGCCCGCGTTGGTGTAGCGCAGGAGACCGGTGTCCACCTCCAGCACTCCGAGGAATGCCGTGGCGTACTTCTCCGGGGGCGTCCGGCGGAAGAGCTGGCGGGAGAGGCGGACACAGATCTCGTCCGGCGGCAGGCCGTCCTCGACCGGTCCTTCGGAGAGCGCCTGGAGCGAGATGGTGAGGAGCGATGCGCCCATCCCCTTCCCCGAGACGTCGGCGATCATCAGCACCAGCTCCTTCCCGTCCCTCCGGGTGACCACCTCGTAATAGTCGCCGGAGACGCCGCGCGACGGGACGTTCATGCCGTGGAGCGACCAGCCGGGGGTCTTCGGCAGGTGGTCCGGGAGGAGTGCCGTCTGGATGCGCCGCGCCAGCACCAGCTCCTCCTCGAGGCGGCGGCGCTCGGCCGCTTCGAGCGTGAGCCGCAGATTGCGGAGGTGGAGGGCCGCCACGGAAGCCAGGGAGACGAGGAGCTCGAGATCTTCCTCGGAGAACTGCCGGGCTCCGGCCTGCGACTCCAGGATGATCAGCCCGGGCGTCCCCTCCGGCGTGAGGAGGGGGGCGGCGACCAGGCTGCGCACACCCGAGAGGAGCATGCTCTGCGCCGTGGAGAACCGCTCGTCCGCCAGGATGTCCAGCACGAGAGCCGCCATGCCTTTGTCGAGGACCTCGCGCGTCAGGCTGCGCGAGACCGGGAGGTCGGCCGGGCTTCCCGGACGGGTCTCTTCTCCGGCCGACCGGCTGGCGGCCACGCGGACCTCGCCGTCGGGTCCCCGCAGGAAGATGGCGGCGCGGTCCGGCTGCAGATGGTCGAAGACCCGGTCGAGGATCAGCTCCAGGAGATCGAACAGGGTGAGGGGCCGGCCGAGAGCCTGGTGGACGTCGTTGAGGACCTTCAGTCGGCCGGCATAGCGCCGGAGGGCCTCCTCCCCGTGCAGGCGCGATTCCGTGGGGTTCTCCCATTCCTGGAGAAGCTCCGCGGCCCGGCGGAAGACCGTCGCATCGAGCGGCTCCTCGACGGCGGCGACAGCCTCCTGCTCCTGCGGTTTCTGATCCTCCAGATGCACGGTCAGCGTGGTCGCCGAGATGCGCACCACGTCGCCGGGTCGAACCGGGGCTGCGGTCAGCACCGGCTGCTCATTGACGAACGTCCCATTGCGCGACCCCAGGTCCTCGACGAGCAGGGCGCCTCCCACCCGGAAGAGGCGGGAGTGGCGCCGCGACAGGAACGGATCCTCGATGACCAGGTCGGCGTCGATCGAGCGTCCGACGACGACCGACTCCCTCTCGAGGAAGAAGTCGAACGGCGCCCCTTCGGCCGGAGCGATGTGCAGGCGGTAGATGGAGCTCTCCATGAAAGGTCCTCGCAGTACGAGCTTCGCAGCAAGAGCTTATCAGCTCCCGGTCCCCCTTGCTGAAGGGCGAGACCTCTCTGTAAGCTTGTCGTGTCCCGAGGCGACAAGCGATGAAGCGAGTGACCCTGGAAAGCTACAAGAAAGACAAATATTACCCCCGGATCGTCCGGGCGGTGACAGCGATCCTGGAGACCGGTGACGTGGTGACGCCGGTCGACGTCTTCGTGCGGATGGATCTGCTCGGCAAGGCGGATGTGGAGGCGTGGCGGATGGGGCGGGTCCCCTATCTGGAGAAGGTCATCCGCTGCAACCTGGAGAAGGCGAGCCGCATCCTCCGGATCTTGAAGATGCATGCAGAGCACTCCAAGATGAAGCCCTCCCAGACCGATTACCGGAAGTGGGGGAAGGGGCCGAAGGTCAAGCTCCGCTTCTCCAAGTACGGCGTTCCGGCCATCGAGGAGGCCTACTCGCGGCACTTCCTCTGCCCGCCGCGCAAGAAGCGGAGCCAGGAGGCAGGGGCGGCTCAGGAGGAGCCTTCAGGGGAGCCCCAGGAAGTTCCGACCGAAATCATCGACGCGGTCCGGCTCCCTCCCGGCGAGTTGGAGAGCCCGTGAACCTCAGAGGGTGAAAGGCTCGCAGCCTTCGAAGGTCTTGCGGCGTCGCAGAGCCTCCTGAACACCGGGAAGCTGTTCCGATGCCTGGGTCAGGACATCCCACCAGTTCTCGGGCATCCGCGGGCGGTTGTGGCGGAGGGCCTGGATGTCCTCCGGCGTCGTCGGGATGTCTCGCTCGAGATCCAGGAGATCGAAGTCAGGCGAGCTCATCGAAGCGCTCCGCGAGCCCATATCGCTCGAAATAGCTCCGCACTTCGCGGCGATCCACTCCGGGCAGGCTCAGAAGGAAACGGATGTCTTCCTGCTCGCGGAAGGTCCGTTCAGGGTCGTTCTTCATCGCGGTCACCTTCAGCGCCGCCAGGTGCTCGGGACGGGGAACCGGGACGATCAGGCCGCCAGGGCCTGGAGAGTGCTGGCAATCGGAGAACAACTTCTCTGCCGTCTCCCCTTGGACATAGACGAAGTCCAACTCTCCCCAGGCAGGCTCCGGATGGGAGTGGTTGGAGTAACCGCTCGAGCGATGGAGGGTCTGATAACCCAACGATTCCAGCCAGCGGACGAGGTGTTCCTGGGCTGTCGATTCCACGATCAGATCGAGGTCCAGGGTCGTGCGGGGGAGGCCATACATCACAATCGCGACCCCCCCAATGACCGCATACCGTGTGCGCTGACTTTCCAGGAAGTCGACGACGGTCTGGAGGACGGCCGCAAAGTTCATCCCACCACCGGCAGGTGTTTCGGGGCCAGCCGCTCGACCGGCAGCCCGGCAGCCTCCCGCAGCGCCGCTTCCGTGTACTTGACCACCATGGCGCCGCGCCACTGCGCCTGGAAATCCGTGTTGTCCACGGGGTAGGCGGGCTTCCGGGCCAAGCTCGCAGCCTCGGCGATGACCTCGGGGGTGAGCGGCTTGCCGAGCAGGAATTCGGCGCTTTCCGTGGCCGCGACCGGCTGCGAGCCGACGGCTCCCAGGTAGATCCGCGCCTGCGTGACGGTCCCGGCCGGATCGGTCCACAGCGCCACGGCGGCGGAGAGGACCGCGAAGTCGATCGAGCCGCGGCGGCGTAGCTTCCAGAAGGCGGAACGGCAGCGCGTCGAGTCGGAGGTCGCCTGCAGAGTGATGTCGGTGACGATTTCGTCCGGCCGCTTGCTCAGGTAGTGAATGCCGTCGTCGTTGTAGAGATCTTCGAGGGGGATCACCCGCTCGCCATCCTTCGAGGCCAGCCGCACGCCGGCTCCCAGGGCGCAGAGCATGGGCGCGGAGTCGGAGGCCGAGTGCGCCAGGCAGACCGGCGAGCTGGTGGCGACCCAGCAGATCGAGCCTTCGGCTTTCAAGCAGTAGTCGATCGCGCGGCGCCAGTCCTCGGTCTGGTTGTAGTAGGTGCAGCGCGTGTCCACGCAGACATTGCCGCCGATCGTCCCCATGTTGCGCAGCGGCGGCGAGGAGATCGAGGCCACGGCCGTGGCCAGAGCGGGCCAGCGCTCTCGCACCTGGGGGTCCACCTCGATGTCCGCGAGGATCGTCGTGGCACCGATGCGCAGCGGGCCTCCTGCGCAATTGATCCGGATGCCGTGCAATTCGGGGAGCCGCATCAGGCTGACCACGGTCTGCGCCTTCTGGTGCCGGCGCTTCATGTTCGGCCAGAGATCTGTCCCCCCGGCCACCAGGCGGACGTTCTCTTCCCCCGCGAGAATCGCCGTGGCGTCGGCGAGGGTCTTCGGCTGCAGGAAACGGAATTCGGGAAGACGCAGCATGAATCTCCTCGGACCTACTCGAAGGAATCAAGCGGGATACGACGGATCTCCAGGATATCATCAAAGTGATGATCCGAGCTGATAATCGAATCCAACCCGTTGTTGAGCATGGTGGCCGCATGAACTGCATCGCGTGCTCGAATTTGTGGGTACCGCTTGAGAAGGTCACTCGCGATGAGCATGTCGTTGAGGGTAATCGGAAGAAGATCCGGAAAAAGGAGACCGGTATTGCGAACCAACTGGACGCCCAGGTCGACTTGGTCTCGGCGATGCATGACGTGGAGAATCTCCTGCAGGATCTCTGCGCTTGCCGTGGCTAACAGCTCTCCTTGAGATACTTTTTGGATCACCTGCTGGGCAGGCTCTCTCAATGGATGGTCGGCACCAGCCGCATAGAGGAAAACGTTTGCGTCAAGGAAGACTGCTGTCATGAGATTCCTCGATCTCTGTCTCAATCTCCTCCCAGCTCCCCCATTTGCCGGGAATCTTCATACGCAAGATTGCTTCGGCGGCTTCTTGGCGAGTGCGGGAAATTGGCATGTAGCGCTCGCGTAGAGTGAGGCGGATCAACTCCGAAATGGAAATACCCCGCCTCGTTGCGACCTCTTCGAGACGCTCATACTCCTCGGGTTCCAGCAGGACTTGAGTTTTTCGAAGCTCGGCCATCAGCGCCCCCCTTTCAACTCGGTCGTCAGCACGGAAACCTTTTTCTTCCGCAGCGCCTCCTCGCGGCTCATCATGGTTCCCGAGGCGGAGCGCATGCCGGCGCGCAGCTTTTCTTTATAGTCGTTGATTGCCTTGCCGTCGCCTCCCTGATCCGGGGTGGGGACGACGAGCGTCTCGCCGAAGTCGACCTCGGGGAAGGCTTTGGGACCGAAGCGCGGCTCGTCTCCTTTGGCTTTGGCCTGCAGCGCTTTGAGGATCATGTGCGGATGGATCGGGCTCTGATCGATTCGCACTCTCACAGCGTCATAGATCGCATTGGCCACCGCGGGCATCACCGGCAGGAGCGGACCCTGGCCGACCTCCTTGGCTCCGAACGGTCCCTGCGGATCGGGCTCTTCGATCAGATAGGTGGTCACGGGCGGCATCTCCGTGAAGGCCGGGCTCTTGTACTCGAGCATCGACGGGAACTTGTGTACCAAGGCGTTCGAGAGATGGCGCGGCAGCCGGCGGAACGCCGACTCTTCCATCATCACCTCGCCAAGCCCCATGTACACGCTCCCCTCGACCTGTCCCAGGACCAGCACCGGATTGATCGATTTTCCGACGTCGTGGGCGATCCAGACGTGGAGCGGATTCCACAGGCCGGTCTCGGGGTCGACCTCCACCTCGACCACGGCCGCCGTGTAGGAGTAGGCGGGGGAGGGGCCGACGCCCGCGCCTTTATATTTGCCCGGCGAGCGCGGTGGGATGTAGCTCCCGGTGGTGGCGAGCGTGCCGAAGCGCGCCTCGGCCGCGATGACCGCCTCGGGGAAGCTCAGCCCGGTGTCGGGATCGGCGCTGTCGAAGACGCGTCCCTCGGCGAAGACCAGGCGTCCGGAGGGGACTTCGAGCTGCTCGGAGACCGCCTTGGCGATCAGCTCGCGGGCCCGCTCCGCCGCCTGGATGGCCGCGAGCTGA
>WNGB01000597.1_pt1 | contig 63520 bp, 67 predicted proteins | sample 5400681 | NCBI WGS metagenome assembly WNGB01 (sample SAMN13153367, study PRJNA577476) | soil metagenome | isolation source: 115 cm soil or saprolite under grassland replicate 2 | place: USA:California | collected 2016-06-15 | reverse complement strand
ACCCGTTCGATGTCGGCGTCGTCCAGCCACGGGACGAGTGAACCGGGGGTGACCACGGTGCCATTCGCCAGCTCGCACACCCGGCCGGCCAAGGTCTCATAACCGACCAGGACGGTGAACAGCGGTGCGGGGCGGCGGCCATCGCGGGGCGCGGTGCGGGCCCGGACGAACGCTGCGACGAGGGCGTCGGCCCGGCGCTGCTCGGGGGTGCGGCGCAGGTCGGCCACCGTGACCGACTCGCCGACGCGGGCCTTGGCGTCGGCCCAGTCCTCAGCGAACAGTTCGTCGTAGATGGCGCTCAACGTGTCGTGGACGATGGCGCCGTTGACGGCGTCGAGCCCGAACTCGCCGTACCACCAGCCACCGAGGCTCTCCGAGAGGTGCATGCGCCGCCGGCCGTGCTGCTCCGCGGCCTTCTCTTCGACCCCTTCGGGGTCGGCCAGCTGCCCCCAGTAGGTGAGCGCCGCCGCGAACACCACGAACTTGCCGGTTTTGGCCTGGTCGACGAGCAGCTTCTCGTCGCGGTCGAAACAGTCGCGGGTGCGGTCGGTGCGAGCCCGCACCAGCGCCAGCACATGATCGGCCGAGATATCGCCGGCGGCCCACGCCCCGGCGGTGACGGGCATGGACCGCACCGCCCGCGCCACCCGCACCCGCCGGCTCGCCGTGTCCTTGGCGATGCCCAGGCGGGTCGACAGCCACGCCGCCGGGTTGCGGGCGCCGTCGTCGCGGAAGCACTGGCGCGCCGCCCACGCCCCGGTGAGCGCCGATTCGGCCGCTTCCAACCGGACCTTCTCGCGGTGGATGGCGACGAGGGCGTCGGACAATTCGGGGTTCGACAGCTCGTCGGGATCGAGGTCGGTGACCTCGCGCACTCCCCGAACCAGTGTGTCGAACATGCCTCCATTATCTCCAGGGGGTGTGACAATTTCGGGCCCGTAACGGCCGCTCAGCCAAAACTTCTCACGAAAAGTTCCGGCTAGCCGTCAATGGGTCTCGAGCGTGCGGCGGTAGCGGATGTCGGTCACCGTCACACCGAGTACCTCGTCCTCGCGGGACGCGCCGTCAGCCACCCAGCCGTCGGCCTCGTAGACAGCGCGAGCGCGTTCGTTCTGGGGGACGACCCACAGCACGGCCGATCGGAAGCCCGACTCGCGGAGCGCCGTGGTCACCGCCGCGAGCAGCGACGGGCCGAGTCCCTGTCTCCAGAATCTGGGGTCGAGGTTGATCGCATACAACTCGCCGACCTCCCGCTCCTCGACGTTGCCTGCCTCAGGACCGAACGGCAAGGTCCTCTCGCGGTCGCAGGCCGTCAGGCCCCTTCGGGTGTTCCCAAGAAGCTCTATCGTCGGCGCCTCAAGTGCGCCTCGAATTCACTCGGTGATCGGACGCCGTCGTCGAGCACCGCGGTGTAGATGTCGTAGCTCGTGACGGTCTTGCGGTATTGCGGGCGCCCCGCCCACGCATCCTTGATCGCGAGAATGGCCCGGCGGGCGTTGTCGTCCAGTCGCGGTTGCAGCACCTCGAGATGGGCGAGATCGGGTTGGCGTGCGGGCTCGTCGACGAACCACATGTCGATGTTCCAGCGGCGGTCGGCATCGCGGTAGTCGATCGCCCAGTACACCCCGTCGGGGTAGGTGGGATCGACGTTCCAGGCCCCGGTGTCGTTGCGGAACTGCAGGGCCCGCACCCGAGCGTGGGACGCGAGCTGTCGACCGAGGTCGAACACCGCGGCGACGTCGAGGTGTGAACAGACGACGGTGATGTCGAGATCCCGCCACACCATGAGCCCGAGCGCCGCGCTGCCGACGAGGTGCGGCTGCCCCAGGCTGCCGCACAGCGCATCGAGGTCGAGGTCGGCGCGTACGGCGGCCGCCTCGCGTTGCAGCTCGAACTGCCGTTGCCACAACGCATCATCGTCAGCCCGCGCATCGGCTCGTGGCCCGGTCACGATCGCTGATTCTGACCGAGCAGGCTCAATATCGTTGGTGCGATATCATCCGTGATATGGCTACCCGGCGATCGGTGTTCCCCGGATTCGACGCTCTCGCCGACCAGCGCCGCGAGATGGTGAGCGAACTGGTCACCGAGCGGCAACGACTCGGTCTGTCCCAGACCGAGGTGGCGGCGCGCATGAAGACGTCACAGTCCGCGGTGGCGCGGTTGGAGGCCGGCGACGGCGACCTGCGGTTGTCGACGCTGCAACGTTACGCGGCGGCCCTCGGGCGGGACCTGAGGTGGAGGCTCGGCCGGCGGAGCGGCGGGGGCCGCGCATGAGCGCCATCCACCCGAGCGACGGCTGGCCGCCCCCGCCCGGCCGGCCACCGGAGGTCCCTCCGCCGTGGACACCGCCCGGACGTCCGGCGCCGGGCCCGCCGGTCTACCCACCGGTACCGATGGTGTACGACGACGGGCCGCGGACGGACGACCTCGCCGACCGCCTCCTCGAGCGACGGATCGTCCTCGTCACCGGGCACCTGGATCTCGGCCGGGCAACCGACGCCAGTGCTCGGTTGATGCTGCTCGACGGCAGCGGCGACGAGCCGATCGAGCTGGTGCTCTCCTGCCCGGACGGCGACCTGGTCGCCGCCACCGCGCTCGCTGACACGGTTGAACTCGTGGGCGTCGAGTTGCGAACCGTCTGCACCGGTTCGATCGGCGGACCCGCGGTCCTGCCCTTCGCCCTCGGAACGCGCCGTATGGCGCAGCCCCACGCCACCTTCCGTCTGATCGAGCCCGGCCTCGAGGCGCACGGACGCGCCGACGAGATCGCTCGGGAGACGGCGAGGCAGACCGACCTGGTGGCCGAAGTCCACCGGCGGTTGGCGGCCGCGACGGGACAGCCGATCGAAACGGTCACCGAAGATCTCCGGCGCGGGCGCTTCCTCACCGCGGACGAGGCCAAGACGTACGGGCTGGTCGACGAGATCATTCGCCGCCGCCGTCTGCGCACGATCTGACCGCCCGCGCCCTATCGTCGTCTCAGCGATGGTGACGATCGACGACGTTCGCTGTCTGGCCCTCACCCTGCCGCGAACGTACGAAGCACTGGTACGTGATCGCGTGAAGTTCCGCGTCGGACGGATCGTCTACATCGCATTCTCCAGAGACGAGACCCTGATGGGGTTCGCCTTTCCGAAGGAGGAACGGGAGGCGCTCATCGCATCGGAGCCCCACAAGTTCATGATGCCCAAGGTGTCGGACCAGAGATACAACTGGGTCGTCGTCCGGCTCGCGGCGATCGACGACGAGGAGATGCACGAGATCGTGGTCGACGCTTGGCGCATGGTCGTGCCCAAGCGAGTCGCGGTGGCGCGCCTCGGCGACTGACGCGCCGCACTACGGCGGTCGCGGCGCGGGCGCGTGTTCGTGGCGCACTTGTTCGCGGGTTGTCGCGTACCGGATCCCTTCGAAGGCGACGAGCGCGGCCAGGAGGACGGCGACCAGCGCGAGCGTGACCAGAGCGTCGACGTGGCGTGCGGCCGGCAGGAGCGCGAGCAACGCCGCGGCGAGCAGCAGGCGCACTCGCGTCAGCGATCCGAGGCTCCGGTACTTGAACGCCACTTGGCCGAGCAGGTACAAGGCGACGCCGCCGAGCAGCGCCACCGCGGGCACCGCCTCCAGCGGCTCGGCGACATGCGCGAGCGTTATCTTGAGGCCGAGCGCCACCAAGACGATCCCGAGCACCATCGGGAAGTGGAGGTACGAGTACGCGTCGCGAGCGAGTTCGTTCTGCGACTGGCCGGCGGCCGTTCCCGAGAGGCGGGCAGCCACGGCGATCGCCGCGACGTCGAAGTACACCCACCACATGCCCGCGGCCACCGCCATCCCGAGGACCGCGGCGGTGGCGACCCCCGCGGTCACGCCGCCCTCGGCCCCTACGCCGATCGAGACGATCGACTCGCCGAGCGCGATGATGACGATGAGTCCGTGACGCTCCGCGAAGTGGCCGGGTACGAGCCTCCAGCCCTGGGCGCCGAAGAAGAACGGGCCGGCCATGTCGAGGCCGAGCGCGACTGCCCACAGTGCCTCTTGGGCGGTGCCGTGCAGGAACGACGCGCCGACCAGCAGGCCGCTACCGACGGCCGTGCTGACGGCCAACCCGATGACGGACTTGCGGAGCGCGGGATCGTCGCGGCTCGCGAGCAGGAAGAGGGCGATGTGGGCGACGCGTACGACGGCGTATCCGATCGCGAAGGCCAGGGCCAGACCGTCAAAGGCGTCCGGCACGCACAGCGAGACGACGAGCAGTGCCGCCATCGCCGCGAACATGGCGAGCCGAACCGCGCCCTCTTCCGGGTCGATGACGCTCGTGAGCCATGCGTAGCCCACCCATGACCACCACAGGACGCCGAGCACCAGCCCGCCGCGGGCCAGACCCTCCCACGTCGGCTGAGCGGCCATGAGGGTGGTGCACTGGGTGATGGCGAGCACGAACACGAGGTCGAAGAACAGCTCGAGCGGAGTGACCCGCTCCTCCTCCCGGCGGACCGCGCTGAGGCGACTGCGGCGCAGTCCCGCGTCCATGGCCATACGTCGTCGATCCTCGCATATGAGGGTCGACGCCGACCGGTGAGGTTGTTCAGTCCGCGAGAGCGATGTCGGCGTCGAGGCGCGGGAAGAGGGTCTCCATGAGATCGGCGACGCGGCCGAGGCGCACATCGTCGTGGCGCTCGGCGAGCCCGAGGGCGCCGTAGCGCCCGTAGATCAACGTTGCGATCAGGTCGGGAGGCACGCCCGCACCGCCCTGGGCAACCGGGGTCTGCTCCGGCGGGCCCGCTTCCACCGCTGTCACCTCGCCGCGGTCGTAGTGGATGACGAGTGACGACGAGTACGACGACAGCAGGAGCTGCCCCGTGTCATCGCCTCGGGGCGACGCCGCGAGGCGGGCCGACAGGACGGGCCGAAGGTGGTTGAGGAGCGCCACCGGGTCGGCGACCCGGACGTACATGGCGTAGTGGTGGGGGTGGCGGTGGGAGATCTGGTCCACGGGCGCCGTGAAGGGCCCGCGTTCCTCGACGGCCACGGGCTTGCCGGTCGTCGCGGCCTCCGCCAGGAAGGCACGAAGGGCACCGAGGCGGTCGTACGCGACGGTGCGGACCATGGTGACGGTGTCATCCAGACCGGGCGGGCCGTCGCCAAGACCGGCGGTCCCCCGCACCGCACCGTCGTACTCGGCGACACAGACGTGCGAGGGCTCGCCCACGCCGAGCGACCAACGCCACCATTCGTCGGTGCGGATGGCGGCGAGAGAGAACGAGTCCTGCGCCAAGGCGTGCAGCCGCATGATCTCGGGGACGTCGCCCACCTCAGCGCGTCGCACCGACCATCCGTCGGGCATCGACAGCGAGACGCCCGGCAGCACCAGCCGCACGCGCGGAAACGCGATCGCGTACTCGTAATCGAAGCGCCGGTAGAAGTACGGGATCCCGGCGATGATCTGCGTGAGGTCGCCTCGCTCCGCCGACCACCCGTGGACCACGCTCATCTGGGCCCGCACGAGGCCGCCGTGCCCATGGCTCGCCGCGGTGGCCACGAACTCCGGCTGGCCAACAGGTATGTCGACGCCTCCGACCCGCAGCCGGGTGGGCAGCACGCACAGCGACGACACCACCCGCTCGCCCTCGACGGCGACGGTGAAGCAGCCCGGGCCGACCTCGGCACGGGCGAACAGAGCGCGGACTGTCGCCTCCCACATCGCGCCGTTGCGCTCGACTTGGAGAGCGACGACCTGCTCGAGGTCGGCGTCAGTCGCGACGCGCACCTCGATGCTGCTGCTCACCACCGCACGCTAACGAACGCCGTCGGTCGCTCAGCGTCCATTTGCGACGCGGAGCACGGCGGCGCCAGTGATGCGATCGGCGGCGAGGTCGCGCAGCGCGGCGTCGGCCGCATCGAGCGGATACGCGACGGTTGTGACCTGGATGTCGATGTCGGCGGCAATGGCGAGGAACGCACGGCCGTCCTCGCGGGTGTTGGCGGTGACGCTACGGAGCTGGCGCTCCTCGAAGAGGTGATCGGCGTAGGACAGCGGCGGGATGTCGCTGAGATGGATGCCAGCGATGGCGAGTGTCCCGCCCCGGTCGAGCCCGGCCAGCGCGGCGGGGACGACCTCGCCGGCCGGGGCGAACACGATCGCGGCATCAAGCGGTTCTGGCGGCGGGTCGAACGTGTCACCGGCCGACGCGGCCCCCAGCTCGAGGGCGAGGCGGCGCGCTTCGGGCGCCCGGGTCATGACATGCACCGTGGCGCCTTCGGCCAGCGCCACCTGAGCGGCGAGATGGGCGGAGCCGCCGAACCCGTAGATGCCCAGACGACCTCCGGGCGGCAGCGCGGCCCGCCGCAGGGCTCGATAACCGATGATCCCGGCGCACAGCAGCGGCGCCGCGGTCTCGTCGCTGAACCCGGCCGGGAGCGCGTACGCGTAGCGCTCGTCAACGACGGCGTACTCGGCATAACCGCCGTCGGCGTCCCAGCCGGTGAAGCGAGGTTCGACGCACAGGTTCTCGTCGCCCCGCCGACAGAAGCGGCACGCGCCACAGGTTTGCCGGAGCCACGCGATCCCGATCCGGTCCCCGATCGCGAAGCGGGACGCGCCGTCACCGCGCTCGTCGACGACGCCGACGATCTCGTGACCCGGAATCACGTCGACGCCGTGGGGCGCGAGGTCGCCCTCGGCCAAGTGCAAGTCGGTGCGGCACACGCCGCAGACCAGGATGCGGACCCGTACCTCACCCGGGCCCGGTGAGGGCGGGGCCCGTTCCACCAACACGACGGGTCCGCGGTCGACAGGGCCCGGTCGCCGCACGACCCAGGCCTTCATGGCGTCGGCGCGCCGTTCTGTGCACGACCCGGCACGGAGTTCGAGCCTACGGTTGCTGCGCATGGGCCACGACCTCGTCGGTGTCTGGCTGCTGGAGCGGGCGGACGGCCTCGAGCTCGCGCACCCGTTGGGTCTGCTCGTGGTCACGGCGGATGGCTGGTGCTCGATACAGGTGGCGTCGCACATCGCGAGCGCCGGGCATTACGGCGTCGACGGTGACCGCTTCCTCGTCGATCCGGTGGTCGCCCTCGTGCCCGACGACGCAGGCCGCATCCAGCAATGGCGGTGGTCGTTCGAAGGCGACGTCCTGGTGCTGGCGTCGCCGACCGTCCGGTTGCAGTGGCACCGGGCGGACAGCGAGGTCGTGACCGGGCTCGGCGCGGAGTGAGTCCGCGGGTCCGGCCGGCGACGGTCGTAGCCTGAACAGCCTTGTCATCGACGACGGATCAGCCCCAGTTGCCGTTCGCCGACTCGGCCCTGTCCTGCGCGCGGCCTCGCTCGCCCCTCGCGACGTTCTCCGAGTGCCCCCTCTGCTCGGGTCCGCTCCTCGCCGAGCACGCGCACTTCCGCTGCGGCGCGTGCGGCTGGCGCGACTCCTGCTGCGACTGAGCGTCGTCCGTTCGGGCGTCGGCGGTGCCGGCGTGTCGTGATCATCGGCCTCGGTGTGCGCCTCGCCCTCACCGGCCGCCGCGACTGACCCGCCGGCCGTTGCCCGATGCGGGCCTGACGTCAGATCGGGTCGAAGCCGGCCATGGCTCGGAACTCGGCCGTCGTGTTGGTCACGGGGAACGGCTCGTCGGGCACCGGTACGCCGAGCCCGCGGCACAGAGGAGCCCACCCGTCGCTCGGTTGCCAGTCGATCAGCCGCGACGCCGGAACCTCGGCGCGCACGGTGGCGTTGTGCCGCTCGTACGCGGCCTTGGTGACGTCCTCGTCCGTGGCGTCGGGCGTGAGGCGGTGGACCATGTCGACGGTCATGGCGTGCCACGCCTCCATCCCCGGCGGCACCATGGCCATCGCGGGCAGAATCGTGCGACTTGCGCTCTGCCACCACTCGTCGCTCGACGCGCGTGTGGACAGCAGAACCTGTGCATCCGGATAGGCCGCGGCGATCGAGGGCCACACACCGGCTCCCGGCCAGTCGACGGTCGCGACGTAGCCGTCGAGGACCGCAGGCCAGGCGACGGCCTCGTCGCGCATGGCCGCGTGCCAGATCGGTATGTGGTCGGGATGGCCGAAAACCTCGATCATGTGGTAGCAGGGTCCGCCGAGCAAGCGCTCGAGCGCGATCTTCAACGAGTGTGTTCCCGTCCGGCCCAGCCCGGCGCCCACGATGCGAATGGTCACGGCCGACCAGTCTGGCCGGGCCAAGATCGCACCGTGACGGTTCCCGAACTCGCCATCGCCACCGTGGTCATCGCCGTCGGCGCCGCGGTCCAAGGCGGTGTCGGTTTCGGGATGAATCTGTTCGCCGCTCCGCTTCTCGCCCTGCTCGATCCCGACCTCGTCCCGGGGCCGGCGATCGCGGCGGCGGTCTCGCTGACCGTGCTCGTGGCGATCCGCGAGCGGGCGTCGATCGACCGCCGCGGGGTCGCCTATGCGCTGGTCGGCCGGGTGCCGGGCACCGTCGCGGGCGCGGTGCTGATCGCGTCGATCCCCGAGCGTGGCGTGTCCGTCACCGTCGGCATCGCGGTGCTCCTCGCCGCTGGCCTCAACGTGAGCCGGTTCCGCATGCGTCCGACCGCGCCGACCCTGCTCACCGCCGGCGTGGTCTCCGGCTTCGCCAGCACCGTCTCGTCCATCGGCGGTCCCCCGATGGCGATCGTGTATGCGAACGAGCCGGGGCCGGTGATCCGAGGCTCGCTGTCGTTGATCTTCGTCGTCGGCGGCTCGATGTCGCTTGTCGCACTGGCGGTCGTGGGCGACTTCGGCCGCAAGGAGGCGTTGGTCTCGCTCCTCCTGCTGATCCCGGGCGGCATCGGCTTCCTCGCGTCGAAGGGGCTGGCACGCCATGTCGACGCCGGCCGGACCCGGGCAGCCGTGCTTCTGGTCTCGGTCGCGGGTGCCGTCCTCGTCCTGCTCAAGGCGCTTTTGTAGACGGAGGAGGTTTGTCCCTACCTACTGGTCGGTAGGCTCCTCGTCCGTGAGCGACGACCGTGCCATCTTCACCGAGCTGAGCCCGATCGTGGGGGGCCTGATCGACCGCCACCTGGGCAACGCGAAGGAATGGTTCCCGCACGAGTATGTGCCCTGGAGCCTCGGCCGGGACTTCGAGCCCGACGACGAATGGACGCCCGACGAGGTCCCGATGGAGGACGCGCTGCGGGCCGCACTGGTCGTGAACCTGCTGACCGAGGACAACCTGCCGCATTACTACCGCGCTATCGACGCCGTGTTCGGTGCGGACGAACCGTGGGCATTCTGGAGCCGGCGCTGGACCGCGGAGGAGGGACGGCACTCGATCGTCATCCGCGACTACCTCACGGTCACCCGCGCCGTCGATCCCATCGCCCTCGAGCGCGGGCGCATGGTCCAGGTGAGCGGCGGGTGGGCGCCGCCCTTCAGCGGGATCGCCGACGCCCTCGCCTACACCGCGCTACAGGAATTGGCCACCCGGGTCAGCCACAGCAACACGGGCCGGCTCCTCGGCGACGACCACGGTCGCAAGCTGATGGCCCGCGTCGCGGGCGACGAGGCGCTCCATCACGTCTTCTATCGCGATGCTATGGGGGCGCTACTGGAGCTAGATCCCGCGGGCGCCGTGTTGGCGATCGACCGCGTCGTTCGCGAGTTCGCGATGCCGGGCACGGCGATCCCCAACTTCACCCGGCACGCGAAGGCCATCGCCGCCGCCGGCATCTACGACTTCGCCTCCCATCACGGCAGCGTTCTCGTTCCGGTCGTGATCGACGCATGGCAGCTCGATCAGGTGGAGGGACTCCACGGGGACGCGGAGACGGCTCGGGTCCGCTGTCTCGACCACATCGAGCGCGTGGGCCGCATCGCCAACCGACTGCGCGAACGCCGCCAGGCCGTCGCCCTCGAAGAGGTCTCGGCTACGGCCTGACTGCCCGCCCAATTGGTGCGCGGCGCTCTTAGCCCGACTGCTCGCGGCGCAGGTCACGCATCAATAGGTAGGCGCGGACCACGCCCAAGGTCGCGATCGCGAACATGACCGCCTTGCCCGCGGCGGCCTCTACGACGAACACGAGCACGATCGCCGCCACGACGACGACGGTGATCATCGCGAGCCCGATGCGCACCTTCGCGAGGTTCGGCTGGGGTGATTCGTCGGTGCTCATCGGCGGCAGTCTTCCAGTCCCAGGCGACAAAAGATTTCTGTCAGAAGATCGAAGTGATCGGTTCACTCTCGGGACACCGGTGCGTGACAACGGTTCCATACGTTCAGCGCCAGGTCAGACAAGGGCGTCCGGCCCTCACCCGACTGCGTGCGAAAGGACCATTCCTCTATGTCCCAACGTTTCCGCTTCCGGACGGCCGGAAGAGCGACGATGCGCAGCAAAGCGGTCGTCGGTCTCGGCCTCGCCGCCGCGCTGGTCGCGGCGCTGCCCGGCATCGCCCACGCCCAGGACGCCCCGACGCCCGAGTCGGTCAACGACGCGGTCACAGCCCTCGGCCAGCAGACGAACCTGTTGTGGATCGTCATCGGCGCGGTGCTGGTCATCTTCATGCAGGCCGGCTTCGCGCTGGTCGAGACCGGTTTCTGCCGGGCGAAGCACGCGGCTCACGTCGTGTCGACGAACTTCGCCATCTTCGGCTTGGGCTTCGTCGCCTACTTCCTCGTGGGCTACGCCTTCATGTTCGGCGGCTACAGCTACGTACTGCCGGGCTTCGACTTCGGCTACAAGGGCGCGGTCGGCGACCACCTCATCGGCTCGGGCCAGTGGGTCTTCCTGTGGAAGGGCGGCTTCGCGCTCGGTGACATCGGCAAGGCGGGCGGCGCGGCCGTGGCCGGTTTCTTCCTCTACATGGTTGCCTTCATGGACACGACCGCCACCATCCCCACCGGGGCCATGGCCGAGCGGTGGAAGTGGAAGGCGTTCGTCGGCTGGGGCCTGTTCTGCGGCGCCATCTACTACCCGCTGTTCGGCGCGTGGACTTGGGGCGGCGGGTGGCTGAACCAACTCGGCAACAGCCTGCACTGGGGCTTCGGCTACGTGGACTTCGCCGGATCCGGCGTCGTGCACGCCATGGGCGGGGTCGCCGGCCTGGCCGGCGCACTCGTCCTCGGACCCAGGCTCGGCAAGTTCAACAAGGACGGGTCGGCCAACACACTGCCGGGCCATCACATCCCGATGGCGATGCTCGGCACGTTCATCCTGCTGTTCGGCTGGTTCGGCTTCAACGCCGCGTCGACCCTCGCCGCGACCGACGTCCAGTTCGCCATAGTCGCGGCCAACACGGCGATCGCCGCGGCGTTCGGGGCGACGACGGCGATGTTCTGGATGATGTACGCCAGCCCGGCGAGGAAGCCGGATCCGGGCATGATGGCCAACGGCATGCTGGCCGGCCTCGTGGCGATCACCGCGCCGTGCGCCTTCGTCGAGCCGTGGGCCGCGGCCGTCATCGGGATCGTCGCCGGTGTGCTCGTGATCGTGTCCATCGGCCTCGTCGAGAAGCGCGGCATCGACGACCCGGTGGGCGCCATCTCCGTCCACGGCACCTGCGGCATCTGGGGTGTGCTGTCCATCGGGCTTCTCGCCAACGGTCGCTACGGCGCCGGCTGGAACCTGACGACGGAAGGCGCGGCCGCGACGGCCAGGGGCGTCACCGGGATCTTCTACGACGGGAGCCTCGGCTTCAGGCAGCTCCTGGCCCAAGGGGCCGGCGCGCTCACCATCTGCATCGTCATGTTCGGCATCGCCTATGCGTTCTTCAAGTTCCAGAACGCGGTGATGAAGGGCGGCATCCGGCCACCGGAGGACATCGAGCTCCCGGGCCTGGACATGCCGGAGATGGGTGCCCTCGCCTACCCCGAGTTCCTCGAGCAGGAGGCGATCTCGGTCGGCTCGGGCGGGCACGGTCCCACGTACGAGCCGGATCTCGTGCAGTCCACGAACCCCAGCTAGTCAACTTGCGCGATCTGTACGGGGCGGGCACGGTGCCATCCGTGCCCGCTCCCGCGCGTCTCTGACCCATGGACATCGCCCACGTCCTCCGCGACATCCTCGTGGTACTCGTCGCGGCCAAGGTGGCCGCCGAGCTGGCCGAACGCATCGGCGTGCCTGCAGTCGTGGCCGAGATCGTCGCCGGCATCCTCGTCGGTCCCTCGTTGCTCGGCCTCGTCGGCGAGGCCGACGAGGTGCTGCGCACGTTGGGCGAGATCGGCGTGATCCTCCTCCTGCTCGAGGTCGGCCTCGAGATGGACCTCGTCGAGCTGGGCAAGGTCGGGCGGGCCTCGCTCCTCGTCGCGACGGTGGGCGTCGTCACCCCCCTCGTCCTCGGCACCGGCACGATGGTGCTGATCGGCGACGACTTCAAGACGGCCCTGTTCATCGGCGCCGCGCTCACCGCCACGAGCGTCGGCATCACCGCCCGCGTCTTCGGCGACCTGCGGGCGTTGGCGACCACCGAGGCCCGCATCGTGCTCGGGGCCGCGGTCGCGGACGACGTGATGGGCCTCATGGTGTTGACGGTCGTCGTCCGTCTCGTGACCGAGGGATCGGTCTCGGCGGTGTCGGTGACCGGCATCTTGATCGTCGCCGTCGCGTTCCTCGTCCTCGGCGGGCTCGTCGGGCTGCGGGTCGCGCCGCCGCTGTTCGATCTCGTCGAACGCGCATCGCGCTCGACGGGCACCCTCGTCGCGCTCGCACTGGCGTTCACGCTCGGGTTCGCCGAGCTGGCCGACGTCGCCCAGCTCGCCCCGATCGTCGGCGCGTTCGTGGCTGGCATCGCGCTGTCACGGAGCGCACAGGCCGAACGGATCGGCCGGGAGCTCGCACCTGTTGGCCATCTGTTCATCCCCGTCTTCTTCCTGCAGATCGGCATCGACGCCAAGATCGAGGCGTTCGGCCGCGGTGCGGTGCTGCGGGACGCGGCGCTGCTGCTCGCCGTGGCCGTCGTCGGCAAGCTCGTGTCGCCGCTGGGCGCGTGGGGCGCGGCCGGCGACAAGCCGCTCATCGGGCTCGGCATGCTCCCCCGCGGCGAGGTCGGACTGATCTTCGCGACCATCGGCCTGCAGAACGGCGTGCTCGACGACGACCTGTACGCCGCGCTGCTGCTCGTCGTCCTCGTGACGACGTTGACGACTCCGCAGCTGTTGAAGCTGCGGTACTCGAAGCTCCGGCGGCGGGCCCGCGAGGCGGCGGTCGCGGTGGACCACACGCCGCCGCCGGGCGGCTGGCTCGTCGTCGCCGACGGCGAGGTCGGCCTGCGGGCCCGCCCGCCGGGCACGCTCGCGCTGCCGATCGGACTCGAGGCCGCGGTCGCGGTCGGTCGCAGCCGGCCCAGCAACGAGCTGCTGGACTGGCTCGCGTCCCTTCCCGACGAGGACACGGCGGAGTGGGACGACGAGTCTCGGGACCGGTTGCTCGACGCGATCGAGCGCGGCAACGCACGGTCGTGGCGCTTCCTCGAGACCACCGGCATCCTCGACCGCGCCCTGCCCGAGCTGGCCGAGGCGCTCCGACGTCGGCAGGCCGACCCGTTCACGGTCGACCCGGTCCACACGCACCGGTTGCACTCGATGGATCGGTTGCGCCGCCTCGACCCTGATGACCCCGTCGTCGCCGAGCTCCGCCTGCTGCCCGACATCGACTGGCTGCTCCTGGGCGCCTTCCTCGCGGAAGGTCTCGAGGACGCCCGCGATCCGGCCGCTGCGGCGCGGCGCATCGCTCGCCGGCTGCTGCTCAGCCCGGTGGCCGAGGAGTTCGCCGTCGCCCTGGTCGCGGATCGGGACCTGCTGTGGTCCGCGGCCCGGCAGCAGGGCGCGCTTGAAGAGGACGCCGTCGTCCAGCTCGCCTCGCACCTCGGTTCGCGGGAACGCGCCCGGGCCCTCTACGTGCTCAGCGAGTTGCGGGCCGAGGGTCGCGAGCGGTGGGAAGTGATGCGACTCCGTCAGCTGTACGAGCTGATCCAAGCCGCCCTGGCGAACCCCGCGCTCACCGGCACCGACACCCGGAGCCTGCTCGACCTGCGCCGGCTCGAGGCCGCCGAGCTGGTGGCCGGCGATGCCGACGCGACGGCGAGGGTCGCGGCGGCGCCCGCGTCATACGTGCTACGCCAGCCGTCGGAGCGGATCGCCACGCTGGCGCGGATGCTCGATCCCGCGCCCGCGTCCGCTGATGTCCGTGTCGCGGTCAACGACGCGGACGGCGGCAGTTGGTGGCTCGACATCGCGGCCCGCGACCGTCCGGGACTGCTGGCGACGGTGACCTCCGTGCTCGCCGGCGTCGACCTCGACGTGCGGGAGGCCGTGGTCGCGACGTGGCCGGACGGCGCGGCCGTCGAGTCGTTCCGCGTGCCGTCCGCGGCCCCACCGGACCGCATGGCAATCCAGGCGCGGATCCAGTCGGCGTTCGATGCGCCGCTGCATTCGGTCCCGCTGCCCGACGCCGTCGTCACGTTCGACGGAGCGGCGTCACCGTGGCACACGGTCTGTGAGGTGCGGTCACTCGACGAGCCCGGTGTCCTGCACTCGCTCGCGGCCGCGTTCGCCGCGGCCGGGGTCAACGTACTCTCGGCATCGGCGAGCTCTGATGACGAGATGGTGATCGACCGCTTCGAGGTCACCGACCAGAAGGGTGCCAAGGTCAACGACGACCGCGCCGAGCTGGTGCGGCAGTTCATCCGCACCGGCGTGTCCGCCCGGCGGCGCCGCTTCGGACGAACTTTTGTGACGCGCAGTTAGCGTGTGACCTATGTGCCGCAACATCACCGAGCTGCGGGGCCTGCAGCCGCCCGCCACCGACGAGGAGATCGAGGCGGCGGCGCTCCAGTACGTCCGCAAGGTCAGCGGGCTCCGCCAGCCGCCGGCCGGCGCGGCCGAAGCCTTTGCGGCCGCGGTCGCCGATGTGGCGGCGGCCACCCACCGCCTGCTGGACGTCGTCCCCGAACGGCGTCAGCCACCGCCGACCCTCCCGCCGCTGCGTCGCCCAGAAGTGCGGGCTCGCCTCGGGCTGACCTAGGAGTACGTTCCGGCGCATGAAGTTCGGGATCTTCTACGAGCATCAGCTCCCGAGACCATGGGACGCCGACGCCGAGTACCGGCTCCTCCACCACAGCCTCGAGCAGATCGAGCTCGCCGACCGCCTCGGCTACGACTACGCGTGGGAGGTCGAGCACCACTTCCTGGAGGAGTACTCGCACAGCTCGGCACCGGAGGTCTTCCTCGGCGCGGCCAGCCAGCGGACCGAGCGGATCCGGCTGGGTCACGGCATCATCCAGCTGACCACCAACCATCCGGCCCGGGTGGCGGAGCGGGTGTCGACGCTCGACCTCCTGTCGCACGGCCGGGTCGAGTTCGGGATGGGGGAGGCGTCGTCGGTCACCGAGCTGCACCCGTTCGGCCGCCGGTTCCGCGACAAGCGCGAGGTGTGGGAGGACGCGGTGCGGGCCTGCCTGCCGATGTTCTGGAGCGAGTCATGGGAGTACCACGGCCCCCACTTCGACTTCCCCGCCCGCAACGTCATCCCGAAGCCGCGCCAGAAGCCCCATCCGCCCCTGTGGGTGGCGTGCTCCCAGATGGACACGATCCGCATGGCCGGCGAGCGGGGCCTCGGGGCGCTGGGGTTCCAGTTCGTGTCGGCCGAGGCGGCGCACGCATGGGTGCACGCCTACTACAACGCGTTCACGAAGCGCCTCGACAAGCTGTGCGACTACGACACGAACCCCAACATCGCCGTCGTGTCACCGTTCATGTGCGCGGCCACCGACGAGGAGGCGCTGGCGAAGGCGGAGGGTTCGTCCTTCTTCCAGTTCGCCTTGCTCTTCTACAACACGCGCGGGCCGGTGGCGCCGGGCGAGGTCGACTTGTGGGAGGAGTACCTCGCCTACCGGGAGACACCCGCAGGACAGAAGGCTCGGGTCGGGGGACTCATCGGCTCACCGGAGACCATCCGCGAGCGGTTGCGCCGCTTCGAGGGCTCGAACGTCGATCAGGTCATCCTCCTCAACCAGTCCGGCAAGAACGCCCACGAGGACATCTGCTCGTCGCTCGAGCTGTTCGCCACCGAGGTGATGCCCGAGTTCCAAGCCCGTGACGGTGAGCATCAGGAGTGGAAGCGCGGCGTCCTCGCCGGGGAGATCGAGCTCGATGAGCTCGACACCGAGCCGTACGCCGTGGCCCGCCGCCGGGCCTAGAACGCCGGCCCTCGGCGTTCGGCGTCAGTCGTCGTCGGGCGGGACTTCCAACGCTTGCTCGAGCGCGTCGGCCTCGGGCACCTCGGGGTCGGCGGACAGCGGTCGAACCACGTCGTGGGATCCCACCTCCCGCCGTTGGTCGAGCGCGTCGCCTTCGGACGCTTCGCCGTGGGGGACCTCGGGCATAGGCCCCTGTCTACACCGTCGCGGACCCTCGCGACCCCTGTGTGATGGTGAACCGGGCCGGGTAGGCACCCGCCACCCTGACTCGGAGGACACGCTCATGGATGCACAGCTCCGCGATGTGATGTCGACGCCCCCCGCGGTCGTCGAGGTCTCTGCCCCCATCGTCGACGCGGCTCGGGCGATGCGCGATCTCGACATCGGCGACGTCCTCGTCGTCGACGGCGAGCAGCTCTTCGGGATCCTCACCGACCGCGACATCACCGTGCGCGCCGTCGCCCAAGGGACGCCACTCGAAGCGGTGACGGCGGGTGACGTGTGCTCCACCGGGGTTCTCACGTTGTCGGCGGACCAGACCGTGGAAGACGCGGTCCGGCTCATGAGCGACAACGCGTTGCGGCGGGTCCCGATCACCGAGGACCAACGCCTCGTCGGCATCGTCAGCCTCGGCGACCTCGCCGTCGAACGCGAGCCCGACTCGGTCCTGTCGGAGATCTCGTCGGCCCCGGCGAACGGGTAGCCCGGCATAAGCGAGATCGGCTACTTCCTCTCCTCCGAGGAGCAGGGCCCGAAGAGCGAGGTCTGGATCGCGCAACGGGCGGAGAAGGCCGGCTTCCGCGCCGTGTGGATCTCGGACCACTTCCACCCGTGGCTCGACGACCAAGGCCAGAGCCCTTTCGTCTGGTCGGTCATCGGCGGGATCGCCGCGACGACGAGCTTGCGGGTCACCACCGCGGTCACCTGTCCGATCCTGCGGATCCATCCCGCGGTACTGGCGCAGGCCGCGGCGACGGTCTCGGTCATGCTCGACGGCCGGTTCGGGTTCGGGGTCGGCACCGGCGAGAATCTCAACGAGCACGTGCTCGGGCAACACTGGCCGCCGCCGGACGTTCGCCTCGAGATGCTCGACGAGGCGGTCGCGGTGATGCGGTCACTGTGGACCGGCGACCTCGTCAGCCACCGTGGTACTCACTACACCGTCGAGAACGCCCGCCTGTACACCGTGCCGCACGATCCTCCGCCGGTCCTCATGAGCGCCTTCGGTCCGCAGGCCGTCGATCTCGCGGCGCGGATCGCCGACGGATACATCAACACGTCGCCCGACGCCGACCTCGTTCGCCGCTACACCGAAGCCGGCGGCAAGGGGCCGAAGATGGCCGGGGTGAAGATCTGCTGGGGCCCGGAGGAGAGCGAGGCGAAGAAGCTGGCCCATCACCTTTGGCGGACGAGCGGAGTGCCGGGGCAACTGTCCCAGGAGTTGCCCATGCCGAAGCACTTCGAGGAGGCGTCCGACCTGGTGACCGTCGAGCGGATCGCCGAGAAGATCACGTGCGGACCGGATCCCGACCGTCACGCCCACGCCATCCAGGCGTACTTCGACGCCGGTTTCGACGAGGTGTACGTCAGCCAGATCGGTCCCGACCAGGAGGGGTTCTTCCGCTTCTGGGAACAGGAGCTCGGTCCCCGGCTCGCCGCCGTCGCCTGAGCCGCGGCTGAGTCACGCCCGCGCCAGAATCTCCGCCGTGGGTGACACGGTGCTGTACGACCTCGACGGGCATGTGGCGACCATCACCTACAACCGGCCCGACGCGCTCAATGCCATCGACTCGGAGCTGCGGTCCGATCTCAACGCATCCTTCGCCCGGTTCCGTGACGACGAGGATGCGTGGGTCGCGATCGTCACCGGCGCGGGTCGGGCCTTCTGCGTGGGGGCGGACCTGCGCGACGGCGGTGCGGCGGCCGGCACGTTTCCGGGGACGTTCTGGGAGAAGCCCACGCTCAACTCGTTCGAGAGCGGCTGGGAGATCTTCAAGCCCGTGATCGCGGCCGTGAACGGGTACTGCCTCGGCTACGGCCTCACGATGATCACGTGGTGCGACTTCGTGATCGCGAGCGACCAGGCCGAGTTCGCGTACCCGGAGGTGAAGCTCGGCGTGCCGACCATCGTCGGCGCCATCCGGCTACCGGCCCGGATCGGGTGGCAGCACGCCATGGAGCTCCTGCTCACCGGGGACCGCATCGACGCCGCCCGCGCCGAGGCGATCGGTCTGGTCGGCCGGGTGGTGCCCCACGACGACCTCATGCTCGAGGCCCGCGGGTTCGCCGCCCGGCTCGTGGCCGCCGCGCCGCTCGCGGTTCGAGCCACCAAGGAGGTGGCGGCGCGGGCCCAGCATCTCCCGCCCCTCGAGGCGATCCGGTTCGGCGAGACGATGCGCAAGGTCGCGGGCGCTACCGAGGACGCGGCGGAGGGGATCCTGGCCGCGCAGGAACGCCGGCCGCCGGAGTGGCGCGGCCGTTGACACGGCAGCGCCCATGCGGGCGCTGCAACCTCCTGGTGCACGTCGTCCTGGTTCACCGGCGCTCGGCCTTCGGCCTCGCTTCGGCACTCTGATTTTCTCGGTCACCCTTTCGGGTCGGGCCCGCCCCACTGGCGGTCAGGTCACAACTCGAACTCGCGGAAGTCGCTGGGGAGCGTGTCGGTCGCCATCGGGATGGCAGGGCCGGCGGAGTGGCCGCACCGCGAGCAGCTCGAATCGGCCTTGCAGCCGCACGGCTCCTCCCCTCCGGACTCCTGCATGCTCGTGCCGCAGAAGCAGAACGTCTCGCCGCCGGTGTCGCACTTCAAGCACATCGCGGGCCTCCCTGGTTGCGGTGCCGCTCACTACAGTGCGCGGCCGGGCATCGGTCAAGGATCGAGGAGGCGTAATGGAGTACGAAACGGTCCTCCTCGACGATGACGGGAGCGTCGGCACGGTCACCCTGAACCGGCCGGACCGGATGAACGCCTACACCTACCGGCTCGGGATCGATCTCGCGAACGCCATCGTCGAGCTCGACGCCCGTGAGGAGATCCGGGCCATCGTCGTGACCGGGGCGGGATCGGCGTTCTGCGCGGGCGCCGACCTCGAAACCGGTGCCGACACGTTCAGCCCCGAGCGCCAACAGGCCGAGCGCCAGTTCCGCGCGGGGCCGGCCGAGCAGCGCCCGCCCCGCCCGGCCCGTGAGCCGTACGAGTTGAACACGCCGATCATCGCCGCGATCAACGGCGCGGCCGTCGGCGTCGGCCTCACGCTCACGATGCAATGGGACATCCGCATCGCAGCCGAGGACGCCAAGCTGGGGTTCGTATTCAGTCGCCGGGGCGTGCTCCCTGAGCTGGGCTCGCAATGGATCGTGCCCCGCCTCGTCGGTGTGTCACGGGGTCTCGAACTGCTGCTGACCGGGACGATCATCACCGGGCGCGAGGCCGCCGCCATCGGCCTCGTGTCCAAGGCCGTCCCCGCGCCCGACGTGCTGCCGGCCGCCCTCGACTTGGCGAACGCCATCGCCGTCAACGTCGCGCCCGCCTCGGCCGCCATCATCAAGCGCAACGTCTACCGCAGCCTGGAGGAGCCGGATCGGCGAGCCGCCCGGGCCCGCGAGAGCGCCCTGTTCGCGTGGACGGCGAGGCAGCCCGACGCCCGCGAAGGGCCGTTGGCCTTTCTCGAGAAGCGCGACCCGCAGTGGAAGCTGGCGAAGAACGCCGACTTCCCGGAGGACCTGTTCGGTGACTCGTGAGGAGTTGCTGCGGCGGGGGATGGCGGTCGCGCTCCCCGCCGCCCCCGTAGTGTCGACTTCGTCGACGACCTTCCCCGCTTCGACACCGGCAAGATCTACTGGCGGCTCGTCCGCGATCGCTACTGGACCTGAGGAGACCCATGCCCGAGACCCATGACGTCGAGTTGACGACGGTTGACGGCCCGATGCGCCTGTTCGAGGCCTTGCCCGACACGCCCGCGCAAGCGGCGGTGATCGTGATCATGGAGGCGTTCGGTGTCAACGACTACATCGAGGACGTCGTGACCCGGCTCGTCGACGCCGGCTACCAGGCCGTCGCGCCGGATCTGTTCCATCGGGCGGGTGGTGGCACCGCGCCCTACGGCGACTTCAGCAAGGTGCTCCCGCTGTTCGAGGGGCTCACCGACTCCGGCATCCTCGTCGACGTCGACGCCGCCATCGGGCACCTCGGCGACAACGGCTTCGGCGAGCACCAGATCGGAGTAGTCGGGTTTTGCTTCGGGGGTCGCGTGACGTTTCTCACCGCGGTGGAGCGCCGGTTGGGCGCGGCCGTCGGGTTCTACGGGGGCGGCATCGTCACGGCTCGGTTCCCGCAGTTCCCACCGCTCGTCGGACGGGCGAGCGAGCTGAAGACGCCATGGCTCGGCCTGTTCGGTGACCTCGACGAGTCGATACCGGTCGACGACGTCGAACAGCTGCGGGCCGCCCTCGACAAGGACGCACCCGTCGACCACGAGATCGTCCGCTACCGCGAGGCGGGCCACGGCTTCCACTGCGACGTCCGGGACGCCTACCACCCCGAGTCGGCCGACGACGGGTGGGGACGCACCCTGGAGTGGTTCTCCTTCCATCTCGGCATCGAACCCCCGCGCTAACCCGATTCTTTCCATGCTGTGACGGCATGGAAACGGCGCATAACTGGTCTTGGACGGCAGAGATCAGATGACCGACACTGGAGCCATGGCCGTGTGGGTCGTCATCGCCGTCATCGGAGTTGGCTTCATCGCGGGCGTGCTGTCGGGATTGGTCGGCGTCGGCGGCGCTGTGCTCACCACGCCCGGGATCCGGTTCCTCGGCGCCTCGCCGCTCGTCGCCATCGGCTCCACGCTCCCGGCGATCATCCCCGGTTCGTTGTCGGGGACGGCCCGCTACTCGCGGGCGCGGCTCGTCGACTGGCCGATCGCGCTGACCGCGGGCGGGAGCGGCGCGTTGCTGGCCGTGGTAGGGGCGTGGACGTCCGACCACGTGAACCCGCATTCCCTCATGCTGTTGACCGCGGCGCTCCTGGGGATCAGCGCGTGGAAGACATCGCGGCCGGCACGGGTGCTCGTCGCCGCCGGCGGCTCGTCGCCGGCGGAGATCGCCGAGCCTACGCCGGAGACGTCGCGGCCCGCGGTGGCCGGGATCGGAGCCGGGTCCGGTTTCATCGCGGGGCTGCTCGGCATCGGCGGCGGTGTTGTCCTCGTCCCCGCGTTCACGACGCTGTTGCGAATGCCGATCAAACGGGCGATCGCGTCGAGCCTCGTGGCGGTCGCCATCTTCTCGGTCCCGGCCATGGTCACCCACGCGCTGCTCGGACACATCAACTGGGCGTACGCGCTGCTGTTGACGGCCGGCTCGGTGCCCGGCGCGCAGGTCGGTTCTCACCTCACGATCCGGGGCTCCGAGGCCCGGGTGCGGCGCCTCGTCGGCCTGTTCCTTGGCGGATTGGCCATCGTCTACGCGCTCCGGGAGCTGGCCGAGCTTCTCTAGCTTCTCTAGCTGCTCTGGCTGCTCCTGCGCCACGGAGCCGATCGCAGGGCGGCGACGAACTCGGCGACCAGCGCGGGCCGCCGGCCGGGTGCGACCACCGCCCCGACTCGCCGGGCGAGCGGGGGGTCGAGGGAGTAGACGGCGACGCCGGGGATGGTCCGTTCCCGGGCGAACGCCTCGGGTACGAGCGACACCCCGAGCCCGGCCGCGACGAACGGCGCCAGCATCTCGCGGTCCGTCGTCTCGATGGCGATCGTGGGCACGACGCCGAGCTCAGCGGTCACTTCATCGAGCAGCACGCGCAGACCTTCGCCCCGGGCCAGCGCGACCACAGGAACGTCGACGAGGACCGATCGGGGCAGCGTGCCCCGCGCCCGCCGACCGAGCGCGAGGTCGGCCGGGGCGATGAGGACGAACCGCTGCCGCCCCGTGATCGCGACGCTCGTGCCGGTGTCGGGGGTGCCGTCGAGCACGGCGACCGCCACATCCAAGTCGCCCGTCGCCACATGCCGGCGCAGCCAGCCGGAGTCGCCGCTGCTCCTCAGGTCGAGACGGACCGCCGGATGCTCGGCCCGAAACGACGCGAGGGCGACAGGGAGGAGCTCGGCGCCGAGGGTCGGCGTCGTACCCACCCGCAGCCTTCCGGTGCGCCCGGCGATCGCGTCGGCCGTGTCCCGCTCCGCCGCGCCGATCGCGGCGAGGGCGGCCTCGGCCCGCTCGACGAGGACCCGGCCTGCCGGTGTGGCCATCGCGCCGTGCCGACCGCGAGCGAACAGCGGCCCGCCCGCACTCTGCTCGAGCTGGCGCAGGCGCCGGCTCAGCGCGGGCTGGGCGATGTGCAGTTGACGGGCCGCGCCAGTGAGCGAACCACTGCGGGCGATGGCGACCACCAGCTCGAGGTCGGCCCGGTCCACCTGTTACTTACTCAGCTGGCTGGCGGCCAGGTTGCGCACGAGGTCGACGATCTCGGCCGGCGCCTTGGCCACGGAGCCGGCGTCGAACGGGGGCTGCGGGTCGTATTCGATGAGGAGCTGGATGGCCTTGGCGACGTCGTCGCCGGCGATACGGGCCGCCAACGTGAGCGCCATGTCGATGCCGGAGGACACCCCGGCCGCCGTGATGATCTTGCCTTCGATCACCACGCGGCGTTCGCAGGGCTTGGCACCGAGTGACGCGAGCAGGTCCATGGCCAACCAGTGAGTCGTGGCCTCGACCCCGTCGAGAATGCCGGCCGCCGCCAGCAGCAGCGAGCCCGTGCACACCGACGTGGTCCACGTCGTCGTCGGGTGGACCTGCCGCAGCCAGTCGACCAGCGGCACGTCGGCGAGCATCGATCGGGTGCCCGGCCCGCCGGGGACGACCAGGACGTCGGGCGCGTCGAGATCGGCGAGCGCGTGGCCGACCTCGATCGTGAGCGTGCCGGTGTCGGTCGACACCGGGCCGGGCGTGACCGCTGCGAGCCGCACGTCGGCGCCCGGCAGCCGGGAGAGCACCTCGTACGGTCCGACGGCGTCCAGCGCCGTGAACCGGTCGTAGAGCGGGATCACGATCTGCATGACGCAGTCTCCTTGGCGAACGGTGACAGTAGGCGGACGGGCCCACGCCGAGGGTACGGGCCGGTCGCGCCATCCAGTTGCGCCTCTTACACTGACACGCCTGTCAGGTTCCGGGAGGAGCGTCATGGAGATCCGTGAGGCGGTCATCGTCGACACCGTTCGCACGCCCATCGGCAAACGGAAGGGGGCGCTGGCCGGGTGGCACCCCACCGACCTCCTCGCTCACGTGCTCACCGCGCTCGTGGAGCGCACGGGCGTCGACCCGGCGATGGTCGACGACGTCGTCGGCGGCTGCGTGACCCAGGCCGGTGAGCAAGGTTGCAACGTCACCCGCAACGCGTGGGTCGCGGCCGGGCTGCCGCAGTCGGTGCCGGCTACGTCGGTCGATCGCCAGTGCGGGTCGTCGCAACAGGCCGTGCACTTCGTCGCCCAAGGCGTGATGGCGGGCAGCTACGACCTCGGCATCGCCTGCGGCACCGAATCGATGACCCGGGCGCCGATGGCGTCGAACGCCAGGGGCGGGATCGGCCCGTTCTCCCCCGACTTCCTCGCCGCCTGCGATGGCCAGCTGAAGACGCAATTCGAGGTGGCCCAGATCCTGGCCGAGGAATTCAAGATCGGCCGCGACGAGATGGACGCCTTCGCCCTCGAGTCGCACCGGCGGGCCGCGGCGGCGAGCGACGACGGTCACTTCGCCCGCGAGATCGTCCCGGTGCCGATCAAGGCCGAGGACGGCACGCTCACCGGCGGGGTCTTCTCGGTCGACGAGGGGATTCGGCGGGACACGTCGCTGGAGAAGTTGGCCGCGCTGCCGTCCGCGGCGTCGTGGGACCCGGCGCTCGCACCCGACATCACGCCGGGCAACTCGTCGCAGATGTCCGACGGCGCCGCGGCGATGCTCATCGCCGACCGGGCGGTCGCCGAGAAGCTGGGCCTGCCGGTGCGGGCCCGGTTCAAGCACTTCGTCGTGGCCGCGGACGATGCCGTCCTCGTGCTGTCGGCTCCGAATCCGGCCACCCGCAAGCTACTCGCCCGCAGTGGCATGACGATCGACGACTTCGACGCCATGGAGTGCAACGAGGCGTTCGCCGCCATCGCCCTCATGTGGGCTCGGGAGTTCCTCCCCGACATGGAGCGGTTCAACCCGCGCGGCGGGGCGATCGCGATCGGCCATCCCCTCGGCGCCAGCGGGGTCCGCATCATGACCACGCTGCTGAACGACCTCGAGGCCACCGGCGGCCGGTACGGGTTCCAGACGATGTGCGAGGGCGGCGGCCAGGCCAACGCCACCGTCATCGAACGCCTGCCCTGACGCAACGGCCGGTTCACTCCAGGAATGCGGGCATGGCCTCGAGTTGGTCGAGGCATTCGGCCAGGCTGCGGTTGCGCAAGCGGAGGTTGAGGATCGTGGCGCCGGCGTCGAGGTACGGCCCGACCGTGGCGCGGGTCCCGGCGGGATCGCCGACCGGGTCGACGGGCGGCTCCGGGAACAGGACCACCTCGAACCCGGGCGGCGGCACCACACGCCGGAGCCACGCGGCCGCGTGGGCCGGAGTCACTTGGAACGGGCACCAGCCGTCGCCGAGCTCGACGGCGCGGCGCAGTGACCGGGGCGTCCGCCCGCCCACCCAGATGGGCGGTGGCGCCTGCAACGCGCACGGGTCGATCACGAACCCGTCGACCTCGCGCCGGCCGAGCGCCCGTCGCAGGTCCCACAGCGCAGCGTCGGCCCGCACGCCGCGGTCCGAGAACGGCGCGCCCAGGAGCGCGAACTCCTCCTCGAGCGATCCCACGCCGACGCCGAGGATGAGCCGGCCGCCGCTGATCGCGTCGAGCGTCCCGTACCGCTTCGCCAGCGCGATCGGGTGGTGGTACCCGAGTACGAGCACGTGCGTCTCGAAGCGGATCTGCGACGTGCGGGCCGCGAGGTAGCCGAACGTCGCCAACGGGTCGTAGTAGCGACTCCCGCGGCGCGCCGCGACCTCGCCGGCGGGTACGGCGACGTGCTCGCTGCACGTGAGGTGGTGATAACCGAGACGGTCGGCCGCCTCCGCGATCGCGACCACGGCGTCGAAGCCCGCGGTCTCCTCCCACCGGTTGTGCACTCGCGGGTTGAGCGTGAGGACGGGCGTGATGACGCCCAATCGCGCCGGTGTCACCGACGCGGGAGCTTGATCGCCTTGTCGGCGATGATGTTCTTCTGGACCTCGGTGGTGCCGGCGCCGATCGAGGTGTACCGCTGGAAGACGTACAGCCGCGTCCACGCGCCGCCGTCGACGGCGTCGGGACCGCCGCGGGCGAGGACGCCCGACGGGCCCAGCAGGTCGACCGCCAGCTCGGCCAGCGTCTGGGCCAGGTGACTCCACTGGAGCTTGGCCAACGGCACCTCGGGCCAGTTGGGCTCGCCGCGCAGGATCTTCGAGAGCGCGCGGTAGTTCAGCAGGCGGGTGTACTCGATCTGGGTGTGGGCCCGGGCGATGCGCTCGCGCAACTCGGGGTCGCGGAGCGCGTCGGGGTTCTCGGCCCGGGCGAGGTTCACCATCGCTTCGAGGTCGGCCTTCATGGTGATCGCCAACCCGGCGGTGCCGACGCGCTCGTGGCCGAGCGTGCCCATGGCCACCAGCCACCCCGCGCCCTCGTCGCCCAACCGGTAGGCGACGGGGACGCGAGCGTCGGTGAAGAAGACCTCGTTGAACATCTCCTCCCCGGCGATGTCGCGGATGGGTCGGCACTCGATGCCGTCCGCTTCCATGTCGACGATCAGCGCGGTGATCCCCTCGTGCTTGACGCCCCGTTCGATGGCCGTGAGGTCGGTGCGGACGAGGAACAGTCCCCACTTCGCGATGTGGGCGGTACTGATCCAGATCTTCTGGCCGTTGATCACGTACTCGTCGCCGTCGGCCACCGCTCGGGTGCGCAGGTTGGCGAGGTCGCTGCCCGCCTCCGGTTCGCTGAACCCTTGGCACCAGTGGTCGTCGGCGTTGAGGATGTTGGGGACCCACCGGCCCTTCTGCTCGTCGGTGCCCCAGCGGATGATCATCGGGCCGATCTGCCACAGCCCGTTCGCGTTGTAGATCCCGGGCGCCCGCGCCTTGGCCATCTCCTCGGAGTAGATGACGTTCTGGGTCACGGTCGCGTCCCGGCCCCCCCACTCGGCCGGCCAGTTGATGGCGGCCCAGCGTCCTTCGTTGAGCGTGCGCTGCCAGGCCCGGCGCCGCTCCATCGCGCCCATGATCCCGTGGGCACCGGCAGACCCGTCGGGCATGCTGGCGTCGGCGTCCTTGTCCCCCCATTCGGCGAGGAACTTCGGGAGGTGCTCGCCCAGCCACTCGCGCAACTCGTCCCGGAACGCAACGTCCTCGGGACTGTGGGCGAAATCCATCGGCGAAACCTACAGCCGGAGGATTCTGTCGGTCGACGCACCACTACGCTCGCCGCCGCATGGAGTTCACGTTCAGTTCGGAGCAGGAGGCGCGGCGTGACAGCGTGCGCAGCTTCCTCGCGGCGCGGGCCCCGTCGGCCTACGTGCGGGCGATGGTCGACGACGAGCGGGGCGTGGCCCCGGACGTATGGGACGAGATCGTGTCGCTCGGCTGGACCGCGCTACTCGTTCCTGAGGACAGCGGCGGGCTGGGCCTCGGGTTGGTCGACGCGGTGGTCGTGCTCGAGGAGATGGGGCGGCTCCCGTTCCCCGGTCCGTTCTTCTCGTCGGCCGTGCTGGCCACGATGGCCGCGGCGCGGCTCGGGCTGAACGACCGGTTGGCCTCACTCGCAGCGGGTGCGACGCGGGGCACCGTCGCCCTCGACGAGGTCGGACACGGCAGTCCGGTGGCCCGGGTGCGGACTCGCGCGGTGCGCAAGGCGGGCCGGTGGCTGCTGACCGGGCACAAGCCGGTCGTGCTCGACGGCCACACCGCGGACTGGTGCCTCGTGGTCGCGCGCACGCAGCAGGGACTCGGGACGTTCATGCTCGAGGGTCCCGTGGGCGAGCCGGTGCCGGGCCTCGACGTCACCCGCAAGCTGGCGAGCGTTCGCTTGGATGGCCGGGTGGCGGAGCCCGTCGGGCCCGACGGTGACCACACCGCCATCTGGCAGCGAGTCGCGGACGACGCCGCCGTGGCCCTGTGCGCGGAGCTGATCGGGGCGGGGGAGCAGGCGAATCACATCGCGGTCGAGTACGCGAAGGCCAGGGTGCAGTTCGACCGGCCCATCGCCACGTTCCAAGCGATCAAGCACAAGCTCGCCGAGATGCTGCACCGGTTGGAGCTGGCCCGGGTCGGTACGCATTACGCGGCCTGGGCCAGCGATGCCGACGACCCGGTGCGGGCCGAGGCCGCAGCCATGGCCAAGGGATTCGCGCCCGGAGCGGTGAACGAGATCTGCGCGGAGTGCATCCAGATCCACGGTGGCGTCGGCTTCACCTGGGACTGTGACGCCCACCTGTTCTATCGCCGGGCCAAGCAGAACGACCTGCTGCTCGGCTACCAGGGCTGGCACCGCCAGCGCCTCGCCGACATGGTCCTCACCCCGGCCTGAACGGCCACTCTCGACGCAATAGCCCGTCGCTTCGCCGGGCTATTGCGTCAAGAACGTGGTTTGGGCGGGCGGGGCGGGCCGGGCGGGCGGTCGTCGAACTCGGGGATGTCGCGGTTGCGGTACATGTAGGTCCCGGTCGCGATGATCGCCCCGAGCACGACGACGATCAGCGCCACGATCAACCAGGTGAGGCCGCCGCCCCCGCCGTCGTCGCTGGACGACGCGGCCTCCGTGGTGACGGTGGTCGCGAGCGTCGTCGTGGTCGCGGCCAGCGTGGTGGTCGTCGTCGTTGACGACGTGGTGGTGGTCGGTCGCGTGGTGGTGGTCGTGGACGACGTGGTCGTGGCGGGCGCCCGCACCGTCAGCAAGCCGTGCATCGAGGCGTGGATCTCGCAGTGATACGGGTAGTCGCCCGGCGAGAGGCTGCCGATGTCGTCGGGTGTGAACTCGTCCCCCGGTTCGAGCGTGCAGTCCTCCGGGTCCGTGTCGCCGCCGCACGTCTGGCGGGAGTCGAAGACGTCGTCGTCGGAGGTCACTGTGTGGCTGATGTCGTCATCGTTGACCCACGTGACGGTGTCGCCCGTCGCGACCGAGACGAAGTCGGGGTCGAAGCGGGTGTCGTGGATGCTGATCTCGTGGCCGGTCGCCCCGGCCGGCGCGACGAGCACGCCGAAGAGGAGAACCGCACCCGCCAGGACCCGTCGCATCCGGCGATTGTGGCTCAGGCTGTCACCGCGACGCGATCACCGCGCTCGCGTTCGCCCCGCGGCCGACGGTGTGGGCGAGACCGACCCGAGCGCCTTCGACCTGGCGGGGGCCCGCATCGCCCCGGAGTTGCCGCACCAGCTCGACCACCTGACCGAGAGCGGACGCGCCGAGGGGCTCGCCCTTCGAGAGCAAACCACCCGACGGGTTGACGGGTCGGCGACCTCCGAGCGCGACCTCGCCGTCGGCCAGCACCCGGGCCTGATCGCCGGGCGCGCACAATCCCAGCTCCTCGTACGCGAGCAGCTCGCGGGCGGCGTCGGTGTCCTGGCACTCGACCACGTGGACGTCGTCCGGCCCGAGACCGGCGGCCTCGTACGCATCGCGGGCCGCGCGCGCAGAGGGCGGCTCGACGGCGCGGTCGTCGATCCCGGCCAGCGGGGTCGACTCCGCGAGCACGCTGCCCGGGCGGTGCGACCGCAGCATGGCGGCCCGCAGCTGGACACCGCCCTCGCCTCGCCGGAGGACGACCGCGGCCGCGCCTTCGTTGGGCGAGCACAGCATCCAGAGGTGCAGCGGCTCGCAGACGACCCGCGAGGCGAGCACCTCCTCGGCCGTCACCGCCTTCTGAAACATCGCGTCCGGGTTCGCCGCGCCGTTGGTTCTGTTCTTAACGACGACGGCCGCGAGGTGATCCTTCGTGAGCCCCGTATCCCGCATGAGCCGCTGGGCCCGCAGCGCGAAGTAGGCGGGCGCGGGCGTAAGTCCCGCCGCCTCCTGCCACGGCTCGAAGAACGACGAGCGGATCATCCCCTTCGGCATCTTCTCCACCCCGAACACGAGCACGCAGTCGTACTGCCCGGCGCGGACCGCGCTGGCGCCCAACGCGAGAGCAGCCGCACCGCTGGCGCAGCCGGCTTCGACGTCGACGATCGGCACACCGGTCGCCGCGAGCGCGCCGAGAACCCGATGGCCGGTGGCGACGCCGCCGTACGCGGTGCCGCAGAACGCGGCTTGGAAGTGCGGTGACCCGGTGGCGGGCAGGCCCGCGTCGGCGAGGGCGGCGCGTGCTGCGGTCGTGCCGATCTCGGCCAGCGACCGGTCCTCGAACCGGCCGAAGGGGTGGAGGCCGATGCCGGCCAGCTCGACGCCGCTCACGGCGCGACCGGCGCGAATGCCCACGTGGTCACGTCGTCCCATCGGTCAGGCACGACGACCATGGCTTGGCCCTCGTGCAGCCGATCAGGGTCGGCGACGGTGAGGCGGCCGACCACCCGCAGGTCGATGCCGTCGAGGGCGACGATGCCGAAGCCGTACGGCACCGGCCCGGCGTACCCGGGCGGTGCGGTCGTCACCGCGGTCCACAGCCACAGCGTCCCCGTGCGCGGCAGGGACACTTCCTCGACGTCGGTGGCCCCCGTGTACGGGCATAGGCCGGCGAGCGGGAAGTGGTAGTGACCGCTCGAAGGGGAGCGGCCGCCGACGAGGGTGATGGTGTGGTCCGCGGCCGCGGTGAAGAGCCGACCGGTCACACGATCCCCTCGGCCGCCAGCCGGTCCAACTCGTCGTCGTCGAGCCCGAGCAGCGTCGCGAGCGTCGAGCGGGTGTCGGCGCCGAGCACGGGCGCGCCGGACGGGACGACCGGCGGTGAGCCGACGAACCGCGGAAACGGGGCCTGCTGCCGAAGAGAGCCGGCGACCGGATCGTCCACCTCGACGAGGTCGCCGCGGGCGGCGATGTGGGCGTCGGCGAAGATGTCGGCCACCGTGTACGCGGTGGCGACGGGGACGTCGTGGGCGACGCACCGCTCCTCGATCGTCGCCGCGGGCAGCGTCACCGTCCAGGCCGCGACCAGGTCGTTGATCTCGTCGCTGCGCGCGGCGCGCCCGGCGAGCGACAGGAAGCGGGGATCATCGATCAGGTCGGTTCGGTCCATCGCCTTGCACAGCCGGGCGAAGTTCGTGTCGCTGCCAGCGACGATGCACACGTACTTGCCGTCCGCCGTCGGGTAGTTGTCGAGCGGGGCCGAGTTGGCCAAGCGGTTGCCCTCGCGATTGCGCACGGTGCCCAGCCGGTCATACGCAGGAACCGTCCATTCGAGGATCCGCAGCACCGCGCCGTACAGGGCCGCGTCGATCACTGCACCCGAACCACCCCGCGCGTCCCGGGCATACAGGGCGGCCACCGCGGCGTGGGCCGAGAAGACGCCGGTGAGGTAGTCGGAAATCGTCACGCCGACCCGCACCGGGGGCAGATGCGGGTAGCCGGTGAGATGCATGAGGCCACCCATGCCGATCCCCACCCGATCGAGGCCGGGGCGGGGCGAGTACGGGCCGTCCTGGCCGAAGCTGCTGATGCGCACGACGACGAGGCGACGATCGAGGTCGGCCGGCGCGATGTGCCATCGCTCCAGGGTCCCGGGCCGGAAGTTCTCGACGACCACATCGGCGGTGGCCGCCAGCCGCCGGAGTACGTCCTGGCCCTCCGGCCGGCGCAGGTCGATGGTGACGCTCTTGCGGCCTCGCCCTTCGACCGCCCAGAACAGCGAGTAGCCGTCGACGAAGGGGCCGATCTCGCGCATGAAGTCGCCCGAGCCGGGCTGCTCGATCTTCACCACCTCGGCGCCCATCTCGCCGAGGAGCCCGGCGCAGAACGGGGCCGCGATGCGCGTGCCGAGGTCGAGGACCCGCAGCCCGTCCAGCGGGCCCGTCACGTCGGCGGCTCGCCGGCCTGCTCGGCCCGGACGGAGTCCATCCCACCCGCTTTGCGCGCTTCCGCGCGCTCGAGCGCGGTGGGCGTGTTCGACACGAACTGGTGGAGCGCGAAGTGATAGCGCCACGAGTCCCGTTGCCCCATGCGGTCGACCATGTGGTTGATCGACGCCTTCACCGCTTCGGCGGTGAGGCGCGGAACCAGCGCGACGGTCTCCGCCATCTGGCGCGCGGCCATCGCGAGTTCGGCGCGGGGAACGACCCGGTTCACGAGCCCGTAGCGCTCGGCTTCCGCCGCGGTGAACGTGGCCGCGCACAGCAGGAACTCCTTCGCCTTACGGGGCCCGAGCTCCCACGGCTCGACCAGCAACTCGACGCCCACCCCCGACATGCGCAGCACCGGGTTCGAGAACATGGCGTCGTCGGCCGCGACGATGAGGTCGCACATGCACGCCAGCATCAGGCCCGCCGCTGAGCACGCGCCCTGCACCGCGGCGATCGTCACCTTGCGGGCGTCGCGGATCTTGACGAGCTTGTCGAAATACATGACCTGTTCGTGGCGGAGCTTGCCTTCGGGCGTCGCCCGCAGCGCCGCCCACTCCTCCTCACCCGCCATCAGCTCCTTGAGGTCGTGACCCGCGGAGAAGTGCTTGCCGTCCGCCGCGAGGATGATCACCGCGACCGCGTCGTCGGCGTCGGCCCGGTCGAAGGCGGCATCGAGCTCGGCGATCATCTGCGCGTTCTGGGCGTTGGCCGCCTCCGGGCGCGCCAACGTGATCGTGCCGATCGCGCCGTCGACCTCGTACCGGACCGTGCTCATCGGGGTAGCCCGAGCACGCGCTCGCCGACGATGTTGCGTTGGATCTCGTTGGTACCCGCGAAGATCGACGACGCTTGGTAGTAGAGCCACGACCGCTGCCAACGCCCCTCGCCCGGGTTGGCCTCGGCGTCTCTCCACAACGGCGCGGCGGGACCGAGCACTGTCATCGCCGTGTCGTGCAGACGCTTGCTCATCTCGCTCCAGTACAGCTTGAGCGTGCTGCCCTCGGGGCCGACCTCGCGGCCGTGGGCGAGCCGGGACAGCGATCGGAGGTTGTGGAGCTGGAAAAGGCGGACTTCGACGTACGCCTCGGCCAGTCGTTGCTGCAGCCGATGATCGTCGTAGACGCCCCGCTCGACCGCAAGCCGCAACAGCTCGTCGAGGAGTTGCGCGTGGATGACGAGCTGGCGGGGATTCGTCCCGCGCTCGTGCGCGAGGGTCGACCCCGACACCCGCCACCCGTCGTGCGCCGTGCCGACGACGTGCGCATCGGGCACGAACACGTCGGTGAAGAAGACCTGGTTGAACTCCGCGTCGCCGGTCACTTGGACGAGAGGGCGGACCTCGACACCTGGTGCACGCATCTCCACGACGAGTGCCGTGATGCCCTTGTGCTTCGGCGCGGCAGGGTCCGACCGCGCCAGGCACAGGCCCCAGTCCGCGAACTGGGCGTACGACGTCCAGACCTTCTGACCGTTGAGCCGCCAGCCGCCGTCGACGCGGTCGGCCCGTGTCGCGACCGAGGCCAGATCGCTGCCCGCGCCCGGCTCGCTGAACAGCTGGCACCACAGCTCGGCGGCGGTGAGGATCGGTGGGAGCCAGCGGTCCTTCTGTTCGTCGGTGCCGTGGGCCAGGAGTGTCGGCCCGACGAGGTTGATCGCGATGCGGCCGACGAGCTCCGGCGCCCGGGCCCGGGCCAACTCCTCTTGGGCGATGTAGTGATGCAGCGGCCCGGCCGCCCGGCCGCCGTACGCCTCGGGCCAGGTCACGCCCACCAACCGCGCCTCGGCAAGACGGGCTTGCCACGCCCGCAGGTAGGCCACCTCGTCGGCGAGGTCGGCGAAGCGGGGGGTGGTGGTATGGGTCCCGTTGGCGGCGAGCCACTCGCGGCACTCTGTCCGGAAGGCCTCTTCTTCGGGGGTCGGGGACAGATCCAAGGCCGGCCATAGTATGACGGCCATGTCAGGTGAACTCGGACGGCGCTGACGCGTGGACTTCGAGCTCTCCGACGACCAACTCGCCCTGCGCTCGGCGGCCAGGGATCTGCTCGACCACCATGCCTCGTCAGCGCGCGTGAGAGCGGTGGTGAACCAGGGCGGGGGGGTGGACGCCAAGCTGTGGCAGGCGATGGTCGAGCAAGGCTGGCCCGGGATCGCCGTGCCCGAGGACGCGGGCGGGGTCGGGCTCGGTTTCGTCGAAGCCGTGGTCCTCCTCGAAGAGGTCGGTGCCCACGTTGCTCCGGCCCCCGTCCTCGAAGCGATCGTCGCGTCGGATGCTCTCCCGTCGCTCGGCGACACCATCGTGTGTCTCGGGTGGTCGGGAGCGCGGGAGGTCGTGCCCTTTGCCCCGGATGCGACCGTCGCCGTGGTCGTGCGTGAGGGCGCGCTCGTGATGGGCGCGGTCGGGGGCATCGGCGCCGAGCCCGCGATGGACGTCACCCGCTCGATGGCGTGGCTCGACCCCGCGACGGTCGACGGCGACGTGATCGGCGACGCGGATGCGGTCACGCGGTACCTCGATCGAGGGACGACCGCATACGCGGCGGAGCTTCTCGGCGCCAGCCAGCGCATGCTCGACGTCACCGTCCAGTACGCGAAGGACCGCGTCCAGTTCGACCGACCGATCGGCAGCTTCCAGGCGGTGAAGCACCGCTGCGCCGACATGCTCGTCGACGTCGAGGGGATGCGCTCGGCCGTCTACTGGGCCGCGTGGTGCATCGAGGCCGGGCATCCTGACGCGTCGGTCGCGGCGTCGACCGCGAAGGTGTGGTGCACCGACGCCGCTCGGCGGGTGATGGGGTCGGCGCTGCAGGTCCACGGCGGCATCGGCTTCACGTGGGAGCACGACGTGCACCTGTACCTGAAGCGAGCCCACCTCGACGGACTCCGCTTCGGCGACGCGACCTTCCACCGCTCGCGTCTCGCCGCGTTGCTGCGGGCCCGCGTCGACGCCGGCGAGTCGGTGCTCTGACCATCGCGCCCGACCCCGCAAAGGCAAAGGCGCTGAGATGACGGTGGTCGAGCGGCGAGGTTGTCGCGAGTGCCCGTGGTTGTCGCGCTGAACCGCACTATGTACGGCTGCGCGCGGCAGGTCCGGCTCAGCGCGGCAGCCTGGCGGCGTGTCGTCGGGTAGACGACCTAGTTCGGTGCCCCTCGTTCCGGCGGTGACGGGCATCACGTACGACGAGATGCGACCCCGCTGCTATGAGCCCAAGGCCCGCAGCAGCACCGTCTAGCGTCCGGGCATGGGTGCGTTGGTACGTCAGGGGATCGACTGGATCGACGCGGCGCCGGCCTACGCGCCCTCGCTCGGGAGCAGCGCGCTGAGCGCGGCGCGGTCGGGTTTGCCGGCGGCCATCGTCGGGATGGCGTCGACGACGACCACTCGCTCCGGCGTCTTGAACCGGGCGACGCGTTGCGCCGCGAACCAGGCACGGCACTCGTCGAGTCCGAACGCCGCGCCCGGTCGGACGACGACGAACGCGGTGACCCGCTCGCCCAGGCGGGCGTCCGGTGCGCCGACGGCGACTGCGTGGTGGACGTCGGGGTGGGCCTCCAGGACGCCTTCGATCTCGGCCACCGAGATGTTCTCGCCGCCCCGGATGATGACGTCCTTGATGCGGCCCGTGACCGTGAGCCATCCATCCGCGGACAGCTCGCCGCGATCACCGGTGCGGAACCATCCGCCCGGCGCGAACGCTCCTGCGTTGAGCGCCGGTTCGCTGTACCCCACGAACAACTCAGGGCCCTGCAGCAACACCTCGCCGCCCTCACCGATGCGAACGTCGACCTCGCCGGTGGGACGGCCGTCGGTGTCCCGCGCCCGTGCAGGATCGTCGCCGGCGTGAGCGGTGGTCACCGTCGGCGCCTCCGTCGACCCGTAGGTCCGCTTGACGACACATCCGAGGCGCGACGCCGCGTCCGCGACGAAGGCCGGCGTCACGCCCGCGCCGCCGCACGACACCAGCCGAAGCGAGGCCACCCGAGAAGGCCGGAAGCCCGGCGCGCCCAACAGCCCGATGAAGAACGTGGGCGGGCCGATCATGAACGTGATCCGCTCTCGTTCGATGATGGCGAGCGCCTCCTCCGGATCCCAGCGGGCCATCAACACCGTCTTCATCGGAACTACCCCCGGCACCAGAACGGCGTTGAGCAGCCCCGAGATGTGGGCGAGAGGTGCGGGCATCAGGATCGAGTCGTCGCGGCCGAGGCCGTGCACACGTGCCATGAGCGACGCCTTGTAGGACAGCGCTCGCTGGGTGTGGAGCACACCCTTCGGCGCGCCGCTCGACCCCGATGTGAAGAGGACCGCGGCGAGATCGGCCGGCCGGCCTTCGGCGGCCGCGGGAGGCGCCGCGCCCACCGCCACCAGATCGTCGAGTCCACCGGCGTCGACGACCGCGGCCGGGGCGAGGTGTCGCACCATCGAGGCGACCTCGGCCGCGCCCGCCTCATGGTGGATGGCTGCGGCGACGGCGCCCAGGCGCCAGCAGGCGCGGTAGAGCACGATCCCTTCCCAGCGGTTCGGGAGCTGCCACGCGACCGTGTCGCCCCGGCGGACGCCCGCTCGCTGCAGCCCACACGCGGCCCGCGCGACCAGTGCGTCGACGTCGCCCGTCGACAGGCGCATCGGCCCGTCCACGACGAGATCGTCACGGCCGCGGCCCGACGCCATGGCCGCCGTGAGCGCCGGCGCGCGCCACGGACCGCCCGGACGTAGGTAGTGGGAGGCCCGGCCGGGCCGGAACGTTGGGCGCAGCCTCAGGCGGCGGCGCCGGCTTTGCTCGCTCGCCGGGCGAGCTTGCGATACAGACCACGGAGCTGCCGGCCGCTGTCGCGTTCCTCCGCGATGTACCGGCCGAGCAGCTCGCCGGTGGCGATGTCGATGGTGTGGTCGCGGAAGAAGCCGTCGAACACGTCAGGCGCGTCGGACGCGGGCTGGCGGTCGTAGCCGAGCCGGGCCAGCTTCTCGAGATCGGAGCGCGACGACCGCAGGAACTTCAGCCGGCCGGCCGCCTTCGGATCGGGCTTCGGCCGCACCTCGTACCCGAGCTCGTTGATGCGTTTCGCGAACGTCATCCCGTGCTCGCCCTCCCGCGCCGCGACCGTGAGGAGCACCTTGCGCACCTCGGGATCGGTTGTCACGTTCGCCCACGCGGTGAGGTAGTCGTGGGCGGCCGACTCCGCGACGGCCACAGCGTTCAGCAGGCCCAGATAGCTCGGCTTCCTCGGCACGGCGGCCCCCTTGTCCAGGGACAGTACTCAGGGCGCCCACGCCGGTGCGAGCGCCAGGAGTGCTCAGGGTGCTCCCACGGCTCGAGGTGCGGCTCGAGGAACTCGATGGTGATGGGCCTCGCGCGAACCACCGGCTTCACGACGGCGGTGCTCCCCGGGCCATCTCCGCGACCCCGGCCAGGAAGGCGTCGATGTTGCCGGTCTTGAACTCGGCGATGCCTCTCATGTCGGGGGAGTACACCTCGAACCCGTCGCCTTCGATGGCGTCCACGATCGCAGCGGCCACGGTCGCGGGCGGCTCCTTCGGCCCGTCGTAGAGGGGCGCCTCGTTGTCGGGCAGGTCCCAGATCTCCGTGTCGATCGGACCGGGGATCACGAGGCGGACGTCGACGCCGGTGTCCCAGAGGTCGAGGGCGAGGGACTCGCTCCAGCCGCACAGGGCGAACTTGCTGGCGCAGTAGGCGGCCTCGTGCGCGATCCCGAGCCGGCCGCCCAGGCTCGACACATTGACGATGACGCCCTTGTCGCGGGCGAGCATGCGTGGCAGCACCGCCATCGTCATCCGCGCCGGCGCGAAGAAGTTGACGCGCATCACGTGGTCGACCTCGTCGGCCGTGAGCTCCTGGATGCGCCGTCGCTTCGGGATCGCCGCGTTGTGCACGAGGACGTCGACACCGCCGAACGCGTCCCACGCCTCGAGGGCGAGCTGTTCGGCGCGGTCGACGTCGCCGAGGTCGGCGACCCAGCTCCGACTCTCCGGCGCGTGCGCCTGGCATCGTTCAAGCACCTCGTCGAGACGGTCGGCCCGTCGGGCGACGACGCCCACGGTCGCGCCCCGCTCGGCCAACAACGGCGCGAGCGCGGCGCCGATCCCCGACGACGCACCAGTGACCAGGACGGTGGCGCCTTCGACCGACAGGCTCACGCCGCCGCGCTCACCGCTTTGCGCACGGCGGCGAGCAAGTCGTCGGTCGTGACGCCCATGGCCGCTTGGGCCTGGTGAACTTCGGCTGCTTCGAACACGGAGGCGATGCGGGCGCGGAGTGCGACCTCGTCGTCGGCCGGCGCCCCCACCAGTTCGGCGGCCACCCGGTCGATCACATCGGGCGGGCTCACGTGCATGTCGCCTGCCATCATGGCGGCGACGACGATCCCGTGGCGATCGACGGCGACGCCGGCCCGGCACAGCTTGCGTCCCTTCTCGTTGCCGAACCCGACGCGGCTCCCTGCGGGCGCATCGGCCGCGAACCGGTCGGACGAGATACGCCGCACGTGCTCCTCGCTGCCGATGCGAGCCGCGCCTTTGGCCACACGGGTGTGCTCGTCCTCGCTGAGCGCGTCGGCCCGAAGCTCGATGCCGGCGTCCCGCATGGACGCGTCGAGAGCATCCCGGAACTCCTCGTAGGACACAGGATGGCCGGCGACCTCCTCCGCGGTGCACACGTACTCGCGCATGTCCTTCACGAGCTTGTCCTTGAACTTCTCGTCCGGGACCCGCACCACTTGGAGGTAGAGGTCGAGGTTCGGTGGCCTGATGTTCAGGAAGCCGCCCACCGACGCGCAGACCATGACGTCCTGCGCGGTGAGCGCGCCGAGCTTGCGTCCGTGCCACCGCAGGTCGCTCGAGCCCTCGAAGTGCACCTCGCCGAGGCCGATCCGCTCGAGCGTCGCGGTGAGAACCGGCTGGAACCGGGCGAGCGCCGCATCGAGGTCCTCGGCCGGGTCGGTCGGCAGGAGGAAGCCCCACATGAGGGCGCACTCGGCGTCGTAGAAGGCGGTACCGCCCCCATACATCGGACGGCGGATCACGGCCACGCCGAGGCGGCGGCACGCGTCGAGGTCAAGTGTCGCGTCGACGTCGTCGAACCAGCCCACGTTGAGGTGGGTCTGGCCCCACACGCTCGTCATCGCGATGGGCCCGGCCCCTGCGCCGACCGAGCGCACGAGCACGGGCATCGTCGACGCGTTCTCGTACGGCGTCACGCGTCCGAAGTCGATGTACCGCCACACCTCGCCCAATGCGCGAAAGTCCTAGTTGACCGACGGATCCGGCGGGTACAACGCGAACTTCGCCAGCTCGCCGCGTTGGCGGCGGAGGACGATCCGCCACAGCGAGTCGGGGTCGTCGGCCATGGCGTCAGCGGGGTCGGCGTCGACGACGAACCACGCGCCCTCCTCGATCTCGCCTTCGACCTGACCGGGACCCCAGCCCGCGTAGCCGGTGAAGACCCGCACCTCCTCGACCTCGATCCCCATCGCATCGAGGTCCTTGTTCAAGTCGAGCACGCCCACCAGCGGCAGCACTCGGCTCCACCCGTCGCCGTCATGATCGGATTCGACGCGGGCGAGCGCGATGACGGCCCCTTGGCTCACTGGTCCACCGACGAACACCACCGACGGCGGCGCCGCGAGCCGGCCCCAGTCCGGGAGGGGGCCGGTCAGCTCGATCTCGCTGGGACGGTTGAGCACGACCCCGAGTGCACCCTCCTCGCTGTGCTCGAGCATCAGCACCACGGTGCGATCGAAGTTGGGATCGCCGAGCAGCGGCGTGGCGACCAGCAACCGGCCCGACAGCGGGGAGGACACCGCTCGATCTTGGCACTACTCTCGGGAGTTCGCTTCGAGCGTCGCGGACCCCCCTTTGTGCCGGGTCCGTGGCGCCTTCGCGCGCGTCCGCCAAAGGAGGAGCCCGTGAGTACCCACCCCGACGTGGTCGAGGAGCAGACGTACCTCGATCACGCCTACGAATGCCTGGCCGCGATGCGCGACCGCACGGCCCGCGCCGCGACGGCCGCGGCGGCCGGCGCCGCGCAAGAGGTCGACTCCGCGATTGCCGAGTGGCACCTGCGCCAGCGGCTCCGCGCCCTCGACCCCACGATGCCGGCGCTCAGCTTCGGTCGTCTCGACCACAGCGACGGTGAGCGCTTCTACGTCGGCCGACGCCACGTGGAGGACCACCAGGGCGACCCCGTGGTCGTCGACTGGCGGGCGTCGGTGTCGGTGCCGTTCTACCGTGCCACTGCGGCCGACCCCATGGAGCTCGACCGCCGTCGTCGCTTCATGATGGACGGCCGACGCCTGCTCGACATCCTCGACGAGGTCTTCGACGATCCCGACAGCGTCCATGCGGCGATGCATGGCGGCATACCCGACCCGTTGCTCGCCGAGCTCGAACGGGCGCGCACCGGGGAGATGCGCGACATCGTCGCCACGATCCAGGCCGAGCAGGACATCGTGATCCGGGCGCCGCTCGGGACGTGTCTGGTGGTGCAGGGCGGGCCGGGCACCGGCAAGACCGCGGTCGGACTGCACCGAGCCGCTTTCCTGCTGTACGAGCACCGCCAGCAGCTCGACGAGCAAGGCGTGCTGGTGGTCGGGCCGAACCCGGTGTTCCTCCGGTACATCGCTCAGGTGCTGCCGTCGCTCGGCGAGAGCGCGGTGCGCCAGACGACGGTCGAGCGGCTGGTCACCGCCTCGGGGGCCCGGGTGCGGGCCTTCGACGACGCGGCCACCGCCCGAGTCAAGGGCGACGCCCGGATGGCCTCGGTACTGCGCGCCGCGTGCCGGCGCCAGGTGCGCCCGCCGGCCGAAGGGCTCGAGATCGCCACACACTGGGGGCGCGTCCGCCTCGACGCCGGGGCGATGACGGCCGCGATCGAGACGATCCTCGCCCGCGGCGTCGCGTTCAACGTCGGGCGGGGCGCGCTGCGCACGCAGCTCCAGCGGCTCGCGTACCAACAGCACCTCGACAAGCGCGGCGACACGGCTGCACTCGAGGACGACTTCCAGGCCGACCTGCGGGGCAACCGCCCGTTCCAGGCCGCGCTCACGCGCATGTGGCCGGCCGTCAGCGGCCCGGCCCTGGCTCGTCGCGTCCTGTCCAGCCCGACGGCGCTGGCCGCCGCCGCCGAGGGCATCCTCGACGGCGACGAGCAGCGCCTGCTGCTGCGCAAGGCAACGGCGCGGGCCGACAACGAGCCGTGGACGCTCGCCGACCTAGTCCTCGTGGACGAAGGCGAATGGCTCGCCAATGGCGCGGCCCGGACCTACGGCCACGTCGTGGTCGACGAGGCGCAGGACCTGTCGGCGATGGAGCTGCGGCTGCTGGCGCGCCGGTGCCCATCGCGTTCGATGACGGTGCTCGGGGACCTCGCGCAGGCCACCGCGCCGGCGGCGCAACGCTCGTGGGAGGCCGCCATTGGTCATCTCGGCGCGCCCGACCACGCGCGCCTCGAGGAACTGGAGCTGGGCTACCGGGTGCCCGCGCCCGTGCTCGACTTCGCCAACCGCCTGCTGCCGACGGCCGCGCCGGACGTCCGCCCGGCGCGATCGGTGCGGGAGGTCGGGCGAGCACCGGCCGTCGTCGCCGCGATGCCCGAAGATCTCGGACGAGTCACCGCAGCCGAGGTCGCCGACCTTGCCGGCCAGTGGACGTCGGTCGGCGTGATCGCGCCGGAGGATGTGATCGACGCAGTGGCCGAGGGGCTGACGGGTGCTGGTGTGGCGTACGGCGACGGCGCTCGCGTGGGCCTCGACGAGACCGTGACGCTGCTGCCGCCCGTGTCGGTCAAGGGGCTCGAGTTCGACGCGGTCGTCGTGGTCGAGCCCGTGTCCGTGATCGACGGCGAGCTCGACGCCGCGTCCGGGGCGCGGCTGCTGTACATCGCGATGACCCGTTCGGTGCAAGAACTCCGCCTCGTCCACGCGAGGGAACTACCAAAGCCGTTGCGCTGACTCCCCCTCATGTGCGACAGCCGGCCCCATAGGGGACCGCCACCCTCCGGGTGCGGCTCGTCCCGGTTCGCCGGCGCTCGGCCGGCGGCCTCGCTTCGGCACTTTGTCTGCGATCAGCCGCCGGGCGGGCGGTAGCCGACGGTCTTCTTGGTGGCCGCGTCGACCTCTTCTGGGGTCAGGAGCACGGTGGTATTCACCGCGGCGCCGCCACCTGCGCTTACCGTCAGGGCGACGGCCGCGGCGGACACGCTGTCGGGGAAGTCGGCGATGACGAAGACGTCGGTGACGCCGAACGCGAAGTAGAAGCTCTCGAGGGTGCCCCCGGCGCTCTCGATCGCGCCCTTGGCGGCGGCGAGGCGTGCTGAGCCGCCCTCGGCCACGACCCCCTGGATGCCGCTGACCGTGTAGTTGACTTGGAGCAGGTACTTGGCCATGCGAGTCCTCCGTTCAGTCGCGCGACAACCTATGTCTCTGGCTCGCCCGGCGCCGCGCCGAACCCCCGCGGGAGCCTCGACTACACCCGGATCTCGTAGTAGAGGTTCGGGGGTTCGCCGATGTCGTGTTGGGTGATGCGGGTGAAGCCCGCCTCGTGGGCGAGGGTCTCGAGTCGCGCTGGCGGCAGGCCGAGCGTGCCGTAGCCGGGGCTGCCCGGCTCGCTGAGCGACGACTGGAGGCACACGGTCACTGACATGCCGTACATGAGGGCGAGCATCGGGTTGCGGCGGTCGCCGGCGAAGCTGCCCGAGGACCGGATCTCCTTCACGAGCCACGTGCCGTCATCGGCGATCGCCTGGCGGATGGCCTTGCCGGCGTCCACCGGTCTCGCCATGTCGTGCAGGCAGTCGAATGTGAGGACGAGGTCGAAACCGGCGCCGGCGGGAAGTGCGTCGGCCGCGACCTCATGGAGGTCGACGTTGGTGACGCCGGTCGCGCTCATCCGATCGCGAGCGGCGGCGATCGCGTGGCACGACGGATCGAACCCGGCGAAGCGCGACGCCGGAAAAGCCCGCGCGAGCGCTTCGAGGGCCACCCCGGCGCCGCAGCCGACGTCGGCCACGCGGGCGCCAGCCTCCAGCTTCGCGACCACGCCGTCGAGCAAAGGCAGAAGGCGAGGTACCAACGCCAGGCGCACCCACGGCCCGAGCGAACGCGCGGTCGCGTGCGCACCGAGTTCACCGAACGCGTCGTACGGCAGTCCCACACCGGTGCGGAACGAGTCCGCGATCCCGTCGAGGACATCGGGCGGGAACGGACGGCTGAACGCGCCCGCGGCGAACCACTCGCTGCCTTCCTCGTCGGCGAGGACGGCCGCGGCCGCGTCGGTGAGCTCGAAGAGTTCGCCGGTGTCGCTGACTACGAGCTCCGCGGCCGCGTTCGCGAGCAGCCACTCGCGCACCATCCGCTCGGCGAGGCCGGTGCGGACCGCGAGCTCGCCGGCGGTCAACTCCCCCGCGCCCCGCATGGCTCGGTACAGGCCGAGCTCATCGCCGAGGTTGACGAGCATCGCCATGCGGGCGCCGAGCATGATCGTCCACACCCGCAGCGCGACGGGCAGCACCTCGTCCAGCAGCGGGTCGGGCATCGACCGGCGAGCGTACCGGCGCGCCGGGGTGCAAACTGGCGCACGTGGCGGAGGGTCACTGGGCCTTCTCTCGACGGGTAGTTGTCGAGGACGTGCGGCGAGACGACACGTACCTGCGGGTCACGTGGCACGACGACAGCCGCGTGTTCGTGGTGAGCCACTGGCGGGGCGAGGTGTGCCTGGCCGCGACCCGCATCCCGGTCGATGCTGCGCCCGACCTGATCGGCCTGTTCGTGAACGGCCTGAGCCAGGCCGCCCAACCGGCCACGGCGCCAGCGCGGCCGCGCGACTCGGGGCTCCGTCGCTGGGTCGACCGCCTGCGGGCGATGGTGCCTCTCCGCCGCTCGGCGTAGCCGCGGGCTATAGCTGTCCCGCCACCAACGCGTCGACGACCAGATCGCGCACGTCACCGGCGACGCCGTTGACGTTCGCGAGCACGACCACGTTCGCGTCGAGGTCCGGGAAGCGGTACACGAGGCCCTCCGCGCCGGGATCGCCGCCACCGTGGCCGAAGCCCGCGGGCCCGTGCTTGAGGATCAGGCCATAGCCGTAGTCGGCGCCGTCGTCGAACACCGCATGCGGTGTGAGCATGACGTCGCGAAGCGCGGGACCGACGACCTGACCGCGGGCGTACGCATCCAAGAACCGGCTCAAGTCCGCGGCGGTCGCGAAGGCACCGCCGTCGGCTCCGCCGATGACGGGGATCGAGTAGACGTTCGTGCGCCACGGCCCACCCGGTTGGCGCGGGGCCAGGTACCCGGTCGCGACGGCGGGGTGAACCTCGTCGAGGGCGAGGAACCCGGAGTCGGCCATCGCCGCCGGCTCGAACACGGCCTTGGTCACCGCGTCGATGAACGGCTGGCCGCCGATGTCCTCCACGACGAGTCCGAGGAGGACGAACCCGGCGTTGGAGTACTGGAACCTCTCACCCGGCGGACGGTAGGCAGGTAGGTCCCCGAAGAGAGGCAGGAAGTCGGCCGGCCTGCGCATCGCGGACACGGGGCGCTCCCGCCACAGGTCGGCGTAGTCGTCGTTCTCGTGCTCCTCCTCGAAGTAATCGGCGATGCCGGAGGTGTGGGACAGCAGATGATGGACGGTGACTGCGGGGTCCAGGGTCGACGGGCGCCTCGTCTCCGGCACGAGGTCGACGACGTGGTCCCCGAAACCCATGAGGCCGCGCTCGACGAGGGACGCGACCGTGACCGCCGTGAACATCTTCGTGATCGACGCCAGACCGAACCGGGTCTCGGGCCGGATGGGGATGGCATCCGCCCGGTTGGCGAGCCCGTGGCACGCCTCGAAGACGACGTCGCCGCTCCGGGTGACGAGGACGGTCCCTGCGAACCGGTCGTCGGCCGCTCGTGCTGCCAGTTCCGCCGCGACGTGCTGCACTACTCCACTGCTTGCGTGCGCATGTACGCGGCCGAGCCTTCGAGGAAGCCGTCCAAGTTGCCGGCCTTGCTGATCACGACGTCACCGAACCACGCGGGCACATACGTCTCGAACCGATCGCCGTCGAGCTGCTCGACCAACGCGTCGGTGACGGCGGACGCCGGAAGGCGCTCGATGTCGGCAAGAAGCGGATCGTTCCCCGGCAGGTCGAACAGCTCGGTGTCGATGACGCCCGGGTTGACCACGTGCACCCGCACCGGTGTATCCCACAGTTCGACGGCGAGGCACTCGGAGAACGCGGTGAGCGCGGCCTTGGAGGCGGCATACGACGCCTCGCCGGCCGGGCTCAGACGGGCCGCGACCGACGAGATGTTGACGATCCGCCCGCCGCCGCGGGCGACCATGCGGGGGACGAGCGCCATCATCAGCCGCACGGGCGACAGGTAGTTGAGGGCCATCACCGCGTCGACCTCGGCCAGCGTGAGGTCGGTGACCTTGCGCCGCTTCGGCATCCCGGCGTTGTTGACGAGGACGTCGATGCCGCCCAGCTCGTCGTCGGCGTGCGCCGCGAACGCGGTCACGCCGTCGAGGTCGGCCAAGTCGACCGTCCACGACCGGGACCCGGGGGCGTGGCGCTGGCATCGCTCGAGCACATCGGCCAGACGGTCGGCGCGCCGGGCACAGATCCCGACCGTGGCGCCGCGCTCGGCGAACCCCTCCGCCAGCGCGGCGCCAATGCCGGCCGATGCGCCGGTGACGAGAACCCGCTTCCCACTCAGGTCGAAGCTCATCGACCGACTCTAGAGTCCTGTCCCGTGCTGACGCCCGAGCGGTTCCTGCTGACGGGCAAGGTCGCGGTGGTCACCGGCGCGGCCGTCGGTATCGGTGAGGCGATCGCGACTGCGTTCGCCCGCTTCGGCGCCGACGTCGCGGTCTGTGATCGGGACGAACCCAACCTCCGGGCGACGGTCGCGGTGGTGGAGGACGCAGGCCGCCGGAGCGAAGTGGCGGTCATCGACGTCCGCCAGGCGGACGCAGTCGAGACCTTCGTGGGCGCGGTGCGCGACCGGTTCGGCCGTGTCGACGTGCTCGTGAACAACGCAGGAGGTGGCTTCGAAGCCGCCTTTCTGGACGTCAACGCCAAGGGCCAGGACGTGCTCGTGGCCGAGAACTTCACCAGCGTCACGCTCCTGGTCCGTGCCGTCGTCCCGCTGATGACCGGGGGCGGGTCGATCGTGAACATCACGTCGATCGAGGCCCACCGGGCCGCCCCGGGCTTCGCCATCTACTCGGCGATGAAGGCGGCGATCGCCAGCCTGACCAAGAGCCTGGCGTTGGAGCTCGGCGGGCAGTCGATCAGGGTGAACTGCATCGCCCCCGACGTGATCCCGACCCCGGGGATCGGTGATCCCGACGAGCACACGCCCCTGCCCCGCAAGGGCCACGTCGACGACGTGGCCGCGGCCGCCGTCTACCTCGCGAGCGACGCCGCCGCCTTCGTCACCGGCACCACGATCCACGTGGACGGCGGGAACCATGCGGCCGCGGGATGGCGCCGCACCGACGACGGGAGGTTCACGCTCGCATGAAGTTCGGTGTCGCCCTGGGCCGGCTCAATCCGGCGTTCTTCGTGGAGGTGACCGAGGCGGCCGAGCGGCTCGGCTTCGAGTCGGTGTGGCTACCCGAGCACCTGGTGTTCCCCCTGACCTTGGCCGGCTCGCCGTTCCCCGGCGAGGCCCACCCGCCCGTCCCGCCGAGCACACCCGTGTTCGACGCCTTCGCGTACCTGTCGTTCCTGGCGGGCCGCACGACCACGCTGCGGTTGGCGACGCACGTGTACCTGCTCGGCTTGCGTCACCCCTTCGTCGCGGCGCGGGCGATCCAAACCCTCGACATCGTGAGCGGAGGGCGAGCCATCGTCGGCGTCGGCGCGGGCTGGCTCGACAGCGAGTGGGCCGCGGTCGGGTTGGACTTCGCGACGCGCGGCCGCCGCCTCGACGAGGCCCTCGCCGTGTGCAAGCGGTTGTGGTCGGAGGAGGTCGTCGAACACCACGGTGAGTTCTTCGGGTTCGGGTCGGTGATGTTCGAACCGAAGCCGGTGCAGAAGCCGTGGCCGCCGATCGTCGTCGGGGGCGAGTCGAACGCCGCCCTGCGCCGGGCGGCCCGTCACGCCGACGGCTGGGTCGGGATGGATCACACGCTCGACACCGTCCAGGCGCCCTTGGCGTTCCTTCGTCGCGTCCGCGCCGCGGCCGGCATCGCCGCGCCGGTCGAGGTCACCATCGGGAACGCGGCGGGGTCCCGCGACGACGTGAGCCGCCTGGAGGACATGGGCGTGGACCGGATCATCGTCTCGCCGTGGGCCCGCTCCCGTGAGGCGCTCGACGGCCTCGACCGCTTCGCCGAGACCATCCTCGCCTGACTCCGGGTCTAGAGCTCCGGAGAGGCGACGCTGAAGTCGAGGGTGGTGCCTTTGACCCGGACGGCTTGGTCGATGGTCCCGGGCTGGAACGAGTGACAGCTGCCGACCACCATCTCGCCCAGTTCGCTCGCCCGGCCTACGGCGTCGAGGTCGACGCCGCGACCGAAGGAGATCTCGCACGCTCGACGCAGCACGCCGGCCGCCTCGGCCATGTCCTCGTCGGCGAAGGTCTCCTGCACCCACGCGAGAAACGACCCGCGCAGGGCGACACCGGCGAACGGCTCGGGCGCGGTGATGGTTTGGCGGTCGAGCTCCCATTCGAGACACGGCTCGCCGTCGCGATGCAACACGGCGCGAGTGCGGCCGTGGCGGCGGTCGGGGACGGTCGCGTCGTACTGCCTGACCTCACGACCGGCGGCCGCATGGGCGACGGCGAGCCCGGCGAGGTCGAACAGGTGGGTGCAGTTCATGCGCACGTCCGTGTGGGAACGGGCGGCCGTCGCACTCCGCGCCAGCGGCATGCCCATCAGCGCCCGTAACGGCTCGACGGCGCCCGGGCAGGTGGTCCATGGGTAGCGGATGGCTTCGCCGTCGACCTCGCTCACGTGCTCACCGTCGTGGCGCAGTACCACCCGGAAGTGGTGGAAGTCGTCGACGAGCTCGCCGCCGACCTCCGACGGCCCGCGGCTCGTGAGGCGGATGCGCCGTCGGTAGCGGCCGCTACTTGGCTTCGCCGTCTTCGCCTTCCTGGAGCGTGCGGATGCTTGCCAGTGTGTCCGCCTCCTCCTCGCCTCGGCGGCACACAGTACCGTTCCGCCCGTGAGCGACCAGGAGGCCATCCGGCGCACGCTGGCGCTGTATTGCCAGCTCTGCGACGACGGCCGCTTCGATGAGTGGGCCGATCTGTACACGGAGGACGCCACCTTCGCGGTGATGGGGCGCACCTACGAAGGTCGCGCCGCGATCCAGGGATTCATCGAAAAGGGACAGCCGCCAGAGCGCCGGGGCAAGCACGTCTGCGCCAACTCACTGATCGATGTCGAGGGCGATACGGCCCGAGCCGTGACCGACTACGTCTTCGTCGCCCGCGCCGAGGGCAGCTTCGCGATCACGTCGTCGGGGCGGTATCACGACCGCCTGGTGCGCTGCCCCGACGGAGGCTGGCGGTTCGCCGACCGCCGCATCGTCTTCGGGGACTGAGAGCTCGAGGCTAAGACTTCAGCGCGGTTTGCGGACGCTGGTGGGGTAGCCGCCCCCGCCGAACTGGGCGTCGAGGGCCTCATAGTCGATCGCCCAGCCGGCGCGGGGCAGCTTGTCGACGAACTCGACGGTGCGGGGCTTCTTGTACGACGCGATCTGGGCGCGGCAGTGCTCGATGATGTCTTCGGCCGTGGCGGTCTGACCTTCCCGCAGCACGACGACGGCCTTCACGCTCTGCGTCCATGTCTTGTCGGGGACGCCGATCACGGCGCACTCCTGCACGGCGGGATGCTTGGCGATGGCCCCCTCGACCTCGGCCGGATAGATGTTCTCCGCCGCAGACTTGATGAAGCGGGTCTTCGGCCCGACCCACGAGATCGAGCCGTCGGCTTCGCGCCGCCCGAGATCGTTGGTGTGGTGCCAGCCGCCGGCCAGGCGCTCGGCGTTGACGTCGTCTCGGCTCAGGTACCCGTTCATGACGGTCGGGCCCCGAGCGACGATCTCGCCGACATCCCCGGCCGGGACGTCGTTGCCATCGGGATCGACGATCCGGACCTGGACCACCGGCGACGGCCGGCCGTTCGTGCCGAGTTGTTCTCCGCCCCATGCGTTGAGCGTGAGCATCCCCATGCACTCGGTCTGGCCGAAACCCGCGGGCTTGCGGGCCCACGGGCTGTCGTCGACGGTGACCATCGCGTTCCACTCCGGCTTGCCCGGGAACGACCGCAACGATGAGAGGTCGAACCGCCCGTCCGCGTTCACCTCGAGGATCTGGTCGATGGTGGGACCCATGACGAAGGCGCCGGTGCACCGCTCCGCCTCGATCAGCCGGCACAGCTCCTCGGCGTCTACTCGCGGCGTGAACACGTTGGTGCCCGCGAAGTGAAACGTGGCCAGTGTGGTCATGAACGTGGCGATGTGGAAGAGCGGTCCGCTGTTCAAGTACACGTAGTCGCCGGTGACGCCCTGGAGGGACCCCATCACGAGGTCCTGCACGACGATCGCCGTGTGGCTGAGCAGCGCGCCGTTCGGCACGCCCGTGAACGCGGCGGTGTAGAGCATGAGCACCGCGGACGCGGGGTCGACCTCGATGTCGGGGTCGGCGGGCGAACCGGCCCCGAGGAACGTCTCGTAGCCGTCGGCCGCGCCGTCGGCCGCGTCGTGCTGCAGCCACAACGCCTCGTGCGCGCTGAGGGCCCGGCCCTCGCGGACGGCGTCACCGATCTCCGCCGCTTGCCACACCACGACCGCAGCGGCCGTGTCGTCGATGACGAACGCGAGCTCCTGCGGGCTCTGGCGCCAGTTGGCCGGGCAGAAGACCGCACCGAGCTTGGCCGCCGCGAGCAGCGCCTCGATCACCCGGAAGCTGTTCTGGCCCAACCACAGGATGCGCTCGCCGGGCCCGACGCCCGCCTCGCGAAGGGCGTTGGCCAGCTGGTTCACCCGGTCGTCGAGCTCGGGGTACGTGTAGCGGCGGTCGCCGTCGACGACCGCTACCCCCTGGGGGTAGCTCCGCCGGTTCTCGCGGAGGACGTCGCCGAGCGTGAGGCTGTGCAGCAGGTCCACGGCACTACCGCGGGTTCGTGTCGCGGACGATGAGCGTGAACACCGCATCGACCACGGGCTCGCCCGACTGCGCGTCGGTCCACGAGGTCTCGGTGACGTAGAACTCCATGACCGCCGCGCCGGACTCCTTCTCGTAGACGTCGCGGATGCGACCGCGGCCCTCGAGGACGTCACCCACCTTCGGCCACCGGTGGTAGACGAACTCCTGCTCGCCGTGGAGGATCATGCGGCCCGGGCCGCGCAGGTCGCCGATCGGCAGGCCCCCGACCGCGCCGCCGCGCGATCCCCAGTACGCCCACGCCATCGGATACGTTGCCGGCACCGGCGCGTCGTCCGCGTCGTAGATCGGCTGATTGTCGGTGACCGCGCACGCGAAAGCCCGCACCGGCCCCCGTTCGATCACCACCGTCTGGGTCCCCATGTCCCGCCCCGCGAGGTCTGTCAAAGCACCCATTCAGCGTCCTCGTTCATTCAACGTCCTCGTTCTGTCGGTAGTTATGGGGTCTATAGACGGTTAACCACCGACAGAACCCCGGGTCTGTTGGTCTCGTCCTGTTCATCATCGCCCGAAGCCCATCTTGGGGACGCCCGACCGCTCGTCCCCGAACAGATCACCCTTGGCGGCGGTCAGTTCGTCCACGGTCCACTGGTGGTCCTGCTCGATCTCGCGGATCATGTCCCAGCCGCGCATGAGGTGGACTCGGCCGCCGAAAACGACGAACACCTGCCCGCTGACGTCGGCCGCACCCGGGCCGGCCAGCCACGCGACGACGGGGCCGATGTTGTCGGGATCCCACTCGTCGAAGGCGCCCGTTGGATTGGCGAAGTCGCCGAGCACCGTCTCGGTCATCCGGGTGCGCGCCCGTGGCGCGATGGCGTTCACGCGCACGCCGTACTTCTTCAGCTCGCGCGCCAGACCGATCGTCAGCCCGGCGATGCCGGCCTTCGCGGCGACGTAGTTCGCTTGGCCGGTGCCGCCGTAGAGCCCCGCCTCGCTCACCGTGTTCACGATGCAGCCGCCGTCCTCGTCGCCCGCCTTGGCGCGATCCCGCCAGTGCGCCGCCGCGAACCGGGCGGTGGCCATGTGGCCCTTGAGGTGGACGAGGAGCACGGCGTCCCAGTCCGCTTCGTCGAGGTTGAAGCTCATCGCGTCGCGCAGGACGCCGGCGTTGTTCACGAGCACGTCGAGGCGGCCGAAGTCGTCGACGGCCTGCCGCACGAGGCGCGCCGCGCCCGCCCACGACGACACGTCCTCGGCATTCGTCACGGCCTTGCCCCCCGCGGCGACGATGGCGGTGACGACCTCGTCGGCCGGGGTGCCGTCGCCGCTCGTCGTCCGGCCGTCGAGCGACGCGCCGACGTCGTTGACGATCACTGTCGCCCCCTCCCGCGCGAGCGCGAAGGCTTCGCCGCGGCCGATGCCGCGCCCCGCGCCCGTGACGACGGCGACCTTCCCCTCGAGCGAACCCATCGAGCGCGGACCCTAGTAGCCGGCACCGGTTGCTGACACGTCCGTCAGGTACAGCCGCGCCAGGGGCATGGGGGTGACAGAAAGAGACTGAAAGTCTATGATGCAGGGCGAAACGGCGTTGAACCACCGCACAGGTAACCAACAGAGGCGCCAGGATGCCCTTCCCCCCCGATGGCGGCGACCGGTCGAGCTACCCGGCCGGCATGAAAGCGCTGTGGTTCCCCTCCGCGACCGCGCGGGCCGCTATCGCGGCGTGCGAGCGCTCGGCCCGCACGCTCACCACCGACCTCGAGCAGCGGCCGGGATGGGCCGGCGGGGCGCGCGACAGTTGGGAAGGGCCGTACCGCCGGCAGTTCGACACCACCTTCGACGCCAAGTACCAGGGCATCCACGACCTGAAGGAGCGCATCACCGCGCTCGGCCGGACCATCGGCGGGGCGACGGCCAACGTCGCAGCCGAGAACCGGCTGCGGGCCGGCCGCCGCATCGAGTACGACCGCCAGCAGGCCGAAGCGGCCCGCCGAGCCGAGGCGACCGCATCCGGGCCGGGACGCTGACATGGGGGAGACGTCGTCGGCCAAGCCGGCCGAGCTGGCGCGGTACAGCCGGCAAGGGGTCGAGCGCTGCGGGATCTGGGACGCCGAGGTGCCGGCGTTGGGGGCGGCCCTCGAGGCCCTGCGGCGGGCGATGCCCTCGGGCTTGCCCCAGGGTTGCTCGGTGTACGTCGAGGCCCTCGACGTCTCCTTCGGCGGCCTCGCCCGAGACGTGCGCCATCTCGACGAGTGGGTGGGCGACGTCGCCGACGGGTTCGCCGCGGCCGACCGCGGCCCCTTCGGCCTCGACGGACGTTTCGACCTCATCGACCCGAGCCGCGTCGTCACCGTGGACAGCGACCGCATCCACGTCGGCGCGGCCGACCGCGCGGCCTCCGAGGCGCAGGGCCGGGCGGACGCGCAGGCATTGGCGGCGTTGCTCGCGAACGAGGGGTTTCTCAACTGGTACGACATCGAGAACGACCGGGACGCGCTGGACGATCTGGCCGACCGGTATCCCGGGCTGCGCGACCTGCTCCAGCACATCGGCGCCCACGCCGACGACGAGGACTACTGCGCGGCGCTCTACAACTACCTCGGCCGCGACGGGCTCCAGAAGCTGGGCGATCTGGTGAACCAACTCGGCATCGCGTCGGACCGCGGCTACCTCCGCGATGACGCGTACGGCGAGTTCGTGGTCCCTCTCGCCGACACGCTGTCCGCTGCGGAGCGCAGCGGTCATCTGGTCAACGGAGTTCTCGACGGGCTGTTCGACTTCGGCCACGGGGTCGATCCCGACTGGCAAGCCGACGTCTACGACCAGGACGAGAACTACCTCATGCAGATGCGGCGGCGCAGCCTCGGGCTGCTGCTGTTCGAAGGCGACTGGTCGTCGGCGTTCACCGCCCGCGCCGCCGACGCGATCACGTTCCAGTTCCCGGTCACCGATCATCTCCACGCGTACGAGGGCTTCACCTCGGGGCTCGTCGTCATCGAAGACCATCCCGAGCTCGCGAGCACCGAGTGGATGGCGATGAGCGCGCTCGCGCGCGACGACCGTGCCGGCAACCTCTACCTGTCGATGGATCACTTCAACGACGGGTGGCACGAGAACGTCGGCCTGCTTGTGCACATCTCCGACGCCACGCTCCCCGCCCAGTCCTCCGTGGCCGGTGGCCACCTCGGCATCAGCCCGTCGGACTTCGACGACCGTTACTTCGCCACCGTGGCCGACGTGCTCGACGGCGGCCTGTTCCGCTACCCGCTCGCCACCGGGACCACCTACTCGCCCGAGACGACCCGGCTCGTGAGCCAGACGATGCAATCGGCGGGCGAGGGCGGCGTCCTCGACGACATCAAGCGGGTGCTCGCCCGGATGTCGGCGCCGTACACACAGGACCTGGCCGTCGACACCCAGGACGACCGGCGTGACCTGCCCCCCAGCCGACTCGTGCTGACGCCCGAGGAGGTCTCGGCGTTCTTCAAGGAGCTGTCCTTCGACGAGCAGGCTCGCATCACGCTGACCCTGAACGCAGCCGCTTTTGTGCGGGGCGAGATCCAGGGCGCGGCCCCCGACATCGCGGCCGAGCGACCCAACGCCGTGGGCACCGAGATACGGCTCTCGGTCGGCCTCTATGCGTCGCTCGGCGAGGCGATGCACGCGGCGATGAACGACAGGCTCGCCGAGCGCGAGGCGGTCGTGAGCGCGTGGCGCAGCGTCACCGACCCCATCGTCGAGCTCGTGACCGGCAAGGTCGTCGAGCGCATCCCCGTCGTGAGCACCGCGGCCAACCTGCCCGTGATGAGCGCCATCGTCGACGGGGTCACCGACTCCCTCGACGACGCGGTCAACAGTGCCATCTACGACAACGCGATCCCCCGGCCGGAGGTCGAGCACCTCTCCACGTGGGAGGCGGCCATGGGTCCCGGCGTGCGCGACGCGATCGTCGAGGCCCTGTACGCCGATCCCGCCACCCGAGCATCGCTCGCGGGGCCGGACTGGTCGGGTTCGTTGGAGCAGTTCCGGGCCCTCCCACCGGTCCAGGACGCCACCAACCAGTACAGCCAACAGATCATCACCGGCTTCGACGCGAGGGCCGCGTTCGACGAGTTGTTCGACTAGTCGCCGCTCGTCGTCGTGATCATGACGACGCCGTCGGCGTCGAGGAGGTACACGTGGCCGTGGTCGTCGCGGCCGACGGCGGTGATGGGGTTGATCACCGCACCGTCGCCTTCGAACGTGCTGTCCCGGTTGAGCGCCTCGATGTCGCTCCCGTCCGTCGACACCCGGAACACCGTCCGGCACGACTCGATGGCCACGAGCAGTGCGCCACCGTCGGCCGCGACGGTCGTCGCGAAGAAGCCGGTGTCGGCGACGTCCGGGCAGGCGGGCCCGGTGGTCGCGTTCGTGTCGAAGCTCTGTACGCCGGCCACGAACTCGGCGTCGTCGCCGTCCACTCGGTAGAGGACGTCGCAGCCTTGGTCGGCGACGAACACGTCGTCGTCGATGACCGCGACGCCGGTCGGCTGCGGGACGAACCGGGGCGCATCGCAGCCGTCGGGGTCGAAGCGAGGCAGCGGCTCGAGTGTTCCGTCGGCGTCACGCGCGTACACGACGCCGGTGTCGGCGTCGGCGACGTAGGTGGCGTCGTCGTCGGCGGCGATGGCCACTGCGGTCGCGTGTCCGGTGTCGGGAAGCCCCTCGAGCGGCATCCGTTCGAGCGTCCCGTCGGCGACCGAGACCCGGACGAACTCATCACTCGCCCCCCCGACCACGACCAGGTCCCCCTCCGATGTGAGGGCCATGCCGCCCGTCTCGTTGACGGCGGTCGACTGGTCGCCGCCGACCCGTGACAGCCTCCCGTCGGTATCCGCCCGGTAGATCGTCCCGTCGGCGTGGAGGACGTAGACCGTGCCCTCGCCGGTCACGGCCATCGCCGCGAGGTGCGAGCCGTCGACCTCCGTGGCCGACACCTTGCCCGTCCCCGTCGGAACGTGGCCACTGCCGCCGCCGACGATGCGCATCGCTTTGCCCGCCGCGGGCTCGGGGCGGCTCGGACCGTCGCCGGTGCACGCCGATGCGACGCCGAGCGTCAGCAGCGCAAGACCGACAGCCCACACGCGGCGCATCGCCCCGTGAGGCTATTAGCTGATTTCAGTCGGTCAGCGCCGTCGGAGCGGATCGCTCGCGAGGCGAGCGATGAACCGCTCCGCCGACCCTGTCCGACGGCGGCCCCTCACGGGGCCGCAACCGCAAGGTCCTCTCGCGGCCGCAGGCCGTCAGGCCCCTTCGGAGTTTCGGCAACAGGCTCTGTTAGGCACTACTCGTCGACGAGGCGCACCGCCTTGTAGCCGCTCCGGGCGAGGGTCTCACGGTCGACGACCTCGACGTCGGCGTTGATGCCGAGCTGCTCCTTGATCGCGGCCGCGCACCGGCTGGCCGTGTCGGCCCGGTCGCCGTCGACCAGCTCGACCCGCACCTTCACCGCCGCGGTCTCGTCCGCCGGTTTCACGACGACGTATTCGAGGGAGGGCACGGTGACCGCCTCCACCGAGCGCAGCGCGGCCTCGACGTCGGCGACCTGGAAGTGCTTGCCCTGGCTGGAGACGAGGTCCTTGAACCGTCCGCCCCAGAAGCCCCGCCAGGTCGTCTCGCCGCACGGGCACGGCTCGCGGGTGATGGAGCACGCCTCCTCGAGGTCGTACCGCAGGAGGCCGTTGTCGCGGTCGAGCGTGGTGATGACGAGATCGCCCCACTCGCCTTCGGGTACGTCTTGCCCCGTCTTCGGGTCGACCGCTTGCACGATCGCCCAGTCCTCGTGCAGGTGCGCGCCTGGCGCGTGCCGGCACGGCCCGCCCGAGTGCGCGTACGCCTCGAGCCCGCACGTCATCAGCGGGAGCGAACCCACCTTCCCGCCCGCGCCGTAGAACTGGAACGGCGGCAGTCCCGCATCCTTGTTGAGGTCGAGCCCCATCTTCGCGGCGACCTCCATGAACCGCCCGAGCGAGAACGCCACGAACGACACGTCGGGATGCACGCGCTGCCACATCTTGATGCCCTGCTCGGCCAGCTCGTCGGTGTCGGGCGGCGCGACCCAGAGGTTCAGCATCCCGAAGTACTCGAGGCAGCCCGACAACATGACCCCGCCGCCGTACAGGTATGCGGGGTGGGCGTGGGTGATGATCTGGCCCGGCCGCCACCCGCTGCGCCAGTAGTTGCGGGCGGCCGACTCGTACTCGAGCCAGATGTCGTGACGGGTCCACAGCGCGATCGTGGGCGTGCCCGTCGTCCCCGTCGAAGTGCCCAGCCGCACGCACGCCGTCGCGTCGGTGAAGCGGTAGTCACCGAACGGTGGATGCTCGGCCTCCGAGTCGCGCAGCTCCTGCTTCACGGTGAGCGGGATGGCGTTGACGTCCCCGGGCGCGGTGATGTCGTCGGGCGACGTGATCCCGGCGTCCCGGAGCTTGCGGCCGAAGAGGGGCGCGCCGCCGTCGAGGACCTTGCCCACTAGCGCGCGCAGGCGGGTGGCCTGGAGATCGCTGATCTGCGCCCGCGACAAGGTCTGCATCTCCGGATCCCAGAACGGCTGGTCGGCGGCGCGGGGCGCCGGACCGAGGATGGCGGGGTCGTAGGCGGGCATGCGGCACCATATCTGACGCTCGCGTCACGTTTCCGGGGAGGGTTCGGGTGGAAGTGACCGTCGGCGTCGACATCGGCACGACCTCCGTCAAGGCGATCGCGGCCGACGGCGACGGCACCGTCGTCGCCCGGGCGCGGGTGCCGCACCGGCTGGTGGTCCCGACGGCCGACCGGATGGAGCACGACGTCAACGAGGCGTGGCGGGCCGGCGTCCGCAAGGCCTACGCCGAGGTGGCCAAGGACCTCGACGTCCGCGCCGCGAACGTCGCGGCGATGGTCCCGTCCCTCACTGCGGTGCGGGCCGACGGCACCGCCGCGGCCCCTGGCTTGCTCTACGGCGACGCCCGCGGGCGCGCCCCCGAATCCACCGGCGCCAATCCGGCCGCGAGCGGTGAGCTCTACGAGTTCTTGCGTTGGCTCGTGGCCGAGGTCCCCGACGCCACCGGCTACTGGCCCGCCCAAGCCGTGGCCAACCACGCGCTGTGCGGCCGCGGGGCCATCGACTCGGTGACGGCGATGACCGCGGTGCCGCTGTTCGACTTCGTCGGATGGGACGCGGCGTTGGCCGCGGCGGCCGGTACCGACGTGTCGAAGCTGCCCGATGTCGTCCCCGGCAGCGAGGCCGCCGGCACCATCGACGGCACCGACACGCTTCTCGGCGGCGGCGCCATCGACGCGTTCGCCGAGCAGTTGGTCGCGGGGGCGGACGACGACGGCGACGTCCTCGTGATCTGCGGTACGACGTTGATCACGTGGGCCGTGATCCCGGCATGGGTGGAGGTGCCCGGCCTCTGGACGATCCCGCACACCGCGCCGGGCAAGATCCTCATCGGCGGACCGAGCAACGCCGGTGGGCTCTTCCTCAACTGGGCGCTCGGGCTGGCCGAGAACGGCGGCGGTGACGCCGAGCTGGACCCCGGCGACATCCCGGTGTGGACCCCGTACGTGCGCGGTGAGCGGGGCCCGCGGCCGTGCGGCGGGCGGCGTTCGAAGCGTCGGGCTTCGTCGTGCGTCATCACCTCGACCTCGCCGGGGTCAGGCCGCGCCGCATCGTCGCCACCGGCGGCGGGGTCAGGGTGCCGGCCTGGATCGGCGCGCTAGCCGACTGCACCGACCTTCCTGTCGATGTGGTCGAGGTGCCTGAGGGTGGCGCGCTCGGTTCCGCGTTCCTCGCCCGGGTCACGGCCGGCTTGGAGGCCTCGACGGCGGACAGCGGGCGCTGGGCCCGCGTCGCCCGCACCGTCGAGCCCGACCCCCGATGGTCGGTCGCGGCCGGCGACCGCTACACGCGCTTCCGCGAGCTCACGGCCCGCGGCTGAAGCCAACCTCGTCGTTCTGGCGAGCGTGGCTAGTCACCACGACTAGCGAATCTCGCCAGAACGCGCCTTACGTCAGGATGGGGAGGCGGCCGGGGCCGCCGGCGACCCGCGCCGACATCACGAGGGACTCGAAGCGCTCGACCGGCACCGGGGCGCTGAACAGGTTCCCCTGCATCTCGTCGCACCCGTTGCGGAGCAGGAAGTAGAGCTGGTCGTTGGTCTCGACGCCTTCCGCGATCACCCGGACGTCAAGACTCTTGGCCAACGCGATGACCGCCAGCACGATCGACGCCTGGTTCGCCACGGGTTCGGCCGCGTCGATGCCTTGCACGAATGATTTGTCGATCTTGATCGCGGCCAGCGGGAACCGGCTCAGGTAGCTCAACCCCGAGTAGCCCGTGCCGAAGTCGTCGATGGAGCAGCGCACGCCCATGTCGGCGAGGTCGGTGAGCGTCTCGCTCACGGCCTCCATGTCCTGCATCGCCAGGCTCTCGGTCAGCTCCAGCTCGAGCCAGGACGCGTCGAGGCCCGTGATGCGAAGCACCCGGGCGACCATGTCCGCCACGGGCTGGAGCTGGAACTGGCGCGGCGAGAGGTTGACCGACACGGTGAGCGCGGGGAACGACGAGTCCTGCCACTTCTTGAGCTGGTGACAGGCCGATCGCAACACCCACTCGCCGATGGGTACGATCAGCCCGGTCTCCTCCGCGATCGGGATGAACTGCGCGGGCGACACGGACCCGAGCTCGGGATGATCCCACCGGAGCAACGCCTCCGCCCCCGTCACCTTCGCGGTCGCCAGCTCCACCCGGGGCTGGTACACGAGGCTCAGCTCACCTCGCTCGAGGGCGCCGTGGAGCGCGGTCTCGATGTCGGCCCGGCCGGTGGCCGTGACCCGCATGTCGGCCGTGTGCACTTGGGCGTTGTTGCGACCCAGTTCCTTGGCCCGATACATGGCCCGGTCCGCGCCGCGCAAGAGCACGTCAGGCTCGCGGCCGTCCTCGGGAAAGTGCGCGATCCCGATGCTGGCGGTGACGTAGAGCTTGCGCCTCCCGATCGCGTACGGCTCGCGCAGGCGCTCGAGCAACGTGTTGGCCGCCGCGAGCGATCCGTGGGGGCCCACGTTGAAGACGATCAGCGCGAACTCGTCGCCCTGCAGCCGAGCCACGACCGCACCGTGTGGCGCGTGGTCGTTCAGGCGGCGGGCGACGGCTTCGAGCAGATGGTTGCCTGTGGCGTGGCCCAGGCTGTCGTTCACGAGCTTGAACCGGTCGAGGTCGAGGAACATGACCGCGACGTGGTCACGGCGCCGTTCGGCGGCGCCGATCGCCAGCGCGAGGCGATCGTGGAAGCTGCGGCGGTTGGCGAGCCCCGTGAGCTCGTCGTGCTGCGAGCGGCGCTCCAGGCGGGCCCACTCGCCGATGAGAGCGGTGAGATGGGCGACGACGACCAGCGACAGGAGCGCGGACGACAGGGCGACGACTTCGACCGAGACGGGTTCGTGGGTGAGCAGCTTGACGGCCGACAGGCCGGGGACCAGCAGCACCGCGACGATCACCACGCCGAGACGGGCCGCGCCCATGCGGGTGGGCGGCAAGCGGGCGAAGCGCGGCCGCTCGCGAGCGCCAGGGTGCAGGACCGACGCGGCGGCCACGCCGATGCCGGCGGCGGTGGGCGCCGCACACCAGGAGAGCTCGCGCCACAACCCGATGGCGCCCCCGGCGTCGAGGGCCTCGCCCGCGAAGAGCAGCAACGAACCGGCGAGGAATGAGAAGGCCGGTCCCCGATACCGGCTGCCGAGCAGGAGCAGCCGGGCGGCGGCGATCACTACGACGAGGCAGAGCCCCGCGGCGCCGAGATGGACGCTGACGGTACTGAACGAGGCGTCGCCCACGATGACATCGGGTTCGATGACGACGCGCAAGACGACGACGGCCGCGCTCATGGCGACGAGCAGTGCCTCGAGCATCATGTCGAGGGCACGGGCGTGCACGCGGACGGCGAGCAGCGAGTAGCCGGCCAGCAGGGCCAGGGCGATGCCGAGCAGGCTGAGCGAATCGCCCACGTCCTTCCAATGTCCGCCCGTGACGAGCGGGATCTCGAGCGTCTTGCCGACCGCGAGCACCACGAGGGCTGTGCCCAGCAGGCGGACCGGGGCGGCGGCCACCGGTTGACCCGCGGCCGCCTGGCGGCTCCGAGCACGCTCGCCGCCGACCAACGCCACGGCGCCGAGCAGGCCGACGGCCCCGAGACCCCCCGCCGCGACCACCGGCCGGCCCAGGCCGGCCAAGCCCGCGATCGCGGCCACGACCAGCGTGATCAGCCACGGGAGGCGCGAGGCCGCGCTCATCTCGACGATCCGCGGCGCGCCGTGCGCCCGCGTGGCGACGACGTGGGGCCCGTTGCCACCCGATGATCCGCCCACGGCCACGGTCCCCGAGGTCACCGATAGGGGGGGTACGACCTCTTCATGTGAGATTCGCTGTCGGCCGCGGCCGGCCGTCCTTGAGGGTGTCGAAGGTCGCGATCAGCTGGGTGCGGCGAGAAATCGCTCGATGATCCCGGCCAGCTCGACCGGGCGGTCACCCTGGATGGAATGGCCGGCGCCGTCGACCACGATGACCTCGGCGTCCGGGCGCCGGCGGCGGAGCTCGGCGACGTCGGCGTCGTCGACCACGGGCGACACGCCGCCGCGGGCTAGCAGCACCGGTCCCGGCACGGCCGGTACCGCGTCCCACAGCTCGGCCATGGCCGCGATGCGCTCGTCGACCTCCTGCTCTTCGCCCTCGGCCATCCGCAGGCGGTCGTAGCGCCAGGTCCACGTGCCGTCGGGTTGCTCCGACGCGTTGTGCAGGATGCCTCGGCGCAGCGACGACTCGGAGCGCGTCGGGTTGAAGGCGATCGTGCGCTCGAGGATGGCGTCGAAGCTCTCGAAGGTCTCGGGCCCGCCGACGAAGGCGATGATGGCCGCGGCCTTCTCACGGCTGACGCCCGGCGTGACGTCGACGAGCACGAGGCGGCGGACGACTCCGGGATGAGCGCGGGCGACCGCGAGAGAGGTGAGGCCGCCGAGCGACATCCCGACGACGGCGGCCGCATCGGGCGCGAGGGCCGAGATCGACGCGGCCACGTCCTCGGCCATCGCCGGGGGCCGGTAGTCGTGGTCGGCGCGCCAGTCGGAGTGGCCGTGGCCGGGCAGGTCGACCGCGACGAGCGGGCGGCCGAGGGCGAGCGCGACCGTGTCCCACGTGTGGGCGTTCTGCGCGCCGCCGTGCACGAGCACCAACTCGGGGGCAGCATCGAGTGCGCCCCACACGAGCGCGCTCATGTGATGGCCCGAGGGCACGGCGACCGACACCCGCCGCACCGAAGGTGGTCCGTCCCACGGCAAGCCGGCCTCCTCGGCGTTCTCCTGGAAGAGCCCGAACTCGTCGTAGGCGGTCATCGCACGCACGTTATTCATCCCTCGTACACTGACGCCCGTGTCAGGTATCGACGAGACGTTCGATGTCATGGGCCAGTTCACGGACACCGTGGCCGGCGACGTCCGTGATCCGTATCCCGAGCTCGCGGCCAAGCGGCGAGAAACGCCCGCCGAGATCGTCACCATGGAGGGCTTCGACGGCACGCAGCACGAGGCGTGCAACGTCTATCCCTACGAGCTCGTCGCCCACGTCCTGCGGGACAACAACACCTTCAGCAACTCCACCATCCGTGAGCTGATGGCGGTCGTGATGGGCCCGTACGTGCTCGTGGGCATGGACGAGCCCGAGCACCGCCGGCACCGCAACCTCGTGAGCCAAGCGTTCCGGCACAAGGCCCTCGCCGCGTGGGAAGCCGACGTGATCGCGCCGATCATGCACGAGCTGATCGACCGCTTCGCGGGGCGGTCGTCGGCCGAGCTGGTTCGCGACTACACGTTCCACTTCCCGGTGATGGTGATCGCCGAGCTGTTGGGCATTCCGCACGGCGACCACGAGCTGTTCCACGACATGGCGGTCGCGGTCGTGAACGTGGCGGCCAACCCCGAGCGTGGGCTGGCCGCGTCCGAGGCCTTGCGCGACTTCCTCAGTACGGTCGTCGAGGCGCGCCGGCGCGAGCCGCGCCAGGACGTCATCAGCGACCTCGTCCAGGCTGAGCTCGACGGCGAGCGGCTCGACGACGAGGAGATCTACTCGTTCCTGCGGCTGCTGTTGCCGGCGGGCGCCGAGACCACCTACCGGGCCACCGGCAACGTCCTCTACGGGCTCCTCACCAACCCCGCCCAGTTGGCCGCGCTGCGGGCCGATCGCAGCCTCATGCCCCAAGCAGTGGAGGAGTCGATCCGGTGGGAGACGCCGTTGCTCATCACGTCGCGCACCGCGATCGTCGACACCGAGATCGCGGGCGTGCGGGTGGCGGCCGGCATGCAGGTGGTGCCGCAGGTCGGCGCGGCGAACCGCGATGAGACCCGCTGGGAGGATCCCGACCGCTACGACCTGTTCCGGCCGCAGCAGCCGCACATCGCCTTCGGCGTCGGCCCGCACATGTGCTTGGGGATGCACCTGGCGCGGATGGAGATGGGCACGGCGGTGAGCGTGCTGCTCGACCGCTTGCCCGATCTGCGTCTCGACCCGGAGGCGTTCGAGCGCGACGACCCGCACATCCACGGGCAGACCTTCCGCTCGCCGACGTCACTGCCCGTCATCTTCTGACCATGGAGGGAACGGTCGCGCTCATCACCGGCGCGGCCTCGGGTCAGGGCCGGGCGGCCGCAGTGCTCTTCGCCGAGCACGGGGCCGACATCGTCGTGGCCGACATCGACGACGCCGGTGGGCGCGAGACGGTCGCTCTCGTCGAGGACGCGGATGGCAAGGCGATCGCGGTACACGCGGATGTGAGCGAGCGCGACGAGGTCGACCGGATGGTGGCCGCCGCCGTCGAGCACTTCGGCCGCCTCGACGTCCTCTACAACAACGCAGCCATCCAGATGTCGGGTTCGCTGCTCGAGTGCACCGACGACGACTGGGACCGCACCGTGCGGACGAACCTCACGGGCGTGTTCTGGTCGTGCCGCGCCGCCATCCCGCGCATGCTGGCCGGCGACGGCGGCCGCATCATCAGCACCGCGTCGGTCCTCGGCCTCATCGGCTCCGAGGGGTACGTGGCCTACGGCGCGGCCAAGGCCGGCCTCGTGGCCCTCACCCGGCAGATCGCGGTCGAGTACGGTCCGGCCATCCGGGCCAACGTCATCGCCCCGGGGTCGATCGACACGCCCCGCTTCCGCAAGGTGGCAGAGGCGATGGACGACGGCGCCGCCTTCGTAAGGGGGCTCGAGCGCACCATCCCGTTGCACCGGTTGGGCCGGGCCGACGACGTCGCCCGTATCGCGCTGTTCCTCGCCTCGGACGCGTCGGCCTACATCACCGGCGCCGTGATCCCGGCCGACGGCGGCTTGGCGGCGCTGCGGTGAGCGGACGGGTCTGCATCGTCACCGGCGGCGCGTCGGGGCTCGGTGCCGCGATCGTGCAGCGGCTCGCCGGTGAGGGGTGGGACGTCGTCGTCGGCGACATCGACGACTCGGTCGCCGGCGTCGTCCGCTGCGACGTCCGCAACCCGGCGGACGTGGAGTCCCTCGTCGCGCACGCCACCGCCCGCGGCCCCGTGAGGGGACTGGTGCTGAGTGCGGCCATCGAGACCCGCGCCTCGGTGGTCGACTGCACCGACGGCGACTGGCAAGCGGTGATCGACACGAACCTGAAGGGCCCGTTCCTCTGCATGCGGGCGGCGATGCCCGCGATGGTGGCCGCGGGCGGGGGCTCGATCGTCGCCCTCGGCTCGACCCTCGGGATGATCGTGGCGCCGCAGTACCCCGCCTACTGCGCCAGCAAGTTCGGGCTGACGAACCTGTGCAAGCAGGTGGCCATCGAGCACGCGCGCGACGGCGTGCGGGCCAACGTCGTCGCGCCCACGGCCACCGACACCGGCCTGTTCATGCGGCTGACGGCGATGGCGCCCGATCCCGACGCGGTGCGGGCCGGCGTGGCCGCCAACCTCCCGATGGGACGCCTGGGCACGGCCCGCGACGTGTGCGACGCCGTCGCCTTTCTCTTGTCCGATGCCGCGTCCTACATCAGCGGCGCAGTCCTGCCGCTCGACGGCGGCTTGGCGGCGAGGCGGATGTGATGGACCGGCGGCGGGTCCTCGACGCCGACGGCCACGTCGTCGAGCCGGGCTGGCTGTTCGAAGCGTGGTGTCCCCCGG
>WNGB01000586.1_pt1 | contig 63591 bp, 57 predicted proteins | sample 5400681 | NCBI WGS metagenome assembly WNGB01 (sample SAMN13153367, study PRJNA577476) | soil metagenome | isolation source: 115 cm soil or saprolite under grassland replicate 2 | place: USA:California | collected 2016-06-15 | reverse complement strand
GACATAAGTCACCTCCTGGCTGGACACCAGCCAGCATGATCGTCGCGCACTGGCCCATCTTTCGCAAGGGGGTACGGATCCAGCGGACAAGTTACCTGTTAACGTACAGGGGTCGCCCCAAACGGACACAACAGGGGTGCAGCCCCCGAGAGAAAATAGTTACCACTTCACAAATCCGATAGGATTGCTATTCTCATGCACCAAAACGCGTTTCATGCTCGTCATATCATTGCCGATGGTCTTGGCGCCCTCACAGCGCTGCTGCTGGCGCGGCTCGTACTGAGGCTTTTTGCGGCGCGGCCCGGCAACCCGATCTTCGCGGCATTGTTCGCGATCACCACACCGTTGCGCGCGCTGGCCGCGCTGGATGCTGGGCAGCCGCACTTCGGCGCGGTACTGGAGTTTTCAACTCTGGCGCAGATCGGGTTCCTGCTGCTCGCTGGGCTGCTGCTGCGGCGGCGCTGGCAACGCCGTTTGCACAGATAATGCAACGAGAGAGATTATGGATACATTATTCGAAACATTGCGCGGCATTTTCACAGTCCTGCTGATTGCCATGGGCGTAAGCATCGTGCTTGGTTGTATCGGCCTTGCTGTACTGGCGCGCGGTATTCGCCGCCTACGCATCCCGCCCGACGCCGATTTCTTCACCACCATGCGCTATATCCCGCTGCCCTTGGTGATCGTGCTCGACCTGCTCGATTTCGGACTCGACATCTTCTCGGCGCCGATCATATGGATTGCGCTGGATCGCATGGGCTTATACAATCTGCGCAACAAAGCTACGATCGAGGCGCTCATTCCAATCACCAATGTCATCCCAACCTTTACAGTATGTTGGTTCGCGGCGCGGCTGTTCAACCTGGGGATGCAGCCCTGGCCGTATGAACGCGACGTTAGGGCCGATCGACCACGCGCGCTGCCACGCCGCCCGCCGGCCGTGATCGATATGGACGAGCAGCGCTACTACGGCCCCGATCGCAACGACCGCGCCTAAAGGAGATACACCAATGTCGCTACTCGAGACCTTGATCCTGCTGGCAATCGCTGGTCTCGTCGGTGCGCTGGCCGAATTTCTGATTGGCTTCTCGCTTGGCGGCATGCTCGGCGCTATGATTGTCGGCGTTGTCGGCGCGCTGATCGGCAGCTGGCTGGCGCGGCTGCTGAATCTGCCCGCGATTCTGCCCGTTCAGGTCGGCACACGCACAATCGAGCTCGTTTGGGCGACGCTTGGCTCAATCTTGCTCGTCGGCCTCCTCAGCGTCCTACGGTCACGCCGCTCGATCACACGCTGAGGGGCCGCGTGCACTTGCACAAAACGCTTGACGAACAGCCTGCACTGCGCTACAGTGAGAATGAGTCAGATGTAGCAGCTTGCACAAGCTTCACGCGTGCTGTAAGGAGGAACCGGTGGATCTACTCCAGCTATCGATCGTATTGGTCATCGCCGGCATCTGCGCAGCCATCGCCCAGTGGGTAGTCGGCTTCAGTCCTGGTGGGTTTATTATGTCAATCATTGTTGGCGTGGTCGGCGCCTACCTTGGTATGTCGCTCGCCGACCTACTGCCAATCCCGCTCATCCTCCCCATCCATGTCGGCACGGTCAGCTTCGATCTGCTCTGGGCCGTGTGCGGGTCGCTACTGCTCTTGCTGCTGCTGTATCTGGTTCGCTATGGCAGCGGGCCGCCGCTCTCCGCACGGCGTTAGCGCGGCATTTCGCCAACTGCCTGGCACTCCCACCAACTATTGAGGAGGTTTGGATAGGCCTTCGGCCCATCCAAACCTCCTCATAGGACTTACGCCTCCCACGAATTTTTTCTTTTTGCAGGTTCTTTTTCACCCCGCAGGGTGAAAAAGAACCTGCAAAAACGTAACGTACCATAATCCCTTATTGGCGGCTGGATACTATCGCGGCCGGCAACACGATGCGGAATGTCGTACCATTCCCGCTGCTTGTGACTGAAAGCGTGCCGCCATGGCGCTCGATGATGCCATAGCTGATCGCTAGCCCCAAACCGGCGCCATTCCGCTTGTGAGTGTAGAATGGCTCGAAGATGCGTTGCACCTCGTTTTCGGGAATGCCTGGGCCGCTATCGGCGAATTCGACCAGTATGCGCGGGGCGGCACCCTCATGCGCGCCAGCTTCCAGGCGCGTGCTGATCATTAAACGGCCGCCGTGCGGCATCGACTCAACTGCGTTGACCGCCAGATCCACAAACACCTGGCGCAGATGCCCGCCAATGCCAATCACCCACGGCAGATGCTCGGCCCAGTCGCGCTCCACCAAAACATGCTGCTGCTGCAATGTGCTGGCCGTGCCGGCCAGGGCGCTCTCAAGTAACCCATGCACCGAGACCGGCCGCATGTCCTTGCTGGATGGCCGATGCAGCTCCAGCATGCGCTGGACGAGCGTGGCCAGCCGATCGACCTCCATTTGCGCCATGCTCAGCAGCCGCGCGCGCTTCTCTTCAGGAAACGGCCGGCTCAGCAGCAGGTGCAGCGTATTGTGCAAGGCTTGGAGTGGGTTGTTGATCTCGTGCGCGATCGAGGCGGTCAGGCGGCCCATACCGGCGAGCTTGCCGCTCTCGGATTGCCGCTGCTGCTCACTACAATCGCGCACAATCAGCAGCAGATATGGCGTTCCATCAAACACTGCCTCGCTGACTCCAATCGACACCGGCAGGCTCTGGCCGCCGCGTACGCGTAGCGAGCCATCATACTGCTGCAAGCTGCCGGCCAGCACGGGCATGATCAGGCTCGCCGGCGCTAGCGCGCACAGATCGGACTGCGAGTAGCCGCTCAGGCGCTCGGTGGCTGGGTTCGCGGCGACGATCCTCATCATTGCGGCATCGATCAACAAGATCGCATCGCCGGCATGTTGGAACAGCGCCTGATAAAGCCCTTCCGCCTGCATCACGATATGCATCCTTGTACTGAGTGTTTCCTGTTTCAGCTATGCCGCCGCCGTAGCTCGGCCCAGATAGCGTCGATCGGCACACCCTGGCGCGCCAGCAGCAGCATACTGTGAAAGAGCAAGTCGGCGAGCTCCCAGGTAAGCTCGGGGGCTGAATTGTTCTTCGCGGCAATGATCACTTCCGCTGCTTCCTCGCCGATCTTCTTGCCGATCCGATCCACGCCGCCATCCAACAGCTTCACCACATACGAACCTTCCGGCCGCTCGGCAGCACGTCGCGCGATCAGGTCGCTGAGCTCGGTCAACATACCGCTGGCAGGGATGCGATCTCGCGCCATTTCGCCATCCAGCCGCCGATGAAAGCAGCTCGGCTCGCCGGTGTGGCAGGTCGGGCCGGCTGGCTCGGCCAGCACCAGCAGCGCATCGCCATCGCAATCCTGGCGCAGCTCCACCAGCCGCAGCAGATTGCCCGATGTCTCACCCTTCTGCCAGATCGACTGCCGACTGCGGCTCCAGAACGTCACCAGCCCGCACTCGACCGTCTGGCGCAGCGCCTCTTCATTCATGTATCCGAGCATCAGCACCTCGCCGCTGCGCGCGTGCTGAACAACTGCTGGAATGAGTCCTTGATCATCGAATCGCACGTACTATCTCCAAGGTTTTAGGTATTGGGTGTTGGGTATTGGGCTTCGCAACGGTGCCCGCCCGACACCCAACACCCAACACCTGCGCTGAAAACGCACTAGTGCCGAAAGTGCCGTCGGCCCGTAAACACCATCGCCATACCCAGCCGGTCGGCCGCAGCGATCACCTCATCGTCGCGCAGCGAGCCGCCAGGCTGGATCACCGCCGTCGCGCCGGCCGCTGCCGCCGCCTCGACGCCATCGGCAAACGGGAACAGCGCGTCGCTGGCTACGGCCGAGCCCGCCAGCGACAAGCCGGCGTTCTGCGCCTTCCAGATCGCCAGACGCGAGCTATCGACCCGGCTCATCTGGCCGGCGCCGATGCCTAGTGTATTGTTGGCGCTGGCATACACGATCGCATTCGACTTGACATGCTTGACCACGCGCCAGCCAAAGCGTAGCGCGGCCAGCTCATCCTGGCTCGGCGCTCGCTCAGTCACCACCCGCAACTGCTCTTCTGCCAGCGGCGCGCGGTCGGGCTGCTGCACCAGCACGCCTCCCGGCACGCTATGCAGCAGGAGGGGCGCCGCGCCCCTCCTGCTCGCGATCGGGCGTGTGGCGCGCATTAGGCGGCGGTTCTTCTTGCGGCGCAGTAGCTCCAGCGCATCTTCCGCAAACGCCGGCGCGATCACGATCTCCGAAAAAATCTCGTCGATCGCCCGCGCCAGCGCGATATCGAGCATCTGATTCACGGCGATAACGCCACCAAACGGCGCCTCGCGATCGGTGGCATAGGCGCGCTCCCAGGCCTCCAGCGGCGTCGCGCCCAGGCCAACCCCACACGGGTTGGTATGCTTGACGATCGCCAGCGCGGCCCCCGCATCGGGCGCGAACTCCTCGATCAGCTCCTGGATGGCGGCAATATCAAGAATGTTGATATAGGAAAGCTCTTTGCCATGCAGCTGCTCAAAGAACTGGCCGAAATCGCCGTACAGCGCGGCCTGCTGATGTGGATTCTCGCCGTAGCGCAGATCCTGCGCCTTATGGAAGGCCAGCGGCAGCGTCTCCGGGAACAGCTCTTCGCCCAAATAGCCGGCGATCGCCGCATCGTAGGCGGCGGTGTGCGCGAAGGCGCGGACTGCTAGACGCCGTCGCAGCTCGGGCGTCACCTGGTCGTCGCGCAGCGCCGCCAAGGTCGTATCATAATCGGCAGGGCTGACGACCACCAGCACATGCTGATGGTTCTTCGCCGCCGCGCGCAGCATCGCCGGGCCGCCGACATCGATCTGCTCGATCGCCTCATCACGCGTCACGCCCGGCCGCGCGATCGTCTCGGCGAACGGATACAAATTGACCACCACCAGATCGATCAGGCCGATATTGTGCTCCGCCAGCGCCGCCAAATGTTCCGGCCGATCGCGCCGGGCCAGAATGCCGCCATGCACGCCAGGGTGCAGCGTCTTCACACGCCCATCCAGAATTTCGGGGAAGCCGGTCAGCTTGCTGACCGATTGAACCGCGACGCCGGCATCGGCGAGCCTGCGCGCGGTGTTTCCGGTCGAAAAGATTTCCACACCCAGCGCCTGCAAACCGGCGGCGAATGGCTCGATTCCATGTTTATCGGAAACACTGATCAGAGCGCGCACAAGCTCTCCTTTAGCTGCTCAAAAAGAAACCCCACCCAAAGCGACGGGGCAGGGTCGCGCAGAAAGATGTACATCTTAGCATATCGGGTGCGACCGATAGTCGTAGTACGGACGCGATATATCGCGTCCGTACGAAAAAAGCGCTGTGCTCGGCTAAGCAAACTACATTCCGCTCAGCACCTGTTCTGTATACGCGCGCAGATCAGCCATAACCGGGCCAATGCGGCCTGGCCCGAACGCATGCGCGGCCGCGGCTTCGAACACCTTCAGCGCTGCCGCAACCTGGTCGGCCGTCGCACTGCGTTGATCTTGAATGCCCGCGCGCCCATATGCATCATACAGCAGCACCCGCGCCGAGGATCCAAGCGCGCCAGTAGTGATCCGCTCAAGCTCAGGGAACAGCAGCTCGGCCAGGTTCACCTCACGCTTCTGGATCAGCCCGCTGGAAAGCAGCTGGGCGATAATCTCGCAGGTACGAACTTCACCCAGGCTGCTGCGCTGCGCGATCTGGCCGACAGTATTGCGTGCATTGACCATTGTCAGCACACGCCACTCATCGGCTTCCAGATTGATCTCGCTGCCGGTGGCGGAAGGATTGGTGACCAGCTGCGGCACCATATTCAGCGATGGCACATGATCCTGAATCTTGGCCCAGGCATCCTGGCGCATGATCCCTTCCATGATCAGCATTTCGTTACTCTGTGTGATCGTTGGAACATCGAGCTGAACATCATCGTGGAAGCGGAAGGGGCCGGAGATGAACGTAAAAAAGGTGTAGACGGCTTCGAGCGGTGGAAGCTTGCCAAGCTGCGCACCGATAATCTTGCCGTCGCGGAAATACAGCCAGCCATCGATCTGCTGCTGACCACGCTGACCTTGCATAAAGATCGCGCCGGTCTTCTTGCTCAGATCCAGCAGCTGAATAATATCGGTGAGCGGAAAATCACCTAAATCGCCTTGCAGTGCCATAGCTTTTGGGGGACAGGCGACAGGCGACAGGAGACAGGAGACAGGAGATCATGCGCCAAATATTCCTGTAACCTGGAGCCTGTAACCTGTAACCTGTAGCTAGAGTCTACTAATCACAAGCTTACTGATCGCCTTCAGCGTATCGAAGATCCCCGCACCCGTCGTTGCTACCGCCTCATAGCGCTGCCAGGCAAGCGAGTTCAGGTATTTATCGAGCGTCGCGACTGGCAGCGCGCCGGGAACATCGCGCTTGTTATACTGAAGAATTATCGGAAATTCCTGGAACTTCTTATTCTGCTTGGTGATATTGACTGCCAGCTCACGCAAGCTCTTGATATTCTCTTCGAGCTTCTGTTTTTGCGAGTCGGCCACGAAGACCACCCCATCCGCGCCGTTGAGCACCGCCACACGCGTGCGCTCGTACAGCACCTGCCCAGGCACCGTGTACAGATGAAAGCGCGTCTGAAATCCGCGTACTCTCCCAAGATCGAGCGGCAGGAAATCAAAGAACAGCGTTCGTTCTGTCTCGGTCGCAATCGAGAGCAAATCGCCCTTCGCATCCTTCGGCACCTGTGTATGTATATACTGGAGGTTGCTGGTCTTACCTCCCATACCAGGTCCATAGTAGACGATCTTGCAGTGTATCTCGCGCGCAGCAACGTTGATCAGGGCCATAGGTCCTCTCGCGTACCAGGTACATGACAAGCGGTTCGCCGATCGCACGCTACCGAATGCAAGCGTTGCGGCCGGCGAGCGCAGACCACCAGTCGAATGTTCATCCGCTAATCACGGAAGAGCAGATCGATCGTATCTTCCATCGATGTGCGGAAAGACGAGCCGAGCACATCATCGCGCGCTTTATGGGTATTACGCACACGCTCCAGCACATGCGCCAGCTCATCGGTGGCCTTCTTCGTCAGAACTTTGACAAGGCCGATGTGCGTGCCCTTATTGAAGATGATACAAAGAATCCACTGATCTTCGATCAAGGCGAGAAAGATATTGTCGCGCACACCCTGCTGAAACATATTGCGAAAATCTTTTTCGCGCAGCAGCTTGGCCACCTCGCGCGACGACGCGAATGTGCCGGCGATCAGCGCGCCGAGCGCGGTAATATCCTGCCGGTTCGCATCGCCCTGGCTGGCGATCACCTGGCCGCTCTTATCGAGCAGCAACACATAGTTGCCGCTGGTATCCTCGACCAGGCGCGCAAGACAATCTTCGATCTGTCGAACTTCTTCAAGTGGAACGATCTGACTCGTTAGCTGTGGATCCATGTAGTCCTACCTCAGATTGAGCGGGCGTGCGCCCTGGTGGGCCGAGCGATCCAGATGACGCCTATAAGTATAGCATACCAGGTTACCAGCTGTACGGCGCCGATATCTTACACCCCATATCATGAGTGCGGCCAGCAGGCCACTCGACGAGGAGTATTATACTACAATTCCGCTTACAAACGTTACCACAGGCCGACCTGCCAGTTTAGATCTCGGCGCCGTTATTGCGCTCACGTTCTTTGGGCGGGCGCCCAGTGCGAATGTTCCGTAGCGAATGGATGGTTGCGGCGAGCGCGCGATCGGCCCAGCCGTAAATTGTTGGGCGACTCTTCTGCAATTCCTCAGCGATCTGGGTGACGTTGGTGCGATATTCGGGATCGAACGTCGCCAAGTTGATCCGCGCCGATGCGACGATCTGCAGGATCTCCTCTTCGGTGAGATCATGGTCGCGAATCAGCTTCTTAGCCCGCTTACTTCCCAGATCAAGATCCATCGCCACGCTCCTAGCCGTCGCAACTCACCGGTTTCCCGCCATCAGACAGGGGCAGCGGGTGTAAGGGTGTAAGGCTTTATTATGATAGCACAGCGTAGCGTTACTGTCCAGTCCTATCTGTAAATAGTAATAGCATGGCCTATGGGCCATCCATGGGTAGTACTAGCGGGGTAGTAGCCGAAATTGGCATGGAGTGCGCAAGTGCAAACGCCTGTGCTCCTTCACGGCGCTCATATGGGGAGCACAAGCTGATAATGACAAATCTTAAATCTTAACAGCTCCAGCCAAGGAGAGAAAAAAGAGTGTAAAGTGTAACGCGATCAGCGGTGCTTCTTCTCTTTCTCGTCCTTCTCATCGCGGCTACGGAACACGATTTTAATCGGTGTGCCCGTGAAGCCATATTTGTCGCGGATGCGGTTTTCGAGGTAGCGCTCGTAGCCCCAGTGGATCTCTTCGGCGTGGTTGGCGAAGAACAGGAACACCGGCGGCGCGACTTGCGGCTGGGTGGCATAGTAGATCCGCAAATGCGCGCCCTTGTGAATCGCCGTCGGCGGGTGATCGTAGGCGGCCTCGCGCAGCAGCACGTTCAGCTCCGAGGTTGGAATACGGCGCTGACGCTCCTGGGCGATCTCCAGCGCCAGCGGGATGATCTTATCGACGCGCTGGCCACTGAGTGCCGAGACGAACAGCAGCGGGGCATAGGGGATGAAGTTGAACTGCTCGCGCACATGGCGGGTAAAAGCGTTGAAGGTGTCGTTATCCTTGGCGATCAAGTCCCACTTATTGACCAGAATCGCCACGCCTTTAAGCTGCTCCAGGATCATGCCGGCGATGTGCGTATCCTGTGCGGTCACGCCTTCCTCGGCATCGATCAGCAGCAGCGCTACATCGGCGCGCTCGACCGCGCGCATGGCGCGTAGCACGCTATACTTCTCGATCCCACGCTCGACTTTGCCGCGCCGCCGGATGCCGGCGGTGTCGATCAGCAGCACCTGCGCGCCATCGACATCCAGCGGCGTATCGATGCTGTCGCGCGTGGTGCCGGGCACGGCGCTGACGATGCTGCGTTCCTGGCCAAGCAGCTTGTTCAGCAGCGATGACTTGCCGACATTTGGCCGGCCGATGATCGCGATCTTGATCCGCTCGTCTTCTTCTTCCTCTTCGACCACCGGCAGCAGCTCGGCCACTCGATCGAGCACATCGCCGGTGCCGATGCCATGGTAGGCGCTCAGCGGGATCGGCTCGCCCAGGTTGAGCGCATAAAACTCGACCGCATTGTGCGCGCGCTCTTTGTTATCGGCTTTATTTGCCGCCAGGATGACCGGCTTGTACGTTTGCCGCAGCGCCTCGGCCACCTCGGCGTCGGCGGTGGTCATACCCTCGATCGAATCGACCAGGAAGATGATCACATCGGCCTCGTCGATCGCCAGCTCGGCCTGCGCGCGCACGTGGCGGGCGATCTCGGCCAGGGGGGCGTTTTCGTCTTCGTCCTGGAACAGCAGCCCGGCCGTATCCACGACCGTGAAGACCCGGCCGTTCCAATCGGAATCGCCATACAGCCGGTCACGTGTCGTGCCGGGAATATCCGCGATGATTGCCTTGCGCTGGCCGATCAGGCGATTGAAAAGCGTTGATTTACCGACATTCGGCCGGCCGACAATTGCGACAATTGGTTTCATTGGATTTTGTTATCAGCTCTCTCATGGTGCTTGCCTGCTTTTGCAGGTCATTTTCTCGCCCTGCGGGGCGAAAAAATGACCTGCAAAGGGAAAGAAATCCGTGGTTTGCGTACATCCTATTTTGTATGTTCTTTTTCGCCCGGGCGGGCGAAAAAATGACATACAAAGGGTGAAATTCAGTTACGCTTGAGCGCGCTCGCGCTGGGTAAGCACTTTACCTTTTTCACGCGCGCGCAGCAAGGCGTGAACACAGCTGTGATCAAACTCGCTGCCGATACCTTTGAGCAAGATCGAGAACGCTACATCCGCCGAGCGGCCATCGTGATAGGGCCGGTCGCTGGTCAGCGCATCGAACACATCGGCGACGTGCACGATCTTGCCGATCGTGCTGATCTGGTCGCTGGCAAGATGCTGCGGGTAGCCGCGGCCATCCTCGCGCTCGTGGTGCTGTAACAGTGCGGGCAGCTCCTCGCGCAGCAGCCAGCGCAGCTCCTCCTGGCTCATGATCTCATGGCCTTTGGATGGATGCTTCTTGATCTCGTCGAACTCCTGCTCGCTCAGGCCGCCAACCTTCTTCAGAATCGCGTCCGGCACGCCGATCTTGCCGACATCGTGCAGAATGCCGCCAATCTCGACATGGACGATCTGCTCAAGCGACAGCCCGAGCTCTTCGGCGACGGCGACCGCAAATTCGGAGACGCGCTGCGAGTGGCCTTGTGTATAGGGATCTTTGGCATCCACCGCGCCGGCCACGACTTTGATCACACCCTTGAACAGCTTATAGGTCTCTTCGTTCAGGCGCGCAACCTTCAGCACTGTGGCGGCCTGGCTGGCGAGCGTCTCGAACAGATCGATATCATCCTGGGTGAACGCGCCGCCGTTGCGCTTGTTGAGCGCCTGCGCCCCGCCGATAATACTAGCTTGCAGCTCGCCGCGCTCCTGGCCCAGCTGAATGCTGGGCGCGCGCAGCGGCACACAGAGGATCGAGCGAGTCACAAAGCCGCTCTGCTGATCAACTTGCTTGTAGTGCCGCTCTTCCTTGCTGACATCCGCCACCAGCATGCGCTCACCGCTGGCGACGACTTGGCCGATAATGCCTTGGCCAAGCGGAACTGTCAGCTCGGCCAGCCGCTCACCACGATCGCCGGTAGCCACATGCAGCTTGAGCACTGGCGGAACGGCCTGCTCATCCACCTCCCAGACCGATGTGGCCTCGACCTCCAGGAGATCGCGCGCGTGGTTCATGATCCGCGTAAGCAGCTCGTGGCGCTCCAGCGTGGTGGTCAGGCGCGAGATGATATCTACCAGGGCATTCAGGCGCCTCTGGCGCTGATTCGCCTCGGCCAGCAGGCGGGCTTTCTGGATCTCGCTGGCCATCCGCTCGCCAAGATCCTGCAGCAGCGCCAGCTCCTCTTCCTGATCGACGGCCGTGGGCGGCAGATTGAACACCTGCACGACCCCAATCGGCGCATCGCGCAACATCAGCGGAAGGCAGTACATCGTCGTCAGCTGGATCGCCGACAGCTCGCCGATCCGCCGATCCCAGCGCGGGTCGGCGGCGACATCGGGAATAAAGATCGGCGCGTGCGCGTGCAGCGCGGCGCCGGCGATCCCGCGCGTGGAAGGGAAGCGCGTGCCGACCAGTACCTGGCTATGCGGGTCGCCTTTGACGACTTTGAAGATCAGCTCGTCGCTGTCGGCATCGTACAAATAGAGTGTGCCGGCCTCGGCGCTGGCGACCTCGACAAACAGATCCAGCATCTGATCGAGCAAGGCGTCCAGATCGTTGTTAGCGGCGATAGCGTTGGCCCGGCGGATGGTGGCGATCACGCGCCGGTAGTCGATGCTGGTCAGTTGGTTATCCACCGCACACCCCCTCGGGAGTTAAGAGTTCAAAGTTAAAAGTTCTGAGTTGAGGATCAAAACTCTTAACTCTTAACTGGTCGCTAATGCCTTGACGTAGCGCACGATCTCATCCGGCTCACCGGCGACGGCGACGCGCGCGCCCGACTCGGCGGCGATCTGATCGAGCGAATATTCATCCAGCGTGCGCAGGCCGGTGTGGTCGAACATCACCCGCGGCAGCAGAGCGCGCTGGGTGCCGCTGGCCTTAAGCGCCACGACGACATCCTGCGCCATCAGCAAGCCCGAGACTGTCACCGTCGCACCGAAGAACTGGTTGACCACCGGCAGCAGCGTGACATGGAAGTTTTCGATCCGATTGAGCCGATCGATCACGCGTTGTAGCACCGGCACGATCAGTGTGGCGCAAACCAGCGTCAGCTCGGTCGGGCGCGGCATCTGCGCCGGCAGACGCCGCTGGGCCTTCGACCAGCCATCGACGAAATCGCGCGTCATGCCAATGCCGTTCGAGTATTGCGGCATACCATCGTAGGCGTCGGCGGGCGGCATCGCTCGTCCGGCCAGCAGGTAGAATTCATCCGACGCATACACCAGGCCGACGCCCAGCTCGCTCCGAAAGCCCTGCTGGTAGGGTTCGATCATGTCGATCACGCGCGCGGCCTCATCGGGCCGGTAGCAGCGCATCGGCACATCGGTGGCGACGATCTGGCGCGCGCAGTGCCCTAGATCCTCCGCGACGACCGACGACTGACGAAGGACCAATGAGACGTCGTTCGTCGTTCGTCGTTCGTCGTTCGTCGCCTCGTCCCACAGCGGCTGGCGCTCCCAATTCGTATCGATCCAGTCGGAGGTTTCGTGGACATGGATGGCGGCGCGAATAGTCTGCGGGCGCTTGCCCTCGAAGCGGTATTTGGTCAGGCCGACCGGCACAACCGCGATCGTCTGCACAATCGGGTGCAGCGCGGCGAGCTGCTGGATGCTCTCGTGTAGCGCCGCGCCATCGTTGATGCCGGGCAGCGCGACGATCTGTGTATGCACGTCGATCCCCAGGTCGCCAAAACGGCGAATCTGTTCGAGCACATCGGGCACATCGGGCTTGCCAAGCATAACCGCTCGCAGCGCGCGGTCGGTCGCATGGATCGATACATACATTGGGCTGAGGTGCTGCTCTTCGATTCGCCGCCAATCGTCTTCGGTCAGGTTGGTCAGTGTCACGAAGTTGCCGTATAGGAAACCCAGCCGGTAATCATCGTCCTTCAGGTACAGCGATTTGCGCATACCTTTGGGCATCTGGGTCAGGAAGCAGAACGGGCACTTATTATTGCAGGTGCGCAGCCGATCGAACAGCGGCTCGACGAACCCGATCCCCAAATCCTCGTCGGGGTCTTTTTCAATCTCGTAGATCGTCTCCTGCTCGTCGCGGCGTACCAGCAGCTCGATCCGCTCATCGGCGATGGCGAAGCGATAGTCGATCACATCGCGCAGACGCTGCTGGCCCACGGCGAGGATCAGATCGCCCGGCAGCAGCCCTAGCTCAGCAGCGATGCTACCCGGAACAATGCTGGCGACCGCGCCGCCTTCCCCAGTAATATTTTTCAGATTCGGCTGATATTCCATACCTGCAACACGCTCGATCCTGGTTCTATGTTTAAGAATCGCGAAGTACGGGAGCACCCCGTACTGGCGGCATTATACCATACACTGGCGCATAGCGGCCGGGATGCGGAAAAGTGTATACTGGCAACTGCTTGCAAACGGCGAACGTCAAAGCATTCACAATCTTAGCGTTTGAGAAGAAGCGCTGGTATGAGAGTTGCTCACTATAAACTATGGCTGTAAGGAGATTTCAATTGAGCTGGAGGTATGCGGCGCTACGCCGTCGTCTTGAACTACTACTGGCGGCGCTGCTGGCCCTGGGGCTCTTTTTTCTGCCACTGCATTGGCGCGCCAACGCCGCTGCTTCATATGCGATCCCGATCGCGGATCGCGCCGAGCGCGCCGCGCCGCACAGGCCCGCCGCGCTCGGCCAGCGCGTGGCGGATCGGCGGGCGCCGGGGCCATCGATCGATCCATATGTGCGGCCAGAGTTTGCGGCCGAGATGCGCGCGCTGCAACCAACCATTTTGGTGGCAGCACAGCGTCACAATCGCCCCGAGCTATCGCACATGAGCGACAACGACTTCGCGGTGGTGATCGCGCAGATCATGTACAACGAGCATTTTGGCTGGTTCGAGGAACGGGTCACGCCAATCCAAGCGATCACGCCATTGTACGAAGATCTCCAGCGCGAGACCAATGCGGCCGGGCTTTCTGATCTGAGCGTTTGGCCGGTGAACATTCGCCCATCGGTCGCGCTCGAGATTTTGCGCCAGCAGCTGCCACTACCGCACTCGGCCAGCGTTTTGACAGTGCCGGTAGGCGTGGCCGGCAGCCGGATCGATCTGAAGCGCTACCAATCGCAAGGCGCACTGTACGCCGCTATCAGCGATGAGATCAGCCAGCCAGCGCTGGCGGTGGAGTATCTGGCGGCGAACATCGAGCGCGGGCTATACCGCGCCCAGGTCGAGGGCGTCCCAGTGACCTGGCGCACGCTGGCGGCCTGGCACAACCAGGGCATCGTCGCGCCCCGCGACATTCGTAACAATGCGCCGGCCAGCGACTATCTACGCCGTTGCTCCGCGTATCTCGGCAAGGCTCGCGCGCTGTTCGATCAGCCATACCCCACACCCGCGCTGCGGCGGCTCGCGACGCAATGAGTCAGGAGGCGGGCGGGCGCTGCCCCACGCTGAGCGTGTTAACATTTGCGAGGCAGAAAACAGCCCGCCCATCAGGATTCCTTTCTGCACTACGGCAGCGCTATGGCACTCATTCGGAGGTATGGCACGCTACTTGCTTCTCTCCATTATGGCACTTTTAGGGCTTACGCAAACCACGGATTTCTTACCCTTTGTAGGTCATTTTTCGCCCTGCGGGGCGAAAAATGACCTACAAAAGAAGTAAAGTACCTCCTACAGCACAGCCAGAAGGAGCACCCCATGATCAGCTGCCCCAAATGCGGCAATGATACACGTACCAGCGGCCTGGTGACAGCACAGGGTGATGTGATGTTGGCCGGAACGATCGGAACCGACCCGCGGCCGATCCTGGCGCAAGTCTGCACGGCCTGCGGCTACATCGAGCTGTACGCGCCGCTGATGCTGGATCAGCCGGAAGCTAGCCGGGCCGAGGAGAGCATAGCGACCGCCGTGCCCGAAACGGTTGCGACAACTGTGTGAGCGTGGCCATGGCACGCGATGTGCTATACCTCTATGTAGTGGGCCCTAACCGCACCAACGCCCGTAAGGAGAACCCAATGCTAACCTTGACCCTGTTCTTCGTCGCAGGAATCCTGCTCGGAGTCGTTGGGCTACGTTTACTACGCCGCTGGGAAACCCACAGCGATAAGCGACCGACGATCTTCCGGCATCACTCGTAGGCGCGTAGCTCGCCCTACGTTTCGCATAGATAACGCCGCCGCCTGGGCAAGCCCAGGCGGCGGCGTGGCGTGCTAGCTACTAGTATGCTATTATGCGCCACACGCGGCAGATGTTCTTCGCGGGCTATTCGTGTGGAGCCAGCGCATGTCGACAATCAACTGGAGTGAAGCGGCGTCGCGGACATTTATCGACTTTGGGCGCTACTTTGTGCCCGAGCGCGAGCAGCAGATCGCGGCCTTTGTCGATCTGATCCCCGCGCACAATCAGCCGTTCACGATTCTTGAGCTGTGCTGCGGCGAGGGTTTGCTGGCGGGCGCACTGCTGGAAGGCTTCCCGACTTGCACAGTCTACGGCTTCGACGGGTCCCCAGCGATGCTCGATCATGCGCGGCAGCTGCTGGCTCAGTATGGCGACCGCTTTCAGGCCCAGCTGTTCGACCTGGCCGATAGATCCTGGCGCGCGCCAAAGTGGTTGGTTCATGCGGTGGTCTCCTCGCTGACGATCCACCACCTGGATGGCGAGGAGAAGCAGCAGCTGTTTCAGGATATGGCCCGGCTGGTGGAGCCTGGCGGCGTATTCCTGATCGCCGACGTGATCGCGCCGGCCAGCCGCGCCGGCGCCGAGCTGGCGGCCAAGGCATGGGATGCGGCGGTGCGCCGGCGCGCGCTGGAGATCGACGGCAACCTAGATGCCCTGGCCTACTTCGAGCGCGAGCAATGGAACATGTACCGCTACCCCGACGTGGATGATATCGACAAGCCCTCGCGCCTGCTCGACCAGCTCAAATGGCTGGAGCAGGCCGGCTTCGCCGATGTGGATGTGTTCTGGATGCAGGCTGGACACGCGCTGTTTGGCGGGCGAAAGCTATAGTGTTCTTCCTTATCGCTCAAATCCTGCTGATCGCCGCCTGCTCCCTGGCACTGTGCATCTACGTCGGCTGGGGTGCTATCCAGCTAGCGCTGCCCGAATCGCTGCGTCCGCAGGCGGCGCTTTTTGTGCCGCTGGTAGGCTACGCGATCACGATCTGGCTGGGCTACCTGGGCGTCAGCAGCGTGCTGAATTTGCGCTGGTCGCTGGCGCTGCTGCTAGCGTTGGCCACGGCGCTGAATCTGCTGGCCTGGCGACGCGGCGCGCGTCTGCACCCAATGACGGCGCTGCGTGAGCACGCGGCGCCGCTGGCGCTGTTCGCGCTGACATTATTGATCGGCGTGCTGCCACTGCTGCACTACGGCTACGCCACCACAATCGGCGAGGGCTGGGACACCGAGAGCTATCTGCCGCTGGCACAGCACCTGAACGACTACACGCTGGCGCACATTCCCGATGCGCCAATCAGCCCAATGCGCGGCCTGGTCAGCAAACCGCCGGCGATCGGTGTGACGCTAGGCTACTCGGTGCTTCAGGGCATGACCATGCTGCTCAGCGGGCAAACCGCGCTGGCGACCTTCGCGCCGCTGCTGGCGCTGCTGCGCGCGCTGGGCGTGCTGACAAGCTACGCATGGCTGCGCGCGACGATGGGGCTGGGTCGCGCGGCTGCGCTGCTGGCCGCGACGCTGATATCATCCGGCGCGCTGCTGCTGTGGGTTGACTACTTCAACTTCGCGATGCAGCTAGCCGGCTGGCCGCTGCTGGCGCTGGGGCTCGCGCTGGGCGTCGCGGCGGTTGAGGAAATAGCTTCGCCGACGAAAGACGAAGGACGGACGACCAAGGACGAAGGACGAAGGACAGAGAGCCGAGCCAATCCGCATTCGTCTTTCGTCTTTGGTCGTCCGTCCCGAATAGGCGTCGCGCTCCTCGCTGCGATCACACTCGCGGCGCTACCGGTGGCCTACTATCCGGCGCTGACGTTCTGGGCGCCGCTAGCGGCTGGGATTGGTGCGGCGCGCGTGATCGAGGCATTGCACAATCGCGCGGGCGCGCCTGGCCCAGTGAGTCTGCTGCTGGCAGCGCTCGCGCTCGGCGCGCTAACGATGGTGCTGGCCACGCCGACGATACTGGATTACTTCAAAGGCTTCAGCTTCCGCTACTCGCTGCCGGCCCCGCATGTCGGCCCCGATCGCTTCATTGCGATCAGCGAGACACTCGGCCTCCGGGCCTTTCGCCTGCCGAACGACGGCCCGCAGACGCCGACCGCACTGGTGTGGGGTGCGAGCGTGATCACGGGCGTGTTCGTGATTGCGGGATTGGCCCTTCCGACAAAAGACGAAAGACGAAAGACGAAAGATGAACAGGCTGATCCTCCTTCGTCCTTCGTCCTTCGTCCTTCGTCCTTCGTCCGGCTGCGCTGGCTCGGCGTGCTGGCAGCGACAATGGCCTACCTGGCCTGGCTGCGCTTCGGCCAGGCATATCAATACGGCTATATGAAAGGCAGCGCCTACGCCGGCCTGGTGGCCTGGGGCCCGGTGGCGCTGGGCGCGCAGGCGCTCTGGCAACGGGTGGGCCGGCGGAATCCCGACGGAGGGAGGGGCGGCCGGGCGGCGCTGGCCGGGCTGGTGGCGGTGCTGCTGCTGACGGCGACCTGGGCCCAGGCGCTGACAATCGGCGATCACTGGAGCGGCCCAGCCAACTTCCGCCGCGATGTCGCGACATTCGACCAGGCCGCGCTGCTTGTCCCAGCCGATGCAACCGTGCTTGTCACCGGCGACGGGTCGTTCACCGGCCCGACCAGCGGGCTATTCGCGATCATGCTGTATGGTCGTGAGATCTGGGGCCATCTTTCGACCGCCTACACCGGCCTGAACTATTGGCCAGAGGGGCGCATGCCGCAGTATGCCCTGCTCGCCGCCGGCGAGCGCGCCTGGCCGCTAGAACTGGGTGGGCGCGAGCTATGGCGCAGCGATGCCGCTGTGCTCTACCAGCTCGATCCGCGCGCGCAGGTGTTGCTTGGCCGCACAAATGTCTACAGCGCCGCACCGGTGGCGAACAAGAAGTCCCCGGCGGCGCTGGAGATCTGGCGGCGCGGTGGGGCCAATCGGGTAGCCGAGCCAGGCGCGCCGCTGACACTGCTGCTTGGCGAAACGCCGCGCTTCGGCCCCGGCCAGCCCGATGGCGAAACAGCGGCGAAGCTGATCACATTAACGGTCGCCGCGCTAGCGCCACAGCGCATCGTAATCGACTATAACACCAGCAGCACGCCGTTCGACATCCAGGCCGGCGTTAGCCAGATCAGCCTGCCGATTGCCGCGCCGGCGGCGATTGTGATCACATCGGAACAGTCGCTGGCGCTGATCCACATGACATCTGTGCCGGCCGGCAACAGCGTGGCGCCAGGAATGCGGCTGGACAATGGGCAGATCGCGTGGAGCGCGGCCGCCGAGCAGCGCGGCGATACAATCCAGCTGCGCGTGCGGATGGCTAACCCCGGCCGCCACGCATTGCGGATCGGCCTGACGATTGTGGAGGACGCCTTTGATCGCCCAGAGCAGCTGGCGCAAATTCTGGCCGCGGCGCCGCTGGACGACCCTTGGCAGATCAGTATCGACCCAACCAGCGGCGCGACCGAGGCCCTGGTGGGTAAGCAGCCAACGCCACTCTTGAAGGTCAGCACAGCGCCAGATCCGCCGGATACGCGGTTCGTTGGAATACTCGATATCTATGATGGCGAGCAGGCGGTGGCGCACGCGCCGGTGTTCAGCTTCAAAATCTTGAATGGCAAGCCGACCATATTCGCGCCGATACTGTTTACGGTTGAAGCTACGCCGGTTGGGCCGCCCAGCGCGCCGCTGCCGGGCAACCGGCGCGCGCTGCTAGGAGAAGCCGCCCGCTCGCTCGATCGGCAGGCGATCGCGCTCGAACAGGCAGTGCTGGCGCGCAGGACACCCTGGCCGGGCGCGCCGGCCGATACGCCAGCACCGCCCGGCGCGCCACTGACGACGCAGCTGTTCTGGCGGGCCGGCAGCGCGCCCGCGCCGCCCATGATGGTGTCGCTCCAGCTGCTGGGTGCCGATAACCACAAATGGGCGCAGTGGGATGGCGCGCTCGGCGGCGATTGGCGGCCGGTTCAAACCTGGCAGCCCGGCGAGCGTGTGCGCCAGGATGTGCCGCTGCAGATCGACCTTGCGACGCCGCCGGGTGCCTACCGCCTGGCGCTGGTGGTCTACGACCCCGCCAGCGGCCGGCCGGAAACCTTCGGCGGCGAGAGCTCGCTTGACCTGGGCGAGCTGGTGGTGCGCTAAAAACCTCCCCAGACGAAGATATAAACACAAAGACGCCCTAGCCATCATAGGTGCGCAGGCGCGGTGTCAGCAGCGCCAGCACACCCACCATCGCGACGCAGGCGAGGCCACCGGCGGCGACCGACAGCGGGCCGCCCATTAGTCGCGCCGCGACGCCGGCCTCGATTTCGCCAAGCTGCGGCCCGCCCGCAAAAAAGAGCATGCCCACGGCAGTCATCCGTCCGCGCATTTCATCAGGGGTCGTCAGCTGGCGAATAGTCTGGCGCACCACCATACTGACGGTATCCGATGCGCCCACGCCAACCAGCATCAGCAGCGAAAGCCAGAAGCTGGTCGAGAGCCCGAAGACAGCCGTAAAAACACCGTACAGGATGACGGCTATCAGCAGGGTTGGGCCTTGGCGGCGCAGCGGCCCCCACACCGACAGCAGCGCGCTCGCCGCCACTGCACCCACCGAGGGTGCGGCATACAGCAGCCCGACCCCGGCCGAGCCAACCTTCAGAATATCGGTTGCAAACAGCGGCAGCAGCACAGTGGCCGAGCCAAGCAGGGTGGCCAGAAAGTCGAGCAGCATCGTGCTCCAGATCAGGGTATTCTTGCGCACAAACGCAAACCCTTCCAATGCCGCGCGCAAGCTGATCGGGCGGCGCTCGCCCACCACCACGCCGACGCGCATCACCAGCAGCGCGGCGATCACGGCGATAAACGAGAAGACGTCGATCCAGTAGACTGCGGATGTTCCCCACGCCGCAATGATCAGGCCACCCAAGGTTGGCCCCATGATCGTGGCGGCCTGCCAGGAAATGATGTTCAGGCTCAGCGCGGAAGAGAGGTGTTCGCGCGGAACCAGGCTGGGCACAATTGCCTGACGCGCCGGCATGCCAAGCGTGCCGGCCGCCGAAGAGAGCGCAGTGACGATGTAGATCCACCAGACGGTGACGATGCCCAGCGAGCTCGCGATCGCTAGCGCTGCCGAGCACAGCATCATCGCGATCTGCGAGAACAGCATCAGCTTGCGCCGATCGAGCGCATCGGCCAGCACGCCGCTCCCAAGCGCCAACAGCACCAGCGGCACAATCCGCGCCACACCGATGGCGCCGAGCGCGAGCGGGTTCTTGGTGAGCTCATAGACCTGCCAGGAGACGGCGACGATGTGCATCTGCGAGCCGGCCTGTGAGACAAAGCTCCCAAACCATAGCAGACTAAAATCTCGTGAACAAAACGGCGCGAGTGGGGGCGTTCGCTGTTTTTTTTCAGGCGAGCGCGTCGTGTCGGGGGTGAGGGTCGATGGCATGAAACGATACACCTTCCTACAAATGAGGCGCATATCATACCACGTTGCTATGGTGCTCCCGCTGATCCATGTGGTCTGGCAGGCGCGCATGATGGCGCAGCGCGCGCGGCTGATCGAGCATGCCAAGGCGAACCCAGTGACGATCTAACCTCGGCCCTCTTCACAGATCCCACACATCTCATTCACAGCTCGGTTACACCTGCCTGCTATACTTGCCTTCATCGAAGTAGCACGGGGCGTCGCAAGCGCCCCCTCACAGCCCAGGAGGCAACCCCATGACCTCACGTTTCAGCCGCTGGACCCTGGCTCTGCTGGTAGCACTGGTCGCCGTCGGAATCAGCTTTGGCAGTGCGTCGGCCGCGCCCGCGAACAAGCCTGCAACCCCCAATCCCGCAAACGCAGCCCTGGCCCGCGCCTACAAGCTTGAGCAGGATCGGCTCAGGCTCCAGGATGTGCGCCTGAAGAACGCCGGCCAGTACGCCGGTAAGCTCGATCAGCTGATCGCCAAGCTCAAGGCCAAAGGCCAGGACACTGCCGCGCTGGAGCAGGCGGTGGCCGCGTTCCGCACCGGCATCGCAATGGCACGCGCCGAGTGGCAGGTGGCTAGCGCCACCCTGGCGGCACACACCGGCTTCGATGGCGCAGGCAAGGTTACCAACGCCGACCAGGCCCGCGCGACGCTGAAGGATGCCCACGGCCATATGGAGCAGGCCCACACAATCGCCCGTGGTGCCTACGAGAAGCTGCACGCCGCGATCGTCGCTTATCGCAAGGCCCATCGTGAGGTGAAAGAGCCGGTGGCGCCGCCGCAGCCGTGACGGAATGACAAGATGACAAGATGACAAGATGACTGATGCTCATCTTGTCATCTTGTCATCTTGTCATAGGCAGTTCACTCGTACCGATACTCACTTCTACCCCACCGCGCTCCCCACGCGCCGCCACCGCAATACCCGTCAGCAGCACCACAAAGCCCAATAGCTGGATTGGTTGAAATGTCTGCCTGAACAGCGCCATCGCCAAGAGCGCCGCACCGATTGGCTCGCCCAAGGTCGCGATGGCGACGAAAGTGGCCGAAAGATGGCGCAGCGACCAGTTGAAGGCGGTATGCCCCAGCAGCTGCGGCCCGACCGCCAGCCCTAGCAGCAGCAGATAGGCCACCGGCGCGTAGCCTGGCCCGGCCTGGTCGAATCGCCATGCGCCAGTGCCGAGCGCTATGAGCACGAGCATGATCGCCGCGCTGCTGTAGACCAGCCAGATATACGCGAGCGTCGAGAGCCGGCGCTGGAGCGTGGCCCCAACCAGGAAATAGCCCGACCCGGCCAGCGCGCCCAGCAGCGCCAGCCCATCGCCGAGCAGCGCGTGGCTGCCGCCGGCGCCGTCGCTATCGCTGATTGCGATCAGCACGCTGCCGCCGATGGTGATCAGCACGCCCAGCCATGTCGGCGCCGACGGCCGCTGGCGGAACAGCAGCATCGACGCCAGCGCAATCCACAGCGGGTTGGTGGCCACCAGCGCGGATGAGGATGCCACTGATGTGTATTCGAGCGACCTGATCCAAGCGCTGAAGTGCAGCGCCAGGAATACGCCCGAGCATATCCCTAGCAGCACGTCGCTCCGGCGTAGCCCACGCAGCTCCGGCCGCGCGCGCACGAACGCGATCGGCGAGAGGATCAGCGCCGCTAGGCCCAGCCTCCCGGCCGCGATCGCCGGCGATGGCACGCCCAGCAGCTGCGCCTGCCGGATCATGATCGAGGCCGACGCGACCAGCAACACGCCGCCAAGCAGCACCAGAGCGTGAGTTAGATTGCGTTTGTCGGGCATGTGTTTGTGCTCGCTTGGTAGAATGGAGTAATGTCTTCGCGCGGCGCGACGATACCATGCCCTGACGGGCGTGTCAATTCCTAGCAGGGCACCTGAAAGCAGCTGCGTGAGAAGGTAAACCCCCTGTTTGTCGCGCACAGATGGGAATGCTATAATCAGATGTTACGGCGATTCAGAATTGTGCTTGAGGGGAGCGGGAATGCGCGTCCTGATGCTGTCTTGGGAGTTTCCGCCGCATGTCGTCGGCGGAATGGGCAAACATGTGCTGGATCTGGCGCCGGCGCTGGTTCAGCAGGGCATTGAGGTTCACATCCTCACACCGCTGCTGCGCGGCGGGCCGCCGCACGAGGTCACCAGGCAGGGCGTTCATGTGCATCGCGTCGAGCCGCCGCAGATGGATTCGTATGGCTTTGTAGCGTTCGTACAGCAGACCAACATGCTAATGGAGCGCGCCGCGCACAATCTGGCGGGCGAGCTTGGCGATTTCGACATGATTCACGCGCACGATTGGCTGGCGGCCCACTCCGGCGTCGGGCTCAAGCACGCCTGGCGCCGCCCGCTTGTCGCAACTATCCATGCCACCGAGCGCGGCCGGCAGCAAGGCTATGTCGGCGGCGGGCATGCCGAGCAGGTCAATAGCATCGAGTGGTGGCTGACGTATGAGGGCTGGCGGGTGATCGCCTGCTCGCACTTTATGGCCGGCCAGATCAACAGCTATTTTCATACGCCGCTCGATAAGATCGACGTAGTGCCCAACGGCATCTATGTTCACCCCGATCCATTTAACTCTGAGCAGGAGCGCCTGGCATTTCGCCGCCGCTTTGTGGAGGATGACCAGCCGCTGGTCTTCTATGTCGGCCGGCTGGTGTACGAGAAGGGCCTGCATGTGCTGCTCGATGCCTGGCCACGCGTGCTCGCCACCGTCCCGCGCGCGCGGCTGGTGATCGCCGGTACGGGTGCATTTATGGATACACTCAAGAGCCGCGCATGGGCGCTCGGCATCGCCGCCGAGGTCATGTTCGTCGGCTTCATCGCCGACGACGAACGCGATAAGCTCTACCATGTGGCCGATGTGGCCACCTTTCCCTCGCTCTACGAGCCGTTCGGGATCGTCGCGCTGGAGGCGATGGCCGCGCGCTGCCCGGTGGTCGTCGCCTCGACCGGCGGCCTGGCCGAGGTCGTGGCGCTGCACGAGACTGGCCTGACGGTGCATCCCGACGATGCCGAGTCGCTGGCCTGGGGGATTCTGCATACGCTCCAGCACCCGGATTGGGCGCACACGCGGGCTGAGAACGCCTACCAGGTTGTCCGCGAGGACTTCAACTGGGCCAAGATCGCGCGCATGACCGCCGATGTCTACGCACATGCCTATGCCGCGTGGGATCAGGATAGCTGGGGGAAAGAGCTGGTACCTCAAGCGGAGTGAATTGCAGCTTTCACATTTCTTCGCCCATTCGTCCCACATCATAGCCGCCCATGTCTTCAACCGCCCGGCGGTACTCAGCGCTGGACAGCGCCTGCCGCAGCGGCGTCAGCAGCGGGCTATCCCAGTGGCGGCGCGGGATGGCCAGGTCGTAGCGCTCCTTGAACAGCGGGATGAAGTCGAGCGCAAGCGCGCGCGCGGCTGCCAGGATGCCCATGCCCGCGCTGGCGCTGCCGCTGAGCACAGCTGCTGCGACGGCCATGTGGGTGTACTCCTCGCGCTCGTAGCCGGCGATCCGCTCGGCTGGTATGCCGCGCTGCTTCAGGTGGTAGTCCAGCAGCACGCGCGTGCCGGCGCCTTTCTGCCGGTTGACAAAGCGCACGCCCGGCTGAGCCAGGTCGTGCAGATCGCGGATGCGCTGCGGGTTGCCGGGCGCGACGATCAGCCCTTGCTCGCGCCCGGCCAGGTGGATCAGCAGCACGTCCAGGTCGGGCAGCAACCGCGCCAGGAAAGGCCGGTTGTACTCGCCGGTGGCTTCGTCCAGCAGGTGCGTGCCGGCCAGGTGTGCATCGCCGCGCTTGAGCGCCAGCAGGCCGCCCATGCTGCCGGCATTGGCCGAGACCAGCCGCGCGTCGGGCGCAAAGCGCCGCAGGTGGCTCGCCAGCAGATCGAGCGCTAAGTCGTGGCTGCCGATCGCCACAATCGTTCCAGCCAGCTCCGCTGGGTCGCGCAACAGCTCGACCGTGACGTCGGCGCCGGCGTGGAAGCCCTCCGAGAAGCGCGGGATTCGCAGCAGGCCATCGGCGCGCACCAGCGACATCACTACGCCGGCCCCGCGCGCCAGCGGCGCGGCCACCACGCGCTCGCCGACCTGGCCGAGCGTCACGCGCACGAACTCATCCTCGCCGGCTGGCGAGTGGATCTTGCGACTCAGCGTCGCGGCGATCGTCGGGCGGCGCGGCGGCAGCTGCCCCTGCAGCCGATAGACCAGCGGCCGCAGAAACAGCTCGGCCGTCAGCGCGGTCGAGACCGGGTAGCCCGGCAAGCCCAGCGCCGGCTTGCCGGCCGCCACTGCCAGAATGGCTGGGTGGCCCGGGCGGATGGCCACGCCATGGACGGCGACCTCGCCCAGCTCGGCCAGCACGATAGCGGTGTAATCTTCGGAGCCGGCCGATGAGCCGGCGTTCACCACCACCAGGTCGGACTCGACCAGCGCGCGCTCGATGGCGGCGCGCAGCAGCTCGCGCCGATCCGGCACGGGCGCGTAGCGCTCGGCCAGGCCGCCCCATTCGGCCACCTGCCCGGCTAGAATGAGCGAGTTGAACTCAATGATCGCGCCAGGCTTGGGAACGGACGAAGGACCAAGGACCAAGGACCAAGGCAGCTCCTCGGCGCTCTGGCGTTCGTCCTTCGTCCTCCGTCTTTCGGCCCCCGTCTCTAGAGATACAAGCTCCGTACCGGTGGGGATGATCGCCACACGCGGGCGGCGGCGCACGGCGACATCGATGTGGCCGGCCGCCGCGAGCGCGCCAAGATCAACCGGCCGCAAGCGATGATTCTCCGGCAACACTAGCTCGGTCGCCACAATATCCTCGCCCAGCGGGCGCACGTGCTGCCAGGGCGCGACCGCAGCCGTGATCTCGATCGTATCCTGGTCGATCGTCTGCACGTGCTCGGCCATGATCACGGCGTCGGCGTCAGGCGGCAGCGGGTCGCCAGTGTCGACCCAGATCGCCTGGCGACCGACTGCCAGACGGCGCGGGCTGGCCTCGTTGGCGCCAGAGGTGTCGGCCGCGCGCACCGCAACGCCATCCATGGCCGCCGCGTGGTAGTGCGGCGACGAAAGCCTGGCCCAGATCGGCGCGCAGGTAATTCTGCCTAGCGCATCGGCCAGCGGCACACGCTCGGCTGGCAGCGCCAGCAGGCCGCCCGCGCGCGCCAGCGCCTGCTCGAAGCGCCGCCAGGCATCGTCGAGCGCCAGGTCTTCGAGATAGTAGCGACGTCGCATGGTCATCCTTCGCTGTCGAGCGTCGTGAGCAGATCCTTGAGCGCCGCCACGGTCGTTCGCAGGCAGCTGGTGGTGAACGCATCGAGGATGTCGGCTGCTGCCGCTCTGTCTGTATCGATCAAGCCGGCCGCCTTCCCGACAACGTCCGGAACCTCGGCCATAAATGTCTGCTCGATCGCATCAAATCGTTCGCGCACCCGTTGATTCCTGGATATATAGTGATCGGGCAGGCTCCGCACCGGGTCACCTTTCACGGCATCCATCAGCCGCCGAAACAGCCACCAGTATGAGTCGGGCGAGAATTCGTCTTCGCGCGCTCGATCGGGGGGAATGACACGCTTGCCGAAGGTTCCGGCCCTGGATACGATTTCAGGCAGCGCGCTGCCGTGAACGAAAAACGGCACATAACAGCCATTACATGGCGGGCCGGGCGTCCACCAGAAGATCGGCAGCTGCTCGCGGCCGAGCGGCAAGGCGGCGATGCACGAGCTGGCCGTGTTGCCCCAGGTAAACTGCGCCGGCGAGACATGCATACACAGCGAGAGAAAGTCGGGGTCCGCGGCGTCGAAATACGGCCCGTGCAGAAATGTATCCTCGTAATGGTCGCGCGCGATTCGCATCATCCATTCCACGGTAACCCGGCCATTCTGTTCGGCCAACAGCTGCCCCGACCGCATAGCTCGAATGTGGGATAGCTGGCGCGCGACATTCTGGTCGATATATGCGCGCGCAAAATCAAACGATCGCTGCCGATCTTCCGGCCACCAGCCCTGTTCGGCCGCGTACGCCGCAAGATCGAAGCTTCCCCGATCCCAGGCGGTACGAATACTTGGCTGATTCGAGATCGAGGCGTGTGTCTGGGATACCCGCCTGGCAGCCCAGCGCGTTCCAACTGCCTCAAGCACCCATGCTTCGTGTAGGTCGGCCATCATGAACGAATTGTCGTACCCGCCTTGCGCATGATCGCGCGTGGGGACACCTGAGCCGAACTGCCCATATTGTTCAACCAGGCGGCCGATCAGCTCAACCGCCTGCCTGGCGCTCCGGCAACGCTCCAGCGCCAGCCGGACAAGATCCATACCGAGCAGCCCCAGTGCAGGGCCGTGCCCCTGGCGCGACGATTCGGCGGCAGCCCTGAATGTCTTTGTGAAAATCGCCTCGTTGCCGATCACGACTCCATATTCGTTGATACCCTCTTCGTAGCCCCAGCACCAATAGGGGCTCGATCCAAGCGTCGCATAGGTCGTTTCAACCTGTGGAAGCTCAATGTACTCGAGCTGAATCCTGCTCTCCCGCGCCCATTCTTTGCGCGGGTAGTGCATCAATGGCTGGCAGTCGAAGATCGGCCGATCGCTATTTTTACCAAACAAGATCTGCTTCGTTGATGTTGCGCCGCTCAGCGCGATCCATGTGTCACACATCGTCTCGCTCCTGATTTCAAATTGCAGATTGCAAATAGCAGATCTTGTAGCCGGCAATCTGCAATCTCCAATCGGGTGCCCTCTGGGCGAATCTACAATCAAAACAGCCGTACAATCACCTCATCTCCGGCGTACAGCCCCGCTTTGTCGAGCGGCACACCGAGCATGCCATCGGCGTGGGCCAGGGTGAAGATCAGGTTCGATTTGCCGAACACCGGCTCGGCCCACAGCTCGCCATCACGCTCGGCCAGCCGCACCGGCACGAAATCCTCGCTGCCGGCGTGCGAGGCGACATTGCGCGCCAGCCGCGCGCGTATCGTAGCCGCGGATGCTACGTCGGAGGAAAAAGGTCGTTCATTCGCTGTGTTCTCCATTCCCCTAACACCCAGCATGCGCAGCAGCGCCGGCTGGACAAACAGATCGAACGCGACCATGGAGGAGACCGGGTTGCCGGGCAGGCCGAACACTGGCTTACCACCGGCCAGCGCCAGGATCGTCGGCTTGCCGGGGTGCATAGCCACGCCATGCACCAGCACGCCCGGCTGGCCCAGCGCATCGATCACGTTCGCAGTAATATCACGAGTGCTGACCGAGCTGCCAGCCGAGATGATCAGCATGTCGGCCTGGGCGAGCGCGGCGGCGGCCATGCGCAGCAGTGTATCCGCGTCGTCGGGCGCGATGCCGTGCAGCAGCGGCTCGCCGCCGGCTCGGCGGGTCTGCGCCGCGATGGTGTAGCTGTTGATGTCGCGCACCTGGCCCGGCGCAAGCTCCTGATCAGCCGGCACAACCTCATCGCCGGTGGCGAGGATGGCCACGCGCGGCAGTATCGCTACCGGCACACTGGTGATTCCAACTCCCGCCAGGCCGCCCAGATCTTGCGGGCGCAGGCGGTGGCCGCGCGCGAACAGCAGCTCGCCAGCGCGCACATCATCGCCGATTGGGATGACATTCTCGCCCAGCGCTACCGGCCGCAGCACCTCGATCGCGTGCTCATCCAGCGCCTGAGTCTGCTCGATCATCACCACTGCATCAGCGCCGGCAGGAAGCATGCCGCCGGTGTGGATGCGCGCCGCCGCACCGATCGGCACCTCCAGACCGGCGGCGCGGCCCATCGGCACCTCGCCGGCGATCGCCAGAAAAGCCGGCAGTCCCTCGCTGGCGCCATAGGTATCGGCCGCGTGCACGGCAAAGCCGTCCATGGTCGATCGCGCGAAGGCCGGCAGATCGGCCGGCGCGCGCAGATCGGCAGCCGTCACCCGGTCGAGCGCGTAATGTAGATCGACATGCTCGACGCGGCCTAGCGGCGCGAGATATTCGGCCAGCCGCGCGTTGGCCCGCGCGACGGTGAGCAGCTGAAATAGCTCGGGCATGGCAGCCTCGATCTTACGACGCGCCGTCGATCGATACTCATGCTTTTACGGCGTGCATGGAGGTAGTATAATCCAACCATGCGAGATGTGCCGTATTTACACCACTTTCTCTATCGTATGTTCAAACATAGTTTGCCTGCGGCAGCGAGGAACCCAATGCAACCATATCCCCCCACCAGCGCGATCGTGCTGGCTGGCGGCGTGAGCCGGCGGCTGGGCCAGGATAAGCGCCGCCTGCGCCTGTGGGGCGCCGCCGGACCCACGCTGCTGGAGTATGTCGTCGGTATTGTCGTGCGGCTGTGCGCCGATGTGGTGGTGGTGCTGAACGATCCGGCCGAATGGGCCGGTCTGCCGGCACGGCTGGTGTCGGATGTCTACGCCGACGGCGGATCGCTTGGTGGCATCTACGCCGGCCTACTGGCCGCCGAGCATGAGTACGCGCTGGCGGTAGCCTGCGACATGCCGTTTCTCGACGCCGGGCTGATCGGCGCCATGCTGGCGCGCCCGCGCGGCTACGATCTGCTGGTGCCGCGCTCGCTCCAGCCCGGCGCGGCGCGCAACGCGCTCGATGTCGAGCCGCTGCACGCGATCTACGCCAAGGCTTGCCTCGATCCGATGCGGGCGACGCTCCAAAGCGGCCGGCGCCAGATCGCGGCGTTCTTCCCGGCCGTGCGCGTCGCTTATGTCGAGCCGGATGAGACTCGCCGCTACGACCCGTCGGGACGCTCGTTTCTGAACGTCAACACGCCCGAGCAGATGGCCGAAGCTGAGCGGCTGATTGGCTAGAGCGCTTCAGCGCAGGTGATGGGTATTGGGTATTAGGTATTAGGTATTGGGCGCTGCGAAGCCTAACACCCACCACCCAAGACCTAACACCGTGCTTGATAAGCGCTAGGTCAGATGGATCTCTTCTTCGATCAGCAGGTTCACCCCAGTGCCGTCGATCTCTAGCCGAGCGCGCGCCGTGATCGTTTCCGTTCCAGTCAGGGAGCCATCGGCCAATCCCTTTCGTACGGCCTCCTCGATCTCGCGCTGGGCGCTGATCCCAAAGCGTTTCAGAAACTTACGCAGATCAAGGTTGAACTGCTCCTCATTCATACGAGCCTCCGGCTTCTAGTGTAAGCACAGAGATTGTAGCACAATCGGCTGGACACGTGGCGCTCTTCGTACAGGCTGACATACCGCATCAATATACCACCCACAAGCGCCTGGGCTGGCACAAATGTTGCTATTATCCTAGCCACCTATGCAAGAAAGCCAAAGAAATGGGCACGCTCGGCTAGCGCTCGGACAAGGAGTCGTAGACTGTGGATGAAACGCAAACCATCAGTCGGCGCCAGTTCTTGAAGGTTGCCGGCGGCGGCTTCGGTCTGGGTGGCGCGGTCGCGCTGGGGATGAGTCTTCAGCCGATTAGGGCGCACGCTAAAACGCTCAAGATCGGCGATGCGAAAGAGGTGCCCAGCATCTGCCCCTACTGCGCGGTTGGCTGCGCCACGCTTATTAGCGTCAAGGGCGGCCAGATTATCAATATCGAGGGCAACTCCGACAGCCCAATCAGCCGCGGCACGCTCTGCCCCAAGGGCGCGGCGAGCTTCCAGCTGGCGGTCAATCCGCTCCGCAGCACCAAGGCGCTGTATCGCAAGCCTGGCGGCGCAGGCTGGGAGCAGATCGACCTGAACAAGGCGATGGACATGATCGCCGAGCGGGTGAAAAAGACCCGCGACGCGACCTTCGTAGAGACCACCACCGTCAAAGATGCCGAGGGTAATGATGTTCAGAAGAAGGTCAACCACACGCTGGGAATCTTCTCGCTCGGCGGCGCGACCATGGACAACGAGTGGAACTATGTCCAGGCGAAACTGATGCGCGGGCTGGGGGTCGTGGCGATCGAGAATCAGGCCCGCATTTGACACTCCGCCACGGTGCCCGGTCTGGGCATCTCGATGGGGCGCGGCAGCGCCACAACCTTCGCCATGGACATGCAGTACGCCGATGCGATCATGATCATGGGATCGAACATGGCTGAGTGTCACCCGGTGGCCTTTCGCTGGCCGATGAAGGCCAAGGCCAAGGGGGCCAAGCTGATTCATGTCGACCCGCGCTTCACCCGCACCAGCGCGATGGCGAATACCTACGCGCCGCTGCGCGCGGGCAGCGATATCGTGTTTCTCGGCGCGCTGGTCAACTATATCATCAACAGCCCGCGCTGGAACAACGAGCCGTTCTTCAAACAATATGTGCTCAACTACACCAACGCGCCGACGCTGGTCAACCCCGACTACCAGGGGCCGGAAGACCTAGCGGGCCTGTTCAGCGGCTGGGACGCGCAGGCCAAGAAGTACAATACCAAGAGCTGGGCATATCAAACCGAGGCCGCACAGGGCACGCCAACCACTCAGCCGAACCAGCCCGGCGCCGACGCGCAAAGCTTCTCGGCGCGCGTTGGCAAGCTGGTTGGGCCGCCGCCATTGCAGGATCGTACGCTGCACGACCCGAACACCGTCTTCCAGATCATGAAGCGTCACTATGCCCGCTACACGCCCGAGCTGGTCGAGCAGGTCTGCGGCACTCCCAAAGATACGTTTATCAAGGTGGCCGAGACGCTGCTTGAGAACAGCGGCCCTGACAAGACCAGCGCAATCTGCTACGCCGTCGGCTGGACGCAGCACACCACCGGCGTGCAGCTGATCCGCACCGCCACACTGGTGCAGCTGCTGCTCGGCAATATCGGCCGGCCGGGCGGCGGCATCCTGGCGCTGCGCGGCCACGCGACTATCCAGGGCAGCACCGATATCGCCACGCTCTACAACCTGCACCCCGGCTATCTGAATACGCCAAATGTCAACCGCAAACACGATACGTTGGGTGATTATATCGAGACCGAGGTGACGCCGACCGCTTAGGCGGACACACCCGCTTGGCGCGCGCAGCACGATGATCGCGGCGGCGCTGGTATTGATCGGTGGGCTGGTGCTGCGCTACGCAATTGTGATGGCCGGGCAGGATATCGCCGTGGCTGGTCGGTGACGAGGAGACTGGGAGACAAGATGACAAGATGAGTAAGTGCTCGTCATCTTGTCATCTTGTCATCTTGTCATAGGAGATGATGATAATGAGACTGCGGGCGCGACAGCATATCGTGATGGCACTGCTGGCGCTACTGTTCGCACTGGGATGCGCCGCGTGCGGCCCGGAAGATGGCCGCCCGCGCGGGGGTGGGCCGGGCGCGGATGGCGGCAACAAGCCGGCGACGGTGGTGCCAAAGAGCAAAGTCTTTAGCGCGGAGCATCCATGAACCACCTGCGGAGCGACATGCGGCCGAGTGATCTGGCCTTATTCCTGCTGGCATCTGGTGAGAATCAGCCGCGCAAGCGCGCGCGCGATCAGCAGGCCGATATCGCTGGCCTCGAGCTCAAGCGCCATGTGCTCGACCTCCTGATTGCAGCCGACCCCGAGCCGGCTGAGCTAGACTCAGCGCTGATGCGAATTATCGCCGAGCTTGGCGCGCCAACCGGGCCTACGCGCGCAATCTGTGTTACGATACGCGAGGAATGGGAAGCGGCGGCGCTGGCTCCAGGTTTCACAGAATGGCTGATCGACCAGGCGCTGCGCGAAAGCGCGAATCCAGCCGGGCGCACGGGCAAAAGGAAGCGATGAACATTGAACCTTGGAAACGTATGAATCTGTTCAAACGGCGCGACCCAATGCGCCCTGATCTTGCCAGCGCCCTCGATCGCCTGGGTGGGCTTGGCGAGAGCGATCCATCGCTGCGCGATGCCGCCGTGCTCCAGAGCGCGATCTTACGCGCGATCTACCGCAGCCCGCCGCAGATCGGGCCGATCGCGCGCGCGCCAAGCTGCACAGCATCCCGCTGCTGCGCGGCGAGCATGTGCCGCTCGACAGCGTGGCCATCCGGTCGCTCATGCTCGATCTATGCCGCGCGGTGCGCCAGTCGGAGGCGGGCTCCGGCGCCGTCAACACGATCGCTACAGCGATCGAGCAGGGCCTGCTCGATGTCTCGGCGCTGGTAGCGGCAGTGCTGGATGGTGAGGCGCCCGCCATTCGCGAGCAGGCTGCCGCGCTGGAGATCGACGGCGAGTTGCTGTGCACGCTACTGCGCTTCAGCCTGTTTCCCGCGCTCGAACAGCTAGCGGCACAGATCGCGCCGCTGCGCACACTGGCGGCCTGGCAGCCGGGCTACTGCCCCACCTGCGGCAGCTGGCCGCTGCTGAGCGAATATCGTAGCCTGGATCAGGCCCGGTTTCTGCGCTGCGGCCTATGCGCTACGGAATGGCCGCTCGATCGGCTGCTGTGCCCTTTCTGTGGCTGTCGCGACCACCAGCAGCTCGGCTATTTGCATGTCGAAGGCGAGCAGCAGCCGCGCGCCGCGACCTGCACGCAATGCCGGTGCTATAATAAAGCGCTCGCCACGCTGGTTCCCATCCCGTCGATCGAGCTGGCGATCGACGACCTTGCCACGATTCACCTGGATATGATCGCGCTTGAGCATGGGTATCTGGCGCCTATATAATTGCAGATTGTAGATTGCAGATTGCAAATAGCATCTATACAATCTGCAATCTGCAATCTGCAATCGATACTATGCCTGATCCAATCCTGGACTTTGACTATATCGAGTTCGACGGCGAGCGTGCTGCGGCAGTGACGCGCCCGGTGATCGCCGAGACGCCCTGGGCGCTGTATGTCGAGAAGCGCGAGTGGGTGACATTTATGTGCTCGCCGATCGGTCTGCACCAGCTTGCGCTGGGCTTTCTGCTGTCGGAGGGCGCGATCGGCGGGCTGGACGATGTGTGGCAGCTCAAGGTCTACCTGGACGAAAACCGGGTCTATATGTACTTCCCCGACGCCGGCCTGAATGGCGAACTGGCGCTTCCGACGTGTGCGGAGGCCGGCGGCAGTATCGACGTGCGCCTGCGCCGCCCGGCGCCCGAGCGCCCGGAGCGGCGCATCCTGACATCCGGCTGCGGCGGCGGCGTGACCTTCGACGATCTGGCCGGCGATCGACCGCCGCTCCAGAGCGATCGGAAGATCACGGCCGCGCAGGTATCCAGCCTGATGCGCCAGCTGAACGAATCGGCCACGCTCTATCGCACTAGCCGTGGCGTCCACACCTCGGCGCTGTCCGATGGCGAGCGATTGCTGGTGCAGGCGGAAGATGTTGGCCGGCACAACACGCTCGACAAGATTCGCGGCGCGTGCATGCTTGATGGCATCGCCACGCACGACCGCATTCTGATCAGCAGCGGGCGGATCTCATCGGAGATGATCGTCAAGGCGCGCAAGATGCAGGCGCCAATTGTGATCTCGCGCACGTCGCCGACAGCGATGTCGATCCGGCTGGCGCGCGAATGGAACATGACGCTGATCGGCTATGTGCGCGGCCGGCAGATGCGAGTATATACCGGCGCCGAGCGGGTGATCTTTGGCTAGTGCGCCTGGCGCCGGTGCTGCCGATGAAGTTCTTGCCATGGCAATCTGAGCGCTATGCCAAAGGCTGTTTTGCCTGTGGCAGCATGGTACTTCTGTTTTCATATGTTGGTCGTGTGAACCTGGGCCCGCCGGGCCTAGGTTCACACGACCAACAAAAGGAAGAAAAGTACCGCTGCGAACAACCATATATGGCAGGCCAGCGCCGCTCGTTCATGGAAGAAGCTTAGCGCGCGCCGGCGACTTCCTCGTACTCGACCTCATAGATCAGCAGCGGCTCCTGCTTGCCCTTAAGCTGAACCCGGTCGATCGGGCGGAGCGCCCACGGCGTGCGCCAGTCCGGCGGCAGCGCATCGACGAAATGCGGCGAGAGAATGATCTGACCGGCGTGAGCGATGCCGTTCAGCCGGGTGGCGGTGTTGACCACATCGCCGATCAGCGTGTAGTCCATCCGCTGCTCAGAGCCGATGTTGCCGACCACGGCGCTGCCGTAGTCGACGCCGATGCCCATACCGATGTCGCGGCCCAGCTCGCGGCGCCAGCGCTCGCGCAGCTCGGCAAAGGCGCGCTGGAGATCGACGGCGGAAGCCAGCGCCCGCTGCAGGTCGTCGGCGCGAGCGAGCGGGCTGCCAAACACGCCGATGATCCCATCCCCCAAGAACTTGTCGATCGTGCCACCATGCCGGTAGAGCACCTCGGTCAGGGCGGTAAAGTAGCGATTAAGCACCTGCTCGACCAGCACGCGCGGCTCCAGCCCCTCGGTGAGCGCCGTGTAGCCACGAATATCGGTGACGATCACCACCACATTGCGCTCGATCGGCGCGCCGATATCGCGACCGCCTGCCAGCACTTCTTCGGCTACCTGCGGCGAGACATAGCGCCGAAAGACGCTGTGCAGGCGCTCCTGCTCGCGCCGCTCCAGCTCTTTGATCGCGGTGATATCCTGAAGCACCGTGACGCGGCCGATCAGTTCATTGTCGGCCCCGCGCACCGGCGCCACGCTGACGCTGAACGTTTCACCCTCGGGCATAACCACCTCGTTCAGCACCGGCGATCCGTCATCGTTGCGCTCGCCGCCAAGCGCTTGCAGCAAGTCGGGATGGAGGATCAGCTCGCTGATCGGCTCCCACTCGCTCGCACCCTGCTTCAGGCCCAGCCGCTCGTGCGCCGCGCGGTTGGCCATCAGCAGCCGCTCGTCCGGGCCAATCAGCAGGATCGGGTCGGCCGCGCCGCCGAGCACCGCGTCGAGAGTGCTGCGCTCGTCGGCAACCTCGCGATACAGCCGGGCGTTCTCGAGCACCTGGGCGATCAGGCTGGCGACCGTTTCTAGCAGCGTCATCTCGGCCTGGCCGAACAGCATGGTTCGGTACGTCGCGTCGATCACAATCAGCCCAATCATTTGCCCATTGCTGATCAGTGGCGCCAGCACCAGCGACGCGACTCGGCCGCGCTCCAGCAGATCGCGCACGCCTTCCAGGCGGGTGTCGGTGGTCACGTCGGGGATGATCTGGGCGCTGCGCAGATCCAGCGCAGCCAATTGCTGCGCCGGCAGCGGGAAACGCAGCTGCGTGCCGGCCGCAGCCACCTGGGCGCTATGGGTGGCCACGCGCATTCCAGCGCGCCGGTCGTCGCTCGACACGACGATCCCGCAGTGGTCGATCCCAAAGATCGCCGCCACCGCCGCCGCCGCGATCCGCAGATTCGCGCTGGAATCCAGCTGTGCCGTGACAGCGACCGAAAGGTTGTTGACTTGCCCAAGCTGGCGGACGCGCCGCTGCTCGTTGTCAAACAGCTGCGCGTTTTCCATCGCCACGCCCAGCTGGCCCGAAAGCGTGTCGAGCAGCCGGATATCGTTCGGGCCGAACGCGTCCACCGCCTCGCTCTCGACATTCAGCACCCCGAACACCTCGCGCGCGGTCAGAATCGGCACGGCCAGCTCGGATCGGGTCAGGCCGTGCTGGTCGCTCGGAATATAGCGAGGGTCCAGCCGCACATCGCCAACATACAGCGGCTCTTGCTGGAGCGCGACCCAGCCGGTGATGCCCTGGCCGATTGGGATGCGCCGGCTCAAGCGCGTCTCTTCATCCGGGCCGCCAGCCACCGCGCGCACCACCAGATCATCGCCATCGCGCAGCAGGATCGTCACGCTCTGGTACCCAAAGGTTAGGTGTACGAGGTAGGTAACCAGCCGCAGCAGCTGCTCAGGCCGCATCAGCTCGGTCAGCAGGCGACTGACCTGGTTGAGCCGCTGGAGCTCCTCGGCGCGGCGCTCCAGTAGGGCGTTCTGGCTGCGGGTCAGCCGGAACAGCTCGGCGTTCTCCAGCGCGATCGCGCTCTGGGCCGCGACCGAGTTCAGCAGATCCAGATGCCCGTCGGTAAAATAGCCCGGCGTATGGTGGACCAGCGTAATCACACCCAGCACGCGCTCCTCGCGCAGGATCGGTACCGAAGCGGCACTGCGAACCATCTGCTGGTGCGGCGTGGTGGCGACCCATCGCCCATCGTCGCGCGTCTCGGGGATAATCGCCGGCTGACGCTCGCGCAACACCCAGCCGGCAATCCCGTCGCGTAGAATATCATTGGCCACAACCGAGGGCCGGTTGCGGATGCTGGAGTAGAGCCGTGGCTGCTCATCGGTGGTCAGGATGATGCTGGCGCGAATAGCGCCGACTGCGTCAGCCAGGCGATCCAGGAAGTGCGTCAGCAGCTCATCCAGATCGAGCGTGGTGCCCAGCTGGCGCGTCAAATGCAGCAGCAGCTCGGTCTTGCGCTGCTCGGCGCGCAGCGAGCGCTGACTGCGCTGGAGCCGCAACATCGCACGCACGCGCGCCAGCAGCTCGGCGAACTCCACCGGCTTGACCAGAAAGTCATCGGCGCCGGCGTCCAGCGCGGTCACTTTTGCGCGCTGATCGCTCTTGGCCGTGACCAGGATAACTGGAATAAAGGGCTTGTGGGTGTCGGCCTTGATGCGCTCGGTGACCTGCTGGCCGTTGATGCCGGGCAGCATCAGATCCATCAGCACCAGATCGGGCGTGACGAGCTCCATATAGGCCAGCGCCTCTTCACCGCTCGTGGCTGTCGAGACGCGGTAGCCGGTGTCGTTCAGCAGCAGCTGAAACATGCGCCGGATACTTGGATCATCATCAACAATAAGAATGTGCGCTAGCTCGGTCATAGCGATGTTCCAGGATGGGCGCGGTTGAGCGCATTTTCACTCTTTTTAATTGTAAACCGCGCGGTATGATTTAGCAATAGAATATGAAGAATGCGTCATTATTCGCCCTTAGATCTACTACACATTATCGTATTGCTCGGCGGAACGACCAGAGCGCCAGCGCAAACCCGAGCAGCGCGAACAGGCCGACCACCGCGAACGAGATCGGCAGCGCGATCGTCGCAGCGCCGCCGAAGGTGGTCGCGCGCAGCGCATCGATCAGGTAGGTGGTTGGGTTGAGCAGCGCGATCGTCTTGATCCAGCCAGGCATGCTCACCAGCGGGTAAAGCGCGTTGGATGCGAACAGCAGCGGCAGATTGAACAAAAAGATCAGGCCGTGATAGCCCATGATGCTGCTCGAGCGCGCCGCGAAGGCCAGCGCGATCCCGGCGAACCCAAGCGTGAATAGAGTCAGCAGCACGATCAGCGCCAGCCAGCCAAACGGGTTGCTCGTGATCTGGGCGCCCATCAGCGTGCCGACCACCAGGATGATTGCGGCCTGAAACAGCGCCTTGGTGACGGTGCTGGCGGCATTGCCGAGCAGGATACTCAGGCGCGGGATCGGCGCCGCCAGATACTCCTTCAAAATCCCGCGCAGCCGCTCATCCAGCAGCGACATCCCGCCGCCCACCGCGCCGCCCAGCGCGGTAAGCGCAAGAATGCCCGGCAGCATAAACGACATATAGTCGCTGCCGCCCACGCTGCCCACCAGCGCGCCCATGCCGACACCGAACAGCGCCACCCACAGGATCGGCTGGAGCAGCAGCCCGCCCAGCTCCTCGCGATTGTGGAAGAATTTGGTCATATGTTTCGACCAGATGGTCACAGTTGCATACATCATGTGCTCGTTTTCAATAACGGGTCTAGTGGCGCCGATAGCGCTTGCTTCGCAGCGGTACGTTATCTTCTTTTGTTCTATAGTCAGGACGTACGCGGTGCCCAGATGTGGTCATTCACAGCGGTACTGTAGCTTCTTTTTGTTGTTCGTTTTTTCGCTCGCAGAGCGAAAAAACGAACAACAGCTGCAATGGGAAGTACCATGCTGCCGCAGGCTACTAGTTGATAGCGCGGGCGATGCCGCTAATGGCTAAGCAAAGCTAATCGCGCAAGGCCCTGCCAGTATATTTGAGAAACACATCGCCCAGGCTCGGCCGTGCCACCGAGATATCCTCGATCGTGAAGCCGTTGCTGCTGGCCTGGGCCACCACCTCGGCGATCCGTCGGCTGCCGCTGTCCACGCCGATCTCGATCATACGCTCGCCAGGGCTGACGCGATCGACATACGGCAGCCGGCGTAGCTGCTCGACCAGGTGGGCCGCATCGCCATAGCCGGCGATCCGAATCAGGTCGGCGCCCAGCTCGGCCACCAGCCCCGGCGGCGTGCCCTCGGCTACCTTGCGACCGTGATCGATAATCCCGACCGTGTCGGCCAGCGCCTCGGCCTCTTCCATGTAGTGGGTGGTCAGCAGCAGCGTCAGGCCGCGCTCGCGCCGGAGCGCGCGAATGTAATCCCAGATCGTCACGCGGTTCTGCGGGTCGAGCCCTTGGGTTGGCTCATCCAGAAACAGCACCTGCGGGTCGGTCATCAGACCGCGCGCCAGCTCCAGACGGCGCTTCATGCCGCCGGAGTAGGTCTTGACCAGGCGGTCGATCGCATCCTGAATCTGCACCAGCTCGATCAGCTCGGCGATCCGACGGCGGCGTAGATCGCGCGGCTGGCGGTAGAGCCGGCCGTGAATATCGAGCACCTGCCGGCCGGTCAGGTCGGGGTCGAGCACCAGATCCTGAAACGTCACGCCGATCCGCCGGCGCACCTGATCGGCCTGGCGCAGCACATCGCAGCCGGCGACGCGCGCCGATCCGCCGCTGGGCTGGGCCAGCGTGGTCAAGATATTGATCGTCGTCGTCTTGCCGGCGCCGTTCGGGCCGAGCAGCGCGTAAATGCTGCCGCCCGCGACATCCAGGTCGATACCGTCGAGCGCTGTGATTGGACCAAAGCGTTTGATCAGGCCGCGCGCCTCGATCATTGTGTCGGTCAAGCTATCCTCGCCGCTAGTGAACGTGCAGAGCTATTCATTGTACCACAGGAAGGTTTTTGTTCAGCCACCAGCTTGCTTGCCAATTGATCTTGCCAATCTCCTCGCTTCTTTGTCACCCGGCGCGGTGAAAAAGAAGCCAGGAATTCGATCTTGACTTCATGCAATACTCATATATACTAGTAACCACTATAGTGGTTACTAAGGATGGGGTCGTCATGGTTGATCTATTGCAACGAGTTGGGCTGAACAAGTACGAAGCCGAGGCGTACGCTGCCCTGCTGCGGCATGGGCCGCTCACCGGGTATGAGCTTGGCAAACGATCCGACGTTCCGCTCTCGCGCAGCTACGAGATTCTTGAACGCCTGGCCGGCAAAGGACTCGCGCTGGTACAGCCAGGCGATCCGCCCCACTATGCCGCCGAGCCGCCCGAGCAGTTTCTCGATCGCACGCGCACGGCCACGACGACAACGCTGGATGCGCTGGCCCGCGCGCTGGATGATGCGGGGCCATCGGCGATCCCCGAAGGCTTCTGGGTGGTTCGTGGCCAGGAGCACATCCTGGCGCACGCGAATACATGCATTGCGCGAGCACAGCGCACGCTGGCGGTGCGAATCGCCCCCGATCAGAGCATGTTTGTGGCCGAAGCGCTAGCCCAAGCGCGCGAGCGTGGCTGCCGAATTCTGCCGCCGCCGAGCGACACGCGCGCCGAAGATGCCGCAACGCTGCTGCTGGTGATCGACGATCGCGAAGGACTGGTCGGCACGCTCACCCCTGCCGATCGCGCGCAGGCGGTCGTCAGCGCGAACCGCGCGTTCGTGGCTGCGCTCGGGCGCTCGTTGGAGCCACGGCGGCTAGTCACACCGGCGCATATCGCCGAGCCGGCCACGGCCAGCAGGGAGCCGCAGCCGCTGAGCTGGCTGGATTGGGAGCAGCACAAACAGCGCCGCCTGCTCAACGTCCAGCCCGAGAATCGCATTGCGTAGTAACGACTTTCAGGACTCACGCATCCCACGGATTTTTACTGCTTGTCGGTCGTTTTTTGCCCCGCCGAGCGAAAAAACGACCGACAAAAAGAAGAAAAGTACCATACTTTATCGAAAAATGTAAATCAAATCGAAGGGGGTTCACCATGACCTATGACATTCGCGATATCGCCCTGGCCGACCGCGGCCAACACCGGATCGCGTGGGCGACGCGCAACATGCCGGTGCTGCGGCAGATCACCGAGGAGTTCGCGGCAAGCCAGCTATTCGCCGGGCGACGAATCGCTGCGGCGCTGCATATCACGCCCGAGACAGCAGTGCTGATGCGCGCCTTGCAGGCCGGCGGCGCCCAGATAGCACTGAGCGCGTCGAACCCGCTCTCCACCCGCGATGACATCTGCGCGGCGTTGGCCGTGGACGGAATGTCGGTCTACGCCACCTATGGCGAGGATCTGGCGACCTATCAGCGCCACCTGGAACAGACTCTGGCGATCGATCCACACCTGGTGATGGACGACGGCGCTGATCTGATTGTGGCGCTGCACCAGCGTGCCAGCCGTGGATCGACATTTCTTGGCATTGAGGAGACCACCACCGGCGTCACGCGCGTTCGCGCGATGGCCGCCGCCGGCGCGCTCACGTTTCCAGTGATCGCCGTCAACGACACACCGACCAAACATCTGTTTGACAATCGCTATGGCACCGGGCAGAACACGATCGACGGCATCATGCGCGCGACGAACGTGCTGCTGGCGGGCGCAACTGTCGTGGTAGTGGGGTACGGCTGGTGCGGTCGCGGAATTGCCGCGCGCGCGCATGGTATGGGCGCGCACGTGATCGTATGTGAGATCAACGCGATCAAGGCGCTGGAAGCGATTATGGATGGCTATCGGGTGCTGCCGATGGCCGAGGCGGCGGCGCAGGGCGATGTCTTCGTGACGGCGACCGGCATGGCCGGCGCGATCCGGATCGAGCACATGGGTGCAATGAAAGACGGCGCGATCCTGGCAAACTCAGGCCACTTTGATGTCGAGGTGGATGTCGCCGCGCTCCGGGCGCACGCCATCGCCAGCACGCCCATGCGCGATCACATGGTCGAGTATCGCCTGCCCGATGGCCGAGCGCTATACCTGCTGGCCGAGGGTCGCCTGGTTGGCCAGGTGGCCGCTGAGGCCAGCCCGGCCGCAGTGATGGATCTGAGCTTCGCCGATCAGGCGCTGAGCACCGCCTACCTGTTCGAGGTCGGCCACGATCTGCCGCCGGGCGTCTATGATGTGCCGCCGCGGATCGACGAGCGCGTGGCGCAGCTGAAGCTGGCCGCGCTAGGCGTGCGGATCGACGCGCTCGATAGCGCACAGCAGCGCTACCAGCAGGCATGGCAGCTCGGCACGACGTAGGCGCTTTCAGCGCAGGGGTTGGGCGGGATGGGAGACGGGTGTTGGGTGTTGGGTATTGGGTGTTGCGAGGGCCAACACCCAATACCCAACACCCAACATCTTTTCTACATTGCTGCCTCCGGCGCATCGCTCGCCCGCTCGTCCGCCGATTCCGCATCCGTTGCCGGGGCAGGCGAAGCTTGATCCACCCCTCCAGAGCGCACAGCCATCAGCCGGGTGTCGAGCGACTCGGCTAGCTTGCGCGAGGTCTCGTCATCCACCAGCCCTTGCCGCCTCAGCTCTTGCAGCGTCGAGCGCTCGACCTGGAGCAGGTGCGCCTGAGTCGAGCGCTGCTCTTCGGCCTCGAACGCGGATTGATCGTGATACAGCCCCTCCAGCTCGGCCTCGATCCGCTCGCCGGCCGCGCGGTACTGCGCGTCGAGCTGCGCGTAGACGCGTGGCGAGAGCACCGCATCATCCTCCAGCCGGCGCAGCTCACGCCAGCCGGCGCGTAGCAGCAGTAGCTGCGCCCGGCGGGCCTGGTAGATCTGGCGCTGCTGATCGTCGAGTGTCATGCCCAGCCAGGCCAGCAGCGGTCGCATCGTCAGGCCCTGAATCAGCAGCGAGAACAGCACCACGCCATAGGTCAGGCTGAGCAGCAGCGCGCGCGCCGGCAGCTCCAGCGGCAGGCTGAGCACCACCGCCAGGCTGAGCGCGCCACGCATTCCCGCCCAGAACAGCACATGCAGCCAGCGCAGCGGCAGCACCGGCGGCAGCGGCAGCACGATCAACCCCAGGCCATAGACCACGATCGCCCGCGCCAGCAGCACGGCCGCGATGGCGATGCCGATCGGAAGCAGGTTGAGCGCCAGATTGAGCAGATCGACCTGCAGGCCGATCAGCAGGAAGATCGCCGAGTTGAGCAGAAAGGCGATGTATTCCCAGAAGGTCAGCAGCGCCAGCCGGGTGGTTGGCGACATGCCGCGGCGCGCGCCGACATTACTCAGCACCAGGCCGGCGGTCACCACCGCGATCACGCCCGAGACGCCCAGCGCCTCGGCGGCCATGAAGGTGCCATAGGCCAGAATGGTCGTCAGCGTGATCTCGATCAGATGATCGTCGATCCGCGCGGTCAGCCGCGAGACCAGTGCGCCGGTGAGCAGCCCGACCAGCATCCCCCCGCCGACCACCACGGCAAATTGGATCGCGCCGCTGGTGATGCTGAAGCCGCCGGCCAGCACAACTCCCAGCAGAATGCGCGAGAGCACCAGCGCAGTGCCATCGTTCAACAGGCTCTCGCCCTCGATCAGCACCGCCAGCTCGTGCGGCGCGCCCAGCCGCTTGAAGATCGCCAGCACAGGGATCGGGTCGGTCGCGGCGATGATCGCGCCGAACAACATAGCCGTGGCCCAATCGATCCCGACGCCCCAGGCCACCAGCGCGCCGACGATCAGCGCCGTGATCACAACGCCGGGCAGCGCCAGCAGCCCGATCGGCAGCAGCGTTTTGCGCAGCGTCGTGACTTCGAGGTGCAGCGTGGCCTCGAACAGCAGCGCCGGCAAGAACACCACCAGGATCAAATGTGGCGTGAACTCAAGCGTGTCGAGCGGCAGATCGTGGAACAGCGGCAGCGGGCTGTGGATAATCGCGCCGAGCGCCAGCCCGGCCAGCACCAGCGCGATCGGGTAGGGCAAACGCAGCGAGAGTGTGGTGATGCCGACGGCTGAGATGATCAGCAGCAGCGTGATGATCGCGATATCCTGCGTAGCGACTTCCATGCATCCTCTCCTGACTGTCAGGTCAGAAGAGTATACCATGTGGCCTGCTTAGCAGGTCTCAACTTGATCATTGGGAGGTTTGGAGGGACACAGTCCCTCCAAGGCCATTTCCTTTTGTGCTGCGCCGCGAGCGCAGAGCGCTCGCGGCGCAGCACAAAAAAGTGTTTTTAGGGCGGCGAAGCCGAGTCTTATTCGAGAAACCGCCAGGGTTCGAGCCGCATCTCAACCAGCGTCAGCACGATCAGCCCAATCACGCCCACCATGATGGCATCGATCGCCATCCCAAGCAGGCTCAGCGGCCGGCCCGCCAGCGTATCCGCCCGCCAGCCCAACGCGCCGCCACTCACGACCGCCAGCGTCCAGAGCGCCCAAAGGGCAGCCTGTAGGCCGCGCGTCAGTCGCCGAGGCCGGCTGCTGGTGTCGCTAACGTTGCCAGTTGGCTCAGGAATATTCTGGATCATCGCTGTTTCCTTTCCCCTTAACATACCATAACACTGCTTTCATTTGGATTGTGTAAGGGTTTTGGAGAAAGGTGTTAGGATAGTATAAAGATGGATCGATTGGTTCCGCGCCGGCTCCAGCATTCGCTGGTATGATAGAGCGGCATTATTAGATGAGAGCAGCTGTCAGGAAAGGCGATCGAGGCGATGAACGCTATCTATGGTTGGAGCTCCGGTCGGCGCTATGCGCTGAGCGCCGGCGGCGTATTGCTGGCAACGCTGATGCTCAGCCAGCTCTCGGCCGATTTCCAGGTCACAAATATCGCGCTGCTCCTCCTGCTGGTCGTGCTGCTGATCGCCACCACGATCGGGATGGGGCCGGCGATCCTGGCTTCGGTGCTGGCGTTTCTGGGATTCAACTTTTTCTTTGTCGAACCGCTGCACTCCTTCCGCGTGACCGACCCGCAAGATGATTTGCGCCTGATCACCTTTCTGGTGGTGGCAATCACCGGCAGCAGCCTGGCCGGCCGCGCGCGTGAGCAGGCCAACGCCGCAGCGCGTGGCGCAAGTGAGCTGGCCGCGCTGTACGGCTTCAGCCAGAAGATTAGCGCCGAGGTCGATCTCGAGCGCATCCTGCCGCTGGTGGCGCAGACGGTCACGCAGCTGCTGAATGTGCCCGCCTGCAGCGTGCTGTTGTACGACTCGGGCGGCCGGCTGATCGAGCGCGCGGCCACCGGCGCGGCGCGGCCGGAGCCCCAGCGGCGCGTGGACGCCTTTCTGCGGATCGGGCCGCGCGTACTGGGTGTGCTGCGCGTGACACAGCGCGCGCTTGACGAGCCGCTCAGGCCCGATGAGCAATCGCGCCTGGAGACGATCGCGTCGCAGGTTGGGCTGGTGCTGGAGCGCGCGCGGCTGGTCGAGGAGGCTAGCCAGGGCCGCGCGCAGGCGGATGCCGAGCGCATGAAGGCGACGCTACTCTCATCGGTATCGCACGATCTGCGCACGCCGCTGGCCGTGATCAAAGGCGCGGTGACCAACCTGCTGGATGAAAGCGTCGCCTGGCAACCCGAATCGCGCCGCGAGCTGCTGATCTCAGTCAACGACGAGGCCGATCGCTTAAATCGGCTGGTCGGCAACCTGCTGGATATGTCGCGGATCGAGGCCGACACGCCGCACCCGCCGCGCACATCGCAGGATATCGGCGCGCTGATCGAAGATGTGGTCGAGCGCCTGCGGCCGCAGATTGGCTCGCACCAGCTGGAGATCGAGCTACCGGCCGATCTGCCGCCGGCGCAGGCCAACTATACCCAGATTGACCAGGTTCTGACCAACCTGATCGAGAATGCCGCCCGCTACACGCCCGCCGGCACGCCGATCGTCGTTCGCGCGCGTGCGGAGCGCGACCGCCTGGCGGTCGAGGTGCACGATCGCGGCCCGGGTATTCCCGAGGGCATGCGCGCGCGAATCTTCGAAAAATTTGTGCGCGCGGTCGGGCCCGAGCGCCATGCCAGCGGCGCCGGCCTGGGCCTGGCGATCTGCAAGGGCATTGTGAGGGCGCACGGCGGCCAGATCTGGGCCGAGAATTCGCCCGATGGCGGCGCGCGCTTCATCTTCACGCTGCCGCTCGCGGGAGTCAACATCCAGGCCGGCGCCGGCCTGCCGCAGGACCATCAGCACGCTGAGGGCGCGGTGTGAGTGTGCAGTTGGGAACACAGCCGCGCCGTGGTACACTACTGCCGCGATCGCCGGTGCTCGCCAATTGACAAAACAGAACAGCGGAAGAATCAAGCGTTATAAGGGTTGGACTTGGAGAGAAGAGGAAAAGCATGACAACTAAATACGAGACGCACAAATATACAAACCGCTTAATTAACGAAACGAGTCCTTACTTGTTAAAACATTCACACAACCCCGTCGACTGGCACCCTTGGGGCGAAGAAGCGCTCAATAAAGCAAGAGATGAAGATAAACCTATCTTTCTGAGTGTCGGCTACGCTTCATGTCACTGGTGCTCGGTCATGGAGAGGGAATCTTTCGAAAACGAAGCCACCGCCGCGCTGATGAACGAGCAGTTCGTCAACATCAAAGTCGATCGCGAAGAGCGCCCGGATATCGACAACATCTATATGACCGCCGTCCAGGCCATGACCGGTGGCGGCGGCTGGCCGATGACCGTGTTCATGACGCCCGACGGTGTGCCCTTCTATGGTGGCACATATTACCCGCCCACGCCGCGCCACCAGATGCCCGCCTTCAGCCAGGTGCTGAACGCCGTGGCCGACGCCTACAAGAACCGCCGGCCCGAGCTGCTGCAATCGGGCGCCAATCTGCTGGAGCATATGCGCCAGGCCAGCGCCAGCCGCCTGGCCGAGGGCCGGATCACCGGCGCGGTGCTGGATGAGGCCTACGCCACGCTGCACAGCCAGTTCGAGCCAACCTACGGCGGCTTCGGCGGCGCGCCCAAGTTCCCGCAGCCGACGACGTTTGAGTTCCTGCTGCGCTACGCCCAGCGCACCAATACCAGCCTGGCCTGGACCATGCTGGACAAGACGCTGCACGCCATGGCCGAGGGCGGCATGTACGATCAGCTGGGCGGCGGCTTCCATCGCTACAGCGTGGACGATAAGTGGTTGGTACCGCATTTCGAAAAAATGCTGTACGACAACGCGCTGCTGGCGCGAGTCTACGTCGAGGTGTTCCAAGCCACCGGCGATCCGTTCTACCGCCGGATCGCCGAGGAGACGCTCGACTACCTGGCGCGCGAGATGCGCCATGTTGCCGGCGGCTTCTATTCGACCCAGGACGCCGATTCATTTGTGCCGGAGATTGGAAAGAAGGAAGAGGGGGCGTTCTATATCTGGACTATAGATGAGGTGCGCGAGGCGCTAGGTGGCGACGCGATGATCTTCGCGCAGCTGTTTGATGTGACCGAAAGAGGGAATTTCGAATTTCAGTATCCTCGAGTTGGATCGCATGATCAGATGTCTCCCTCACGCACCGCCAAGATTATACCACAAGGCCCTAATATTTTGAATGTCAAACGGCAGCCTGCCGAGGTCGCACGTGTGACGGGTATGCCGCTTGAGCAGGTCGAGCAGCTGGTGGCGCGCAGCAAGCGCAAGCTGCTGGATGCACGCGCGCGGCGCCCGCACCCGGCCACCGACGACAAGGTGCTGACCGCCTGGAACGGCATGGCGCTGCGCGCGTTCGCCCAGGCCGCCAGCGCGCTCGGCCGCGACGACTACCGCGATATCGCCTGCCAGAACGCCGAGTTCCTGCTGCGCGAGCTGCGTGCGGAGGATGGCGCGCTGCTGCGCAGTTGGCGTGGGACGACCACCGACGACCGACCACTGACCACTAACCAGGAGGCAGCTAGTAGCGAACTTAGGTCGTCGGTCGTCGGTCGTCGGTCGTCGGTTGCCGGCTTTCTCGAAGATCACGCGCTGCTCGCCGACGGCCTGCTGGCGCTGTACGAGGCCACCTTCGAGCCGCGCTGGCTGCTGGAGGCCAAGGCGCTGGCCGACACCATGCTGGCGCGCTTCTGGGATGACGGGATCGCCGGCTTCTACGACACCGCTGCCGACCATCAGGCGCTGGTGGTGCGGCCGCGCGACACCGGCGATAACGCCACGCCAGCGGGCAATTCCGCTGCCGCCGAGGTGCTGCTGCGCCTGGCGCTGATCTTCGACCAGGCCGAGTACCGCGCGCGCGCCGAGGCGGTGCTGGGCAGCATGGCGCCGTTTATGGCGCGCTACCCGACCGGATTCGGGCGCTACCTGGCCGCCGCCGAGTTCGCGCTCTCCACGCCCAAGGAGATTGCGCTGGTGGGCGAGCCGGACGCGCCCGACACACAGGCGCTGCGCGCGACGATCTTCCACCCGTTCCGGCCAAATAAGGTGGTGGTGCTGCGCCGGCCGGATGCGGCGGCGATCCCGTCGCCACTGCTGGAGCAGCGCACGCAGATCGGCGGCGTGGCGACGGCATATGTGTGCGAGAACTACGCCTGCAAGCTGCCAGTGACAGATGCCGAGGCGCTCGCAGAGCAACTTGCATCCTAATTTGCCGCCAAACTGATGTTTAGTCGAATGCGATCGCAATAAAGGGCGTTGGTGCGGTTATGCCGCACTAACGCCCTTGTGTCTGCAAAGATCAGAAGCGCCTTATTCAGCCGCGCTCGGTTCGTCGACGTCGCGTATCAGCCAGTACAGCGCCAGCGGCCGGCCGCTGGCGCCACGCAGCACGCTCGCCGTCAGCCGGGCCTCTACCGATGCGCCTTCCCACGAGCACATGCTGATCACCCATTCCTGCGGCACGGTTGTCTGGAGCAGATCCGCGATCTTCTCGCGAAATGCGCGCCGCTGTCCATCGGGCACAAAAACGGCCAGCGACCGGCCCACAATCGCGCGATCAGAGGTTTCCAGCAGCGCAAGCGCGGCCGGGTTGGCCTGCCGGATGGCGCCGTCGATGCTGGTCACCAAATACCCGGCCGGCGCGTGCTCGAACAGATCCTTGTAGCGCCGGCATTCCAGCTCTAGCTCGGCCTGCCTGTTCAGCCATTCATCGCGCTGGTGGTGCAGCGCCTGGTCGGCCGCCTGTAGCTCGTCCAGCGCGTGGGCAAGCTCCTCAAACGCGCGGCTCAGCACCGTATCAGATTGGGCATTCGTGCTGCCTTGTTGGTAGAGCGACTGTACGCGCTGGCGCAAGGTCTGAATTTTCACTGGCGGTGGATCAGAAATACGTTCTCGAAGAGTCATGGCTTCCTTTCGGCCCGCGATCACTCAGCAGGCGAGCGGTTGCGTTTGGCTGCGGCCTGCATCCAGGCACACGCTGATCGACAAAAAGAAATCATCTAGCTTGAATGGCTTTGCCAGCCTGACACAGCCGAGCTCGCGGAGTGGCTCGGCCAGCCGATCCAGCAGCCGGTCGTCGGTGGAATCCACGATCACCGGAAGCGCGCGGGTGTGGTAGTTCCGCCGCAGTTCGCAGAGCAGATCGAGGGCGGCGCCCGGGTCGCCTATGCCGAGCTCCAGAATAAGCAGATTCGCCTGCGCCTGCTCGATGCTCGCGATACTCAAAAGCCAGGTGGGGTAGCACAGCGGGGCAAATCCTTCACTTCTCAGGAGCTCGGCCATCAGCTGGGCCGTCTCAGTATCATGGTCTACGACGATCACACGCTTGGTATACATGTCTGTCTGTTTGTGCATAATCATCCAGGGAGGGGGGTTATGGGACATGGCGATTGCAGCGACACACGCCATTGGGTGACGCCGCAATCGCATCCCTGCGTCAAGGCCGCGGCTAAACCGATACGTTATGCTATGATGGGTACCATTTGAGTGTAACAGGCTGGTCGGCGGGTCGGTAGGGGGAGATTAGGCAAGCGCATGTCAGGAAATTCCCTGACATGTACGGCTGAAACGGCAAGGTAGCGCAAGCTATCGGCTATTCGATCCGGCTTTTTTGACGAAGGACGAAGGACAGAAGACGGATGTCATGCATCTTTCGTCATATGGTACTTCCCATTTCATCTGTTGTTCGTTTTGTCGCTCTGCGAGCGAAAAAACGAACAACAAAAAGAAGATAAAGTACCGCTGCGCATGACCACATCTGGGCACCGCGTGAGTCCTGTTATTTATAGCTCCTGTAGCCAGCCGCGCTGCAGCGCGTAGCGCACCAGCGCCACGCGGCTATCGAGCCCGATCTTTTCCATCGCGCGCGCCTTGTAGGTCTCGACAGTCTTGACGCTCAAATTGAGCTGAGTCGCGATTTCCTTGTTGCTGTAGCCCTGCGCGATCAGCCGAACGACATCTGTCTCGCGCTCGCTGAGCTCGGCCGTCGGCTGGTCGCCCACCACCACCGGTTTGCCCAGCAGGCCGCCCACAACTTTGCCTGCGATCGCCGGATCGAGGTACACGCCGCCGTCGGCGACCATGCGGATGGCCTGAATCAGCGTGTCGGCGGCCGAGCGCTTGAGCACATATCCGGATGCGCCGGCTTCGAGCAGCTTGCGCAAATAGCCGGTATCCTCGTGAACGCTGAGCGCCAGCACCTTGATATCCGGGCATTGCTGCCGCAGCTGGGCGGTGGCGGCGGCGCCGTTGAGCTGCGGCATCGAGATATCCATGATCACCACGTCGGCCGCGCAGGCACACATCTGTTCCAAGGCCGCCTGGCCATCGCTGGCCTCGCCCACCACCACCATGTCCGTTTGGGCATCCACCAGGGTCTTCAAACCCGCCCGCACTACCGCGTGATCGTCGGCCAGAAAGATGCGCAATTTATCCATAGGGCTGTCCTTCCAGTCGCCCATTCAGCGGGATGCGCGCGATCACGGTTGTGCTGCTGCCAGGCGTGGATTCAACCGTGAGCGTGCCGCCGAACTGCGCCACGCGCTCGTGCATGCCCAGCAACCCCAGCCGGTGTTCCTGCCGCAACGTGCTCATCACCGCCTCGGTATCGAACCCCTGACCATCGTCCTCGACGATCGCGATCGCATGGTTGTCGCGCCGTTCCAGAATAATACTGACATGTTTGGCCTGGGCGTGCCGCGCGACATTATTGAGCGCTTCCAGCACCACGCGATAGATCGTCGTCTCAATCTCCAGCGATGGCCGCAGCGTATCCAGTCCATTGCTATGAAAGTTCACTGCGATGTGAGTACGCTGCGCCCAATCGGCCGAGTAATTAGCCAGCGCCGCGGAAAGGCCCAGATCGTCCAGCGCGGTCGGGCGCAGATCCAGCGCCAGCTGGTGAACCTCGCGCCCGATCTGGTCGGCGATGCCGTGCAGCTGCTCGAGCGTCGCCAATATTTTGGGCCGACCGCGCGATGTGTCCTTGAGCGACTGGAGTCCCAGGAGCAAGGCGGTCAGCTGCTGACCCATCTGGTCGTGCAGCTCGCGCGATATTCGCTGGCGCTCCTCTTCCTCGGCCGTGATCAGCTGGCGCACCACTTCGTCACGCATCAGCTGGGCCTGGCCGCGTTCGACGATCTCGCGCTGGAGTGCGACGTTGGCGGCTGCCAGGTCGGTGGTGCGCCGCTGCACGCGCTGCTCCAGGTCGTCGTGCGCGCGGCGGAGCGTCTCATCGGCACGCATACGCTCGGTGAGGTCGCGCGCGACTTTGGCAAAGCCGCGCAGGCGCCCGTCCTCGTCGCGCAGCGGCGTCATCACCCCGCTGACCCAGAAGCGCGAGCCATCCTTGCGCAGGTGCCAGCGCTCGTCGTCGGCGCGGCCTTCGTCGCGGGCGAGCGCCATCTCGCGCTCGGGCACGCCGGCCGCGCGATCCTCGGGCGTGAACAGCAGCGCGCTCGGCTGGCCCAGCGCCTCGGCGGCCGTGTACCCGAACATGCGCTCGGCGCCGGCGTTCCAGTCGATCAAGCGGCCATCGATATCGATCAAGGTGATCGCATAGTCGCGCACATTCTCGTTCAACAGGCGCAAACGCTCCTCGCTGGCGCGCCAGTGCTGCTCGGCCGTTTTCCGCTCGGTGATATCGCGCTGGAAGATCGCGATCCCGCCAGCGGCGGTCGGGAAGATGCGCATCTCGACCCAGATGCTCGCGCTGCGGTAGTATGCGTCGAACGTTAATGTCACTTGTTCGTCCATCGCCTGCTGAAACTGGCCGAAGAACGCCGCGATGTCGGCGCCGGCGTAGACCTGGCGGATATCCTTGCCGAGTAACTCCGCGCGCTGCGTGCTCAGCAGCCGCTCCGCGGCCTGATTCGTATACACCCCGCGCCAGTTATTGTCGACACTGAGGTAGGCATCCGAGATACTTTCCAGAATCAGCTCGGTCTGCCGGTGCGCATCGAGCCGGGCTTGCTCGGCCAGCTTGCGCTGGTTGATATCGACAAACGTGAGCACCACGCCATCGATGTGATCATCGGCCGTGCGATACGGCAGCAGGCGCGCGATATACCAGCGGCCGTCGTCGCGCTGCACCTCGCGCTCGATCGTCGTCAGTCGCTCGAGTACCTGCGCCGCGTCGCTGGACAGGTCGGGGTAGACGATCCGGTGGGTCACATGCGCCAGCGGCCGCCGAATATCGGCCAGGATGAGGTTAAACAGATCCTCGGCCCGCGGCGTGTAGCTCACAATCCGCAGCGCGCGATCCAGGAAGACCGTGCCGATATCGGTAGCGGCAAGAAAGTTCTGCAGATCGCCATTGACCCGGCTGAGCTCGTCGATCTTGTTCTTCAGCTCCTGGTTGACGGCGTGCAGCTCCTCGTTGATCGATTGCAGCTCCTCCTTGCTGGTCTCCAATTCTTCAGTGGTCGAGTGCAGCTCCTCGTTGATCGCCTGTAGCTCCTCATTCGAGGCCTTCAGCTCTTCGATCGAGGTTTCGTACTGCTCAACAGTGGTGCGCAGCTGGCTCTTGGTGTGCCGTAGCTCCTGATCGAGCTGGCGCGCCAGCGGCTCTTGCTCCTCGGCCACGCTCGGCTCGCGAGCGGGCTCGCTGGGAATGCGCTCGTCGAAGATCACCAGCACGAACACCTGCGTCGATTGTGGATTCTGGGCCGGTCGCACCACCAGGTTGATCCAGCGAGTCGTGCCGTCAGTTCGCATCGGCACACGGCTAGCTTCGCCGCCGCGACCGCGCTGGATGGCACGAAACAGCGCGGTGCGCAGCTCGATCCGCAGATCGGGATGCACGACATTCAGCAGATTGAACGATGGCTCACCGCCGCCGAACTGCAGAAACTGGCCGGCGCTCTCGGAAAGATGAATGATATCGTAATCCTGGTTTACCAGCACACTCGGCGGCGCATACTGCTCGAGCATATGCAAGTGCAGCTCGCCAAACGAAAGCGCCGCCGGCATCGCTTCGGCGCTCTCGCGCGCGGCGATCCGCTGCCCGGCAAGCGGCAGCGCCGGCAAGATGTTGGTGGCGCGCGGCGCGCTGTGGCGGGCGAACAGGCGGTTGTGTTTATCGATCGGCCCGAAGAGATCGGGCACGCCGTCGGCGAACTCCGACGCGCCCAGCAGCAGCAGGCCATCGGGCCGCAGCACGAAATGGAACAGCTTGAGTAGCTGCTGCTGGACATCGCGATCGAGATAGATCAGCAGATTCCGGCAGGTCACCATATCCAGCTTCGAAAACGGCGGATCACGCAGCAGATTATGGACCGCGAATAGCACCATATCGCGGATATCTTTCTTGATCCGATAGAAGCCCTGCTCCTGGTTGAAGAACAGCTTCAGCCGCTCGGGTGAGACATCAGCGGTGATATTTTCGGTGTAGCGCCCTTCACGCGCCAGCGCGATCGCGGCTTCGTCGATGTCAGTGGCGAAGATCTGGATCTCGGGCGGCCGATCGAGCCGGTTGGCATACTCGCGCAGCAGCAGGGCCACCGAGTAGGCCTCTTCGCCGGTGGCGCAGCCGGCCACCCAGACGCGCACCTGGTCGCCCAGCGACTTGTTGATGAACAGCCGGGGCAGATTCGCTTCTAGGGTCGCGAACGCATGGTGATCGCGAAAGAAGTTGGTCACGCTGATCAGCAGGTCGCGCAGCAGCGCCTCGACCTCGCCAGGGCGCTCGCGCAATGTGGCCACATAATCCCCGATCTCGGCGATGCCATGCACCTGCATGCGGCGCCCGATCCGGCGTAACATCGTCGCGCGTTTATAATTGCTGAAATCGTGGCCGGTGCGCACGCGCATCAGCACGAATACCTCGCGCAACGCCGCGGCTTGATCGCCGAGGGTCGCCTGATCCACCATCGGCAGGCGGATCTTCTGGGCATTGCCGATGTATGCAAGCAGCTGATCGGGCATCGCGGCGGCCGGCAGCACATAATCTACCAGCCCGGTCGCGATCGCATTACGCGGCATACTGTCGTACTCAGCGTCCAGGGGATCCTGCGCGAAGGTGACGCCGCCCAGCTCCTTGACCCGCTTCAGCCCGCTGGCGCCATCCGACCCGGTGCCCGAAAGCACCACCGCTGCCGCGCTCGGGCCATGCGTCTCGGCTAGCGTGCGGAAGAACAAATCGATCGCGACATGCTGGCCGTGCAGCCGCTGCGGCTCGGACAGCCGCAGGCTGCCGTCGGCCAGCGAAAGGTGGCTAGCAGGCGGGATGACATACACATGGTTGCGCTCAACCCGCGTCGCCTCGGTCACCTGTGTGACCGGCATGGCCGTATGATACTGGAGCAGCCCGGCCAGGTTACTTTCATGCTCCGGCGAGAGGTGCAGAATGATCACAAACGCCAGATCGCTGTCAGCGCGCACGTGCTGGAAGAACTGCTGCAACGCCTTCAGCCCGCCCGCCGACGCGCCGATGCCGACGATCCACGGCTCGCTGAAAGGGCGACCATCGTCGGACGGCTGGGCTTGCGTTTCTGGCTCAGATAGCTTGGATTCGCTCACATGTCCCTCAATCTGCTGCCGCCACGCAGCACCTGCTCGCGCTCATTCCAGCGCCAGTAATGTCTCTATCATCAAAGGATCGCCAGCCGATCGCTTTCAATTCCTTGTGTATCTTTTTTCGCCCTGCGGGGCGAAAAAAGATACACAATAAAGATTAAGAACCATGCTGCCGCAGGCTAAAGCGCGCGGCTTTTATCGCTGTTCATAGATGAAAATGTTCAGTCCATTGAACGCCCGCTCAGCCTGTTTGTCAAGCGTCGCGTCGAGGTAGCGCGGGATGATGCCCTGCGGGTCGGTATAAAAGTCGTGACTGTACACCAGCCAGACGCGCCTGCGGCCGGCGATCAGATCGGCCAGCCGGGGCACATCGGCAGCGGCCATCTTTGGCTCCAGGATGCCACGATCGAACATATCGGCTGGCAGACCGCGCTCCTCCACCGGCGGGCCGACGTGCCGATAGTAGTAATCGAACGGGATCTGCGTCCAGCCGGCGTTGAACAGAATGATATCGCCCGCGCGCACCTGCGGCGCCAGCCAGCTCGCCGCGTCGCGCCAGCCCTCTGGCTCATAATCGCGGTAGTAGCCCACCAGCGACACGCCGTTGAGCAGTGCCAGCGCCAGCGTGGCAGCCACAATCAGCGGCCGAAAGCGCAGCTGGAGCAGGCCGGCCGCCAGCAGCAGGTAGAATGGGATCGAGGCCCAGATGAGCGTGCGCGTGTAGTAGATCGGCCGGCGCATGCTGACCAGCAGCTCGCCCGCAAACGGAACCGCGATCAGCAACAGCAGCAGCGCCAGCAGCGCCGGCTTTTTACGCAGCCGCCACATGCCCAACAGCGCAAGCGCGCCAAATGGCAGCAGGATCGGCGCCAAAAACAGCCCGCCCGGCCCAAAGGCGCTCGCGAAATCGCGCCAGGTTGCGCCCACGCGCCTCAGTGTTGGTGGCGGAATCCAGAACTCATCATCCACGCGCCGAACCTGCACCAGGAAGCCCGGTAGCCAGGGCAGCCACAGCAGCAGCGCCAGACCGAGCGCAATGCTCCAGTTCCGCAGGCGGTCGTCGGGCGCCGCCCGGCCCGCGCCGCGCGCCCGCCGCACCAGCGCCGGCAGGCCGTAGGCGCCGGCGATAAACAGCCCCAGTGCCACTGGAAAGAGCAGTGCGGTATTGTGGCCGAACATGGTCAGCGTCGTGAATATGATCAGGCCAAGCCACCAGCGCGCCTGCCGACCTTCCAACAGCCGAACCATGCACAGCAGCGCCATACTCGCACTGAAGGTCAGCATGGCATACATGCGTGCATCCTGGGCGTACTGGATGTGCAAAGGCGATAGCGCCAGGATCAGCGCAGCCAACAACCCCAGCGCGCGCCCGCCGACCCGCGCGCCGATCGCATAGAGCACCGGCAGCGTCAGGATGCCCCACAGCGCCGAGAAGCCGCGCACGATGAGCTCGCCGTCGCCAAGCCACATCCAGAAATGTAAGAGCGTGTAGTATAGCGGCGGATGCTGATCGAGCTGCACCAGGTAACGCCACATCGCGCCAAGCGGCTGCCGGCCCATCCAGATGCTGAACGACTCATCCAGCCACAGGCTCTTGTCGGCGATCAGGTACAGCCGCAGCGCTATGCCAACGGCGATAATCACAATTAGTGGAAGCGCGTGCACCGATCGGGTGGCGCCGCGTGCGGACGGTATGGCAGCCACAGGTGTTCTGTCTATTCCGCATCAATTCTGCTGCGCCTGCTGGAACATCTGAATGCGGTTGTGACCATAATCAATCACATAAACGTTGCCCTTGCTGTCTACAGCCATATCGAACGCGCCGTCGAACTGCCCGTTCCCCGTGCCGGCGCTGCCCCAGGCGTTCAAGAACGTCCCATTCTTATCGAACTTGCAGATCTGATTCTTGGTGAAGTCGGAAACGTAGACATTGTCCTGAGCATCGGTTGCGACGGCGCCCGGATCAATAAAATAATCGGTCGAGCTGGCACATGCTGTCCACTTTGCTACGAATGTGCCGTCGGGATCGAACTTCTGGATGCGCGTGTTGCCCCGATCGGCGATATAGACCATGCCCTGGCTATCGACCGCGATATCGAGCGCGTTGTTGAACTGACCGTCGCCAGCGCCGCGCTTGCCCCATTTTGCCAGAAATTCCCCATTGGCATCGAATTTCTGGACGCGGTAGCCGTTCAGATCGTAGACATACACATTATCCTGCCGATCTACCGCCACGCCATAGGGAAAGTAGAACTGACCGTCGCCAGCGCCACGCGTGCCCCATTTGAGCAGGAAGTGGCCGCTTGAGTCGAACTTCTGGATGCGCGCGTTGACATCATCCGTGACATAGGTGTTCCCGTGCTGATCGAGCGCGATACCGGCAAATGTAAACAGGAACTGGCCATCGCCCTTGCCCTTGCTGCCCCACTTGGCCACCGGCTGGCCCTGCCAATCTAATTTCCGGATGCTGTAAGTGCCGGTGTCCACGACATAGGTATTGCCCTCGCCGTCAACCGTGAGACTGCTAGGCGCCTTCAGCGGCGTGACATCGCTGGCGGTGGCCCAGATAAACTCGACCTTACTTTTCTGACCAACGCCAGTGGGCGTCTCGGGCGCAGGCGTCGGCGGGAGTGGGAAATCATTGGGCGTCTCGGGCGCAACGCCGCAGCCAGCCAGCAGCACCGCCAGCAGCGACAGCTTGCCGATCATCTGCACAAGCATCTTCTGGTGAGCCATCTTCAGCTCCTTTTCACAGATTTAGTATCCTCTGGGTATCTTTTTCGCCCTGCGGACGAACAGATACCCAGAGAGGATTTACGCAAATCACGGATTTCTTACCTCTGTAGGTTATGTTTCGCCCTGCGGGGCGAAACATAACCTACATTAAGAAGGAACGTACCATTACTAGCTCTCGCAGAGAGTTAGCATAGGAAGCGAAACAACCAAGAAAAGCACGCTGCAAGCGCATCCTAGAACGTTCGCCGGTAGAAATCAAGAGTCCTGAGACGGATGTGCTATCTGGCGGTACAATAGGCGCGACAAGCAATAGCAAGGAGGCAACCATGGCAGAACAGCGACTACGCGTGCTCGTGTTCGGCGCACACCCCGACGATTGCGATTTCACCGCCGGCGGTGTGGCGGCGCTGTACGCGCGGCATGGCCACCAGGTGCTGTTTATCTCGGTGACCAATGGCGACGCCGGGCATCACCAGATCGGCGGGGCGCGGCTGGCCCAGCGCCGCCGCGCCGAGGCCATCGCAGCCGGCGCGGCGATCGGCATCCGCTACGAGCTGCTCGACATCCACGATGGCGAGCTGCTGCCGACGCTGGAAAACCGCCGCCGGATCATCGAGCTAATCCGCGCATTTCATGTCGCCGCGGCCGAACGACTACCACCCCGACCACCGCTACACCGCGCAGCTAATCCAGGACGCGGCCTATATGGTTACGGTGCCGAACGTCAGCGCCTTCAGTGAGCACTTATCCAACAACCCGGTGATCGTCTACGTCAGCGACACCTTCCAAAAGCCGTATCCCTTCGCGCCCGATGTGGTGGTGGCTATCGACGCGGTGGTGGAGCAGAAGGTCGACCTGCTGCACGCGCACGAGTCACAGGTCTACGAATGGCTGCCCTACAACGGTGGCTACCTCGACCAGGTGCCGGCCGCACCGGAGCAGCGCCGGGCCTGGCTGCGACAGCGGCTGGATGCGCGCATGCGCCGCGACGCCGATCGCTACCGCGACCTGCTGATCGCGCGCTATGGCGAGCAGGCCGGCCATGCGGTGCAGTACGCCGAGGCGTTCGAGGGCTGCGAGTACGGCGCCCCGCTGACCGAGCAGAATATTGGGAGGTTGTTCCCGTTCTAAAGATAGGACTGAGGATTGAGGACTGAGGACTGAGTTGCATGTGATCCTCAGTCCTCAGTCCTCAGTCCTTAAGTTGTGTTAGGTCATCGCAGACCGTCCAGCCGGCACGAACAAAATAGTCGATCCAATTGGGCCGGCCCTGGCGAATGGCCCATACCACCGTCACAATCACGCGGTAGGCCATGCAGATCGCGTACACATCCGGCCCAAAGCGCTCGATCACGTGCGTGCGCAGCCGGTTGCGTACAGCCGGCGCATAATCGTCGCTATCGATTGTATGCAGCATGGTCGCCAGGTCGATCGCGCGTGTGCCGTAGCCGGCATAGACCATATCGATCACACCGGTGATCTGCCCATGCTGCACCAGAATATTGCCGCTGCGCAGGTCGCCATGCACCACATCGGTGTTCGGCAGCACGGTGGCCGCGTATGGGCTGGTCGCCCGCCGTAGCGCAGTAAGCAGGCTGGCAGTCGCCCGCGAATGGTTGACCAGCGCCGTCACCCAGACCGACGCGCGCGCGAAGACTGCCTCATACACATAGCCCGACCAGCTCTCCAGCGCATTCGCCTCAGGGTGCGGATTCAAGTTGGCCTGCAGATCGTTCAGCGCGAAGATTTGATCGAGGTAGGTATCGGTCAGCGTCTCCATCGGTGTGCCGGGCACAAACTCCTGCACCAGGTAAGTTGTGCCGTCGTCGGCTGTTCCGGTGTAGAGCACATCCGGCGTGGGGTAGCCGATCGCGCTCAGGCGGCGCATTATCGGCAGCGCACGCGGGGCGAACAGCTGCTTGAGCGCCGCGCGCCGCCCGCCCGGCTCGACAAGCGCATACGCGCCATCCTGATGCCCGCCGGGCAGCTTGCCCGCCAGCTCGAAGGCGGTTGCATGGCGTGCGTTGATATAGGTGAGGAGCTGGCTGATATTCATACAGCCGCAATCATACCATAGCTCCGGATCAGGCGGCTACATCAGCACGCGCGTAGTATAATCTAGTGCAAAATCAAACAAGGTTATAGAGCCTGGAGAGCAGGCTTGAGTGCATTGCAATTCCCAGCCCCTATCCCCGCGCGCTGAGGCAAAGGAGTGGCCGATGTGGGAAGCGATTGTCGATCGGGCCTATGCTGTCTTTCAAACCGATATTGAGACAACACCGGCAATGACCCTGCGTGGTGGGAATGCCGTGGATAGCTATGATTATCCACCGCCGTACGACGCGGAGCTCGACCAGCCAACCGACGATTACTTTGCTGCGCACGCCTTCTGGGGCCTGGGCTACCTCGACGCTGCATCGTGGCGCCATTATCTCCCGCAGCTTATAGCCTACACATTTCGGCATATCGCCGACCCGGCCACCATGGCCCCCGAAGGATTACTCTACTCGCTCCGGCCACCCGATCGCGATCCGCCGCGCCTGGCGACGCTCACGCCCGAGCAGGAGGCGGCGATCGTCGCGTTTCTCGAGGCGCTGGCCTTCGGGGACGACGCCGGATATTACCAGGCCGACGCCTTACAGATTCTCGAGGAGTGGTGGCTGCCGAATGCACGGTATCGCCACCGGCCGCACCAACAGGGCTAGCGCGACCATATATTCTCGCGCTCATTTTTCCCCATTGGGGTGCGGCGCAATATCGCTCGCCACCCTCGCCCTACCGCGCCCAGCCCGCCGCCCGGCGCATTGTCCTATTCTACCGCAGTCGTTGTCATCCATTCACGCCACGTTGTCATGGCGCTACGAACCGCCGGCGGCGCGTGTCCTACACTGAGGTGCGGTACAATGCGGGCGGGGTCGTACCGCACACGTGCGCGTCCTACTCTCATGTATGGGCACGCACGCAGCCCCGCCCGCGCTCCTCACTAGGCGTTTTCTTAGTGTCACAATGACTCTTCAGCGTCACAGGGCGGCTTTTCAGCTTTCATCCTAGCGATGATACACGCTACTCCCGTCGAGCGCCCCGCTGGCGGGCTGGTGGGGCTGGCGCGCCGCGCGGCACTACGCGCGGGCGGCGCGTTTCTGTGCCCACACGTGCATGGGCGCTACGATATCTGGAGCCTGTACGCGCGCTGGGGGCAATCTGGGGGCACGCTTTTGCGTAGGTTATTTGGCTGGAATTCCGTAGATCCACGGATTGGCAAACTGGCACGCTGTGGCTACACTACGCGTGTCCTCGCCTTCGTCCCCGCGCTGGTGGGTGTGTACGCCGCGCACTAGCGCGGGGATTGTTTGCCTTTCAGGCACAGGCGGAGTATGGAAACGCCACCCCATTTTCAGATCGGCGATCGGGTCAGGCTGATCTACCCGCTGGCTGGTGTCGCCCCGGATACCACCGGTACCGTCGTACGGCGGTTTATCGGCGGCTCGCTCTGCGACATACAGTTTGAAGGCAAGGCTGCCGCCTAAACACACGCGCGCCGCGCTCAGGGCTGAGCCTTGATGGGCGGCGGGTAGAGGTACTGTGTCGCCTCAATTGTTGTGGGATAGCAACCGCAGTGGGTGGTATGACTACACTCGGCACGCCCCCAGCAGCCTATGATTGCACGCATAACCGCAGCACACATACGTAATGGAAAGGGCATGCCATGAGTACCACTAAAAGACCATCGCTCGCATTGGTGGGTGCTAATTTGCTGGCGCTGCTACTCCTCGCAGGCTGCGGAGGCCCAGGCGGCGTAACGGCCAACCTGACCGATACCGCCATTCAAGTGACACCGAGCACCGTCACTGCCGGCGATATCACCTTTCATATCAAGAACATATCCGCGACCGAAATGCATGAATTCGTCGTCCTCCAGACCGACCTCGGTGCCGATCAACTCCCAATGGACGCTGATGGCAATGTCGAAGAAGACAAACTCACCTCGATGGGCGAAAAAGGCGACATCGCGGCGGGCCAGGGTGCTGACCTCGCGCTCAAGCTCCCGGCGGGGCACTACATGCTGATCTGCAACCTACCACAGCACTTTAAGGAGGGTATGCATACCAGCTTCACCGTCACACCATAGACACAACTATCTCGCGCCACAACGCCCCTGGAGCAATCCGGGGGCGTTGCTATGGAAATATTTATTAAATATTTATCAAATATTTATCTACGTATATTGGTCGTAGATGGGCGCTCAGTCTATGATGTGTGGAGACCGGCAACTCCTTCGAAGGAGGCTCGCTCATGACCGCCCTGTGTTGTGCTGATGAGATTCCCGCCGACGCCCCTGGTAGTGACTGTCCTGATCACGGCCCGTATGCGGATGACGAATGCCCGAAGTGCTGACACGCACCGGCGTTGCTGGCTAGCCGCCCCGCTCGCATTGCCCCAGACGCGCTGTGCGCCCTTCCGCGCGTTCCCCCTTCCCACGATACGCGCTGCCGGCGGGCGCCGCTGGCGGGCTGGTGGGGCTGGCGTAGGAGAAGGAACACACCGCCCCCTTACCCAATCTTCACCCAGGTTTGATCTCTGTCGGTGATACTATGTGTGAAGAGTAGAGCGGAGAAGTCCGAACCGGCTGCACAACGACGTGCGGCAGGCTTTTGCATTGCGCGGCAACCCGCGCGCCACACTGCCCCTGGTTACGGTTTGGTACGTGCGCTCTGGTATGCTCGCTATACGCCATGGTTGTGGCATCATCTGCGCACAGCGAGGGCACAACGCCACTACGCTATGAACAGATAACACATCTATCAAGCGCCAGTGCCCTGGCCTCGACAGTATCACCCGCAAGAGCATCACGTTGTGGTGCGCGCAAAAGGAGCAGACGATGTCGATCCCCGTGGCAAACCCCGCTATTATCCTGGTTGACGACGATCCTGATATCCTGCGCCTGCTCTCGTTGATCATCACCAGCTTGGCCACAAGCCATACAATTCTCACCTGTCCTGACGGGGATGGGGCGCTTGAACAGGCCATGCAGCAGCCTACGCCGCTCATCATCACCGACTACAATCTACCTGGCATGAATGGGCTGCAACTCACGGCGGCCCTGAAAGCGCGCGCACCGGCCACCCGGGTCGTGCTCATCAGCGGCTACATCAGCCCCGACTTGGAGCGGCGCGCGCGTGACCGCGCCGTGGACTACCTGGTGCGGAAGCCATTCCAAATCGATCCGTTGATCGAGATCGTGCAGGCGGCGCTCGCCTAACCACACGCAGCCCCCGCGCCCCTGGAGCAATCCGGGGGCGTTGCTGTGGAAATATTTATCAAATATTTATCTACGTATATTGGTCGTAGATGGGCACTCGGTCTATGATGTGTGGAGACCGGCAACTCCTTCGAAGGAGGCTCGCTCATGACCGCTCTGTGTTGTGCTGATGAGATTCCCGCCGACGCCCCTGGCAGTGACTGTCCTGATCACGGCCCGTATGCCGATGACGAATGCCCGAAGTGCTGAGTGCGCCGCTCTCAGGGCTGGGCCTTGACGGGCACGAGAACGCCCCCAGCGCAATCCAGGGGCGTTGCTCAGCATGCGACATCGGGCGATGGGGTGCCGGGAGGTATCGCTTACGTGGTCACTACTACGGCATAGTCCGTCCAGACGGTTTCCGGGTCTCCAGGCGCTGTGGCCAAGCTGCTCCATTTTTCCATCAGCGTGTTGGCCGACGCCAGATACTGCTGCGCCTCGGGTGATGGCTCATCACCAGAGTCCGGGAACAAGCGGTTCCGTGTTTCCACACTCTCGATCTCGATGAGCACCGCAAACTTGCCGTCACGTGTCCCGCGGTCTCCTTTCAGCACGTGGATCGTCCACACCGGCTGCGCGGGTGCCCGCGCGACCTCATCATGGACAAACTGGTCGAATTGCTCCGGCGTCACCCCTGCGCGCAATTCGAGCTCATGGATACCGAACACCTTTGCCATCGTCGGACCTCCTTTCGCCCACCCCTGGGCAAATTGCGTGCGGCCAGGCGACCGACAGGCCGGCGCCCAAGCGCGACGACGTGACCCATCCATGTGCGCCGAATCGTCGGCGGGAGATATCAGGTACAGATTGGCAGTGGAAGGGGAGTAATGATCGAGATACTGACAGTATAGCCGGTGTGTCAATGAGAAGCGCTTTCTTAGTGTCAAATTGACGCTTCAACGCGCGGTGCGGGCTGCTGCGCGTTCACCCTTCCCACGATACACCGATCGCGCCCGGCGTGGCATACCGGCGGCCGCAGTGGGGAGAAACACGCGGGGGGCTAGCTTCGGCTAGGGGCGTTGTGGCGCGCACCAAAGAACAAAGACTGGATAAGAAGCAAAAACCGGATCGGCACTGAGAAGAGTAAGACTCTCTACATTTGCCTGGGCAATCAGAATACGATCGAATGGGTCTCTATGATGCAAAGGTTGCTCATCGCGCACCTCCAAGAACCGTTGCCACAGGCGTTGCCACGCCCTGCGACCCGCTCATACTTCGTGCTACGAACAAACAGCGATTTAGCGCATTCTGCTGCGGAAGTGCTACAGCGTGCAATGCCCTGCGAAGCCGTTTGTAATAGCGTTGTATTAGAACTGCCCTTCGGCTATTGACAAAGCGGAATGAAGGTTCCATAATATTGGCAACGGAATTTTGATTCCGCTTTATCAAGAAGATGAGGTACCTAATGAGCGAACAGACAGCTCACACGACCGCCGGCGCGTCGCAGGCGCTGCCGCTG
>WNGB01001751.1_pt1 | contig 63616 bp, 49 predicted proteins | sample 5400681 | NCBI WGS metagenome assembly WNGB01 (sample SAMN13153367, study PRJNA577476) | soil metagenome | isolation source: 115 cm soil or saprolite under grassland replicate 2 | place: USA:California | collected 2016-06-15 | reverse complement strand
CTCCGCGCCTGGTATGACGAAGGGACCCCGCTCGGCGCTGCGGGAAACCCAGAGTGCGAGATCGATCTCATCGCCCAGGCCTGGTCGGTGCTCTCCGGAGCCGCCGACCCGGCGCGCGCGAAGCGTGCCCTGGAGTCCGCCTGGCAGCGGCTGGTGCGGGGCGGCCTCGCGCTCCTCCTCGCCCCGCCGTTCGACCGCGCGCCGGGCGATCCGGGTTACATCAAGGCCTATCCGGCGGGAGTGCGGGAGAACGGCGGCCAGTACAGCCACGCCGCCGCCTGGGGAGCCTGGGCCTTCGCGAAGCTCGGCGACGGCGCCCGGGCGGTGGAGATCCTGCGCATGATCCTGCCGCTCGACCGCACGGCGACGCCCGCCGGGGTGGATCTCTACCGCGTCGAGCCCTACGTCGTGCCGGCGGACGTCTACAGCGTGCCCCCGCACGCTGGCCGCGGCGGCTGGACCTGGTACACGGGCACGGCCGCTTGGACGTACCGGCTGATCGTCGAAGCCATCCTCGGCCTCCGGCGCGAAGCTGGAGCGCTGCTGATCGATCCCTGCCTGCCGCCGGACTGGCCTGGCTACGAGGCGACGCTCCGCGAGGGAGGGACGATCTACCGGTTGAAGGTGGAAAACCCCGGCGCCGGCCGGGGCGTGGGCACGGTGACGCTGGACGGGAAGCCGCTCGGTGAAGCCAGGGTGCCGCTCGTCGACGACGGCCGGGAGCACGAGGTGGCGGTGGCGCTGGCATCCGCGCCGGCGGGGGTGGAGGAGGTTCTCCTGAACACCCGGCTCTGACAGGAACCCGTCAAGATTACGCGCCAGGGATTGAAACCCTTCGCTACCACGGAAAAACCGACCCCTGAAGGGGGCGGATCGGGAGCGTCGTCCCCTCGGGGACGGTCTTTGTCTTTTTCGTGGTAGCCAGGGGGTTTGAACCCCTGGCGGGCGCTGCGGAACCTTCCGCGGCCAGCTCACCGATGGGAAGCGGGTCCGCGACAACAGGAATGGACAGCTCCCCAACGGGAAGCGAGTCCGCGACGACAGGAATGGGTAGCTCCCCAATGGGAAGCGAGCCCGCGACAACAGGAATGGGCAGCTCCCCAATGGGAAGCGAGCCCGCGACAACAGGAATGGACAGCTCCCCAAGGGGAAGCGGCTCCTCCCCAACAGGAATGGCCAACTCGCCGATGGGAAGCGGCTCCCTCCCCAACAGGAATGGGCAACTCGACAATGGGAAGCGAGTTGCCGACGATGGTAAGGGTCGCATCTCCGCTGGTGATGGTGCTGTATCGTTGCCCTCGGCCGGCGATCACGCCCCCCCGATCAACATGCTGGGTGCACCGAGGAGTTGCCGTTGACGACCTCCAGTACATTCGTAGCCACGGATGGTGACAACTACGAGCTGACCATGGGTCGGTGGAGTCAGCGCCTGGCCCCCCTGTTCCTCGACTTCGTCGGGCTCGAAGGAGCCGAGAGCCTCCTGGACGTCGGTTGCGGCACAGGTCACCTGGCTGCCGCCGCTTCGAGGCGCCTGCCTTCGGCGGAAGTCTGCGCGGCCGATCTGTCTCCGGTGAACATCGAGCACGCGAAAGCTCGATATCCTGACCCGCGGATCGCCTTCCGTGTGGACGATGCCTGCGCTCTGAGCTACCCGGACCAGTCGTTCGATCGAGTGCTCTCGATGCTGGTCCTGCACTTTGTGCCCCGAACGTTCGATGCCCTGGCCGAGATGCGCCGTGTGGCGAAACCCGGCGCCATCGTCGGAGCGGCGGTCTGGGACGTGCGAGGTGGTTTCGTCGCCAGCAGACTGTTCTTCGACACGGCGGCGATGCTCGACGCGAAGGCCGCCGAGCTCAGAGCCAGGAACTACATCCGGCCCATGACCCGCCCCGGCGAGCTGGCCGCCGCCTGGCGCACCGCCGGATTTCTGGATGTCTCAGAAGCGTCGCTCCAGATCCGCATGGAGTTCGAGTCGTTCGCGGACTACTGGGCTCCGTATGTCGGAACCGAAGGCCCTGTCGCCGAATACGTCACCTCCCTGCCGGATGAGGAACGCCAGCGGCTGGAGGCTGCCGTAAGAGCGGCGTACCTGGACGGAGAGCCGGACGGCCCACGGTCCTACGCTGCACTCGCTTGGTCGGTCAAGGGCGTGGCCCCGTAGGGCAGCCCGTCCGGTCTCCGCTCGCCGTGAACGGAGGCCAGATTGCCGCGACCGCGCGCCGATTCATGGAAAACGCGGGCCAGTTCACCATGAACCGGCCCGCGGTCACGGACACTCTTGAGTCCTGCTGTTAGGCCTGTCACGAAATAACCTATTCTGGTCTCCTTTCTCTCGCAGGCAGCCGGCCCAACGGGCCGGGAGAATATAGCCCAGGGCTTCGGCCATAGGCCGATGCCCTGGGTCACAGGAGGCCGATCTATCCCGCGGCCTGAAAGGCCGTGAGAGGTTTGTTCGAGACGGCTCCGCTCCTGGTGAAGGCTCCCGCGGCCCTTCAGGCCGCCTGATCGTGGGGGCCGTTGGATCCCAGGGAATCGGCCTGCGGCCTCATCCCTGGGCTATGTTCTCCCGGCCCGTTGGGCCGGCTGCCTGCGACTCGAATAGGTTATTTCGTGGCAGGCCCTTGGTATTGCTCCCGGTTTCCGGCAGGCACTTCTTGCCGACCTGTTGGGCGAGGAGGACTATCGCCTCACGTTCGAGCGGGCGCCGCTGGGATTCGAGGGGCAGCTCGAGCTTGTGTCAGACGCCAATGGTGAATCCTACCCGGACCTCGCCGTGCTCTGGCTCTTCGGGAACTGGATGATGATCTGATCGCCGCAGAGGTGTTCTGCCGACGTGGGCCAGTTGCTCCACACGCCCCCGCTGTCTAGACTGCCTTCCCATGAGCCACCCTCCCCGCGAGTGGCGGGAAGATCTCGGAGCGAGCACGCTCACCGGGCCGTCCAGAGCTCCTGGAGCGGGCGCGCCGCGCGTTCCGGGGCTCACGGTGGTGGCCCATTCTGACGCCCGCCACGTCGGTGAGCGGGTGGCGCTGCCGGAGATCTCTTCGGGGCGCGCGGTCGAGCTTTCGCGGCTGTCTCCTCGGTTCTCTCCACCCGGCGGCGGCGCTCCCGAGCCGCTCGCCGATCCCCATCTGAGCCGGAATCCTCTGCTTCTCGGTCCCGGACCGGCGCCCGGATCGGTCCTCTCGGTGAAGAACGGGTTGTGGTGAGGGACGCCGATCATCATGGCGGGCGGGTCGAGCAGGAACCCAGGTCGTCTCCCTGCCAGCCTGTGCCGGCCGGCGGGTCAGCAGGTTGCTCCCGCCCTGGCGGTCGTTGATACCATGGGGGCCGTGAGGAAGAGAGCGCTGCCGGCTTTGCTGCTGTTCCTCGTGGGCGCCGCCGCCAGGGCGCAAGTGCCCACGTCGAACGTCCTGTACCGTGTGCTCCGGCTGAAGACCGCCACCTCGACCGGCTCCGCCTTCACGATCGAGGTCGACGAGAAGCAATACCTGATCACGGCCCGCCATCTCCTGAAGGGTTTCGGGAGTGAGGGGGAGGTCGAGCTGTGGATCGAGGGACGCTGGACCAAGAGGAAAGCCCGCGCCATCTATCCGTCCAAAGAGATCGTGGACATCGCGGCCCTCGATCTGGGCGGGCCGGTCACGGTCACCTTCCCTCTCGAACCTTCCTCCGGCGGGATGACTCTCGGCCAGCAGGTCTATTTCCTCGGCTATCCCTACGGCCTGGGCACCTCGACATCCGTGGCGGATCTGCCGGGATTCGGCGAGATCCCGTTCCTGAAGAGCGGGATCGTCTCGGCGCTGGACGATCGCGACCCGGAGGCGAATCTCCTCTATCTCGACGGCCAGGACAATCCGGGTTTTTCCGGCGGTCCGATCGTCTTCTGGCACTCCGGGAGCGCCAGCTTCCGCGTGGCCGGAGTGGTGCGGGGATACCAGAACGAGGCGTTGCCGGTGCTCAAGAAAAAGAAGCTGGACGACCCCGAGGCGACGGCCTACAACGACCTGTACACGCGAGCCAACTCGGGCATCGTCATCGGCTACGACATCCGGCACATCGTCGAAGCGATCCGCGCCAATCGTCCGATCAAAGCGCGCCGGTAGGAGCTGCGCATGCAGAAACGATCTCTGGAGCAGGCCTGGAAGGTGACTTTCGCGGCGGTCGCCCTGATCGCCACGGCGATGGCGCTCTACGTTCAGCTCTTCGAGCGGAGATCGCGTCAGGAAGAGGACCGGCTCGCCGCGGCCCGGCTGGAGGACGCGCTCGCCGAGTCCCGCGTCCGTTTGAAGGCCGAGATCGTCGCGCAGCTTCGCGCGGAGCTCGCTGCGGAGGCCTCCACGAAAAAACCGGGCGGTCTGCCGCTCCCCAATGCCGTGCTGCGCCGGGGCGAGTCCGGCACCGGCAGCAGCGCGCTGCAGCAGATCGTCGGTCCTCTGGATTCCCTCCAGCTGCGCGAGAGTCTCGACGCGCTTTCGCGCGAGATGGAGCAATCCGACCGCGCGCTACGCCGGGATCTCGAGGATCTGCGGGCGGAGGTCCGGCGGGATCTGGATGTCTCCGGCAAGGTCATGAGCCTCCTGCTGGTCGCCCTGATACCTCTCGTCGCGAATCTCCTGTTCTCGATCTGGCAGCCGAGGCGTTGGAGGCGTGACAAGGAAGGAACCGAGCGCGAAACGCTATAAAGGACCTCGAGGACGAAAAGGACTGGCGGGACCCATGATGCGACCAGGGATTTCTTTGTCCGTGAAGTCCTTGATGTCGTTTCTGTCCTTCGCCGCCCTCCTCGCCACCGGCTGCCGGGTGCCGCCACCCGGCCCTCTTCCGGCAGCCCCAGCGGCGAATTTCGAGCCGGTGGACCGTCTCCTCGAAGACTTCCGGGAGAGGCATGCCTTTCCGGGCGGTGTCCTCGCGGTCGGGTACCGGGGCGCCCTGGTCCACCTGCACCCTTTCGGACGCCTCACCTACGAGGCGGACGCACCACCGGTGACCACCGAGACGCTCTACGATCTCGCCAGCCTCACCAAGGTGGTGGCGACCACGACCATGGCGATGATCCTCGTCGACGAGGGACGGCTCGATCTGGACCAGCCGGTACGGAACTTCCTGCCTGGGTTCCAGGGGCCGGGCAAGGAGGCGGTGACCGTGCGCCATCTGCTCACCCACTCCTCCGGCCTCGAAGCGACGGCGCCGCTCTACAAGAAGATCGAGGGTCGGGCGGCCTATCTCGAACGGATCCAGGCCATGGACCTCGTCTACCCGCCCGGCAGTCGCTCCGTGTACAGCGACCTCGGCATCATCCTGCTGGGTGAGGTCCTCGAGCGGGTCGCGGGCCAGTCGTTCGAGACATTCGTCCGCGAGAGGGTGCTCGATCCTCTGGGGATGCGCGACACGCTGTTCCGGCCGCCTGCGGGGCTGCGGCCGCGGATCGCGCCGACGGAAGTCGATCCCTGGCGCGGCCGGCTGGTCCAGGGGGAGGTCCACGATGAGAATGCCTTCGCCATGGGCGGCGTCGCTCCCCATGCCGGGCTCTTCGCCACGGCCGGCGATCTGGCGCGCTTCGCCCAGATGCTGCTGAACGGCGGAGTCCTGGACGGCCACCGCATCATCTCCCAGGAGACCGTCGAGCTGTTCACCCGCCGGGCAGGAGTCGTTCCCGGCTCCGACCGTGCCCTCGGCTGGGATACGAAATCCGCCGAGGGCTCCTCCGCCGGCACGCTCATGTCCCCCCGCACCTTCGGCCACACCGGCTTTACCGGAACGTCGATCTGGATCGATCCCGAGCGGGAGCTCTACGTCATCCTACTCACCAACCGGGTGCATCCGACGCGCGAGAACAACCTCATCCGCGAAGCGCGGCCGGCGGTGGCGGATGCGGTGGTGCGGGCCCTCACCCCCGGCATGGTACGTGTGGGTTTGGATCGGATCGCTGCCGGCGAGACCGACGCTCTGGGGGGCAAGCGGCTGGGCCTGATCGTCCATGCGGCATCGGTGACGGTGGACGGCCGCCATGCCGTTGACGTGTTCCGCGAGCGCGGGCTCAACGTGGTACGGCTCTTCGCGCCCGAACATGGTCTTCGCGGTGAGGCTGCCGCGGGAGAGAGCGTCGAGAGCGGCCGTGATCCGGTGAGCGGCCTGCCCGTGGTGAGCCTCTATGGCGAGCACCGCCAGCCGAGCCCCGCCGATCTCGCGGATCTCGATGCCCTGGTCTTCGATCTCCAGGATGCCGGTGTGCGCTTCTACACCTATGCCAGCACCCTGATCCTGGCTCTCCAGGCTGCCGCGGATGCGGGGATCGACTTCGTGGTGCTCGACCGGCCCAATCCGCTGGGTGGAGAGCGGATCGAAGGCCCGGTGAGCGCGCCGCGGGACGTCGTCCCATCGAGCTTCCTCAACCTCGCCCCCGGGCCGCTCGTGCACGGCCTGACCCTCGGCGAGATGGCCACCTACGTCAACGCGCACCTCGAACGCCCGGCGCGCCTCACCGTCGTTCCGATGGAAGGCTGGAACCGGCGCATGACCTTGGCTGACACCGGCCGGCTGTGGGTGCCGCCCTCGCCCAATCTGCGGAGCGCCGAGGCCGCTCTGGCGTATCCCGGAACGGCTCTCCTGGAGGCCACGAACATCTCCGAGGGTCGGGGAACCGAGGCGCCCTTCCTGCTCCTCGGCGCTCCCTGGCTCGACGTCTCCGGCCTCCCGGCCGTGCCCGGTTTCGATTTCGAGCCGGTCCGCTTCACTCCCCGAGCCTCATCCGCTGCGACGCAGCCCAAGTACGAAGATCAGGAATGCCGAGGCCTGCGAGTGCGCGTCACCGATCCGGCGACAGAGGAGCCCTACCGGCTCGGAATCACTCTCCTGTCCGTCCTCTCCCGCCAGCCCGGCTTCGCCTGGAGAGACGGCGGCGAAGCGTTCACCCGCCTGCTCGGCACTCCGCGGCCGTTCCAAGATCTACGGTCGGGGAAGACGGTGGAGGAGATTTTGGCTGCCGACGCCGCGGATCACGCTGACTGGCTCAAGGACCGGCAGCCGGCGCTGCTCTATCCGTAGCTCCTCTATCCCCCCGCCTTGCAAGCATCCCTGGAGCGGCGCCACGTGGCGAGATCTTCATCGCCCGCGCCGGCCGTCTTCTCGCGCAGCGCGATTGCCTCGGAAAGGAGAGATCTTCCTTCGCTCGCTTTGCCGCGCTCGCACAGGAGCTCGCCCAACTGCGCGGCCGCTTCCGCGACTTTCGGATGGGATGTCTCGTGCACCTGGCGCCGCACGGCGAGGGCGCGCCGTAGATAGACCTCCTGTGCGGCCAGGTCGCCTTGCCGGCCGGCGGCCGTGGCCACGTCGTCGAGGCTCTGAGCCACTTCCCAGTGCATGGGACCGTACGCCTTCTCGCGCAGAGCGAGCGCTCTCTCGTATTCGCGGCGCGCTGCCGCCGGTCGGCCCTGGGCCAGCTCGACGGCGGCGAGGCCGCGCATCGGCCAGGCGGCGTCGGTGTGCGCGGGACCCTTCTCGCGTACGGCGGCTGCAATGGCGCGCTCGAACTCGCGCCGCGCGTCGCCGTAGCGGCCGAGATCGTGATATGCCCAGGCCAGATAATTGAAGAGGTTGGATTCGCCGGCATAGTGCTCGCCGAAGGCCTTCTGATTGATCTCGATCGCCTGTTGCAGGAGCGCCACGGCCTCCCCGGTCCTCCCCTGATGGCTCCGCAGATTGGCGAGATTGACCAGGCCGCGGGCATAGCGCGGGCTGCGAGGGCCGTACACCTTGCGGAAGATGGCGAGCGACTGCTCGGCGGCGCGCGCCGCGCCATCCCAGTTTTCGAGACGCTCCAGCACCAGCCCCAGGTTGCTGAGGAGGCGCCCCACCTGGATGCTCTCCGATCCGTAGGACGCCTCGGAGATCCGCACAGACTCCTCCAGGGCCGCGCGTGCCGCCGGGAATTCACCCAGCACTTTGAGGGTATTTCCATAATCTCCGAGGGTGCTGGCGACGTAGCGGTGCCGTCCTCCCAGCCGCCGGCGCTGCACCGCGAGCGCGCGCTCCAACAGCGCCCTGGCTTCCGGGTCGCGACCCTGGCGATGCCGGACGATCGCCAGCTGGTGCCAGGCCCGCGCCGTCTCCGGATCGTCCGGACCCAGGCGGCGCTCGAGCTCGGCGACCGCCGGCTCGATCAGGGCCGTGGCACGCTCGTAATCTCCGAGCTCGCTCCAAATGTTGCCGAGGACGCCGCGCAGCTGCGCCTGGACTTCGGGCTCCGCCTCCAGACCGCGATCGAGGGTCTCTCCGCCCTGCTCCAGGAGCTCGCGCGCGGTCAACGGCCGGCCCGGCTGGTCGATCGGATTCGTGGCGGCGAAGAGATCGGCCAGCAGAGCAACGATCCGCTCGGCTTTCATCGCCTCCTGCCGGGCCTGCTCGGCGGCGGCGTGAGCACGGTCGCGCTCGCGTTGGAGCTGCTCCACATGCCACGCGAGCCCCGCTCCGGCGAGGATCGCGAACCCGGCGACCACCGCCGCTGCAGCCGCATGACGGCGCAAGAAGCGGCCGGTGCGGTACCGCACGGTCGAGCGCCGCGCGAGCACCGGCAGCCCCGCGCCCCAGCGCCGCAAGTCCTCGGCCAGCGCGGCGACCGAGGGGTAGCGTGCCGCGGTTTCGTTGCGCAGGGCCTTGAGCGCAATCGCATCCAGGTCCCCTTCGAGCTGCCGCGCCTCGGCGGCTGAAGTTTCCGGACACCGCCGCGCCGCGGTGCTCGGCGGCTCCGGCTCGACGGCGTGAAACCCACGCGCCAGCTCCTCCTGGAGGCCGGAGGCCGCGTGCGGCCGGACCCCCGCGAGCAGCTCGTAGAGCAAGACGCCGAGCGAATAGATGTCTGACGCCGTGGTCACCCGCTCTCCCCGGAGCTGCTCCGGGCTGGCGTAGGCCGGCGTGAAGGCGCGGAACAGGGTGGCGGTCTCTCCCAGGGCGATGCCGTCGGCCGGATCGAGCAGGGCGGCGATGCCGAAGTCGAGCAGCTTCGGCTGGCCGTCGAGAGAGACCAGGATGTTGCTCGGCTTCAGATCGCGATGCACGACCAGGCTGCGGTGCGCGTAGTCCACCGCATCGAGAACGGCGGCGAAGAGCCGTAGCCGCTCGGCGAGCGAGGCGCGGTGCTCGCGGCAGTGGGTGAGGAGGTCCATCCCCTCGACATATTCGAGGACGAGATAGGCAGTGCCGTCCTCGGCGCGGCCTGCGGTGTGGAAGCGCGCGATGCCCGGATGCTCCAGACCGGCGAGGATCCGCGTCTCCGCTGCGAAACGCCGCACCAGGGGCTCGCCGGGAAAGCCGGTGAGGAGCTTCAGGGCCACCTGGCGGTGGAAACCTTCGCCCTCTTCTTCCGCGAGATAGACGACGCTGGTGCCGCCGGCTCCGAGGCGGCGGAGCACGCGATAGGGACCGATCTGCCGCTGCGTCTGGGCAGCCGCGGCGTCGAAGCACTGGGCGGCCGGCCGGTCGAAGGCCGGTGTTGCGCGGGCTGCCGCGGCCAGGAGCTCCTCGACCTCGCGGCGCAGGTCGTGATCGTCGCCGCAGATCTCCGCGAGCGCACGATCGCGCGCAGCGCCGGTCAGCTCGCTGGCGCGGTGGAAGGCGTCCTCGATGCGGGAGAAACGCGCGGCGTCCATGGCCACCTCAGAGTCTCAGCTCGCGGACGAGCCAGGCCCGCGCCAGCGCCCAGTCGCGCTTCACGGTGCGCGGCGAGCAGTCGAGGAGAGCCGCGGTCTCCTCGACCTCCAGGCCGCCGAAGAAGCGCAGCTCGACCACCTTGGCGAGGCGGGGTTGGAGCGTTGCCAGACGGGTCAGGGCCTCGTCGAGCGGGAGGATGTCGAAGACCTCCGGCGGCGCGGGAAGCTCGCCGAGCGAGGTCACCTCGATGCGCGTCAGCTCGCCGCCCCGTTTGGCCGCCTGCCGGGAGCGGGCGTGGTCCACCAGCACCTGGCGCATCAGGCGGGAGGCGACGGCGAAGAACTGGCGCCGCTCCTTCCACTGCCGCCGCCGCTGCTCCGAGAGGCGCAGGTACGCCTCGTGGACGAGGGCGGTGGGCTGCAGCGTGTGCTCCTGCCGCTCGCCGCGCAGATGGGCCGCCGCGATCGCCCGCAGATCGTCATAGACGAGAGGAGCGACGCGCCGCAGCGCCTCGTCGTCTCCCCGCTCCCAGGCGATCAGCAGCTCGGTGATATCGCGATCACTGCCGCCAGAGGTCATCGTAACAAGCAGTGTGACGGAAGGATGTCCGCTTTGTCCACGGTTGGCCCCTGGCGGGCCGGATTTCCGCCTCTTCTCTCAGCAAAGGAGGGAGAAATCATGCGACATCCCGTCGTTCGTCTCCGTTTCGTGCACCCCGCCGCCCTCGGCGCTCTCATTCTGGGCCTGGCCTCCGGAGGCTGCTCGTTCAGCCCGTCCGGCTTCATCAACCCGGACGACCTGATTCCGTTGATGGACGATACGCCCATCTCCATGCCGACCTCTGCCGAGCGAACCCTCGTCTATGAATCGCCCGGGCTCCTCGCCGTCTTCCACGGCACGACCTGCGCGGAATCGAATCGCTCGGGCGAGGAGATTCCGCTGCGCATCCAGGAAGAGCTCGTCCTGCCCAAGGAGCTCGACCAGGGAACTGTCCTGTTGAATGGCTATCGCCTGCGCTATCTGGAGGACGACCACCACGTGGCGGGGCTGGGCACCGCCATCGGCCGCATCCTGATCGACAAGGGGGTGCTCCGTTGGGAAGCTGGAGGGGTCCTTTCCGATCACAATTTCGACGATGGCTACGAATGGTGCTACACCTACACCGTCCTGGCCTGGAATTCCCTGCAATTGCAGGCGACCGTCGATCACGGAGACATGAAGCATGCCTTCCGTGACGTCGCCTGGACGCATGGGACGGCGCTCCTGCCGGTTCCAGGATACCTGAGCAATCCGGCATGGACGGGGCTGGACGAGGTCGCCGTGCTGCCGCGCGGTTTCGGCACGGTCTGGGCGGAAGACGATCACCATCTCCTCCAGTTCGCCTACAAGCACGACTCGGGTGAGGTCTACATCCAGGGGGAGAGAAAGTACGGCAACGGCACGGTCGCCGCGCCGGATACGCAGGCGGGGAACGGTTTCGTCTCCTGGGAGACCACGGGGTTTTTGAAAGATGATGAGCAGCAACGCTCACACGTAGTGGTCGACTACGTCTCCGGCCTCGGCGGGAGAGACGTCGGCCTCATCACCCCGCCCTTCACCGTGCTGCCCCACGAAGATGCCGGAATCGGCTGCGCCAGCCTCGCCGGCGGTCTCCACAGCGAGGATTTCAGCGTCGAGGCGGTGCCCTACGAGTTCGCGATTCCGGTGCTCTCCGGCTGGGATCTCGCCTATGTCTGCGGCGACGAGCACGTGACCGAGATCGGCGCCTGGATTCCTGCGTGGAGCTGGCAGCCCGGCACCTCCTCCGGCGGCGGCACTCTGCGCTATACCGTGGCGTCCCGGCTCAACGACAAGGACGACTTTCCGGATTTCTACGGCCGTTTCCAGGTGAAGATCCTGGGCCTCCGGCGGATCACGGCGCCGCCGCGGAAGTAGGAGGCTCGACGGTGACCGGGGGCGAGGGCCGGAGCCAACTCGCCAGGAGCCCCGCCCCCGCCGTCAGCAGCGACCCCACGAGCGCGTACCAGGGCCAGGCGAGCGAGGTCGCGAAGTAGATCCAGGTCATGCCCGCGAGGCCCAGCACGAAGCCCGCGAGCGCCGCGCGCTGGCCGACGCGGCGGGTGAAGAGGCCGAGGAAGAAGACTCCGAGGACGATTCCGGTGGTGAAGGCGGCGATGCCGAGGACGCTCGCGACCACCGAGGAGGTGAGCCACTGGCCGGCGATGCCCACCGCGATCTGCACGGCTCCAAAGAAGACTGTGAGGAGACGGACCCGCGGCAACTGCCGCTCCGGCGAAACCGGAGCGAGAAGGTCCGTGGCCGTCACCGTGGCGCACGAGTTGAGAGAGCTCGACAGGGTCGACATGGCGGCGGCGAAAATGGCGCCCAGGAGGAGCCCCACCACGCCGGTCGGCAGCTCGTCCAGGATGAACCGGGCGAAGACGCGGTCCGGGCGATCGAAGGGCACCGCGGGCGGGTGGAGCTGGTAGAAGCACCAGAGCCCCACGCCGATCAGGAGGAAGAGCGCGAACTGCGCCACGATGATCAAACCGCTCACGTTGAGGGCGCGCCGGGCCTCCCGGAGACCGCGCGCCGAGAGATAGCGCTGCACCATCATCTGGTCCACACCGTGCGATCCGAGGGTGATGAAGACGCCTCCCACCAGGCCCGCCCACAGCCCGTAGGGCTCGCTCCAATCGAGGCGCAGATCGAGCACGCGGAGCTTGCCGGCCGCCTCTCCCATCGCGATCAGCTGGCTCCAGCCTCCGGGCAGGCGGGAGAGGATGATCCCGAAGGTCACCACCGCTCCCACGATGTAGATGACGAGCTGGACGAAGTCGGTCCACAGCACCGCCCGCAGGCCCCCGACGTAGGTATAGAGGATCGTCGTCATTCCCACCGCGACCACCGCCCAGTGGAGCGGGATGCCGGTCATCTCCTGGAACACAATGGCCGTGAGGAAGAGCCGCAGGCCGTCGGCCAGGCTGCGGGTGACGATGAACAGCGCCGAGGCGGTCCGCTGGGTGGCGCCGCCGAAGCGGCGGTGGAGGACCTCGTAGGCGGAGTAGAGCGAGCCCCGGAAGTAGTGGGGGAGGAGGAGCGCGGAGACCGCGAAGCGGCCGAGGAGGAAGCCGAGCGCGATCTGTAACCAGGTGAGGTCCCGGGACCAGGCGAAGCCGGGGATGCTGAGGAACGTGACGCTGCTCGTCTCGGTGGCGATGATCGAGAAGAGGATGAGCCACCACGCCACGTCCCGGCTCCCGACCACGTACTCGGACATGTCGCGGGCACCCCGCCCGATCCACAGGCCGAGCGCGACCACGCCCGCCATGTAAGCGAGAAGGATGCCGAGGTCGATGGCGCCGACGCTCATCCGGGCGTGAGCTTACACTCACTCCGCAGTCGAGTCCTCTCCGCCCTCCAGGTATCCATGTTGCAGGGGGCTCTGATGGACGACGGGGTCGCCGCGAGCGATGCCCGTAGGTGAGCCGACGATGCGTATAGGATTTCGCCTTGCAGTTCTTCTTCTTTCGATCCTTGCAACTGCCTGTGCGAGCCAGGCGCCAACCGTGCAGACGCCAGCTCGCGGCCAGATGTATGAGCTGGTCAAGGGAGGACTCAGCGAGGAGCTGCGGCACCAGCTCGGCCCCGATCAGCTGGCTCTCCTCGAAAAATTGAATCGTGCCGATGCTGCCCATCTGCGGCGCCTTCCGGTCCTCGTGATTCCCGCGTCTGGGAACTACGACGAGCTGCGGCACAGCCCTCTGCCGCTGACCTATGGCTGGGCGCGCGCCTTTCCCAAGGCGATTGTCGTTCACCTGCCTTCTCAGGTTTTCGGAGCCTATGAGAACGGACAGCTCGTCCGGTGGGGACCGATCAGCTCCGGACGCGCAACGCAGTCGACGCCCTCAGGTCTCTTCCATCTCAACTGGAAATCGCCGGGGCGGCACAGCTCGGTCGATCCCGACTGGTACATGCGCTGGTATTTCAATTTTGACCGGAAGCGGGGTCTCGCCTTTCATCAATATTCGTTGCCCGGCTATGGTGCCGCGAGCCACGGATGCATCCGGCTCCTCGATCGCGATGCCAAGTGGCTGTTCAATTGGGGCGAGCCGGGGACTCCCGTTCTGATCCTGGGGCAGTACGACTTCGCCGCTCCACCGCCGTGGCTCTCTCTGGACTGGCTCGCCCAAGGGGTGAAGCTGCCGGAGGCGCAGCCGCAGCTATCGCCGTGAGAGAATAAAGTCGCCGCATGGCCTGGCACCGCTTCCTCGACCACACCTCCGAGATCACGCTCCACGTGGGAGCGGGGGGCTGGTCCGCTTTGCTCGCCGAAGCCGGGTTGGGGCTCGCGGAGCTCCTCCTGCGCGGCGCGGCGGCGGCTCCGGACCCGGAGAACACCGGGTGGCGGCCCCTGGAGGTGGCGTCGCACGACCGCGAGGCCCTTCTGGTCGATTGGCTCAACGAGCTCGTCTATCTCGCCGAGACCGGCCTCTGGGTCCCGCAGGAGATCGAGATCGAGGAGGCGTCGGAGACCCATCTGAAGGCCCGTGCCCGGGGAGTGACGGTCGAGGAGGCCCCCTCGCTGGTCAAGGCGGCCACCTTCCATGATCTGCATGTGCGAGACTTGGCCGATGGTCTCGAAGCGGAGGTGATCCTGGACGTATGACCGACAAGACGACGCACTATCCGGCGGTCCGGCTCGATCCCGTCTGTGTCGAGATCCCCAAGAGCGCCCGCCCTGACATGCTGGTTCCGGCCCGCGTCTGGGTGGACGAGGAGCTGTGGAAAAAGGCCGTCTCCGACCGGACGCTCGACCAGCTCGTCAACGTGGCCACGCTGCCCGGCGTCTGCGGCTGTGTCCATGCCATGCCCGACGCGCACGAGGGATATGGCTTCCCCGTGGGTGGCGTGGCCGCCTTCCGCGCCAAGGACGGCGTCATCTCGCCGGGCGGCGTGGGCTACGACATCAACTGCGGGGTCCGCCTCCTCGCCGCCGACATTGGCTATGGGGAGATGAAGCAGCGCCTCGAGCCCATCGTGCACGACCTGAGCCGGTCCATCCCCTCGGGGACCGGCCGCGGCGGAGCGCTCAAGCTCAACGCGCCGGAGCTCGACCGCGTCCTCGCCCAGGGGTGCCGGTCATTGGTGGAGCGCGGGCTCGCCACGCAAGAGGACCTGGAGCACACCGAGGCGGAGGGGAGCTTCGCGACGGCCGATCCAGACAAGGTGTCGAGCCGTGCCCACGAGCGGGGCAAGGACCAGCTCGGTACCATCGGCTCGGGCAATCACTTCGTCGAGGTGCAGCGCGTCGAAACCATTTACGACGAGGAGGCCGCCGAGGCGCTCGGCCTGTGGAAAGGGCAGCTCACGATTCTGATCCATACCGGCTCGCGCGGCATGGGCCACCAGATCTGCACCGATTACGTCCGCGCGATGGACGCGGTGATGGCCCGCCACGGCATCAAGCTGCCGGACCGGGAGCTCGCCTGCGCGCCGTTCGATTCGCCCGAGGGAAAGGCCTACTTTGCCGCCATGTGCGCCGCCGCCAATTTCGCGTTCGCCAACCGCCAGGTGATCACCCATGCCGTCCGCCAGGTGTTCCAGCGTGCGCTCGGCGACTCCGGGGACCTGCGGCTCGTCTACGACGTGGCGCACAACATGGCGAAGCTGGAGCAGCACGGCAAGCAGAAGCTGGTGGTGCACCGTAAAGGTGCCACCCGCGCCTTCGGTCCCTCGCATCCCGAAACCCCGGCCGCCTACCGGAGCGTCGGCCAGCCGGTGTTCATTCCGGGGAGCATGGGGACGGCCTCGTACGTCCTGGTCGGAACCGACGAAGCCTTCGGCCTCTCGTTCGGCAGCACCTGCCACGGCGCCGGCCGGGCGATGAGCCGCACCGCCGCGAAGAAGGTGAAATCCGGCAATGAAGTTCGCAAGGATCTGGAGAAGCAGGGGATCGTGGTCCGCGGCTCGACCGGCGAGCTGGCCGAGGAGGCGCCGCACGCCTATAAGGACGTCGACCGCGTCGTCCAGGTCGTCCACGACGCCGGCCTGGCGCGCAAGGTGGCGCGCCTGCGGCCGGTGGGCGTGGTGAAGGGATAGAAACCAAACCCTCACCATCCGAGCATCGACCGCAGCGCTGCCTTCCAACCCTCTCCGTTGCCGCCGTTCGTCGTCACGCCTTTCGACTTCAGTGGAAGCTTCGCCAGCCTGGCGGCGGCCTCGGCCTTCACGATCTCGAAGAGCACGGGATCGTTGCGCAGCTCATCGGCCAGGGCGCGCCTGGCGGCCAGCTCGTCCTCGGTGACGAAGTGGCCGAACGAGCGCAGGCCGGCGATGCGGAAGCCGTGCTTCTTGAACAGGCGGTAGATCTCCTTGACCCGGTCGGGATCGATCTCGCGGCCCAGCGTGTAGCACTCGAAGCGGCCGTCCATGGCGAGGAGTGCGGCCTCGGCGAGGCACGCGTAGGCTGTGCCGGGCGGCAGGCCGATGTCGTAGCCGAAGTCCACTTCCCCAGGAATCAGCACCTCGCCGCTCTCGGCCACCAGGACGTCCGGCCGGACCGCCGCCTCTTCCCGCGTCATGTTGGGGGGGAGCGCCACATCGCAGATCACCGCGCCCGCCTTGCACTGGCTGATGTCGATGATGCGCTGGCCGAAGGCGGAGGTGGCGGTGACGATCAGGTCGCACGAGCCGATCCACGCATCCGCCTTGAGATCGATCACGACCCGGGCTCCCGGCGTCTCTTCCTCGATCCTCTGCTTCAAGGTCTCCAGCCGCTCCGGCTCGATCGAGACGAGCACGACGTCCCTGCAGGCTTTGGCAAGGAGGCGGGACGTGGCCGAGCCGATCGCGCCGGTGGCACCGACGATCATGGCGCGGCCATTGGCGAGATCGGTCCGTCCCATGCGGCGGACCGCCTGCTTGGCCCCTTCGAGAGTCGCCGCCACGGTCAGGCTGTTGCCGCTGGTGACCGGGATCTCCGCGCGCTGGGCGACGGTAACTCCGGCGTCCCCCACGACCTTGGTGAACGCACCCAGGCCGAAGATGCGCGCGCCGAGCTTCTGCGACTGGCGGACCGCCTTGAGGATGCGCTTGTAGGTGAATTCGGCGCTGTGCCCGAGGATCTGGCGGGGCGTGGCGGAGATGCTGAACAGAAAGCCCTCGATCCGCTGTCCCGTGGCTTCCGAGCGCCCGCCCTTGATCCGCGAGAGATACATCGGCGGCAGCAGCGCGCCGCACGATTCGACGAGCCGGTCGGGCAGGAAGCGGGTCCAGCGAAACCCGGGATGCCTGCGGATGTAATCGACGCTGAGCGGGTGGATGACGAAGGCGAAACGGTGGATCGTGGTGTCCGGCGCACTGGGTGCCGGGATGGGGGACGGTGGGGTTTCAGGGATCGTAAGGCTCTCGACGACGGGCTCCTCGAGAACGGTCATCAGAAGGCTCCTTCCTCCGCAAAGGACCTCCGCGAGCACCTATCTCGATCCGGTCTGCCGCTCGGCGCTCGCGGGGTGGGCCGGGACCATCCCATTGTCGGGAGAAAAGCCCGCGACAGGAACGCGCCACGGGGTGATCCCTCCCCACCCCGAAAGGTCGTCCCCGCCCCCACCCCCCCATCCCCGGCCGGCCACCTCACCGGGGCTGTTGCCTGGCGGCTCCCGGCGCGAGCATCAAGTCGAGGTTCCATCCCCTTCCGCAAGGAGGCGAATCATGCTCCGCAAGATGTCACTGTTCTTCCTGGTCCTGGCCACGGCCGGCTTCGTTCTCGCGGCGGAACCCAATCCCCGGGACATCAAGGTCTCCAAGGGCGATCCCGTGGCCGGGCAGAAGGTGTTCGCCGCGATGAAGTGCAACGCCTGCCACTATGTGGCCGGCGAGGAAGGCCAGAAGTACGACAACCCGGTCTCGACGGCGCCGGCCCCGCTCCTCGACTTCAAGCTGGCGGCGCAGAGCCCCAAGGACGTGGCGACCTCGATCGTCGCGCCCTCCCACACGGTGAGCAGCGCCATCACCGAGCAGTCGGGCGGCAAGCTGTCTCCGATGGCCAGTTACGCCGGCCTCCTCGATGAGCGCCAGCTTTCCGACCTGGTGGCCTACCTGCAGTCGTTCCAGGCGGAAAAGCCGAAGTGGTAGGCCGGTAGCGCCGCTGCGGACAAGCCTGCAAGGGCACCGTGTTTGCAAGACCGGGCTTTGGGCTCTCCTAGGAAGGAGGGAAAATGCCCGACTTTCAAACTCTTCGCCGCGAGATGGTCGATTTCCAGATCGCGGCGCGCGGCGTCCGCGACGAGCGCGTCCTGGAAGCCGTGCGCACCGTCCCTCGCGAAGCCTTCGTCCCGGAGCGGCTCGCTGAGTTCGCCTACGACGACACTCCGCTCCCGATTGAAGCCGAACAGACGATCTCGCAACCCTACATCGTCGCCCTGATGGCCGAGGCCCTGGAGCTCTCCGCCGGAGACCGCGTCCTCGAGGTCGGGGCCGGCTCGGGCTATGCCGCCGCCGTCCTCGGGCGCGTCGTCGGCGAGGTCTGGGCGATCGAGCGCCACCAGGTGCTCGCCGACCAGGCGGCCCGGCGCATGGAGCGCCTCGGCTATTCGAACGTCCACGTGGTGCAGGGGGATGGCACTCTGGGGCTCCCCGAGCATGCGCCCTTCGACGCGGTCGTGGTCGCCGCCGGCGGTCCGGATGTGCCTCCGGCGCTCGTCGATCAGCTCGCCCCCGGAGGGCGGCTGGTGATCCCGATCGGCTCCGACCCGCGCCTCCAGGAATTGGTGCGGGTCCGCAAAGACGACCGCGGCGGATTCTCCCGCGAGCACCTCGGGGGAGTGCGCTTCGTGCCGCTGGTGGGCGCACAAGGATGGAAAGAGGAGGAGGAAACCCTCCGGCGCCCGGTCGCGTTCCACCAGTCGTCGAGCGAGGTGCGGGCCGTCGGTGACATGCAGAAGACGTCGTCGGTCGTGCTCGCGCGTCCCGGCAGGATCAGCACGCCTCATGAGATCGTCTCCCTGCTCCGCGAGACCGCGGAGCCGTTCGGGGACATCGAGGACGTCGGGCTCGGACCTCTTCTCGAACGCATCGGTGACAGCCGTCTGGTGCTCCTCGGCGAGGCCACGCACGGCACGTCCGAGTTCTACCGCATGCGGGCGCGCATCACCCGCGAGCTGATCCTCCGCAAGGGGTTCAACATCGTGGCCGTGGAGGCCGACTGGCCGGACGCCGCCAGGATCGACCGCTACATCCGTCCGCGGCCCCGGCCGGTTCCCGCGGACGGCAGGTCCACCTTCGCCCGTTTCCCGACCTGGATGTGGCGCAACCGCGAGGTGCAGGATTTCGTCCACTGGCTGCGCGACCACAATGAAACGGTGGGGGAGCCCGCGCGCAAGGTGGGGTTCTACGGGCTCGACCTGTACAGCCTCTACACCTCCATCCACGCCGTCACCCGCTATCTCGACGAGGTCGATCCCGACGCGGCGCGCGTCGCCCGCCTGCGCTACGGCTGCCTCACCCCCTGGGAGCAGAACCCGGCGCTCTACGGCGAGGCCGCGCTCATGGGTCGCTACGAGACCTGCGAGCCGCAGGTGGTCGCGACGCTGGTGGAAATGCTCCAGAAACAGATGGATTACGAGGCGCAGGACGCGGAGAATTACCTCGAAGCCTTGCAGAACGCCCGCGTGGCCGCCAATGCCGAGCGCTACTACCGGATCATGTACTACGGCTCACGCGAGTCCTGGAACCTGCGCGACCGGCACATGTTCGACACTCTGGAGACCGTGCTCCGCTTCCGCGGGCCGGAGGCGAAGGCGGTGATCTGGGAGCACAACTCGCACGTCGGCAACGCCGCCGCCACCGAGATGGGCGCCCGGGGAGAGCTCAACGTCGGCCAGCTCGCCCGCGAGCAGTACGGAGACCGCGCCTTCCTGGTGGGCTTCGGCACGGATCACGGCACGGTGGCCGCGGCGACCAACTGGGACGAGGAGATGCAGATGAAGACCGTTCGCCCGTCCCATCCCGAGAGCTACGAGCGCCTGTGTCACGACACGGGTATTCCCGCCTTCCTCCTGCACCTGCGCGAGCCGCGGCGCGACGAGGTCCGGCAGGAGCTGGAGCCCCCTCGCCTGGAGCGGGCGATCGGCGTCATCTACCGCCCGGAGACCGAGCTCCAGAGCCACTACTTCCAGGCGGTCCTCCCCTGGCAGTTCGACGAGTACATCTGGCTCGACGAGACCCGCGCGGTGACGCCTCTCGGCGGTCCGGAGGTGGCGGGGATGCCGGAGACGTACCCGTTCGGGTTGTGAGGGGAGGAGCTCGATGCAACACGACATCCCCTGGGTTCTCGATCACCTGGCTTGGATGCGGCGGGAGGGGATCTGGCCGAACGGCCGGCGTTATCTGTGGACCGACGCGTTCGGAGTGGTGCTCCTGGTCTCGCTCTATCGCGAGCTGGGCGACGAGCGCTGGCTGCGCGAGGCGAAGCAGGTGGTGGATGAGGTCGAGCGCGTGCTCGGCCGCCGGCGGGGAATCCGCATCGGCGAGGCCGCGGATCGCGACGGCCAGTACTTCCACTATCTCGCGATGTGGATGTACGCCCTGTACCGGTTGGGCGAGGTCGAGGGGGAGTATCGCGAGCTGGGCGTGGCGCTCGTCCGCGCGGTGCATCCGGCGTTCGTGATTCCCGGCACTGGCGTCTGGTGGAAGATGGAGGAGGATCTGAGCGGGCCCTATCCGGGCTACGGCCTCGGCGGACTCGACGCCTTCCAGGGTTATGTGGTCTACCGGCTGCTCGATCCCGCCGGGCTCGAAGGAGAGATCGGAGAGATGCGGCAGATCGTGGAGAAGAGCTGGCGCGATCTGGTGATCACTCAAGACCTCGGCCTCGGCATGATGCTCTGGATGTCCCACTTCTTCCCAGAGGAGCCGTGGGCGCGGGCGCAGCGGGAGAGGAGCCTCACTGTGCTCGACCGGATGTGGATCGATCCGCCCGGCTATTTCTGCCGCCAGCCGGGCGCTCCGCACGTCAAGTTCGCCTTCACCAACTACGGAGTCTCGGTCGGCGTCCAGGCCGCGGGCGCCTGGGACGACCGGGTCGAGCGCCTGAACGCCTTCTTCGCGACCTACCGTTCAGGCGACGAGTACGACCGGGAGGCGATCACGCACGTGATGGCGTGCAACTCGCACTTCCCCGGGGAGCTGCTGCAGGTGGCGGCGCGGGCGGAGGCGGTTGCGAGGTGAGCCCTCACCCCCGGCCCCTCTCCCGCAAGCGGGAGAGGGGAGAACAGCACAGACATTCCAGAGAAGGGCGGAGGTGAGAGATCGATCAGGCGCTGACCGCCAGGGCGGCTTCGAGAACGGGCACGGCCAGGAACTGCCACTGCTGGTTCGTGTTGCCGTTCTGCTGTGTCCAGATCTGGACCCTATTGCCAGGCTGGGTGCCACCGTTGGAGTCGTCGATGCAATACGAGGGGGCGCCCTGATTCATCACATAAGGCGGATTGCCGAGCCAGTTCCACCGCTGGGAATTCCGGCCCAGGACGAAGCTGCTGACGATCAGCGGGACACCGTTCGAGGGAGTGGAGCCCTGGAAATCCAGATAGAGCGGACTGTCGGGATTCGAGGCCGCGAGAGTGATGGTACCGCTGTTGGGATCGATATACCACTGCGTCAAGGGAGTTCCCGCTCCCTGGAGGAGGCTCAGGGTCACCTGCGCGCCCGGGTTGGCCGCGGTGACGCCGAGGCAGAAGTTGGTGTTGGCGCTGAACTGAATGACGTAGGCCGTTTTCTCTGACGTTGCCATGACAGATCTCCTGGTTTGAAAAGGTTTAACTTCACTGTTTCGTTCGCGAACGCCAGCTTAAAAAGCAATGAGTGTGCCAGCCTCCGACGCATGCCTTTCCAGGAAGAGATCTCCGAAAGATGAGATGAAAACGATGCCTCCGCTCTGTCGGCGACATGGCGGGGCCGTGTCGCCGACACGAAGTCCCTCCGTGCGATAGACTCCCTCAATGCCCGCCCCCTGCCTCTTCTGCTCGATCGTCCGCGGCGATGTGGAGTCCTACCGCGTCTACGAGGACGAGCTGACCGTCGTTTTCCTCGATCACCGGCCGCTCCTCGCCGGGCACTGCCTGGTGGTGCCGCGGACCCATGTGGAGGACCTGACGCGCCTGCCGGACGGCCTCGTGGCGCCGCTCTTCGGCACCGTGCGCCGGCTCGCCTACGCCGTTGAGAAGGGGATGGCCGCGGAAGGCTCGTTCACCGCCATCAACAACAAGATCAGCCAGAGCGTGCCGCACCTCCACGTGCACGTGGTCCCGCGCTGGAAGAAGGACGGCCTGTTCTCCACCAAGATGATCTGGAAGCGCAGCCCCTATCCGGACGAGGCCAGCCGGCGCGAGGTCCAGGCGAAGATCCGGAAGGCGGTGGAGGAGAGCCCGGAGGAGGTCTAGCCGCATGTCCTCCGAGCCGCAACCGCGCCCCGAGCCTGCCGCCGTCTCTCCGCAGGAGGTCCTGGAGATCGTGGCCGCCGTGGTGCGCCAGCTCCAGCCGCAACGGAAGGACCTGCGACCATCCCTCGACGCCTCGCTGGAGCGCGATCTGGGGCTCGACAGCCTCGGCCGCGTCGAGCTGGCGCAGCGCCTGGAGCGCGCCTTCGGCACCAGGCTGCCCGAGTCGGCGCTGGCCCAGGCCGACACCCCGCGCGACCTTCTGAAGGCTCTGGCCGCAGGCGGATCGGCGGGCTTCATCTTCCGCGAGGATCTGACCGCTCCCCTGGAGGCGGGGGAGGCGGCGCCGGATCGCACCCGTACCCTCCTCGAGGTCCTCGACTGGCACGTCCAGCGCCATCCGGACCGGCGTCACATCCTTTTCTATCCCGGGGACGCCGAGCCCGAGCCGCTGACCTATGGCGAGCTCGACCGGCGGTCGCGCGGCGTGGCCGCCGGCCTGCGGGCGCTCGGCCTCGAGCCGCGCCAGACCGTGGGGCTCATGCTCCCGACCTCCCTGGAGTACTTCGCCGCCTTCTGCGGTGTGCTGCGCGCCGGCGGCATCCCGGTGCCGCTCTATCCGCCGGCCCGGAAGAGCCAGATCGAGGACCACCTGCTGCGGCAGGCCGGCATCCTGCGGACCGCCGAGGCGCGCCTCCTCGTCACCTTCTCCGAGGTCCTCCCTCTGGCGCGTCTGCTCCGCCCGCAGGTCCCGGGGCTCCGCCGGGTGGTCACGGTCGACGAGCTCTCCTCGCTCGCGAGCCGGGACGCGGACATCCCGGAGGTCCGCGGGGAGGACATCGCCTTCCTCCAGTTCACCTCCGGCAGCACGGGGAACCCCAAGGGTGTGACCCTCACCCACGCCAACCTGCTGGCCAACCTGCGGGCCATCGGCAAGGGGGCGGAGCTGCGGCCGGATGACTCCGCGGTGAGCTGGCTCCCCCTCTACCACGACATGGGGCTGATCGGCTCGTGGATGGCGCCGCTCTACTTCGGCCTCCCCCTGATCCTGATGTCGCCGTTGACCTTCCTGGCCCGTCCGTCGCGCTGGCTCTGGGCGATCCACCGGCACCGCGCCACGCTCTCGCCGGCGCCGAACTTCGCCTACGAGCTGTGCACGAGGAAGATCGACGACGCCGAGATCGAGGGTCTCGATCTCTCCTCCTGGCGCTTCGCCCTGAACGGCGCCGAGCCGGTGAGCCCGGCGGCTCTCGACCGCTTCATCGCACGCTTCTCCCCCTATGGCTTCGATGCGCGTGCCATGTCTCCCGTCTACGGCCTCGCCGAGTGCTCCCTCGCCCTGGCCTTTCCGCCGCTCGGCCGTGGACCCCTGGTGGACGCCGTGGAGCGCGAGACCTTCCAGGGCGGCGGCCGGGCGGTGCCCGCGAAGCCCGGCGATCCGCACGCGCTGCGCTTCGTCGCCTGCGGGGTGCCGCTGTCGGGGCACGAGGTGCGGATCGTCGACACCTCCGGCCGCGAGGTGGGGGAGCGGCAGGAGGGACGGCTCGAATTCCGCGGTCCGTCGGCGACCAGCGGCTACTACCGCAACCCCGAGGCGACACGGAAGCTCCTCCGCGGCGACTGGGTCGACTCGGGCGACCGTGCCTACATCGCGGGAGGCGAGATCTACATCACCGGCCGGGTCAAGGACATCATCATCCGCGCCGGCCGCAATCTCTATCCCCAGGAGCTGGAAGAGGCCGTCGGCGAGATCCCGGGCGTGCGCAAGGGGTGTGTGGCCGTCTTCGGCTCACCCGATCCGGCCACCGGCACGGAGCGGCTGGTCATCCTCGCCGAGACCCGCGAGCGCGACGAGGCGGTGCTGGAGACGCTGCGGACCGCCATCCAGGAGCGCGCGGTCGACCTCCTGGGCGCGCCCGCCGAGGAGGTCGTCCTGGCGCCGCCGCACGCGGTGCCGAAGACGTCGAGCGGCAAGATTCGGCGGTCGGCGAGCCGCGAGCTCTACGAGTCCGGCAAGATCGGCGGGCGCGGCGCCTCGGTCGGCTGGCAGCTCGCGCGTCTGGCCGGGGCCGGAGCGCGGGCGCAGGCCGGACGCTGGCTGCGCACGGCCGGAGACGTCCTCTACGCCGGCTGGTTCTGGGGGATCTTCAGTCTGGCGGCTCCCGGCCTGTGGCTCCTCCTGGTGGCGTCGCCGGGTCTGGCGCGCCGGCGCCGGCTGGCCCGGCGGGTCGGCCGTCTCCTCGCCTTTCTCACCGGAACCCGCCTGAAAGGAGAGGGGCTGGAGCACGCGGCCGGACCGGGTCCGCGCATCGTCACCGCCAACCACCAGAGCTATCTGGACGCCTTCGTGCTGACCGCCCTCTTGCCGCCGGACTTCGCCTTCGTCGCCAAGACCGAGCTGCAGCGGAACCCGGTCGCGCGGATCTTCCTGCGACGCCTGGGCACCGTCTTCGTCGAGCGTTTCGAGCCGGGGCAGGGGGTGGAGGAGACGCGCAAGGTGCTGGAGGCGGTGCGCGGCGGCGAATCGCTGGTCATCTTCCCCGAAGGGACCTTCCGCCGCGGCCCCGGCCTCCTGCCGTTCCGCCTGGGCGCCTTCGTGGTGGCGGCCGAAGCCGGTGTGCCGGTCGTGCCGGTGATGATCCGCGGCACGCGCTCGAAGCTCCGGGGCTCCGATTTCTTCCCACGCCGCGGCGGCGCCGGCCTCACCGTGCTGCCGTCGCTACGGCCGCAGGGAACCGGCCTGAGCGCCGCCGTCCAGCTCCGCGATGCCGTGAGGGCCGAGATCCTGGACCGCTGCGGGGAGCCGGACGCGGGGTAAGGTTTCAATCAGCCGAGCTACAACCTTTCAATCAGCCGAAGCTGAACCCCCGGGCAACCGCCTCCCGCGGACGGCTCCAGTCGACGGCGAAGCTTCCGTCCACCGTGGCCGGCGGCTTGATCGTGCCCTCGGCGGGTGCAGCCTGAGCCCACCCCGCGATCTCGGAGGGAGCGAGGATGAACGCGGCGGCGAATAACGGAACGAGGAGGGCGCGGCGTGTCATGGCGGGTACCTCCGCGAGCTATTTGAGCTGAGAGTACGCCTCTCGCGGCGCGCCGGCAATGCGCCGCAGGGTGGGCAGCCCATCCGCCGGGGCGGGGGAGAGTGCGCGGAGAGCCCGGAAGTCTTTATGATGGACCGGTCAGGAGACCCCGAACGTGGCCCTTCCCGAAACCTTCCCAAGCCCCCTCGATCCCCCGATCCAGCCCCGGCCCGCCCAGCCGCTCTCGGCCGTCGACCACGCCTGGCTGCGGATGGACCGCCCGACCAATCTGATGATGATCAACGGCGTCCTGGTCGTCGAAGGGACGCTCGACCGCGAGCGGCTGCGCGAGATCCTCGCGCAGAGGATCGCCGTGCTGCCCCGCTTCCGGCAGCGCATCGTGAGGCGCAAAGGACGGCCGCGCTGGGAAGACGATCCGGACTTCGACCTCGACGCGCACCTCCATTGGGAGCGCCTGCCCGACCCTGGTGGGGATGAGGAGCTCCGCGAGGTGGTCAGCCGCCTGGTCAGCGAGCCGCTCGACCCGCGCCGGCCGCTGTGGAGCTTCCATGTCGTCGAGAACTTCCAGGGGGAAACGGTCTTCTACGGCCGCATCCATCACTGCATCGGCGACGGCGTGGGTCTGATGTTCGTCCTCCTCTCGCTCGCCGACCTGGCCGCCGATCCGCGGGCCGCCGGCACGCAGAACCCGTTCACCTCGATGCTCCGCGAGCGCTCTCCCGCGCTCCTCGAAGACGCCTGCGCGGTCGCCGAGCAGGTGATGCCCGAGGGGATGCGTCTCCTCGAGGCCTCGGCCGAGGCGTTCCGCTCGACGAGCTGGTGGCTCAAGGCCCTCGCCTCCACCGCGGCCCTCGGCCGGCTCACCGCCATCCTACCCGATCCCAAGACCGTCTACCGCGGCCCGCTCCACGTGGAGAAGCGGGTGGCCTGGACCGATCCGATCGCGGTGGAGGACGTCAAGACGATCGGCAAGGCCCTGGGCGGCACGATCAACGACGTGCTGCTCACCGCGGTCGCCGGCGCCATGGGCCGTTATCTGGAGTCGCGCGGCCACCGCCGGCCCCCGCGCCTCAATTTCCGCGCCGCCATGCCGGTCAACCTGCGGGCGATCGACAAGATGGCCGACCTGGGCAACGAGTTCGGCCTGGTCTTCCTGTCGCTCCCGGTGGGGATCAGCGATCCGGTGGAGCGTCTGCGGGTCCTGCGCAAGCGGGCTTATGCGTTGCGCAAGTCCGGCGAGCCGCTGGTCGTCTACTGGCTGCTCAAGATGATGGGCACCCTCCCGCACTGGTTCCATCGCCTGATCGTCGCCATCTTCGGCTCGAAGGCCACGGCGGTGATGACCAACATGCCAGGTCCGAAGCAGCAGCTCTATCTCGCCGGGCGGCCGATCCGCGACTTCTTCTTCTGGGTCCCGCAGTCGGGAACCGTCGGCCTCGGCTTCGCGATCTGCAGCTACAACGGCCGCATCCGGGTCGGCATCGGCACCGACGCCGGCCTGGTGCCCGACCCGGAGAGGATCGTAGAGGAGTTCCACGCCGAGATCGCGGAGATGCGGCGGCGGACGTCCTCCACCCTTTGAGAAGGTGATCCCCTCCTCGTACTCCTGGCAGTAGCGAGCAGCCGCGTGGCCAGGAGCTCCAGCGACTCCGATGGATGGAGCGCCGCGCGCACGGCGAGCGAGAGCCGAGCGGTCCAGTCTTCAACCCGAATGATCCAGTCTCCAAGCCGAGCCATCCAGCCTTCGAGCTGAGTCATCTAGACTCTAAGCCAGATCATCCAGCCTCTGAGCTGAGTCACTCAGCCTCCGAGCCGAGCGATCCAGCCTTTGAGCTGAACGATCTAGCCTCCGAGCCGAGCTATCGAGCCTCCAAGCCAAACGATCCAGCTCTCAAGCCGAACGGTTTAGTCTCTGAGCTGAGTCATTTGGCCTCTAAGCCGGACAGTTCAGCTTTTCAGCCGGATGATCCAGCCTCTTAGCCGAGTCGTCTAGCCTCTAAGCTGGACAGCTCAGCCTCTGAGCTGGATGATCTAGCCTTTGAGCCAAGTCATTCAGCCTTTAAGCTGGATGGTTTAGCCTCTGAGCCGAGCCGTTAAGCCTCTAAGCCGGATGACTTGGCTTCTGAGCTGGATGATCTAGCCTTCGAGCCCGATGACTCGGACTTCCAGCCGGGTGACACAGCGGGTCGAGGCGGCGTAGCCGCGGACCATGGCGGTCGTCAGCTCCTCGCGCTGGGCCGCCGCGGCGCAGAGGCGGAGGGAGCGGAGCGCGTCCGTCCATTTCTTCCGCTTCCGTGAAGTCGTCCAACAATTTCCACCCGACCTGTGTCTTAGGAGTTGAAAGGGGGCAGACCGGCGGCTGCTCCCCCGGCCAGGGTGCGAGTGTGAGGAGGTTCTTTGAAAACTGAAGCACCGCGGACACCCGGGGAGCGCCACCGGGGCGCTCCCTTCATCCGTGGCTCGTCTGCGCCGAACGGTGAGGTCCTGCTTCTGCCAGGACCTGTGGGACCAAGCAGGAGATCTACGGCCAGGGCAAGCCGACCGAGGAGCCAGACGTTTTAAAGCAAACGGTGTGCCAGGCAAAGAGCATGCCAGCCCCAAAGTGCCATTTTGACGGGGAGATCGTAAAAATGATGGAAGTGCCTGGGTTTCAAGGGGTTGCAGGAGAGGAGGTGAGCTGCAAGGCTGTGGAAAACGAGAAGCAGAGCCGGCCTTCGACCTGGGTCGTAAAAAGACCCAACTTAAGTACCTTTAGGCTCAGCGGGTTGGAACGGTCGCTCTTGGAACTTCCCTGATCTGTACGGTGGGATTGCGACGCAATACCTCCTGCATGGCTCCCGCCTGGTCAATCAACTTGGAACTTCCCTGATCTGTACGGTGGGATTGCGACTGCTGTGGCAGCGCCTCAGGCGGCTCGGTGGGATTGCGACAACAGGACCAACTGGTCTAACAGGTCCTCAAGGAATACTTGGAACTTCCCTGATCTGTACGGTGGGATTGCGACCCGCTCGATAAAAGTTCTGCCCCGGCTTGTTAACGAGCAGGCTTGGAACTTCCCTGATCTGTACGGTGGGATTGCGACTTGAGCGAGCACGGCCAGCGCGAAGGCATGAAGCGGGTGGCTTGGAACTTCCCTGATCTGTACGGTGGGATTGCGACCTTTCTGTGATAGTAGTAACCGGACCGAAGTCCGGTTCGATAGGCGAATGCCTTGGAACTTCCCTGATCTGTACGGTGGGATTGCGACTTTCTCAGGGTAATGTCCCTTCCGCGCTGGAAGGCGACCACCAACTTGGAACTTCCCTGATCTGTACGGTGGGATTGCGACTTCTTCGGCTTGACCCCGAGGTTGGCGAAGAGCTCGCCTTGGAACTTCCCTGATCTGTACGGTGGGATTGCGTTCGGGAATACCGGCCCAACGGGCCGGGAGATTTTAGCCCAGGGCTTCTGCCGAAGGCTGATGCCCTGGGGAGAAAAGACGAGCAATGATCGCGGCCTGAAAGGTCGCGAGAGTTTCCACTGGTTTCGGTTGAGGTTCTCCCGACCTTTCAGGCCGTAGGAATGCGGGTGGGCCTGTTGACCCAGGGCATCGGCCTGCGGCCTCGAAGCCCTGGGCTAAAATCTCCCGGCCCGTTGGGCCGGCCGGCTTGGCCACACTGGGCCTGATCTCGGCCCAACGGGCCGGGAGATTTTAGCCCAGGGCCCCCCGGCCCCCGGAGAGGAGTGCCTCCACCCAAGGTCATGAAATAAAAGGCAAGAATTTCCCCCTCTCCCGGCGGGGGAACGGGTGGGAGAGGGGGTTAGGGGGTGAGGACTCCCCGCCCCAGGGCCGGCGCGGGGGTTACGATGTTGAGCTCGGCGCTGCCGGGCTTGGCGACCCGGGCATAGGTGTAGAAGGCTTGGCCGCAGGAGATCGCGAGCCGGGCTTCGTCGATGCTGGTGGCTCCGAATCCCGCGAGCGCCTTCTCCACGACCTGTGAGGAGAGCGGCGGCAGCGTGAGGCGGAGGGTGGTCCCGATCGGAGTGCCGGTGTCGCGGAAGGCGTCGACCGTGCACTGCGCCGCCTGCCGCGAGGCATTGATCACGTAGAGGTCGGTGATCAGGCCGCCCTGCCGGTGGGTGAGCCCGTGCAGGTGCAGCGTGCCGTCTCCTGGGGAGATCACGAGACCGCTCACGACCGGACCGGCGGTGGCGGCGCGCAGCGCTCCGTTCGCACCGGACGCCTCCAGCCGCGGTGTGATCAGAAGCTGCGGAGCACCGCTCACGAGGAGCATTCCGCTCTTGCCGGCGGGGGCCAGATTCTTGGCCAGCACGGTCTCTCCGGCAGGAATCGAAAGGCTTCCGCCGGCCTTCACCTTGGTGCCATCGGCGCCGGGAGCGATGAAGGTGTAGGTGAGACGCCGCGCCACGCCTCCCGAGTTGGTCACCCAGAGGCGGGTGGTGGAGGCGGTTCCGTCCGACGCGGCACCCGCGGAAATGGGAACGATGAGCTCGCCGGCTGCGGCTGCGCGGTCCTTGCCGCGCGGTGTGAGCTTCACCATCAGGTTCGAGTACTTCCAGCCGAGCGTCGGGAAATAGGCGCCGTCGCCGATGCCGAGCGAGCTGAAGTCGACACGGACTTTCCTGTCGGGAAGATTGAAGATGTCGGTGAAGTTGAGCGGTCCTTCCAGATGCTGGATGCGCTGTCCGCCCTGGTAGGCCTCGAAGGTCATGCGGCGGGCGTCGGCGTCGTAGTCGAGCACCAGGTGATAATTGGTGTGCTCCTTCCAGGGACCCTTGCCGCTCTTGATCGTGTCCTCCTGCCCCATGTCGAGGATGGTGCGGAAGTCGCCGGAACCTTTCAGGATCAAGCCCCAGTAGAGCAGGCGGTCCGAGCGAGAATTCGCGGAGCGCCGGAAGCTCGCCACATTATGGAACATGGGATTGAACGGGAACAACTGGTGCCAGCGGTCGAGGAAGAGATCGAATTCGACGCGCGCGTGGCTGTACTGCACCCCGTCCTGGAGCGGCAGATCATAGGCTGCGTAGGCCGTTCCGTTGGCGAACTGGCCCGGCAGGCTGAACGTCACGCCGCCGTCGCTGACCGGGACGAGATCCCCCTCCAGGCTCGCCGCCGGGCCGAGGAGCACAGTCTCCGGTCCTCCCGAGCGGTAGACCAGGGCATAGGTCGCGAAGAGCTGGTCGCAGCTCACGTCGAAACGGACGTCTTTGATCGACGGCTCGCCCAGCGCGCCGAGCGCTCCCGGGAGGTCGCGGCTCGACAGCGGCAGGAGCGTCAACCGGACCGTCTCGCCGATCCGGCCGCCCTTGGCGCGGAAGACGTCGACCGTACACTGGGCGGAGCTCCCGGAGAGGTTGATCAGCCCGAGGTCGCTCGCCGGCCCGGCGGCGGCCTGTTCCAGGCCGAGCAGGCGGGCGGTCTTGCCCGGGGCGACGGCGTTGGCCGCCGAGACGACCGGCACCTGCGCGCTCGCCAGGACGTTGCCGTTCGCGGCCAGGGCCTCGACCCGGGCGGAGACCACGATCCCGGGAGCGCCGGTGAGCTCGAACATCCCCCGCGCCCCGGCCGGCACCGCGTTGTACAGCCGGAGCGTCGCGCCGGCCGGGAGGGAGAGGGACGACGGCGCCGGCTGCCCCGTGGTGCCGTTGGTGCCGCCGGCGAGAAACCGGACGCTCAAGTCGGCGGAAGCGGTGCCCGCCGGGGAGACATTGGTGAGGATCAGCAGGGTGCGGTAGGTGGAGGCTCCGAGGGCCGTATTGGCGGCCAGCGGTACGTAGATGTCTCCCGCGTGGAGCGCGAGGGGCGCCAGGAGCGCGCACAGGCCGATCATCCAGCTTTGTCTCATCATTCATCTCCGTCGCATGCTGTAATGCCATTATACCTCTTCTTGAACGAGGGTTGCCAGAGGGTCGCATTCAACCGAGTTTGAGCGACAATAGGACCGCCAATCATCGAGGAGGCGTCGACGGTGCAGCCGGAGCGGTCGAGTCTTGCCGAGGTCATCGGGCCTTATCGCATCTTGAAACGGCTCGGTGCCGGAGGCATGGGCGAGGTGCTCCTGGCGTACGACGACCGTCTCGACCGCCAGGTGGCCATCAAGCGGATCCATCCGGAGTCGGGAAGCCGCCGCGAGCGCCGTCGCGAGCGCTTCCGCCGCGAGGCCCGGATGGCGGCGCGGCTCAGCCATCCCGCCATCGTGCAGGTCTACGACATCCTCCAGGAGAACGACGTCGACTCGATCGTCATGGAGTACGTGGAGGGGGAGAGCCTCCACCAGATGATCGCGCGGAGGCCGCTCGAGGTCCGCCAGGTCCTGGAGCTGGCCCGTGAGCTGGCCGACGGGTTGGACGCGGCGCACCGGCAGGGGATCGTCCACCGGGACCTCAAGACCGAGAACGTCCTGGTCACCCCGGCCGGGCGGCCCAAGATCACCGACTTCGGGATCGCCAAGCGGCTCCTCGCAACGGAAGGCGAGGAGTCGTTGACCGCCGACGATGCCGTGGTGGGCACCTGCCGTGCCATGTCGCCCGAGCAGGCCCTGGGCGAGCCGGTGGATCATCGCACCGATCTCTTCGCCTTCGGCGTCCTGCTCTACGAGGCGCTGACCGGCCTCTCCCCGTTCGCGGCCGGGAGCGCGCTGGAAACCATGTACCGGGTGATCCATACGCGGCAGAGGCCGGTCCGGACGCTCGAGCCGTCGGTGCCGGAGGAGCTCTCCTCGCTCGTCGACCGGCTCCTGGAGAAGGAGCCGCATCTGCGCCCGCAGAGCGCCGGGCAGGTGCGGCGGGAGCTGGACCGGCTCGCCCTGGCGACGGCGGACCACAGCGGAGACGCTGTCACTCTGGAGGGGCATCCCCCCGAGGCTTCCTTCGACCTGCCGACCGTGCACGACGGGGGGCTGCAGCGCCTCAGTGAAGCGAGACCTGTGCTCGACTCGGCTCTGACCCGGGTCGATTGGCGGCGGCGGCGGCCGGCGGTCTGGCTCGTCGCGGCCGCTGTCCTGGTGACGCTGGGGAGCTGGGCCTATTTCACGTTGCGCCCTCCCGAGCCTCCTCTCTATGTGGCTGTGCTTGCCCCGGAGATCGGCGCCGGGGCAGGGAACGGCGAGGTCGAGCTGATGGCGTCGGCCGTGCGCGTGGGCCTTTTACAGGGGCTCGTCTCGCTGGAGGGGATTTCGCCGCAGGCTTTCGAGGAAGTCGATGCGGCGACCGGATCGCCACGGGAGATCGCGCGCGCCGTGGCGGCCGACGAGATTGTCGGAACGCGGCTGGACTGCCGGACGGAGGTGTGCCGGGTCTCTCTTGCTCGTCGCCGAGGTGCTGACGGAAGCATCGTCCGTGCGGCGAGCTTCGAGATTCCGACAGAGGACCTTGCGATCGCAGCGAAGGCCACGGCGCGCCAGCTTTTCGATCTCTACCCGGAGCAGCGGCCGCGCGACGAGACCCCTCCGTTGGAGGCCCGGAAGGGTGACTTCGAGGAATTCCTCCGGCTCCGCCAGCGGTTCGGCACCCCCCAGGAGGCGCTCTCGGACTCGTTTCTCCAGGGTCTCCAGTCGATCCGCCACGGCTCACCGCGGTTCCTGGAGGTCTACCTCCTGGAGGCCGAGGCGGACCGGTTCCGGTTCTGGCATTCTCGCGATCCGCAGGATCTCGAAGAGGCTTCCCGAAGAATCGCCGAGGCACGCGAGCTGGCGCCCAACGACCCGCGGCCCTTGATCATCCAATCCGATCTGGCTCTCGCCCGAAACGACGTGCACCTCGCGTACGCCCTGTTGGCGCAGCTCGAGGAGCTCACCCCCGGCGATGCCCGCCTGCTCGATCTGCGCTCGCGCATCCTGGAGGCCGAAGGCAAGGCCAGGGAAGCGCTGGCGCTCAAAAGGAAGGCCGTCCGGCTCCGGCCCGGAAGCACCCGGCTGTTCAATCTCGCCCAGGCCGAGTACCAGCAGGGGGAGCTTGCCGCGTCCCGGGAGCACCTCGATCAGCTGCTCCAGAGGTCTCCCCGGCATTTCGGAGCCCTCTCCCTGGTGGCTCTCCTGGAGCTGTCCAACGGCGACCTGAGCCGCGCCATCCGGATCTACACAGAGCTGGTCGAGCGTTTCCCGAGCCCGGCCCAACGCGCCAACCTCGGGCTCGCCTACTTCCTGGCCGGGCAGTACCCGGAAGCCGCCGAGACGTTCCGCGGCATCCTTGTGAAAGACCCCAGGAATCCGATCTATACCCTCAACCTGGCGGATACCTACCTGATGATGGGGCGGCGCGATGAAGCGCAGAAGACCTACCGGCACGTGCTCGAGCTGGCCACGGCGGATATTGCGCCCAGCCCTCAGCTGCTGACCGTCAAGGCTCAGGCCTTGGCCCATCTGGGGCAAGGGCCACAAGCCGTCGCAGCCTTGCAGGATGCCTTGCGGCTCGCCCCCGACCAGGGATCGATCGCCTATGAGGCGGCGGTCGTCTACTCCCTCTTGGGAGAGGAGAATTCAGCTCTGGTCAGTGCCGGCAAGGCGATCCGGTCCGGCTTGGGTCCCCGTTGGTTCTCCTTCCCCTGGTTCGAGGCGCTCCGGCGGCATCCCCGCTTCCGGGAGGTCTTGGCTGCCGCCTCGCGTCCGTCCACGAGCTGAACCCTCTCCCGCTGATCCTCTACGCCGCGGTCATATAGTTTGTGGGCCAGCCTGGGGATCGAAGGCGATCGACGGCTCGAACCAGTGAACGCCAAAGCTCAGTTGGACCCCGATGGAAAATACTTCGCTAATTGCAGGGTCTCCGAGTGAGACAGCGTTGATCAGATTGAGCTCTACATCACCGGAGTCTGCTGGAATAAAGATCTTCGCCTCACCGGAGCCCAAAAAGAATCGTACTCCCACCAATGGGCGCTCCGAAGATTCAGGCGTTAGCGTCAACTTGTAATGAATGGGATGATCCCCTGGGCTCAAGGTAATGCTTTGGCCCTCCGCGCTCCAAGTCTCCGCCGAGCCAACCAGCGTTATGTTGAGTGGTTCCTCGGTGGCTTGGACAGTAATGCTGCCGGTGATCTCCTCGATTTCGGGCATCGCTTCCTCCTTTCAGGTTGAGCGGTCGAAGTGCAAGCGTCTTGCCAGCTGAATGCTCTCTTCACATCTCTGGGGGTCCAGCCTGGGGATCGAAGGAGATCGTCGGATAATCCCAGGAGGTGAAAGAACCATCGGAGAGCCCGATGGACATTCCATAGGTGACGGGTTCGCCACCGTGCGGAATGTTGTGAAGGAAACTAACCTGCACCTGATCTGACGAGGCCGGAAAGAAAATCGCTACACGCTCGAAGCGCGGTTGATCGGGATCGAAATGATAGATTTGGACTCCCTGGAATGAGAAGCTCGGCCGCGACGACTGAGCGAGTGTCAGCGTCAACTGATACCGGACGGGCAACGACTGATTCGCCTCTGGCTTCAGATGGAGAACGCTGGAGGCGTCGGCTTCCAGCGGTGGGGCGACGCTCCATCCGTTTCCGGAGCCGGACAGTTGCACGTCGGGGCTCGCGAAGTCTTCCGTTGGAGTTGCCGTAACCATGATGGTGCCAATCGCCGGATCGGCGAGAGGTCCGATAACGATCCCATCACTGACGATCTGCTCTTGGACCGACATCATCTTTCTCCTTTCGGTTGGGCGCTCGAGTGTGCAAGCGACTTGCCAGAGGTCGCCGCCGTGGTGCGCCGTGAGGTGAAGGTCTGTCGGACTCTGTCGGTTGTGTAAGGTAACAGATCTCGACAGACCTGACACACTTCTGGAACGGGCGTTCTGAAAAAGGAGTAGAGTAGAGTCATGACCGCTCGCACACTTTCCCGCCGCTCCCTGTACACCGCGGCGTTCCTGCTGTCCCTGATCACCGTCTACACCGCGGACCTCATCGCCGCTTCGGCCCTGAGGCGGGCGGCGCGGCCGGATCTCCTGGCTCTCGGGATCACCCTCGACCTGGTCGTCGTCGTCCCCTGTCTCGTCTATTTCCTGCTCGTGCGGGGGAGGGGATGGTCGCCGCTCCTCGTGATTCCGGCGTTCATCGTCAGCCTCGCCGTCGCAGGCCGGGTCCTCCCGACGAGCCGCCAGCAGGCCCTGCACGTGCTGGAGTGGCTTGCGATCCCGCTCGAGTTGATCGTGGTCGGCCTGGTGGTCGTCAAGGCGCGGCAGGTGGCGCGGCGGATGCGGAGCGCGGGGCCGGCGGATCCCGGCACCCTCTTCGAGCGGATGCGGGACGCGGCGCGGGAGGTGCTGGGGGCCAACCTCCTGTCCGACGTGCTGGCCTTCGAGATCGCCATCTGCCACCACGCGCTCGCCGGATGGCGGACACGGCCGGTGTCCTCTCCGGAAACCTTCACCTATCACCGGCGCGTCGCCTATGGGGCCATCCTGGGGGCACTGATGCTGGTGATGATCCCGGAGACGATCGGGCTCCACGTCCTCCTGCAGCGGTGGAACGCGACGGCGGCCTGGGTGCTCACGGTACTCTCGATCTACGGCGTTTTCTGGCTCCTCGGCCTCTACCAGGCGGTCCGCCTGCGGCCGATCCGGATCGAGGAGGACCGGCTGCTGATCCGCATCGGCTTGAAGTGGCGGGTCGAGGTGCCGTTCCAGGACGTGGCCGCCGTCGAGATCCTGCGCGGCGGGACGGTCCTCCCCAAGCGCAAGGACTTCCTCCGCGCCGTCGTCCTGGGCGACGCGCGCTATCTCCTCACGCTGAAGCGTCCGGCCACCGCCGAGGGACCGTACGGCATCCGCCGGCGGGTCGAACAGATCGCTTTTACGGTCGACGAGCCGCAGCGCTTCGAGGCGGCCCTGAAGGATCGGATACCTCTGTAAGCATCTCGGTTGCTGGGGCGTTCCCCCGCCCGACCTCACCCCCGACCCCTCTCCCATCTCCCACCCCTCCACCCGGGAGAGGGGCGCCCCCACCCGACCCGCGCAAGCACGGACAGACAAGCTCCCCCCTCTCCCGGTGGAAGGGTGGGAGATGGGAGAGGGGGGCCGGGGGGGTGAGGTCGGGCGGGGGAACGGCTTGCAGGAGAAGACCTTGCCGGTAAGTTAGCGCGTATCGGGTCAGGAAATGACGACCCCGAACGCCGCGAGCCGCTTCCGCGAGACCCGGCGGTCGAGGCGCCACCAGGCGGGTAAACGGTTGCTCAGGTTGTTCCCATGGGCGACCTGCAGCAGGTACTGGCCGCGGAGGACGTGCACCGTGCAGTGCTTCTCGAGGTGTTTGTGGTCGTAGGCGTACGGGTTGAGGCCCTTCCGGAAGGCCGCCAGAGGAGAGGTCTCTCTCCGGCGGTACGAATAGAGCCGGCCGCTCCGCAGGTCGAGCCGGAGGAAATCCTTCGTGCAGAGGACGTCGCAATCGGCCGGAGCGCGGTCCAGCGCTTCGAGCCAGTCCGCACGGACCGCGTCGTCCGAATCGAGCCGCGTCACGATCTGATCCGGCGCGCCGCACCAGCCGCCGTACCACTCGTCCTGCACCACGACCGAGGCCCAGGGCAGGTCGCCGGTCTGCCCGGCCACGTACTCCGCGCTCCGGGTGGAGCAGAGGAGGATCACTGGGACTCCCAGCCGCCCGGCGCTGGGCACGAACCAGGTGCGGAAGAGGGCCAGCCGTTCGTCGAGCCAGGCGCGGTCGGCGTGGCGCGAGGCGCTGGCCGCGTCCAGGCGGGGGACGGAGAAGCGGGTGACGATGACGTGGCGCATGGAGCGCCCCACTACTCCCCGAACCGCGCCTGGAACACCCCGCCTTTGACCGGGAAGGAGTAGGCCACGCCCGAGACCAGGGGATCGGTCATCACGTCCCGGACCCAGAGCCTGCCCAGGCGCGCGAGGCCCGCATCGGTCCGGCTCCAGGTCCGGCCGCCGTTCGTGCTGCGCAGGACGCCGCGGTTGCGGGTGGCGGCGTAGACGATGTTCGGATCGACCGCATCCACCGCGATGGAGAGGACCGCGCCTCCGGCGGAGCGCGATTCCCAGGTGGCCCCGCCGTCCGCGCTCCTCTGGATCGCCGCGCCGCGGTCGAGATAGATCACGCCCCGGGAGGCGGCGACGACGTGGTTTCCCTGGAACGAGGAGATCCCGCGCGCCAGGGTGCGCCAGGTGCGGCCGGAATTCTGAGTGAACAGAACCAGAAAACCGCTTCCGCCCGTCGGGCTCGTGGTCGCGACTTCGGCCCAGGCGGCGCCGGGCCAACCGTGCGGCACCTCCAGCCGCTCGATCTGGAACGTGGTCTGATTGTTTCTCGTCCCGATCGTGCAAGGAACGATCTGCTCCCAGGTCCGGCCGTCGTCGAGGCTGCGCCGCACGCCGCAGCTCCCGGCGAGCACGATGCCGCGGGCGGGCGAGACGACCTGCGTGGCGGAGACGGGGGCCGGGATCCGGGTCCAGCTCGCGCCGCTGTCCGTGCTGTGGAAGAGGAAACCGGCGGCCGCCCAGAGGTGGCTGCGGGTTCCGACCTCTTCCGTCAGGTCATCGACGAAGCTGTTGGGGACCGGCGCCAGGGGCGACCAGCTCGCGTCGCGATCGAGACTGAGGTAGAGGACTCCATCGAGGCGGGGGTTCTGATAGAGGCGGCCGGAGGGCGCCGCGTAGAAGCTGAGGCCCGGGAAGGTCTGATTGGCGCTCAGGCCGCGCTGCTGGCTCAGGCTCCAGTGCTCGCCCCCGTCGGTGGAGACCGCGACGCCATGCAGGTAGACCGAGAGATAGATCGTCTCAGGGGCGGCCGGTGAGATCGCGATCGCCGGGAAGCCCGACAAGGTGGAATCGGGCGGTGCGGGGAGCAGGGTCGCCGTGTCGCCGCCGTCGTGGCTCACGTAGATGCTGGTGCCGGATGTATAGACGGTTCGCGGATCGGTGGGATCCACAGCGAGAGCGGCATATCCGCCGGTGAGCAGCACCCCGCCGGACCAGGTCAGGCCGCCGTCTTCCGAACGATAGAGACGGCTGCGCATCAACGCATAGAGGAAACCGGGAGCATTGCCGGGAAAAGCGAGGGCCGAGACCCCGAGGGCCGGCTGTCCGTCGGGAAGCGTCCCGATCTTGGTCCAGGTGACTCCATGGTCGGTGCTCCGCCAGATCCCCTCGCGTCCGCCGGCGTAGGCGTTCGCCGGCGCGAGCGGATCGAAGCCGAGCACGATCGGCTCGCCACTGCTCGGAAACCCCGCCACCAGGACCTGGGACCAGGTCGCGCCGCCATCGCTGCTGCGGAAGATCTCGGAGAGAGGCGACGCCGCCAGGACGACGCCGTCGGCGCTGACCGCCACCGAGCTGAACCCCACCCGCGTGCGGATGAGCTCCAGCCAGCTCAGGCCGCCGTCGTTGCTGGTGTACACCGCGCCGGAGCTCACCTGGGTGGGACGTGTGGTGGCGTAGAGGCGCTCCGGGTCGGCCGGTGATACCACCACCGACGTCCAGGTGTCGAGGTTCACCGTCACCGCGCCGCGCCATTGCCAGCTCTGCGCTCCATCGTCGCTGCGGTAGATGCCGGAGATTCCGGCCGTGGCATACACGACGCCCGTGACGGTCGGATCGACGGCCAGCGATTGCATGACGCCCGCGCCGACGCCGATCGGAGTCCACCGGTCCTGGCCGGCTTCGGCGGAGGTCGCGAGGAGAGTCGTGAGAAGAAAGGCCGCGAGGCCGCAGGGGAAAGGTCTGCTCAAGATGCGCATGCTCGTCGTCCTTTCAGTTGCCGCCCGTGAACCGCGCCTTGAACACGCCGCCCTTCGTCGCGGAGGGTCATCGGCTTTCGAAGTGGTAGGTCAGAACGGCTGAAAGCGCGCCAACCCCGAGGCCGGTGTACTGGTCGCGCTCCATCCCTTCATGCTGGACCTCGATGTGCCGGTAGGCGACACCTGCGGACCATGGCGAGCGCCCAAGCTCGGCTTCGAGACCCACCTTACCGCCAATCGCGAGCTCTGAATCGCGGTCCGGCGGACCGGTGAGCCCGATGTGGTACTCAACCCAGCTCAGCTCAGGACCCACGTAGAGGTCGAGCCTGCCCCGGCGCAGAGGGTGTACGAGCACGCCGAAGGTAAGGGGTCTGAGCGAGAAGACCCCTGAATCGGAGGCGATGGTGACCTGGCTCAGGACGAGCGGGTTGAAGGAGATGGGCCTGGTCTCGAAGCTCCGCCACGAAGCATCCAGGTCGATCTGGCTCCAGGAGAGCTCGAGGCCGAGCCAACGGTTGGCTCGATACTCTCCAGCGAGGCTGAAGCCGTTGCCGTCGTCCAAGGTGAGCTCGTTGGACCCCGAGAAGTACGAGGTGAAGGTGCGAGAGCTGTAATAGCTGCGAAGCCCTTCCAGCCGAACAGCCCAGTCCGCGGCTGCGGCCTCCGATGCTGTGGAGCCGACGAGCGCAGGGACCACGACCAGTGCGAGGATGACGTTCCTTGCCGAGATCCGCATGCCTCATTGTACGCAACAGCCGCGCAAAGTGTCCTCAAAGCCGCGCCAACACCTGGCGAGCGCGTTCCCGCGGGGTCCCTGCCACCTCCAGGGCCTCCACGCCGAGATCCCATCGATCCCCGAGAACGATTTCGCGGAGCTCCTCGTCCACGCGCCGTCTCCACATGGCATTGTCCGGCTCAGACACCGTCACACGATCTGGATGTTCGATCGGCACAAAGACGATGAGGTCGAGCCGCTCCATGGCGCTCCGCACGCGCGGCAACCAGGGCTCGGCGTCGAATGACTCGGACTCGCGATGTGTGATCAGGTAGGCCAGGATGTCTGCCGGGCATCGGTCGAAGATCCGGTCCTCCCCGCTCCCGACGATCACGTCGATCGACCGCTCCAGCTGCGCCGCGAAATCTTCGAGGCAGGGCATCTCCGCAAACTCGTAGCCCTCCTCCTCGAGAAGGTGGTAGGGCTCATCGACCGCCACGTAGGTTGGAAGAGAGCGAGCCAGCTCTTCGACGAGCGTCGTCTTCCCGGTTCGATGCGCTCCTGAGACGGCGATTCTCATGGTGCCGTGTCGTGCGCCTCGAAGCTCAACTCCAGGAAGTCATAAAGATTCTTCTTCTCATGGTCCTGCGACAGCCGGGAACCGTTGTAGGCCTGCAAGGCCAGTTCCGTGTGACCCAGATCGGAGGTATCGCGGTTTTCGGCGGGGAGCTTCGCCGCGATTCGGGCGCGACGACCAGAGCCGGCAACTTCGATACGGGGGAGTCGACCTGGATGCTTTCGATGGAAACCCGCATTGCGCTCTCCCTTTCTCAAGCTTCCCTTTCTACCACGGTCCGACCAGGCCGCGGCAAAATTGTTGGACAGGCGGGCGAAGTCGGGGGTCGGCGAAGCGGGGCGCCGTCTTCAAGAAGGCGGGCCAGGGGCCGGACCGGCTTATCCGGCCCCTGTCGAAAAATGGCGGGCCGGGGCGGCTCCCTCCCCTCGAGGAGCGCCCCGGTACGTCGTCATGTCAAAGAGCTCGGCGGGGACCCGCTCCAACAGGCCTGCTGCCCCCGCCGTCGAAGCCCACAACAGATCGGGCTTGCCAACCGAGAGAGTATGCGGTTATAGTTTCCGCGAAGTCAAGCCCGGGACCCGAGGAGACGAGGCCGTTCAGGGCCGGACCGCAGACACTGCCGCTCTCGTCGCCCGAACTCTCCGCCTGGATTCGAACGCGGAGGCTCCCCGTGCTTCGGGTGCCCGATTCGGCGCCTCGATGCCCCGGGGAATCACGGTGGTTTCCCGGGACTTTGCCTCGTTATCCCGGGGATTTGAGCTGATGCCCCGGGAGATCGGGCCAGCGCTCCGGGACATTGGCGCAAGCTCCCGGGACATCGACGCGGAGCCCTGGGGCGATGGCTCGATGTCCCGGGGGTTTGGCGCGATGTCCCGGGACTCCGCGGCATTGCCCCGGGATGAATAGGCGATCTCTCTATGCGGTAGAGCAAGCCCCCGGAAGGTTGCGAGGAAGCCCCGGGAGACCGGCGCGCAGCCCCAGGGCTCGGCGCCGGATCAGCGGGAGAGCGCAGGAGAGCTCCGGGACGTTGTCGCTTTGTTTCGGAGGGTTGCCGCGGTGCCCCGGGACGTCGAGCTGTCGTCCCGGGACTCTGCGAGGTCTTCCCAGGAGCTGCCGACGGTCGCCGCGTGCGGTCGGTTCAGGGCTCGGGGAAAAGCGCCGGATGCCTGGTGAGCGTGGAGGACGCGAGGGGAATCAGGTGAAAGAGTGGGACCACTCCGGCGGTCTCGAGGGTTCTTTGACAACTGAATCCGACACGGCCGGCGGGCGATGGGGCCCGCCCCGCCGGCGGTGTCTTTTTTCTACACAGCCTCCAGACGTCCGCGGAGGCTCCGGAAGAATTCGTCGATCGCATCGTCCCAGGAGGAGCACCCGATCTCGGGCAGCGGCAGGTCGTGCTCGACGTCCCCCGTGGCGCCGATCGGGGCGATCCAGCCGAGCGAACGGAGCTTGTAGAGATAGAGCCGGACCTGGTCGAGACTGATGTCGAGAGCCCGGGCGAGCTCCTCGGCGTCGGTGCCTTGCAGCAGGTAGGGCGTCGCTTTCTGCGCGAACTGATCGAGATCGTCGGCGAGCCGGACGGCTTCGCCCGCCAGCCGCCGGAAACGGGCCTGGGGATGGAGGAAGCGCTCGCGATAGGCGCTGATCTCGTCGACCGCCGAGGCGAGGGACATGAGGAGCGAGATGAGCGGCAGATCCAGAGCGCCGTGGAGACGCTCGGGAGCGCAGCGGTGAAACTGGAAGAGGCCGCACGGCGCTTCCATCAACGCGGCCAGGCGGTCCCGCGCGCGCAGCGGATCGTCGATGTCCTCGTGATCGATCCGGAGCCCGCGGAGAGAGCCATCGACCAGGTGGAGCTCGAAGCTGCCCTGATCGGGTACGTCGGAGATCAGAAGACGGCCGGTCCGCCGGCCGACCATGCTGAAGGTCTCCGGAAAGGGCAGGTCTGCGAAGTCTCCGAAGATGGCCATGCGAAGCTCCTCCGAACCTCCTGATCAGTCGAAACTGTCTCCGCCAGGGCAGCTGTGGAGCCCATGGCGCGGTCCGGTGGCGGCGGCCAGGATCATGAGGGGGAGCAAGGGGAGAGGTACGTCCAGAGCGCCGCGCAGCTCCCCGGGAAGGGCGCGATGGAACTCGAAGACACCGCGCGGGGCTCTCATCAAGCCGATCAGGCCGTCCCGCGCACACAGCGGATCTTCGACGTCCTCGCCGTCGACGCGAAGCCCGCGCAGGGTTCCATCCACCAGGTCGAGCTCGAAACTTCCCGGATCGGGCAAACCGAAGATCAAGAGGCGCCCGCTGCGCCGATCGATCACGTTGAGGATCTCCACAAACGGCAGGTCTGCGAGGTCTCCGAAGACGGCCATACGCATCTCCTTCAGCATCCTGATGCAGTCACTGAGATGATGCAGGAGCGCAGGCAGCCCGCCAACAGTCTTCCGGGTAGTTCTCAATGGCGGGCGGTGCCACCCCCGGGGGCGGTTTCATCTCACCAAATCGATGACCTCCCGCCCAGTGTATGAGATCTTCGCGGAGCTGGTTTAATCCCAGGACCGTTTCGATTCGAACTCTTTGCCAGGACTCGGCCTCTTCTATGGAAGGAGGAGCTGAGTGCACACGACGAACCAGGAAGCGATGTGGGTGTTGAGAGCCCAGTGTGACGACCGGGAGGCTCTCGAGCTCCTGCTGCGCAGCATTCAGCCGGCAGTGCACCGCTACCTGTGTGGCCTCGTCGGACCGGCTGACGCCGAAGACGTAGTGCAGGAAGTCCTGGTGCGTGTATACCGGCGATTGGCGTGGCTGGAGGCGCCCGGGCTGTTTCGACCCTGCGCATGGCCGGGCGCATCTTGCACGCGATTGATCTGGCGTTGAAAGAGGAGCCTTCGTAGCGGTCACCCGGCTTCTGGGTTGATCCGGACTCACGGTGCGTCGGACTCGACATCCTGCCAACGGCGGCTCTCCACATAGCGTGAGAGGTGCCGGATGTTTTCGGTGACCACGACGCCCGAAACCTGGAGAGCCTGCGCGGCAAGAAGCACGTCGCAATCGAGCGCACCGTCAACTGCCGTCGGCTGGCCCGCCAGCCGGCCCTCCGCCCACAGGCCCGCGGCTCGACGCATGGTCGCAGTGTTGAGCGGCAAGTACTCCAGTTTCTCTGTCAGGAGATCGAGGCGTAGCAGACTCCTCGTCGTGGGTTGGCCGCTCTTCAAGGCAACATGCATCAAACCACGGCGCACCTCGTAGTCGGCGATCTCTGGAATGATAATAGTGAACGAGCTGAGACCGAGGAGCTTTTCCAGCCACTCGTTGACGCTGACGTTGACGTCTTTATGGGGATGGCAGAGCCGTGTCAGGATGTTGGTATCGAGGAGAAGCTTCATCAACGGCTCTTGGAGAAGCTCTCGGTGAGACTGAACTCCTCTTCGAGAAGGGGCCAGATCTTTTCATCATAACCACTGTCGTCTTCCCGCCACTGCCGCAGGAGGGTAGCTGCCTGGCGATAGCGGTCTCGGCGATCCTCAAGAAGATCAGCGTGTGCTTTCTCGGCAATTCCCAGGGTGGGAAGGTTTTCGTCTCGTTGGGGCATGAAACGCTCCTCTCTTGGTCGAGGCTCTGCCCAGGCTCCCAGAGCCTATGACAGTATACCACTCGGCCAGGGCAGCCTATTCCAGTCAGCTCTGGGCTCTATTTCACGAAATCGATGAACCCCCGGCCCACGTCCACGCTGTCGAGGCGCACGCGGACCTTGTCTCCCACGTCGAGCCCGTGGAAGCCGCGCTCCAGTCGGCCTTCGACCGAGGGGTGGAAGACGCGCACCCAGGTCCCTTTGTCGGAGGCGCCGGTGACCACGCCGTTGAACCAGTCGCCGATGCGCGACTGGAGCAGCAGGGCGGCCGCCGATTTGCGGACCAGGCGCTCGACCTTGCGCGCCTCGTCCTCCCGCTCCGTGCAGTGCTGCGCGATCTCTTCGAGAGCGGCGACGTCGTAGGGCGCCTCCCGGCCGGCCAGCGCGGCTTTGAGCAGCCTTTGCATGATCAGGTCGGGAAAGCGCCGGTTGGGCGCGGTCGAGTGGGTGTAGTCGTCGGCGGCGAGACCGAAGTGGCCGGGCGACGGATGGCCGGGCGCGTCCACCGTGTACTGCCCCGAGCCGAGGAGCTTGACGACCGAGAGCGACAGCTCCGGGAAGCCCTGGGGATCGGCGGCGCGGCGCGCCTCCAGGAAGGCGTTCAGGGCCGCCGCATCGGGCTCCTCCGGCAGGTGCGCGCCCTTCTGCGCGGCGAGCGCGACGATGCGCGGCCAGCGCTCCGGCGAGCGCACCAGGCGGCGCAGCGACGGCAGGCCGCGGGTCTCCAGAAAGGTGGCCGTCGCGCTGTTGGTGGCGATCATCACGTCCTCGATGAGCTCCTTGGCGCGGTCCTGCTCCTCCTCCTCGAGGTCGGTCAAGACCCCGTTCTTGAACACCGGCCGGGACTCGATCGTCTCCAGGTGGAGCGCACCCCGCTCGTGGCGGTGCTCGCGCAGGCGCTGGGTGGCCTGGTCGTGGAGCCCCAACTGCTCTCCGAGCTGGCCTCCCGGCATCCCGCCCTTCCCGTCCAGCCAGGCTCCGACCACGCGGTAGACGAGGCGCTGGTGGTTGCGCACCCAGGCGCGGTAGATCTCGGTCTCCTTGACCGAGCCGTCGCGGTCCACCGTCATGTCGACCACCACGGAGAGGCGGTTCTCTCCCTCGTGGAGCGAGGTCAGCCCCTCGGAGAGCTCCTCCGGGAGCATCGGGAAGGTCCCGGCCGCGGTGTAGATCGAGGTCGTGTTGTGGTACGCCCGCTGGTCGATCGCCGACTCGGCGTGGACGAGGGCGTCGACGTCGGCGATGGCCACGCGCAGACGGATGTCGCCGTCGCGTTCCCCCTCGGCCACCGAGAGCTGGTCGAGGTCGCGGGTGTCCACGTTGTCGATCGAGAACCAGAAGAGGTCGCGCAGGTCGTGGATGAAGCCGCCGTCGTCCTCCTCGAGGTTGCCGGGGAAGTCGTGGACGATCCGGCGGGTCTCCTCGCGCGCCTTGGCGGGGAAGTCGGGTTGGAAGTCGCGCGCGATCAGGGCGCGGCGGGCGATCTCTCCGAGGTCGGCCATGTCTCCTCCAGGGTTGGGCGCCCCAGGGAGGGGGCGCCGTCAGAGGAAGTATCCCATCACATCGAGGACGACATGGACCCCCGCCGTGGAGCTTTGCAAGGAGAGGGCGCCGGTTCCCGAGGAGGAGAGCGGCACGACCGTGTTGTTCGAGCGGGTCTGCCCGGTCGAGAAGTTGATCGAGCTGGTGCTCGTGGGGTCGGCGTTGCCGGGGAACAGGCGGACGAACCCCGCGCCGGGCGGATTGACGACCGTGAGGTTCACGGCGAGAGCCTTGGCGCCGGCCGGAATGCCGCAGAGGCTCTTGACCACGAGGACACGCGGGACGGTCGGCGGCAGGGCCGGGCCGCCGGTCGCCCCATACGCCTGCCGGGTGTCGAGCAGCCGGCACGGGGAGAGGGTGTAGAAGTCGAGGGGACCGGCCGTCGCCGGGAACGCGGGCTGCCAGCCGAGCTGGACGACCTCGAAGTCCGAGGCCTTGAGCGAGGAGAACGCGGGGTTGAGCTGGTCGTTGTCCCAGCGGGTGTCGTAGGTCCCCTGGATGTACATGTCGGTGCCGTTGTCGGCCATGATGAGCCCGTAGGTCTTCATCGCCTGGAAGATCTTCTGGAGGTACGGCAGGTAGCCGGTGATGTTCTTGCTCGCCTTCAAGCGGAGGCGCGCGCCCATCGGTAGGGCATTGGCGTTGGTGCTGGTGCTTGCCATGTGCGAAGCCGGGTAGACGTACCCCTTGGTGGGGAACACGGTGAAGCGGAATGCATGCCGGATCGGATCGGGGCCGAAGACCTCGTCATACCGGATGAGACCCGGGAAAATGGCGAGCCCGGCAGCATCGGCGCTCGTCCACGTTTCCGGCCGGCGGAAGTTCGAATCGAGAGAGAAGATGGCTCCTCCTTCCGCCTCCCAGCGGTTCTCATCCTCGTTCCAGAAGGTGCGGAAGAGCTCGTAGAGGATCCGGTTGTCGCGGTCGACGATCAGCATGTGGCGGTCGCCGCCGGGGTCGACGTCGCCCGGGTGTCCACCTTCGATCCACCTCGCCTCGGTCTTCGCCTCCTCGGGGATCGGATACCCGATCGGCCGGCCGGGGAAGCCGTCGTCGCTCTGGTCGCCATAGAGGGTCCAGGTGAGCGGCACCAGCGGCTGTGTGGCGGACACGCTGGCGTACGGGAACCCATAGATGGCCGATGGAGGGTCGTCCGGATTGTCGCCGCCGAAGTCCGGATGGAGCCCGATGGTTGTCCCGATGAAGCTGATGAAGTTGGCGCTGTTCGAGTCGACCGGCGCGGCGCTGATATCGACGTTCCACCAGTTGTCGGGCGGAAAGAGGGGAAGGGGAGTGGGGAGCGTGCCGTTGCGCTGAGGCTGGGCGAGGGCCGTTGCGGGCAGCGCGAGGGCTGCGGCGAGGGCCAGCAGGGCAACGGCGCTCCGGCTCCGAATCGGCAGGGCGTGGGCCATTTCAGCCTCCTTGATTGCATGCCCAAAGATCACCAGAAGTATAGCTCGTCTCCAGCGCTCAACCAGAGGCTTGCATCCGCTATACTCGCGAAACTGTGACCGACAAATCTGCGGTAGATCATCTCGAGGGCGAGAGAATCGGACCCTACCGGCTGGACAACCCGATCGGCTCCGGCGGGATGGGAAAGGTCTGGCGCGCCTGGGACGAGCGGCTGCGGCGGCACGTGGCCATCAAACGGGTGCTCCGGGATTCGGTCGCGCAGGGCCGCGAGCGTTTGCGTCGCGAGGCCCGGGCCGTGGCCCGCCTCAGCCATCCTTCGATCGTCCACATCTACGATCTTCTCGAGGGCGACGCCAGCGACTGGATCGTCATGGAGCTGGTCAGCGGCCAGAACCTCCGCCAGCTGCTCGACCGGGAGGGCTGCCTCGGGGTGGGGCAGGCTCTCCAGCTCGGCCGCGAGATCGCCGAGGGTCTCGCCGAAGCCCACACCCATGGCATCCTGCACCGCGATCTCAAGACGGCCAACATCATGGTCACCGCGGCGGGCCGCGCCAAGATCCTGGATTTCGGGCTCGCCAAGGAGCTGCAGGGGGAAGGCACCGGGACCGCCGGTTTCGATCCGTCGCTGTCGGTCACCGGGGTCGTCCTCGGCACGTGTTTCGCCATGTCACCCGAGCAGGTGCTGGGGAGCGATCTCGACGTCCGGTCCGACCTGTTCTCCCTCGGCTCGCTGCTCTACGAGATTCTGACCGGCGGCGCGCCCTTCCGCGCCGAGGAGGCCCGGGCATCGCTGGCGCGGGTGCTGCAGCACCGGCCGCGTCCTCTTCATGAGGTGCGGCCGGAGGTGCCGCTCGGGCTGTCCCGGCTGATCGAGCGCCTGCTGGAGAAAGAGGCTTCCGATCGGCCGGCGAGCGCCGGTGAGGTCAGCGAGGTCCTGGCGTCTCTGGCGGCGAAGTATTCGTTCGAAAGCGCCGGCTCCGGGAAGGGCTCCGGCGCGGGCGCCACTGCCGAGACGTTCGTCGATGAGATGACGCCGACCCTGGTGGAGCCGCAACCTGCGCAGGACCGCCGCGGCTCCGGCTCCGGGAGCGCGGTCGGCGGGGAGCGGCGGACCGTGACGGTGCTCTGTTGCAGCCTGGTGCAGGCCGAGGGGTCAGGCCCCGTCGACCTCGAGGTTCTCTCGGATTCCATGGTCACCTTCGAAGGCTTTGCCCGGACCGTCTGCCGGGATCTTTCCGGCCACCTGGGAGCCGTCCTGAGCCACATGCTGTGGATCTATTTCGGCTACCCGGTGGGACATGAGGACGACACCTTGCGCGCGGTGAGAGCGGCCCGCGAGCTCATGGCCCGCGCCCGGCAATCCGGCCTGCTGCTCCGGGGTCTCGCTCTGCGCTTCGGAATCCATACCGGTCCTGCCGTCGTGTGGGCCCGTCCCGGCCAGCAGGACCGTCTGCAGCTCGGGAGCACGCTCGACCTCGCCATGGGAATCCAGAGCGCGGCGCCGATCAACAGCATTGTGGTGAGCACCCTGAGCCAGCGGCTGCTCACCCGCGGTTTCTCCACCCGGGCCCTGCCGCCGGCTCATCTGAAAGACGTGGACGGGCCGGTCGAGATCTACGAGGTCGGCGACCCCCTGGAGGTGCAGGAGCGGGAGAGCAGCCCGATCGCTCCCCTGGTCAACCGGGAGGCCGAGCTCCAGATCCTCCTCGACCGGTACCGCCTGGCCTGCTCGGGGTCGGGACAGGCGGTGTTGATCGCCGGCGAAGCCGGGATCGGCAAGTCGCGCCTGGTGCGGGCTCTGTCGGAGCAGGCCTCAGCCGTGGCCGAGCCCCCGACCTGGCTGATCGCCCACGGCTCGACGTTCACCCAGAACACGCCGCTGGCGCCGATTATCCATCTCCTGGAGCGGACGCTCTTCGCCGCCAGTGCGGAGGGATCCGCCGAGGAGAAGCTCCGCCGGCTCGAAGAGGTCCTCGACGAGCACGGCCTCCCCCTGCCGGACTACGCCCCCCTCCTGGGCGCGCTGCTCTCGATTTCTACCGAGGAGCGCTACCCGCCTCTCGTCCTGAGCCCCGAGGCGCGACGGAAGCGGACGCTCACCGCCATCCTGGCCCTCCTCGGCGCGATGGCCGAGCGCCGCCCCGTGGTGCTGGTGATCGAAGACCTGCACTGGGTCGATCCTTCGACGCTCGAGCTGCTCGACCTGCTGCTGGGAGAAATCTCCAGCTTGCCCCTGCTGCTCGTCGCCACGTTCCGGCCCGAATTCACGGCACCCTTGCGCCATCAGACCTCCGTCACGCAGCTCGGCCTGAGCGGTCTGAGCGAGAACCATGTGACGCAACTGGTCCGGCAGGTCGCCGAAGGGAAGGGGCTGCCTGCCGAGATGCACCGGGAGATCGTGGTGCGGACCGATGGCAACCCGCTGTTCGTCGAAGAGCTGACCAAGGCGGTGCTGGAGGCGGACGCTCCGCTCCGGGGGCCGGCAGGAGTCCCGTTCACGCTCGGCGCCTCGCTCCTCGCCCGTCTCGACCGGCTGGGGGAGGCCAAGGCGGTGGCGCAGCTCGCTGCGGTCGTCGGTCGCACCTTCTCCCTGGAGCTGCTGGAGGCCCTCTCCTGGATCAAGGGGGCCGCCCTGCACAGCGCGATCAGCCGGCTTGTCCAGGCCGAGATCCTCTATCGCCGCGGACCGGCCCGCGAGGCGCGCTACATCTTCAAACACGCCCTGATCCAGGATGCCGCCTACCTGTCGCTCCTGGCGAGCGACCGGCAACAGCTCCACCAGCGGCTCGCCGGCCTGCTCCAGGAAGAGTTCCCGGCGGTGGCCGAGGCCGAGCCCGAGCTGATGGCGCACCATTGCGAGCGCGGCGGTCTGCCGATGGAAGCCGTCAGGTATCTTCAGCAGGCAGGTACCCGCGCCATGCAGCGCTCGGCTCAGCTCGAGGCGATGAGACACCTGACCCGGGCTCTCGATCTCCTCCTTGCCCTGCCGCCCGCGCCGGAGCTCCTGAGGCCGGAGTTCGAGCTGCGTGCCGCGCTCGGCCCGTGTCTGACCGCGGTCAAGGGCTGGGGAGCCCCGGAGGTCGCCGCCAACGCCGAGCGCAGCATCGCCCTCACCCGGGAGCTCGGGGAGGGCGGACAGCTGGTCCCCTCGCTCTTTGGTCTTTGGACCTTCCATGTTCTGCAGGGGAATCGTCAGCCCTCGATCGATCTCGCGGCCGAGCTCGAGCGCCTCGCCGAGACTCCCGTGCAGATCTTCATCAGTTACTCCGCCCAGGTGGTCACTTCGATGTACCGAGGCCGCTTCGCCGAGGTATTGGCGCTGGCCGAGCAGGCGGCTGCGCTCTTCGAGCCCAACCTGCTCCCCGAGTTCGCCCTCTTCGGTGAGGAGTCCACCTTGCTGTCGCGCGTTTGCGAGTTCTGGACGCTCTGGATCGTCGGGCGTCCGGAGGCGGCGGTCCGCAAACGGGATGCGATGCTCGCGATCGTCGAGGCGCTGCGTTCCCCGTTCCAGCTCGGCTTCGGGCTCCTCTTCGACATCGTTCTCTGCCACGCGCTGCGAGAGGTCGAGCAGGTCGACAGGGTGGCAAAGCGGCTGATCGGTCTGGCACAGGAGCAGGATTTCCCTTTTCTGGAATCCCTCGCCCGCTGTGCGCAGGGTTGGGTCGCCTGCCAGAGGGGTGACCTGTCGGGTATAGCGCAGATTCAGGCCGGCCTCGACGTACACCTGGCCACGGGGTCGAAGCTGCCGCGGGGCTACTGGCTCACCTACTTGATCGAAGCCCAGCTCCTGGCCGGGCAGATCCCCGAAGGGCTGGCCACGGTCCGTGAGGCACAGACAATGTCGGAGGTCCAGCTCGATGTCTTTTATGACGCCGAGATCCTCCGCCTCGAGGGCGAGCTCCTGCGGGCCTCCGGGGACGCCGGAGCGGCCGAATCCGCCTTCCTGAGAGCGCTTGAGGTCGCTCGCGAGAGGGGGGCGCACGCCTTCGAGCTGCGCGCGGCCACCAGCTTGGGCAGCCTCCTCGCCGAGCAGGGCCGCGCAGGCGAGGCCCTGCCCCTCCTCACCGCGGTGTATCGGTCGTTCGATAACGGATTCGCGACGCGCGATCTCACGGAGGCGCGCGAGCTCCTCGATCGCCTATCAGACCTTCAGATCCTCCCGGGTCACTTCCCCGAGACCGAGGACGAAATCGGCTCCGTAAACCCGGGCGGGAGTCTGGAACCCGGCTGAGATCTCGCCCGCGAGGACCCTCTCAACGAGGGTCAACCCGGCATCGGCGGTGAACGTGTACTGGTCCGGGGTCCGGAGCCGCGAGCTGACGCGCCGGCCGGCGCGGTCCTCGGCCTCGGCCACGATGGAGCACTCCGCTCGCCGGCGATCGTCGGGTGGTGGGCCCCCTGGCAACGTCTGGACCCTCGCCTGCCCGCAAGGAGAGCGGAGCCCGGCGAGAAGGCGGCTGGCCAGCAGAGCGACCCTTTCCGCGGGAAGGAGGTCCAGATAGACCTCGATATCGGAAATACCCGTGGTGTGGAAGGCCGTGATCACGTCGGCCCAGTCGACGGCCAGGCTCGTCCTGTGCCCCCAGCCGTAGTCGAAGTCGTGCTCCAGAGGGCTCCATAGAGGTGCGGCCAGCCTTCCGCCGCGCCGGACCCGGATGTCCGGACCGAGGTACGGGAGGACAGTCGTTGGCGAGCCGCGCCCGGCATAGGAGGCCGGCAGCGAAATGCCCAGGCGCAGCCTCACCGCCCCGGGCAGCCGACGTGCCACATGCGCGGCCAGGCAGTCAGTGGCTACCACAACGAAGCCAGCCCCCGGCAACAGCATCACTCCCCGCCGTCGTGCGACCTCGTCCCGGCGCTGGAGCGCGGCGAAGACGGCGGGCTCGCCAGTCACGTCCAGATAGTGAGCCCCGGTGGCGAGGCAGGCCGCAATCAAGGGTCCGGCCGTGGCGTCGAGCGGCCGGGCCGCATTGAGCACCAACCGGACGCCCTGGAGCATGCGGGCGAGCGCCGCCGGATCGTCGAGGCGGGCGGCGCGGTACTCGAAGTCAAGGGGAGCGGCCAGCCGCCGCAGCCGCGCCTCGTCACGGCCGGCGAGCAGTGGGGAGAGGCCGCGGGCCAGGGACCGGCTCGCCAGCATCCGGCCGGTGTAGCCCGTGGCTCCGTAGATCAGCCAGCGCTCGGTCATGGGCAGACTTGGAAGTCTAGCGGTCGAGCTCGGCTTGCGTCAATGACGAGAGAGCACTACAGTGCAAGCTCTGGAAAGGCTCGAGGAGGACCGATGGGCGTTCGCTCTTATGTGGAGTGGTTCTATGGAAACGCTCACCCTCTCGGCGAGGAGAGCCGCTATCTCAATCTGGGGTACTGGCGCGACAAGCCTGCTACACTGGACGAGGCGGGCGAGGCCCTGGCGACTCTGGTCGGAGAGGCTGCCGGGCTGGGGCCCGGGGATGTCGTCCTCGACGCGGGTTGCGGCTTCGGCGACCAGGACGTTTTCTGGGTGCGCAGATTCGGGCCGCGGCGGATCGTCGGGATCAACATCGCTGCCGGACAGGTGGCTCAGGCGCGCCGGAGGGTCGAGGACCTCGGGCTGGCCGGCCGCATCGAGATCCGGATCGGCTCGGCCACCGAAATCCCCGGCGCGACCACGAGCTTCGACAAGGTCGTGGCCCTCGAGAGCGCTTTCCACTTCGACTCCCGGGTCGATTTCTTCGACGAGGCCTGGCGGGTGCTGCGCGGCGGCGGCCGGCTGGTCACCACAGACATCCTCCCGCTGGCGGACCGGCACGGCGGCTTGGCCGCATGTCTGTCCGAGGCCCTGGCGGCGCTCGTCTGGGGCATCCCCTGGGCCAACCTCTATCCTCGTCGAGTCTATGCCGACCGCCTGCGGGCGGTGGGGTTCGAAGATGTCGTGGTGACCTCGATCCGCAGCCAAGTCTTCGCGCCGTTCCACCGTTACCTGGCCCGGCGCCTGCGCGAGCCCGGAGTGCTCTCCCGGCTCGACCCGGTGTTCGCCGCGTACTGGCAGGCCTCGATGGCCACCCGGGGAGGGGCGTTCCAGGGCTGGGATTACGTGCTGGCGATGGCCCGCAAGCCGGCGGCCAGCAGAAAGGGCGGGCGTGAAGCCGGCCAGCGGAGGAGGCGGCCTTGAACGTACGGAAGAAGAATGTCCTGCCCTGGCGCCTGGTCCAGGTCCCACCTTGTGTTCATGACTGAAGAAGCTCTACAGTACAGCCGATTCCGTCAGTGGAAACCGGCCCGGAGAGGAGGTGGCCTTGTACGTCAGCAATCGGCCGTATCAGCCCGAGCTGCCCTTCTACAATCAGGCGCTCGGACCTTCCGAGGCGACCTACGTGGTCCCTCCCCCCTTCAACATGCCGGGGGTCACCGCCCGCGTCTTCCCTCTCCAGGCGAGCATCAACATCCTGCACCGTTTCTACAAAAACTATCTCAACGTGGCGCCCGGCTTCGAGTTCACCCCTGCTCTGCCCTGCGTCCTCTTGTGGGTCCTCGACTACGGGCACTCGGATCTCGCAGCGTCCAATCTGGGATGGGTCTCACAACACGAGGTGTTTTTCTCGGCGCCGCTCGCGATGTGGCGCCGCGACCGGCGGGGCCGCCGCATTTTCGTAAAATGGGTGCTGAACGTTCCTTTCATCGTCGTCGACAACCCCTCCTCGCTCACTACGGGCCGGGAAGTCTACGGCTGGCCGAAGGTCCTGGCCCAGTTGCAATACGATCCGGAACGCTGGCTGACCGATCCGCGCAATCCACTCCGTCTCCTGACTCTGAATGTCAGGGGAATGAGCTCCGCGTTTCCCGACACTCGATTGCTCGACCTCGAGCAACAGCCTGGGCAGAACCCTTCCCTCGTTCCCCCGGCCCTCGGATTGATCGATCCCTTCGTGTGGCTTTCCCGTCTGCTGGGCAACTTCTTGTCGATCGGGTTCGATCTGACGCAGCTCCTTCTGGGCTTCCCCCTCGCCGGCTACGACCCGCTCATCGTGAGGGACCGCGGTTGGGTCCTGTCCGACAGCTTCGGCCGGCTGGTTCGTTTTCTCGAGAATCCGGGGCTGGATGTGGTGAACCTCAAGCAGTTCCGGGACTCCGAAGATCCGACTCAGATCTGCTATCAGGCTCTCGTGGAATCGCGGCTGAGCATCAACCACTTCAACCGCGGCGGCCTTCTCGGCCTGTACAACGTCCTGCAAGGCGACTTGACCGGGGGATTCCGCATTTATATCTCCGAGGACGCCGGCTTTCCCATCGTCGAGTCGCTCGGTCTCGTGACGCTCGAGGAGCGGACGATCGGCGGGAACCTCTACGCGGTCCTCGCGCCCTTCTTACCCTTCTGGGGGGACGTCGACCTGACCTATGGCAAGGGCGAGACGCTCTGTTGGCGGATGCGCGGTGAGCCCTGGTATCGGGGGACGGCTCCAATGAGCCCGAGCTCATCGCGGACCTCCAGGGCGCCTTACAACACGATCGCCGGAGCGGCGCAGCAGGAGTGGTACGGCCCCTTCTTCATACCTGAAGGCCGCATCGACGTTTTCCCCTTGCAGGCGGATCCCGAGAAGCTCCAGAGCTTCCTGACGAGATTTCTGAGCCTCGGCAGCGGTGAGGGCATCGAGAAACCGCTTCCGATAAGCTTTCAATTGGTGGGAGAGCACGTTTACATGTTCGTCTCCGAGAACCGGATGTTTTCGGCGGCGCGAAGCGGGGCGTGGATCCAGGCGGCCCAGATCTGCTTTGCCATTCCGGTCCTCTTGAGCTGGCCGGACGGGAGGCAGGAGGTGGTCGCCGCCATGCCGTTCGCCTTCGTCAACAATCCGACTCTGGCCATGACCATGCGAGAGGTCCAGGGGGTTCCGGCGATGGACGCCACCATCATGACCCCGCCACGATTCTGGCAGCCCGAGGCGCCGTTGCTCGTCATGCAATTGAACGTCTTCGACGAGCTCGGCGCGGGCTTGGGTTGCCAGCTGCAGACCGTGCTTGAGATCCTGCCCGGTTTCTCCCCGGTCGAGGGCGGTTTCCAGGGCCCGCTCGATCGACCGGTGGCTCTGAGCCGGCTGGCGCTCAAACAGTTCCGCGACGCCGAGCAGCCGAACCACGCCTGCTATCAGGCCCTGGTCCGGGAGCCCTGGATCTTTTCCATGCTCGAGTCGATCGTGCCGCTCGCCCAGGACACGACGGTCCGCATCTCCTGGTATCCGAGCCTCCCCATCGTGGAGACCCTGGGCTTGCGGACCGCGAGCCTGCAAGCTCCCCCGGAGCAGGATGTGGAAGGAACGGTCGCCGAGATCCTGATTCCCGACCATCCTTTCACGATCCGATCGACCATCCACATCGGGCTCGGCGACGTGCTTTTCCAGGCTGGGGGTCGCTTGCCCTGGAGCCCGGTGCCCTCCCATCGGGTGCCCCACTATAGAGTCGGAACGCCGAGACGGCACGAGGAGGGCGAGGTCGAGAATCTTCTCGACCTCCACAAGAGGCGCTCCCCGGATTCCGACATTCTGCGGGACGGGCTCCATCCGTGGCTGCGAGCCCTCTCGCGACCTGCCGGCAGTCCGCCAGCAGCGGGTGCCGAGGGAGAACGGGGAGGCGAGAAGCCAGCCTCCGCGGGGCGGCGCTCTCGGACCGCTACAAAAAGCTAAACAGGGTCAAGACATGAGCAGAGACAGGAAGCTTTCGCAAGGAAGGGCGACGCGGCGGGACCAGCCGATCCGCGTAGCCATCGTGGGCGGCGGCTGTGCTGGGATCACGGCCGCCTTCGAGCTCACGCGGCCCGAGCACCGCGGCCGCTTCGCAGTGACTGTCTACCAGCAGGGCTGGCGGCTCGGCGGCAAGGGAGCGTCCGGCCGCGGCCCAACCGGGCGCATCGAGGAGCACGGTCTGCACGTCTGGATGGGGTTTTACGAGAACGCCTTCAGGCTCCTGCGGGAATGTTACGCCGAGCTCGGACGCGACTGGCGCGATGCCTTCTTTCCGGCTCCCCGGCTCGGTGTCGCGGAAGCCCGGGAGGACGACGGCTGGGGGGGCTGGACCGCGCTCTTCCCGCCCATGCCGGGCCTGCCCGGGGACCCGCTGACCGCTGAGAACCCTTTCTCGGTGAGCAGCTACCTGGTCCATGCCGTGCGGCTCCTCGCGACGGTGGTCGAGTCGGCGCGCTACCGGCAGGAGGGCGATGGGTCTCGAAAGTCCGCCGTGCCCCGGCCCTCTCCGCTGGCTCCGGAAACTGTCCTCGCCAGTCTGGAGCGCCTCGTCCGTTACGGCTATCTGGCGACCCTCGTCGGTGTGGCCGAGGCGATGCGGGGCCTCGCCGTTCTTTTCGGCTCCTGGAGCCGCCGCCCACCCGGGCGCGGTGCGGAAGCGGCGGTCCTCCGCCCGCTCGAGAACGTAGCGCGCAGCGCCCTGCGCCTGCTCTCGGAGCTGGCCAGCCAGGACGGCGAGCTGCGCCGGGTGTGGGGGATCGTGGACCTCCTCCTCACGGTCATCCGCGGCACGATCCGCTTCGGCTTGGTCACCGATCCGCGCGGCTTCGATGCCATCGACGATTACGAGTTCCGCGAGTGGCTGGAGCTCAATGGGGCGTCCCGCTCCACTCTCGAGTCCGATTTCCTGCGCGGCGTGGCCTACGACCGGTTGTTCGCCTACGAGGACGGCGACGCGGCACGGCCGCGGATGGCCGCCGGCCAGGCGCTGCGGGACCTCCTGCGCATGCTCTTCACCTACCGCGGCTCTTTTTTCTGGAAGATGCGGGCCGGCATGGGCGACATCGTCTTCGCGCCTTTCTATGAGGTTCTGCGCCGGCGCGGCGTCCGTTTTGAATTCTTCCACCGCCTGGAAGCCGTGCGGCTCGCCCGGGAGGACCGCCTCCTTCCCGGCGAGCGCCCCTACGTCGAGGCCCTGGAGCTCGACGTGCAAGCCGCCATTCGCTCCGGCTCTTACGAGCCGCTGATCCAGGTCCGCAGCCTTTCCTGCTGGCCTGCGAAGCCTGACTTCAGCCAGCTCCTCGATGGCGAGCGCCTGGAAGTCGAGGGATGGAATCCCGAGTCGTTCTGGGACCGCCGCCGGGTGGGCCGGAAGATCGTGCGGGTGGGGGAGGATTTCGATTTCGTCGTTCTCGCCGTGGGACTGGCGGCGATCCCCCACGTCGCCGCGGAGATCGTGGCCCACGACCGGCGTTGGCGGCGGATGGTCGAGAGCATCAAGACGGTTGAGACGGGTGCTTTCCAGCTCTGGCTCAACAAAGGCGTGGCCGCGCTCGGCTGGCCTGGCGCCGAGGACATCATCCTGACCGGCTTCGCCAAGCCGTTCGACACCTGGGCCGACATGACCCACCACCTCGGCGAGGAGGGTTGGCCTGCCGACCGGACCCCGCTCTCGCTCGCCTACTTCTGCGGCGTCCTGCCGTCCGGGCCGGAGCCGCCTGGCCTGGACGACATCGGTTATCCGGCATCCCGGCGCGAGGCGGCGCGCCGGGATGCCGTCCGCTTCCTCGATCGCCACATCGGGCACCTCTGGCCGCGGGCAGTCCGTCCGGGAGGCGGCTTCCGTTGGGAGCTCCTGGTGCCGCCCGGAAAGGAGCGCCCGGCCGGCCCGGCACGTTTCGCCACCCAATTCTGGACCGCGAACGTCAACCCTACCGACCGCTATGTCCTGACCCTTCCCGGTACGGCGAGGGACCGCATCTCGCCCCTCGACAACAGCTACGACAATCTGACGGTGGCCGGAGACTGGACCGCTTGCGGCTTCAACTCCGGCTGCGTCGAGGCGGCTGTGATGTCCGGCCAGTTGGCGGCCCATGCCCTCGCCGGCTCGCCGCCTCTCGAAGACATCGTGGGCTTCGATCACCCCTGACATGTTCCGATGGAGGAGAGATCTTATGGACCGCCCGCGCCGCAAACGCCGAGATCCCCAACGCACTGGACCGATCCGCAACGCGGGAGGAGCCTTGCGGGATGAAGGGCCCTGGCGAGGCCCCGTGCGGCAGAGCCATGATGCCGCTTCCAACGGTGTGCGCGATGGCTATCGCGTGATCGATGAGCAGATCCGCCGTGGCCGCCGGATGGCGCAAGAGCTCGACGACGAGCTTTGGAACGACGACCGGCACGACCGGGAGCGGCGACGGCGGGCCAGGTACCAGGAGGAGACGCGGTCCGGGTATAACGAAGAGCCCTGGCCCCGGTCCGGAGGAGGCGGGTTCGGCCTCCTCGGGATGCCACTGCGGCAGATGGAGCGTCTGTGCCGGGAGATCCTCCGCCAGATCGTCTCGATGCGTCCGGACCCCTGGAGGTTGATCGAGCTGCTCTTCCGCCTCCAGATCGAGATGATGTCCGAGCTCGCCCGCTGCGGCTTCGGCGTCCTCGGCATGGCGAAGCCTCGCTGGGGAGACTCCTTCGAGGAGGACGTCCAGCGGGTCGAGCGCGACATCGACGAGAGCCTGAACGAGATCGACGATGAGGACGACGATTTCCTGGATGAGGACGAGGACGAGGGAGAGATCGAGGACGAGCGCCGGAATTGGCCGGCGGCCCCGAGCGTCCCTGCCGTGATCCGTTCCACGGTTCCCATCCCGGTCTATGTATGGTCCTACGAACGGACGGAGATCGATCTAGAGCTCCCCGCCGGAGCACAGTCCCTGGATCTCGTGGCCGAGCCTCCGCTGGCAACCGGCACCGACCAGCCTGCGCTGCCTGCGTTCGAGGCCGATTTCGTTGCGCTCGCCGACGGACCGGTGATCCTCCGCATCGAGGTTCCGCGCGGCCTGCCGGCCGGCCAATATCTCCGACGGATCCTGGTGCGCGCGACAGGCGAGCCGGTAGGGGATCTCACCGTCCAGGTCGGGACTGTCCCTAAGCCAAGCTCCAAACCGAGCCCGAAGCCAGGCCAGGAGCCGGGCCAGAAAGCGAGGAAGCGGTGATGCGCGGCGAGGCGCTGATCCAGTCCGTGCTCGAAGAGTACGCGGCGCTCACCCGCCGGGCGCTCCGTCGCTATCTGCCGTCCCTCGAGCCGCGGCGCTACCTCTATGATCTGATCTCCGACTATCCCCGGCGCGGCGGCAAGATGATGCGCCCGAGCCTCTGTATCGCCACGGCCCGGGCCTTCGGCGCGCAGGCGGAGGATGCATTGCGCGCCGCGGTCTCCATCGAGCTCTTCCACAACGCTCTTCTCGTCCACGACGACGTCCACGACGAAAGCCAGCTCCGCCGCGGCCGGCCGAGCCTCCACACCCTCCATGGCGTGCCGCTCGCCCTGAACGCCGGGTCTGCCCTGGCGATGCTCAGCCTGCGCCCGCTCGCCGACTACCGGCTGAAGTTCGGACTCAAAATCGCCGCGCTGCTCATCGAGGAAATGGCGCGGATGGCCCGCGAGTCGGGAGAGGGGCAGGCGCTCGAGCTCGGCTGGCGGCGCGACAACGTCATCGACCTCACCGAGGCCGACTACTTTGAAATGGTTCTCAAGAAGACCTGCTGGTACACGACCATTACGCCAATGCGCCTGGGTGCCCTGATCGGCTGCCGCGAAATGCTGCCTGAATTCGAGACCCTGATCCGTCTCGGGTTCTTCTTCGGTACTGCGTTCCAGATCCGTGACGACGTGCTCAACCTGACCGGCGACGAGCGCTACGGCAAGGAGATCTATGACGACCTCCTCGAAGGAAAGCGCACCCTGATGCTGATCCATCTCCTCGCGAACGCGACCGCGCAGGAACACGAGCGCATCGCCGCCTTCCTCGCCTCACCGCGCGAGGAACGCATCGGGGAGCCGGTGCGCTGGGTGGTCGAGCGGATGAAGCACTACGGCTCCATCGACTATGCTCAGGAGGTCGCCAACGGGCTCGCCGGGGCCGCCCTCCACGAGTTCTCGACCCTGTTCGACGCCCTTCCCGAATCCCGGGACAAGCGCTTCCTGGCCGAGATGATCACCTGGGTGCTGCAGCGCAGCTCATAGCCCCGTCACCCGTACCACCTCCTCGAACGTCGTCTGCCCCTCCGCCAGCTTGCGCAGGGCGGATTGACGGAGGGTGCGCATGCCGTTCTTCACCGCTTCGCGCTTGATCTCCGGGGCGTCGGCGCCGGAGACGACCAGGTTCTTGACGGCTTCGTCGATCGGCAGGATCTCGAAGATGCCGGTGCGGCCGAGATAGCCGGTGCCGCGGCACTCGAAGCATCCCTCGCCCTCCTTGACCCGGACCCTCTTGCCGGGCGGCACGGCGAGGCGGAGGGTGTTGACCTCCTCTTCGGTCAGGAAACGCTCGGTGATGCAGTTGGGGCAGATCCGGCGGAGCAGGCGCTGGGCCATGGTGCCGACCAGCGTCGAGCTGATCAGGAAGCGCTCGACGCCCAGGTCCGAGAGGCGGGAGATCGAGGCGGCGGCGTCGTTCGTGTGCAGGGTGGAGAAGACCAGGTGGCCGGTGAGCGCCGCCTGGATGGCGTACTGGGCCGTCTCGGCGTCGCGGATCTCGCCGACCATGATCACGTCCGGATCCTGGCGCAGGATGTGCCGCAGGGCGGCGGCGAAGGTGATCCCCACCTTGATCTGGACCGCCGTCTGGTTGAAGTCCTCGTGGACCATCTCGATCGGGTCCTCGATCGTGGTCACGTTGATCTCGCGCGTGGCGATCACCTTGAGAGCGGAGTAGAGGGTGGTCGTCTTGCCCGAGCCGGTGGGGCCGGTCACCAGGAGGATGCCGTGCGGGCGGCTGATGAAGTCGTTGAACAGCTGCAGCTCGTCCGGATAGAAGCCGAGGCCGGAGAGGTCCTGGACCAGCACCTGCGGATCGAAGATGCGCATCACGACCTTCTCGCCGAAGGCGACCGGGAGCGTCGAGACGCGGAGCTCGACCTCCCGCCCGGCGCGCGAGGTCTTGACGCGGCCGTCCTGCGGGCGGCGCTTCTCCGCGATGTCCAGGCGGGACATGGTCTTGATGCGGGAGACGACGGCGGCATGGACCACCTTGGGCATGCGCTGGATGTCGTGGAGGACGCCGTCGATGCGGAAGCGGATCAGGCTGTCCTCACGCTTCGGCTCGATGTGGATGTCGCTCGCCCGGCAGTCGAAGGAGTGCTGGAGCATGAACTCCACGGCGCGCACCACGTGGGCGTCGGACGACTCGATCTCGGACTCGCTCTTCATGCGGACGAGCTGCTCGAGATTGCCGAGGTCGATGCCGCCGGTCAGGTCGCGTTCGGCCTTCTTGACCGAGTGGCGCAGGCCGTAGAACTCGGTCAGGGACTTGATGACGTCGGGCTCGGAGGCGACGACCAGCTCGATGTTGCCGCCGGCGATCCGCTTGAACGAGTCGATCCCCTCGATGTCGTAGGGGTTGGCGCAGGCCACGCGCAGGCGGCCGTTCACCATCTCGATGGGGATCATGCGGTGGCGCCGGGCGAACGGGCGCGACATCTTGGACTCGATGAGGTCGGCGTTCAAGCTCAGGGAGTCGATCCGCATGTGGGACAGCTTGGCGTCGGCGGCGATCGCCTGGGCGACCTCGACCTCGCCCAGGGGTGAGCCGGAGTCGCGGCCGTTGGGCAGCTTGAGGCGGAGGACGAGGTCATAGGCGAGGGACTTCTGCTCGTAGGCGCTGCCGGCGCGCACGCGCTGCGGCAGGAGCTTGGCCTCCTGCTTGATCAGGTCCCCATGCTCGGGGCTGATGTACTTCTGGCGGACCAGGATGTCCGCCACGAGCTCGGGTGTGAGAGTCATGCTTCCTTCAGAATAGACGACCGAGACGGGTTGAAGGGAGATTGTACTCCGGAACGCGTTGGAAGGGGGATGGTGTGCGTATGCTAGTATGCGGGTATGAAGCGAGCTACGATCACCCTGCCGGATGACCTCGCGGATCTGGTGGACCGGGAGGCCCAGCGCCGGCAGACCAGCTTCTCGGAGGTGGTCCGGCAATACATTGTGCTGGGCCTCTCCGGCGCCGGGGAGAAGCCTCGGGAGATTCCCTGGGCTGGCCTGTTTCAGGATCCGGACATGATCCCTGCCGAGCGGATGGACGAAGAGCTGGCGGCACGCTGGGTCGATGATCTCTCTCGCGATCGTCGATAGCGGCCCCCTGATCGCGGCGGCGAATCGTGCCGACCCGGCACACCGAGCCTGCCTTGCAGCATTGCAGAGTCCGGGCCTTCGTCTCGTGATTCCCGCCCTGTGCGTGGCGGAAGCCACCTACCTGATCCACAGCTATCGGGGACCGGCGACCGAGGCGCGCTTCCTCAGAGGGCTCGAAGGCTTCGATGTCCAGGCGCCACTCGCCCAGGACTGGCCGCGGATCGGGGAGCTCGTCGAGCAGTACGCCGATCTGCCACTCGGAGGAACCGACGCCTCGGTGATCGCCCTGGCCGAGCGCCTGCGGACCGAGATCGTGATCACGCTGGACCACCGCCACTTCGGAGTGGTCCGGCCGCGGCACTGCGAACGTCTGCGGCTGTTGCCTTGAGGGACCGACGACGGACGTGAGAGACTCCGGCTCCCCCCTGCTCGGGGGGCGATGTACTTCTGGCGGACCAGGATGTCCGCCACGGCCGGCCTGCGACTACCTGAGTATTGGATCGTCGTCTTGACTCACTCCCGCAGCGACGAGAGCGCGGTGAGCTCGCATGAACTCATCCGATCCATTCTGAAGGCGCTTTCGATCTTCGAGATCGGAGATCTTGTCGAGGTCGCGCCCCCAGATGGCCGATTGGTCCTTCGCTTGGCGCGCCGTCTGAGGATAGCCCCATGTGAACGGGCCATCATCCATCCAGGCCACAAGGTGACCGTTGATCTTCTTGAGTTTGCGAAAACGCGGTGTATCCTTGCGGTATTTGCGGTAGTTGTCCATAGCCCTCCCGTTGACCTGCCGCAGCAATACTACCCATCCGCTTAGCCGCCAGGGAGCCGAGCGAAGGCTCGCGGAGCTTCTCAGGCAACTCAGAGCAGGGCCCGCGGGCAAGAGGGCTGATCCGTCGGTCGGCCCAGACATCCTCATCTGCGTCCACATGTGGGAGGACCTGTAGAATCGAGCGGTGCCCAAGCGTCGGGGGAGACCCGCCTATGATGATGCGCCTCTGCTGGCGCAAATGGCCATTCTTCTCGCCAAGCGAGAAGTTCGGTCGGTCCGCGACGCTGCCCGCCGCGTAGCAGGCCAAACAGAAGGCGCTTCCACTCCGGCCGTCATCGACCGCATCCGTACCAAGTACGCGAAACACAAAGTGGATCTTGATGCTTGGGCACAGAATCAACTTCAGCCGCCTCCGGAATCACCACGCCGCCGTGGCTCTCCGCCCTCGGTCGCTAAGCTCGACCAAGGCAGCATTGCGCGACCAAGCCGCGACAGTGTGGCCAAGCTCGACCGAGCCAGCCTTGCCCGACCAAGCCGCAACAGTGTGGCGAAGAGCTACTCCTCCCCGGCCGCCAAGTTGGACCGACCTGAGGATCACGTCGACGTCGCAAGAAGCATCTTGGATGCCTGGGAGAACTCGGCAGTAGGCGCGACTGACCGCTATCTCAAGCAGCGCCAAGCGATGCTGAACTCCTTGGAAGACAGTGCCTTAGATGCCGTCCGCAAACTCCTGACAAAGAAGCCCTGAGAATAACCTCCCGGGGTGGCCGGATTTCCTCCCAATCCTTGCCACTCTTGGGAGGAAATTGCCCCGAATTCTCTCCCACCCCCAAGCTTTTTCTCCCAGGAAAATCCCTTTCGCCAGAGAAACAGCTCTGGTAAACCTTCCCTAGAAGCACGAAGGCCCCGGAGCGGGTACCAACCGTCCAGGGCCGACGATAACCAGATTCCGGGGGGTACCCAGCGTCCGGCGTCCTTACTTCTACTTTGTCAGATTGACTTCCGGCCCAGGCACCAGCGTCTGGACGAAGGCGCGATCTGGGCGTAACGAGAAGGGCGGACGCCTTTTTCCCGTCATTGCCCGTCCCCCTTCGACCGCCAAAGCCATCCGCT
>WNGB01001416.1_pt1 | contig 63651 bp, 54 predicted proteins | sample 5400681 | NCBI WGS metagenome assembly WNGB01 (sample SAMN13153367, study PRJNA577476) | soil metagenome | isolation source: 115 cm soil or saprolite under grassland replicate 2 | place: USA:California | collected 2016-06-15 | reverse complement strand
ACCGGCGGTGGTCCGGTCGTCGAGCAAGGCCGTGACCGTCGGTGCCGGGGACCCAATGTCGTCGTTGCGTTCGCTCACGGCTGTCTCCCTGTCCGGGCCGGCGCTCCAAGCCAGCGCATATGTGGAGGACGCGCTCCGGCCATGCCGAGCGCCTCTCGTCTCTCCGGGTCTGCGCGTCCTCACCGTCGGGTGCGTTCAACGGGTGTGAACCGTTGTTCAAGGAAAGCGCCGAAGATCACCCGCGGGGTCACTCGCCCGAGAGTTCCTCACAGCCGAGCCTTGCCCACCATCGCGCCGATCCGCCGCACAAGCAGCGCCCGGACATAAGGGAAAGCACCGCGACCGCGGCATCGAAGCTCGCGGGCGGGTCCACGAGGTCGTGTTCCAGTACGGTCGCTGTCGCGCAGGGGACGGTCCACCTGCGGTCGGGCGCATGGCTCCGTCCCCCGGGGGATGCCGAAGACGGGGGCGGCGCAGTACGGTCGGCGTGTGGCAGGCGAGGCAGGTCAGGCGCGGTCCCAGGCCGACGAGATGCGCCGCCTGGTTCTGGTCGTCGCGGTCGTGATCGCCGTCGTCGCTGCCGTCGCCGACCGGTCTTCCGCGGCCGACGTCGCCCTCGGAGCGGTCCCGGTCGCGGCCTTCGCCGCGTGGACCTACATCTCCCGCGTGGAGCTGCCCACCGTCTGGCTCGCCGTGGTCTCAGTCGCCGTGGTCGTCCCGGTGGTGGCGGCGCAGCGCTCGGGAGCGCTCGAGCCACTGATGTTCGAGGCCTCGCTGCTCGCCTTCGTCGTCGGGCGCTGGTCCGAGTCGCTCGCGACCGCAGCCTCACTGGGCCTGCTCGCGGCGGCATCGCCGGTGGCGGTGAGCGTGATCCAGGACCCGTCCGAGGTCTCCGTCGGCATCTGGATCTTGGGCATCGCCTTCCCGTGGGTGATCGGCCGCGCCGCCGCTCGCCAGGGGCAGCTGGCGGCCCAGCTCGACGCCACCCGGCGGCAGCTCGCCCAGCAGGCGCTGCTTGCCGAGCGGCGCCGGATCGCCCGTGACGTCCATGATTTCGTGGGCCACGGGCTGGCTGCCGTCATGCTCCAGGTCACGAGCGCCCGGCACGTGCTGCGCCGCGACCCCGACGCCGCCGAGGAGGGGCTGCGGTCGGCCGAGGAAGTGGGCCGCCGCAGCATGCAGGAGCTGCGCCGCACGGTCGCGCTGCTGCGCAGCGACGACGAGGCGGGGATCGCGCCGCCGGTCCCGTCGGCGGCGGAGATCCCCGCGCTTGTCGACCATGCACGGGCCGGGGGTCTGGCCGTCGAGCTGCGGATGCGCGGGGACCTGGCGCAGGTCGGGCCGGGCGTCGGCGTCGCCGTCTACCGGATCGCCCAGGAGGCGCTTGCGAACGCGGCCCGGCACGCGCCGCGCGCGAAAACCGTCCTCGGGCTCGAGCTGGCCGACGGGAGGGTGTCGCTTGTGGCGGAGACCACTGGGCCGGCGGCCGCCGCGACGGCCGAGCCGGACCGGCCCCGGTACGGCCTGATCGGGATGCGGGAGCGGGCGGCCGCGCTCGGCGGGGAGTTCGACGCGGGCCCGGTCCCGGACGGCTGGCGGGTAAGCTGCCGGCTTCCGCTGGAGCCGAGTGGCGAGCCAGGGGGCGCAGACCCGTGAAGCCCACGATCCGGGTCGCCCTCGTAGACGACCAGGCCATCGTGCGTGCCGGGCTGGCGCGGATCCTCTCGCCGGCGGACGGGTTCGAGGTGCTCGCCGAGTGCGCCGACGGCCGGCAGGCGGTGGAGGAGCTTCCCGCGCTGCACCCGGACGTGGTCCTGATGGACGTCCGCATGCCGGTCCTCGACGGCATCGCCGCGACGGCGCAGTTGCGCGCCGCGGAGGATCCTCCGCTCGTCCTCGTGCTCACCACGTTCGGCGAGGACGAGGTGCTGTGGGGGGCCATCGAGGCCGGTGCCGCCGGGTTCGTGCTCAAGGACTCATCGGCGGAGAACCTGATCGCGGCGGTCCGGGCCGTCGCTGGCGGCGGGGCCTGGTTCGACCCGGCGGTCGCGCCACGGGTCCTGGACCACTACCGCAGGCTCGTCGCGCCGGCCGCCCGCCGGGCGGCGCGGCTGGAGCTGCTGACCGACCGCGAGCGGGACGTCCTGCGGCTGATGGCACGCGGTGCGACCAACGTCGAGATCGCCGCGTCCCTGTACGTGGCCGAGGCGACCGTGAAGACCCACGTCGGCAACATCTTCTCCAAGCTCGGCGTGCGCGACCGCGCTGCGGCGATCGTGTTCGCGTACGACCACGGCGTGGTCGCGCCCGGCGCGACGCCGCCGTAGCGCCTCCGACCGGGGTCGGACCCGCGGCCCGGGCCCGTGGGCCGATGCGCGACGGGCCGCCGGTCCCTAGCGTCAGCGGCGTGAACAACACCGCAATCGAGGTCCACGACCTGCACAAGTCCTACAACGGCCAGCCGGTTCTTTGTGGCCTGTCGTTCGCGGTCGGCACCGGTGAGATCTTCGGCATCGCCGGCCGCAACGGCGCCGGGAAAACCACCACTGTCGAGATCCTCCAGGGTCTGCGTAGTCGCGATGCGGGCCGGGTCGACGTGCTCGGCCTCGACCCCGCCCGCGAGCGAGCGCGGCTGCGTCCACTCGTCGGCGCGCAGCTGCAGGCTTCGGCGCTGCCGGACCGGCTACGGGTCGGGGAAGCGCTGCGGCTGTTCGCCCGGCTGGCAGGCGACACCGTCGACTGGCGGGCGCTCGCCGAGGCGTGGCGCCTGGAGCCGCTGCTGCGGAAGCCGTACGGCACGCTGTCCGGCGGGCAGCGCCAGCGGCTCTTTCTCGCCCTCGCGCTCGTCAACCGCCCGCGCCTGGTGTTCCTCGACGAGCTGACCCAAGGGCTGGACCCGGCCGCCCGGCGGGAGACGTGGCAGCTCGTCGAGAAGGCACGGGACCAGGGCGCGACCGTCGTTCTCGTCACCCACGACATGGACGAGGCGGAACGGCTCTGCGATCGGATCGCCGTCATCCACGAGGGCGCGCTGCTGACCTGCGGCAGGCCGGTCGAGCTGGTCACCGCCGGGGGAACCGTCCGGGTGCGGTTCACGTACCCGAGCGCCGCGGCGCTCGCGGGGCTCGAGCGGCTGCCCGGAGTCGTCGAGATCGGCTACGACGGCACGGTCGCAGACATCACCGTCGATCCCCACGCGGTCGTGCACGTCGCGGCGGAACTAGCCCGCCGCGATCTCGCCCCCAGCGACTTCACCGTAATCCGCCCGTCCCTCGAGGACGCCGTCGTCTCGCTCCTGAATGGAGGCCGTCGATGAACCGCCTTGCCACACTCGCCGCAGCCGAGGCGCGGCTGCTGGTGCGCGACTGGACCGTGCTCGTGTTCGCGTTCGTGTTCCCGCCGTTCGTCATGCTGATCCTCGCCGGGGTGTTCGGCAACCAGCCTGACGAGGGGTTCGGCATGCATCGCCCCGACGACTACTACGTCGCGGCGTCGACCGGCGTGCCGGTGATCGCGCTAGCGCTGGTCGGGCTGCCGGTCGCGCTCGCCTCCTACCGCGAGCGGGGCGTCCTCCGCCGGTTCGAAGCGTTCGGGATCTCGACGGCCAAGGTCGTCGCGGCACAAGCCGTCGTCACCTGCGGCCTCGTGGTCCTCGGCATTGCCGTCGTGCTCGCAGTGGCCGCACCGACCTACGGCATCCCGCACGTCGTCCACCCGTGGCAGACGGTGTTCGGGTTGGCCGCCGGCACGCTCACCCTCGTCCTGGTCGGCGTTGCTGTCGGCCTGGCCGCGCCGACCGCGCGCGCGGCGCAGGCAATCGGGCTGCTGGCCTTCTTCCCGCTGTACCTGCTCGGCGGCGCAGGCCCGCCGAAGGGCGTCATGACCGGCACGATGCAGACGCTCGCCGACGCGCTGCCATCGGCGGTGCCCGCGATCAGCGACCCATGGCTGGGGGCCTCGGAACTCGGCTCCCAGCTCCCGGTGCTCGCGGCGTGGGCGGCCGTGGCCCTGGTCGCGACCGGCTGGCTCGCGCGCCGCACCCCGGAGTGACCAGCCGGTGGATGAGGACTTCGACCGCGGCACGATCCGCGGCGTCGTGAGCGGGCTGACGGTCGTCACCGCTACCAGCATCCCCGCCAACAACCACAGCCCGGGCTGGCGGATCGTGGTCTTCGTCGACGAGCGCGCCAGCGACGCGCGGTTCGAGCCCATCGTTGTTGCCTACGCGGGGCAGCTTGGGAGGCCGCTGGCCGACCTGGCCGCGCTGATCGGCGAGGTGGTGGACGTCAAGCGGGGGCCCATCGTCAACGCCATCCGCGACGGCGCGGGTACGCGACCGGTCGGCGACGCCATCACCGCCGAGCCGACGCCGTTCACCGGGCCAGAGGGCAAGCTGAGCACGCTCCACGACTCGATAATGTCCGCTGCCGAGCGAGGCAAGGCGCTCGGGCTGCTGGATCGGGCGTTTGCCGCTGCCAGCTCCCTCGGGATGGCCGCCGTCGCTCAGGGGATCCAGACGCTCCAAGCGTCCCAGGCAGGCGAGACGTCCCCTGCGGGGCCGGCCGCCGAGGCCGCCGCGCCCGAGGTCGCCAGTAACATGTTTCGTCGGGAAGGCGACTACTGGAGCGTCCGCTACGAAGGCTCGGTGGTGCGCCTGAAGGACGCCAAGGGCCTGCACCACCTGGCCCGGCTGCTCGCGCATCCAGCACGGGAGTTCTACGTGACCGACCTGGAGGCGGCCCACAGCCAGGGCGCGCCGCCGGGGCAAGGGGACCGAGCCCAAAGCGGCGAGCTGGAGGAGCGCCCGGACCTCGGTGACGCGGGGGAACTGTTGGACGCCACGGCCAAGGCCGCCTACCGGGCCCGGCTCGATGAACTCCAGGCGGAGCTGGACGAGGCGGACCGCTTCAACGACCCGGTCCGTGCCGCCAACGCACGCCAAGAGATGGACTTCCTGGTGGGCGAACTCGCGCGCGCGGTCGGGCTGGGGGGCCGGGATCGCCGGGCGGCGTCCCACGCCGAGCGCGCCAGGCTCAACGCGACCAGGGCGATCCGAGCGGCGATGGCCAACGTCGCCCGGGCCAACCCCACCCTTGGGCGGCACCTCTCCGCCACAATCCGAACGGGCCGTTACTGCTCCTACACCCCAGATCCCCGCGCCCCGATCAACTGGGAGCTGTGACGCCCCGGCTCCTTCGGCATCCCGCTTGAACGATCATGAACTGTTCTTACGCTAGGTGCCACGTGTCTGGCGCCTCCACGACGCCGTCCAGCGTCAGGAACAATCCCGCGACGATCTTCCTCATCTTGATCTCCTCCGATCGCTTCATGGTGGTTACTGGTCGACTGCAGCCTCTTGCTCGTGCTGGATTTGGCCCGCTGGTCGATTTCGTCCCCGCTATATTCGTGGCCGGCCGGGCTATGGCTGCGGGTTCCTCACTGCCGGCGCGTTCAACACGGGTGAACCGTCGTTCAATCGGACGCGCCCAGGTCCAATCGCCTTCGGGGCCTCGGGGAAGTGCAGGCGGCCCGCGCTATTAGCCGTCGTGGTCCTCGACGAGTACCTGTCGCGGGGCGACCTTGGCCCCGTCCACCCTGTCGCTGATCCGCAACATGTTCCTGAATTCGCGGCAGCGTACGGTCGCCATCGCCGTGTGGATTACCAGCTTCTCGGCTGGTGGTGCGATCGGCGCGCTGGTTGGCGGGGTACTGCTGGAGCGCTTCTGGTGGGGCTCGGTGTTCCTGCTGGCCGTCGCTCGTCGACATGTCGCTCGAGGACTTTGCTCACCCGGTCATCATCGGCACCAGGACACAGTTTCTGACTGCGCGGGCGGTAGCGCGGCGCATGGTCAGACAAGGCTCAGGCGTGATCTTGTCGATCACCGCCCGCGCCCAACTAGCGGCACGTTGCTGCGGCGACTGCCGATGCCGGCCGAGGTGGCGAATGTGGCGACCATCATGGCCTCGGACCGCGCCAGCGCCATGACTGGGGTCATCGCCAACGTCACCTGCGGCGCGCTGGTCGACCTGTGAATAGGGCGAGGCGACCTCAAGGGTGAATACCCCGTGAGTAGCCTGTTCGGGGTCCCGGGTTCGGTGAACCGGACCTGGGTCCTTCCTTCGGCGTCAGCTCACCATGCCGGAATGGGCCATTTCCGGCAAGACCGGCGTCAATGAGCTGCGCCGAGGGGGCGTGCAGTCCCAGCTACGGCACGCCCCCGTGAAGGGCCTTCCGCCGCGGCGCTGAGTCAGCTGGTCAGGCTGGCAGATCAGGCGCGGGTCGCCGCCGATGTGTGATCTCTCTGGCGTACGTCCGGGTGCGCAGGCTCCGCTTCGCCCGCCGCCAGAGCCGCGTCCCTGGTCGCGATTACCGCGAACCTGCCGAGCGCGAGCGCGGCGAAGAACACAATGACCACACCCAGGCCAGTGAAGAAGCCGATCTGCTCCACCACTCGCAAGAACGTGCCACCGACGGGAGACCCGATCCGCGGGAAGCCCGATGACGTCCACAGCGCGCCGATGGAGGAGCCGACGGCGAACCATGCTCCAGCGAGCGCTGCGAGCCAGGCACCAAACGCGGCGAATGCGCGATTCGCGCTACCCAGTACGATCAGGCCACCGATCGCCGCCGCGACACCGGGAATGATCTCCATCCATAGCCGCCCTGAGGTGTATGCCCAGGCGCGATCAGGGGTGTACGCGTAATGGAAATAGGGCCCGATGAAGGGGATTAGGGCTCCCCACGCACCGAGAAGCACCAGCAGGGTGCCGCTGAGCGCGCCGCGGCTCCGCGGAACTCGCAGCATGCCAGCCATATTGACCACTCCTTTGGTATGGAATCATGACCAGCCCTACATACCCGGTCAACTCGCCCCTACTCATGCCTTCCGAAGGCATTCGCGCCCACACCGGGCGGCGAAATATTTGATCCCATTCGCTTGATTACGGGAAACTATTTTCATTGCCGAAGGCTTAGCCTCGAGGTACCGCGTGGATCGAGGCTCTCAAACAGGCTCTTAGCTGTCTGACCGGTCCTCGATCTCGAAGGCGTGGTCGAGAGCGTGCCAGGCGATCCGGCGAGCCGTGTACCTGATCGGCCAGCCCTTCGGGGCCAGCGGTGCGCCGTCCGATGGCGCGTCGAGGAGTGCGGCGAGGCTGTCCCGCATCTCCGCGATCGCAGCCGCGTCGTCGATGGCGGGTTCGCGGAGCCGCAGCCCGAGCTTGCGGGCGTAGGCAACCTCAGCGCTGAGGACGTGGGCCGCGATCTTGTCCCGGTCGCGGCCACCGCCGCGAGGCCCCTTCCGCAACTGTTCGGGCGCGCTGGCGATGACCCGGTCCAGGTAAGCCCACGAAGCCCGCACCAGCGCGGTGTGGCGGCTCGCGTCACCACGCGTCAGGGGCTTGGAGTCGGCCGCGGGGATCACTCCGGGCGCGCCGAAATCGGTCGTCGCCGATCCAGGTACCCGCTCCACAACGTCGAACGAGTCGCCCGCGGTCGCGGGAAACTCCATTCCCGCCAGCTTTACGACCGCCGCGTACCGCGGGACATACGCCGCAAGCGTCTCAAGCGCGGACTCGTCGGTCTTGCCAGAGCGGCACCAGCCGGGCCAATCCAGCGAGCACGCGAAGACCCGCTTCTTCCCGCACTCCAGATAGACCGCTGTCGCCGCCATGACGCGATCATCTCACGCTGACGGTGGCGCAGGCCGACCCGTAGAGTGCCGCTACGGGTCGCCGACGACCAGTAGAGGCCCTCTACGGGTCAGGAGCGGTGCCGGCAGCGGTGCCGGGAGCGGTGCCGGGAGCGGTGCCGGGAGCAGTGCCGGGAGCAGTGCCGGGAGCAGTGCCGGGAGCAGCGCCGGGAGCGGTGCCAGTAGAGCGGTCAGGAGCGGCGTTAGCAGAGGTGTTTAAGAGCGGCGGCCATGCGGTCGCAGATCTCCGCGAGGACCGAGCCGGACGTGGCAAAGTTCAGCCTCGCGAAGCCGGTTCCGCCGGTTCCCGGATCCAGCCCCGCAGGGATCGCCGGCGTGTGTCCGGCCGGTGCGAAATCAGGCCCAGGGCTCAATTTGATCTGCGCACGGTCCCAGAAGAACGCGGCGGGATCTTCCGGCAGACCCAGGTCTCGGCAATCCAGCCAGGCCAGGTACGTGGCGTCGGGCGGAAGGTAGCCAACGCCGAGCGGCGTGAGCGCCTTCTCCAGATACCTGCGGTTCTCGTCGAGCCCGCTGAGCACGGCCGCCAGCCACTCGTCGGCGTCCTGCCACGCCGCCAGGGTGGCTGTCACCCCCGGCACATTCGCGGCGCCAAAGATCAGCGGTGGCAGCGCCGCGAGGGCGCCGCGGACCGCGGCCGACCCGATGTGCGCCACAGCGCACCTGATTCCGGCCAGATTGAACGCCTTGGTCGCTGAGGTCAGCGTCACCGTGCGGCCTGCTGCCTCCGCCGAAATGGACGCGAACGGCGTGTGGCCGAAGCCTGGGTAGGTCAGGTCCGCGTGCACCTCGTCGGCGATAACCAGCACGTCGTGCGCGGCCGCCACCGCCGCGATTGCGTCAAGCTCGGGTCGCGTGAACGAGCGGCCGGTCGGGTTGTGCGGGTTGACTAGGACAAGGGCCCGCACACCGGCCGTAGCGACGTCTCGCGCGAGCCGTTCGGGATCAAAAACCCAGCCCGAGGCCGAACGCTCGACGGGGACAGGGACCAGGCGGCGGTCCATGGCCGCCAGCGTCTCGAGGAACGGCGGGTACGCCGGCAGGTGCATCGCAACGGCATCGCCCGGCGCGGTCGCCACATGCAGCACCGCCTGCAGGCCCTGGATGATGTCGCTGAAATCGTGTACCTCGGCCGGATCCGGTGACCAGCCGTAGCGCTGCGCCATCCGGGCGGCGAACGCCTCGCGCAGCGGGACCGCCTCGTGGAGCCACTCCGGATAGCCGAGATCTCCCTCGGTCGCCAGCCGGGCGAGAGCGTCGCGGACGACCGGTGGCGCCGCGAAATCCATGTCAGCGATCCAGGCGGCGATGCCGGCCGGGCGCACCGCCCGCCACTTGAGCCCTGACCTGGCCCGCAGCCATGGCAGGCGGACGTCAAGTTCCTCCAGCTCACTCGGCATGGACACCATTCCCTCCAGCTCGGCAGCCGAATCATCCCACCTGGCTGCATACCAGCAGGACAGGGATCACACAACGCGCAGCCGGTAGGGCCGGCAGATAACGCGGGTTAGGGTCAAGAGCATGGAGGAGCGCGTACTAGGGCGGACCGGCCGGAAGGTCGGCGTGATCGGGATCGGTACCTGGCAGCTCGGGGCCGATTGGGGCGGCGTCAGCGACGAGGCCGCACATGCCACCCTGCGCGCCGCGGTCGATGCGGGCGTGAGCTTTCTCGACACCGCAGACGTGTATGGTGACGGGCGCAGCGAGGGGGCGATCGCGCGGCTGCTCGCCGAGCGGCCGGGCGCGGGTCTGACCGTGGCCACCAAAATGGGCCGCCGGGCGCCGCAGGATCCGGCACAGTACACACTCGAGAACTTCCGCGCCTGGACCGACCGGTCGCGCGCGAACCTTCGCGTCGACTCGCTCGACCTTGTGCAGCTGCACTGCCCGCCGACGGCCGTCTATGCCTCCGACGCCGTGTACGACGCATTGGACACGCTGGTCGCCGACGGTGCGATCGCCGCGTATGGCGTGAGCGTGGAGACCTGCGCGCAAGCGCTCACCGCGATCGCGCGGCCCGGCGTGGCGACCGTGCAGATCATCCTCAACGCGTTCCGGCGCAAGCCACTGGAGGAGGTTCTGCCGCAGGCCCAGCAGGCTGGGGTCGGCATCATTGCCCGGGTTCCGCTGGCAAGCGGCCTGCTGTCGGGCCGTTACGACGAGGGCACCCAATTCGGCGCTGACGACCACCGCACCTACAACCGGAACGGTGAGGCCTTCGATGTCGGCGAGACCTTCTCCGGCGTCGATTTCGCCACCGGGATTGCGGCCGTGCGGCGGCTGGCACCCCTCGTTCCTGACGGCGCGACGATGGCCCAGTTCGCCCTGCGCTGGATCATTGACCAGCCAGGGGTCAGCGTCGTCATCCCTGGCGCGCGTAACCCCGCGCAGGCCCAGGCCAACGCGGCCGCAGCCGATCTGCTGCCGCTGCCCACCGGGACCTTGGACATGGTGAACCGGATCTACGAAGAGCTCATCCGGCCGCAGGTACACCACCGCTGGTAGATGGTGATGAAGACCTCGGAGGGCATGGCGGCCGCGGCGGCGGAATGGCTCAAATCGCTGACCGTTCCGCAACGGGCCGTGGCCCGGCGGTCCTTCACCGACACTGCCGAACGGCTGCGCTGGTACTACACGCCCACGGAGCAAGGCGGCCTCCCGCTCGCGGACATGGACCCGGTTCAGCAACGGCACGCCCACCGGCTCCTGGCCAGCGGCCTGTCGGAGCGCGGATACGCACTCGCTGCCACGATCATGGGGCTGGAGAACGTGCTCGACGCCGCCGAAGGGTGGGCAATGCCCTACCCGGGCCGCTGGCAGTCACATCGCGGCCGGGATCCGCTCATGTACTACGTCACGGTCTTCGGCACCCCGGACGACCCGGCATGGGGGTGGCGCGTGTCCGGCCACCATGTCGCCGTCAACTACGCGATCGTCCGCGGAGACGTTACCGCCGGGCCGATCTTCCTTGGCGCCTCGCCCGCGACCACCGGCCTGCCCGGGGCGAACCTGCGTCCCCTCGCGCCCGCGGAAGACCTGGGCCGCCAGCTTGTCCACGCGCTGCGGCCCGCGCAGTCGACGACCGCCGTGCTGTCGAGCGCGGCACCGCCCGACATCGTTCAGGCGAACCGGCCAGTGGTCGATCCGGGCGCGCTGCCGAAGCCGTTGTGGGAGCTGTTCGGCAGCCCGCTGCCGGCCCGGGCGGTGGAACAGATGAAGGCCCGCGATGCCGCGCACCGCACGGCGCTCGGCGCCACCGACGAGGCGCTCGGCGCGGTGCGGCTGGGCACCGTTCCCCATGGGCTGGCCGCGGCGATGATGACTGAGCCGCAGCAGGCGTTGCTGCGGAACCTGATCGACCACTACCTTGACCGCCTTCCTCGCGACGTCGCCGAGCCATATGCCAGCCAGCTGGCCCAGTCCCGCCACGCGGCCTCCGACGTCGCCTTGGCCGGATCGGGTCTGGCGGCGGCACACTTCGCCTGGGCCGGTGGAACCGAGCCTGGCCAGCCGCACTACTACCGCGTTCAGGCCGCCAACCTGCTGATCGAATACAACAACACCCAGGATGGCGTGAATCACGTGCACTCGGTCTGGCGCGATCCCGGTGGGGCGTTCGACACGGCTTTTGGCTGTTGGCGGATGAGCCCAGCCATGGACGCACACGAGATCACGACACGGCGGCTCCTGCTCGTTCGGCACGCCAAGTCCGCATGGCCCGATGTGGCGGACCACGAACGGCCCCTTGCCCCGCGGGGCCGCCGACAGGCACCACTGGTTGGCGCGTGGCTGCGAGACCACGGCGGCCGGCCCGACCTCGTGTTGTGCTCGACGGCCCGCCGCGCCATGCAGACCTGGGATCTCATGGCCAGCGAACTCGACGTGTCCCCGCAGGTCAGCGCCGAAGAGAGGATCTATGGGGCGACTGTTGCCGAGTTGCTTGACCTTGTGCGCCAGACACCGCGGACGGTGGCCACCCTGCTGCTCGTCGGCCACGATCCGGGCATTTCGGACCTGGCCCGCATGCTGGCGGACGACCGGCCAGGCCCCTCGGCGGGCAACGCGCTCGAACGGCTGCGGAGCAAGTTTCCCACCGGCGCGGTGGCGGCGTTCACCGTGGCCGGCGGCTGGCGAGACCTTGATCGCGGCGGCGGCAGGCTGGCGGAGTTCGTGGTCCCCCGCGAGTTGGAGCGTTGACCCAGGGCCGCGCCGGGCCCGGGCCCTTGGTCCGGCTTGCGCCCATCGCCCGCCCAGACGTGGGCCTTTTGCGGCCGCTTCGCTGGCTGAGTTAGCCCGAAGTTAGCGACGCACGGCCGCGCGATACTGCGTTGTGGTCCTGATCCGCCGGGGCCGACCGGGATCGGCGAGCGCGGCGATGAGCTCGGCCAGGGCGGTCAGGCGGTGCGCACTCACCACGGCGTCGCAATACGGCCACGCCGCCGCCATTCCACCAACCTCCGGACGGTAGCGACGGCTCTGCGTCCTTGGGTTGGCCCACACGATGCGATGGGCGATCCGAGACAGCCGGGCCATCTCCGCACCGAGCAAGGCTGGATCACCGGTTTCCCACCCGTCGGAGATGATGAGCACGACAGCGCCCCTGGCCATGCCACGGCACCCGTACACGTCGTTGAACTCCTTGACCGCAGCACCGATGCGGGTGCCTCCGGACCAGTCGGGAGCCGCCTGGCCTGCCCGCGCGAGCGCCAGGGCCGGCTGGCGCGTCGCAAGCGCGGGCGTGAGCCGGGTCAGCCGGGTCGCGAAGGTAAAGACCTCGGCGCTGGCGCCGCCGATGGCGCAGTAAAGCAGCTGCAGCATCGCCCGCGCGTACGATTCCATCGACCCCGAGATGTCACACAGCACGACAAGCCGCCGTGGACGGGTACGCGCCGCGCCATGGGCAAGCCGGAACGGCTCCCCGCCGGTCCGCCTGGCATGGCGCAGCGTGGTGCGCAGGTCAATCCGCCGACCGGCTGGCGTCGGCCGGTACCTCCGAGTTCGGCGCGGCGGTGTGGCCAGCGCAAAGTCGCGCATGAGCCGGGCGAGCAGCGGCAACTCCTCCGGTGCGAGCTCGGCGAAGTCCCGGCTGGCCAGCCGCTCCATGGAGGTTGACAGCGTCCGCAGCGGCGCCGACGCCTCCGGTTGTTTCTGGTTTGTTGGCCGGCTGGCCGACGCATCCACCTTGGCTGGAGCGGAACCCGGCCGGCCCGCGGTCGCGTGCGCTCCCGGCACGGGCTCGGCGTTCGGATCGCCGCGCTGTTCCGCCGGATCGGCCAGCCCAGCAAACACCGCCGCGAAGACCCGGTTGAAGATCTCGAGCTGGTCTGGGTCGGACACGAGCGTGGCCAGGCCGCACCAGTAAAGTTCCTGGACGGTTGCCGGGCGCATGACCGTCACAGCACGGGCGAACCGCTCCGATCGATCGGGCCCAACGGGCAGCCCCTCGTCGTGTAGCGCGGCGCCGAACGTGGCCGCTGTGGTGGCCAGGTCGCCAGCCCGGGGCATGTCCAGTTCAGTCATGCTCGTCGACAAGCGTGGTCAGGCCCGCCCGCCGGACCAGTTCATCGTCCTCTGAGTACTTCAGGACCGCGCTCATCGTCTGGCCTGCTGCTACCGGAGTCAGCTGATGGACGCCCATCACCTGCAGCGCGGTAGCCCAGCTGATGGCCTCGGCCACTCCAGGCGGCTTGGTCAGGTCCAGGCCGCGCAGCCTGCGAACGGACTCGGCGACCTGTGCGGCCAGGTGCCCGGCCGCGGCAGGAACGCGACGGCGGATTATCGCAGTTACCCGGCCGGTGTCCGGGTAACTGATCCAGTGGTAGAGGCACCGGCGTTTGAGCGCATCGTGCAGGTCACGCGTGCGGTTGGAGGTCAAAACCGTGATCGGGGGCAGGGCCGCCTTCCGCGTGCCAAGCTCGGGAATGGTGACCGCGGACTCCGCGAGAAGCTCGAAGAGGAATGCTTCGAACTCGTCGTCGGCCCGATCGACTTCATCGATCAGCAGGACGGCTGGCCGCGGCCCTGGATGCTCGAGGGCGGCCAGCAGCGGCCGTGCCAGCAGGTAATCCTCGCTGAACAGATCGGCGTCATGCAGCGTGCCGCCGGTCGCTTCGGCGAGCCGGATGCTCAGCAACTGGCGCGGGTAGTTCCACTCATACAGCGCTTCCGTGGCCGCGATGCCCTCATAACACTGGAGCCGAACAAGCGGAGTGTCGATTGCCGATGCCAGCGCCTTGGCGGCTTCGGTCTTACCGACCCCGGGCTCGCCCTCGAGCAGAATCGGCTGTCCCATTCGCACCGCCAGGAACAGCGCGGTCGCGAGCGGCTCGTCGGCCAGGTAGCCCACCTGATCAAGACCCGCGGCGAGCGCGTGCACGTCGGGGATGCGGTCCGAAAGGTCGGTCATGCCCTGTAACGCTCCGAAAGGTTCGTCATGCCGTGTCACGCTCCGGCAGGTCCGTCATGCGCTGTAACGCCCCGGGTCAGCAGCGAATGCCCCGCGGCAGCCTGAGCCACAGAAATACCACGTTGTCCCGGCGTGCTCGAGTCGCAGGGTTCCATTCGCGACGGCAACCGACATCCCGCAGACCGGATCCAACGCGGCGGCCTGAGCCGCGGGAACCCGATCGGCGGTCTGGAGCGCGGGAACCCGATCGGTGGTCTGGAGCGCGGGAACCCGATCGGCGGTCTGGAGCGCGGGAACCCGATCGGCGGTCTGGAGCGCGGGGGCCGCCGGGCGGCTGGCGATGATCTCGGCCAGAATCGACACCGCGATCTCGCTTGGCCCATGTGCCGCGATGTCCAGGCCCGCCGGGGTATGCACCCGTGCCTGCTGATCTGGCGCGACATCGAGGCGTGCGACGACCGCACTGCCGCGGCGCCTGCTCGCCACCAGGCCGACATAGGGAACCCCCGCGCGCAGCGCGGGGGCCAGGATCTGTTCCTCATCGCCACCATGGGAGGCAACGATCACCGCGGCGGTGTCCGGCGCGACCGGGCTGTCTGGCTGGCTTACCCGCCGCATGTCCCAGCCCATCGCCACGCCCAGCGCCTCGAGCGCCCGCGCGATGGGCGAGTCGCCGAACACGTGCACAAGCAAGGGAGGGCTCATCACCTCCAGGAATATCTCCAGCGTGCCGCCGGACAAGCATGGGTTGCAGGTGAGTCATCGCGCTCCCCGTCCGGTGAGTCATCGCGCTCCCCGTCCGGTGAGTCATCGCGCACGGCGTCCCGCTGCTCCGCGTCCAAGCGCGGGGGCTGTCGGCCGGCCGGAGTGATCCGCAACAGCATCGACTGCCCCGCTGCGAGCTGCCGCAGCCCATGGCGCCGCACGGTTGATTCCGTGCAGTCCCCGCCGACGAATCCCTCGATCGTCCCGTCAGGCAGCACCAGCGCGCAGTCGCCGGCCTTGGCGCTGGCCGGCCGCTCTACGCGGACCACGGTGGCGAAGACGAACGGCATGCGACGAGACCGCAGGTCGTTCGCCTTCGCCAGCAGATCGGTCCGGGTCACCTTACCTCCAGGGTAAGGGTCGTCAGATGATGGCCAGGTCAGGCCGCAGCGGCCGGCCCTGGATCGCCCGCCACACGTGCGCCGGGGTGAGTGGCATGTCAGCGTGCCGTACTCCGTAGGGCTTGAGGGCGTCGATCACCGCGTTAACCACCGCGGCAGGTGAGCCTACGGTGGCCGACTCCCCCACTCCCTTGGCCCCGATCGGATGGTGCGGTGACGGTGTCACCGTCTCCCCCAGCTCCCAGGATGGGCATTCGATCGAGGTGGGCAAGAGGTAGTCCATGAACGACCCGCCCAGGCAGTTGCCGTCCTCGTCAAAGGCGATGACCTCCATCAGCGCCATGCCGACGCCATCGGCGAGCCCGCCATGCACCTGCCCCTCGACAATGGTGGGGTTGATGCGCACCCCGCAGTCGTCCACGGCGATGAACCGCCGTACCTTGACCTTTCCAGTACCGGGATCGACATCGACGACGCAGATGTAGGCGCCGAACGGAAACGTGAGGTTCGGCGGGTTGTACACGCAGGTCGCGTCCAGGTGCCCCTCGATGCCCTCGGGAAGCTCCAGGTTGGAATGCGCGGCCAGCGCGATGTCCTGGATCGTCTTGCCCTGGTCCGGGTCGCCGCGAACAAACCAGCGGCCCTTTTCCCACTCCAGGTCGTCGGGTGCGACCTCGAGCATCGCCGAGGCGACGATGCGCGCCCGCTCGCGGACCTTCCTGGCGACAACGGCGGTCGCGGCACCGGACACGGGTGTGGACCGCGAACCGTAGGTGCCGAGGCCGAACGGCGTCTGGTCGGTGTCCCCGTGTACCACCTCGATGTCGTCCGGGGAGATGCCAAGTTCCTCGGCCGCGATCTGCGCGAACGTCGTCTCGTGACCTTGTCCCTGGGTCTGCACCGAGATCCGCAGGACGGCCTTGCCGGTGGGGTGCACCCGCAGCTCAGCGCCGTCTGCCATGCCGAGGCCAAGAATGTCCATGTGCTTGCGCGGCCCCGCGCCAACCGCTTCGGTGAAGAAGCTGACGCCGATGCCCATGAGCTCGCCCCGTTCGCGCTTCGCCGCCTGCTCACGGCGCAGCTCGTCGTAACCAGCGATCTCCATCGCTTTGGCGAGCGCCCGCGGATAGTCTCCTGAGTCGTACTCCCACCCCGTGGGGCATTTGTAGGGGAACTGCTCGGGGCGCAACAGGTTGCGCATGCGCAGCTCGGCGGGGTCCATGTCAAGCTCTGCGGCGAGCACGTCAACCATCCGCTCCACGAGGTAGGCGGCTTCGGTGACACGGAATGAGCACGCGTACGCCACCCCGCCCGGCGCCTTGTTGGTGTAGACGCCCGTCACCTTGCAGTACGCGGCCTGCAAGTCGTAGGAGCCGGTGAATACGTGGAAGAACCCGGCCGGGAACTTCGTCGGCTGCGCGGTGCCGTTGAAGGCGCCGTGGTCGGCGAGGACTCTGACCCGCACGGCAAGGATCTTGCCGTCGCGGGTCGCCGCGACCTCGCCGCGCATGTGGTAGTCACGGGCGAACGACGTGCTCATCAGGTTTTCTGAGCGGTCTTCGACCCATTTGACCGGCCTGCCGGTGACGATGGAGCCCACGATCGCGCACACGTATCCCGGGTAGATGCCGACCTTGTTGCCGAATCCGCCGCCGATGTCCGGCGAGATGACCCTGATCTTCTGCTCGGGCAGCCCCGCGACCATCGCATAAAGCGTGCGGTGCGCGTGCGGTGCCTGCGTGCCGCACCACATCGTCAGCTTGCCCGTCACCTTGTCGAAGTCAGCGACCGCGCCACACGTCTCCATCGGCGCCGGGTGCACGCGCGGGTAGATCATGTCCTGTGCCACCACCACGTCAGCGCTGGAAAACACCTCCTCGCTGCGCTGCGCGTCGCCGGCCTCCCAGTCGAAGATGTGGTTGTCCGTCCGGCCCTCAATGTCGTCCCTGATGACCGGAGCGTCGTCGTCGAGCGCGCGGCGGGCGTCCATGACAGCCGGCAGCGCCTCGTAGTCGACGTCGATGAGCTCCAGCGCGTCGCGGGCGGCGTAGCGATCCTCGGCCACCACGAAGGCGACTTCCTGCCCCTGGAAACGGACCTTGTCGGTCGCCAATACGGCCTGGACGTCTTGGGACAGCGTGGGCATCCATGCGAGGTTCAGCCCAGCCAGGGTCTGGCCCGTGATGACCGCTTTGACCTTCGGGTGCGCTTCGGCGGCCGAGGTGTCGACCGACGTGATGCGCGCGTGCGCGTAGGGACTGCGGAGCACCGCGCCGTGCAGCATGCCGATCAGCTGCACGTCATCGACGTAATGGCCCCTGCCGCGGATGAAGCGGGCATCTTCCTTGCGGTTCATCCGTCCGTACCCCATCGGGGTGGCGCTTTCCGCGACGGCTGTCATGCCGACACCTCCTCGCTGGCTGAGCTGGCAGCACTGTCGGAGTTGGCCGAGCTGGCCGGCAATGCGGCCGGATGCTCCGCCGCCCACCTGATCGCCCGCACGATGTTCACATAACCGGTGCACCGGCAGACCTGGCCAGAAATCGCTTCCCTGATCTCCTGCTCGGATGGATCAGGGTTGTGGTCGAGCAGCCATCGCGCGGTCATCATCATCCCGGGCGTGCAGAAGCCGCACTGCAGGCCGTGACAGGCCATAAACCCCTCCTGCACGGGGTCCAGCTGGCCGTCGCTCTCCAGTCCCTCGACCGTGCGGACCTGGCGCCCATTGGCCATGGCCGCGAGCACCGTGCAGGATTTGACCGGCACGGCGTCGAGCCACACCACGCACATGCCGCAATTGGACGTGTCGCATCCCCAGTGGCTGCCGGTGAGCCCGAGCTCGTCACGCAAGAAGTGGATCAGGAGCATGCGTGGTTCCACGTCGCGGGTGTACTCGTGATCGTTTACCGTCATGGTGATCTGCATGTCATGCCTCCTGTCCCCGCGCTCGGTTCATCGCCCTGCGCAGCGCGCGGGCGGTGAGCTCGGCAACCAGGTGCCGCTTGTAGTCCACCGGCCCGCGCTGGTCGGCAGCCGGGCTGCAGTGCTCGGCCGCGATCTGTCCGGCCTGCGCGAAGCTGGCGTCGGTGGCCGGCTGACCACGCAGGAACTGTTCCGCCTCGGCCGCGACGAAATGCTGGGCACCGACGGCGGTCAGGCCGATTCCAGCCTCGCTGACCGTCGGGTGAGGGTCTCGATCAAGCCACATAACGGCTGCCGCTGCGGCCACCGACCAATCGCCGACGCGGCGCTCAACCTTTTCGTAGGCACTGCCAGCGCCCGCACGGATGGGCATATGAAGCTCGACGAGAAGCTCACCAGGAGCTACGACCGTCTCGTAGGGCCCGACATGGAACTCGCGTATGGGGACCTCCCTGGTCCCGTCCGGCCCCCGGATCACCGCCGTGGCGCGCACCGCGGCGAACGCCGCGGAAAGATCCTCTGATGGATCTGCCTGGCAAAGCGAACCGCCGACGGTTCCCCAATTCCGGACGATGGGATCGGCGATAACGCGCTCCGCATCATGAAAGACCGCGAAGTGCTCGCCGAGCACAGGCGAGGCGAGCAGATCCGCGTGCCGGGTCAGCGCGCCGATCCGCAGCTGGCCGCCCTCGATCCTGATGTAGGACAGCTCAGTCAGGCCGTTGATGTCGACGAGCACCTCAGGCTGGGCGAGTCGCAGCTTCATCATCGGGATGAGGCTGTGACCACCGGCGACCACCCGGGCCTCCGGCCCTGATCTCGCCAGCAGCGCCAGCGCATCCGCCACGCTGGTTGCTCTCTCGTACTCGACCTGCGAAGGAACCTGCATGTGCCCTCCCCTGTTGTCCGACGTCTGTGTCCGTGAGGCGCTCATGCGTACCTTCGCGTATCGTTTCCGCTCCTCAGACGGCGGGCAATGGCCGGATAAGCGAAACCTTAGGAAGGTACGCCGTGGCTCTGGCGCACGGCACGGCCGACGACGACGATGAGTCGTGTGACACTCACCCAGCTCAGCGCCTTCATCCTGGTGGCGCGCCTCGGCTCGGTGAAGGATGCCGCGAAACTTCTTGGTGTCAGCGAGCCAGCCGTGTCGCAGGCGCTCGCGGCGCTCAGGCAGCATCTGGATGACCAGCTCATCACCAGAAGCGCGACTGGCATGATCCTCACGGCCGGGGGCGGCCGCCTGCTTCCGATAGCCTCGCAGATGGTGGCACTTGGCGCCGAAGCTGAGGCATCGGTCAGGGCTAGCCAGGGGCTGCCTCAGCAGCTGCGTCTGGTGAGTACGAGCACCATTGCCGAATTCATCAGCTCGCCCCTGACCGACGCGTTCAGCCGTCGGTCCGGCGGTGGGGTGGAGGCCTCCACCGGAGTTGCCGCCAGCGCGGAGATGCCGGTGCTTGTCGCCAACAGGCTCGCCGATGTTGCCCTTGGCCCGTGGCTGACCGACGCGGCGTCCGGCCTGGTCAGCGAACCCGTTTTCCGTTATCAGCTGGTCGCTGTGGCAGGCAGGAACAGCCGACCGACCGGCAGCCCGCGGAGCTGGCCATGGCTGGTGGATCCGTCCGGCGTCGACCCGGACAGCGAGGTGTCAAGGCTGCTCGCCATGCTCGATGTTGCTGAAAAGCGCGTCAGGGTGTTCCCCAATCAGACCGCAGCGTGGTCGGCGGCGGCCGACGGCGCCGGGGTCGCGCCAGGAGCCGCCCACCTGCTAGCTCATCAGATACAGCGCGGCGAGCTACGGCCCATCGCCACGTCCGCCACTCCGAGGGAGGCCATCTGGTACGTCACAACGCTGCCCCGCGATCGCAGGCCAGGCATCGCCAGCTCGCTGCGCCACTATCTGGGTAAGCCGGAGGCAATGCAGCTCATGCGCCGTCCAGGTGGTGGCGTGCCGCCGTCGGTGTTCCGGCCACCCGTGTATGTCACAATCTGGAGCTGACCTGCGCTGCGTATATCCAGCAGCCGGGGGACGTTCTCGGGACTTCGGATGTCGGCAGGGCGTCGCCGCCAGGCCCAAGCCGTGGGATCATCGGACTGACCGAAGCGGCGAGCTTCGGCACCATCACGTCTCACCGGCCGTTTCAACGGTGGGACTCGTGGTGTCCGATGACCCGTGCCGGGAGGTGGTGTGGTAGCGAAGCCGCGGCGCAGTGGACGGGTTCTCGTACGGCCTGATGCCTGGCGAGGGACCCGGCCGTATGCGCGGCCGGACGAGCGCCCGGACCCGTGGCCGGGCATCTGGCATGCCGCATGTGCACTGCCCCTGGTCGCGGTGGTGGCGCTCTTCTACTTCGGGGACGCCTGGAAGGGGCCGCTCTACCTGGAACCGCTGCTCGCCATACCGCCCGCGCTGGCCGGCATTGGTGCGACGGTGCCGCGGCGGCCGCTGATCTATGGCGTGATCAGCCTCCTCGCTGCGATCGGGATCAGCATGCGAACGTTTGAGGCCATGCCGTCGCTGCCGATCGCGACCATAGTTTCCGTGGTGCTGGTCACCGCGGTAAGTACCGCCGGCGCGGTGCACACCTCGCGCCGCAACCAGAAGCTTGCCGAGGTGACCACGGTGGCTGAGGTTGCCCAGCGGGCGCTGCTGCGCCCGCTGCCCGGCCGCGTCGGCCCACTGGAGCTTGGCGTGCTTTATCTCGCCGCCGCCGCCGAGGCGCAGGTGGGGGGTGACCTGTACGAAGTCGCCCGAACCCCCTACGGCATCAGGCTCATCATGGGCGACGTCCGCGGCAAGGGGCTCAGCGCGGTGGAGGTCGCCGCCGACGTCCTCGGCGTCTTCCGTGAGGCCGTACACGAGGTGTATACGCTCGCCGAGGTCGCTCGCAGGCTCGACGCCAGCCTGACCCGCAGGGAGGCGACGAACGAGGAGTTCGTCACCGCGGTGCTGGTGGAGATCGATCCCGCAATCAGCAACCTGACCATCTACAGCTGCGGTCATCCGCCCCCGATCCTGCTGGGAACCAAAGGCCACGACGGGGGCTCACAGTTGCGGGTAACGGTCGTGGACGTGCCCGTGCCGGCGCCGCCGCTTGGGCTCATGTCTCTCGGCGATTGCTCGAGTGCGGGCCGGACGCTGCCGTTCTGTCCCGGTGACCAGCTGCTGCTTTACACCGATGGCGTGACCGAGGCACGGGACGCGCACCGGCAGTTCTACCCGCTCGCCGCGCGGCTGCCCGCGCTCGCCAGCGAACATGCGGAAGAACCTGGTCCAGACCTGCTCGAACGGCTACGCGAGGACGTGCTGCGTCACGTCGGGGCGCCACTCGACGATGACGCGGCAGTGCTGCTGGTCCGGGCCGTCGCCCCGACGGACAGCGTGGGCGGCCACGCGCGGCAGCGGACCCAGGCGGTCCTGCCGCTCTCGCAGACCGCGACACTCTCAGAGCCTGCCTGAGATCCTGCCTGAGAACCTGCCTGCGACCTTGTCACGCCTGAGTTAACGCCGTAAACTAGTTAACGGAGTTTAGGGGAGAATACTGCGTTAACTGGAATCGTGCGGAGCGAATCATGATCGATGTCAATGCGCTGAACACGCTGCTGTGGGCCGTCATCATCACGTGTGCCGTCGCAACCAGCGCGGCGGCGGGCGCCGTCACGCTCACCTGGCTGGCCCACCGCGGGCGCCGCCTGCGCCACGCCGCCAGCGGCATCCGGGCCCTGGAGTCACACCTCGCCGGCACCGCGAGGGACCGCGCCGCCCGCTAGAAAATTTCCGCCTAGCGGCGGCCATCCCCAGACCGCTTGCGCCACGCCAGCGGCATAGGCAGCGGGTCCTGGCCGACAGGGATCAGGCGCCGATCCAGACGGTCTTGGCATTGCAGAACTCGCGGATTCCCTGCGCCGACAGCTCGCGCCCGTAACCGGATCGTTTGACGCCACCAAACGGCAGCTGCGGGTACGACGTCGTCATGCCGTTGATGAACACGGCGCCTGCGTCGAGGTCACGGATGAACCGCTGGCGCTCGGTCTCATTATTGGTCCAGGCGTTCGAGCCGAGGCCAAACGAGGTCGCGTTGGCCATCTCGATCGCCTCGGCGATGTCGCTGACCCGGTACAGTCCGGCGACCGGGCCGAATACCTCCTCGCTGAACATCCGCATCGCTTGTGTGACCCCGGCGACCACGGTCGGCTGGTAGAACCAACCCGGCCGGTCCGGGCTGTTCCCGCCGCACACCACCGTTGCGCCCTGGCTGACCGCATCCTCGACCAGCCCGGTCACGTCGTCGCGGCCCTGGCGGGTGGCGAGCGGCCCCACCTCGGTCGCCGTATCCATCGGGTCACCGACGACCAGCCGCCGCATGCGCTCGGCGAATCGCTCGGCATAAGCGTCGTAAACGTCGGTGTGCACGATGAAGCGCTTGGCGGCGATGCAGGACTGCCCGTTGTTCTGCACACGCGCGAAGACGCCTACCTCGGCGGCGCGGTCGAGGTCGGCTGACGGCATCACGATGAAGGGGTCGCTGCCACCGAGCTCAAGCACGGTCTTCTTGACCTCCCCGCCCGCGATCTGGGCGACCGACTGCCCGGCGGGCTCACTCCCGGTCAGCGTGGCGGCGGCCACGCGGCGATCGCGCAGGACCGTCTCGACCGCGCCCGATCCGATCAGCAGGGTGAGGAAACAGCCCTCGGGGAACCCGGCTCGGCGCAGCGCGTCCTCCAGGTAGAGGGCGGTCTGCGGCACGTTCGACGCGTGCTTGAGCAGCCCGGTGTTGCCCGCCATCAGCGCCGGAGCCGCGAACCGCACGACCTGCCAGAGCGGGAAGTTCCACGGCATAACCGCGAGTACGACTCCCAGCGGCTGGTAGCGCGCATAGGCACGGCTGGCGCCGACCGCGGCCGCGTCGGCCGGTTCGTCGGCGAGGAACCGCTCCGCACGGTCGGCATAGAAGCGCATCGCCGTGGCGCATTTGGCCACCTCGGCCCTGGCTTGCGCCAACGGCTTGCCCATCTCGGTGGTCATCATCCGGCCCGCATCGTCCTGCTCGGCGTCCAGCAGATCGGCCGCCTCCCGCATCCAGCGGGCCCGGTCCCCGAACGATGTCAGGCGGTATGAGAGGAATGTCTCGCGGGCGAGAGCGATCCTGGCGTCAATTTCCGCGTGGTCAAGTTCCTTGAATTCCTGCAGCGTCTCACCGGTAAGTGGGCTGATGGTGGCGATCGGCATGCGAGACCTCCGTTCTATCGCAGATCATCCGCCGTTCCGGCCGGTCCGTGGCCCCGCGGACGATTCGCGCCTCACGGAACCCATTTCACCAGCTTCAGCGCCAGTCAGCTTCGCCGGGTAGCCGATACGCGGCGCACAAACGCGCACACTCTGCGGCTCCGGGCCGGCGCACGCGTCAGCCACCGCTCCAGCTCTCGCCACGGCGTCGGATGCGCCACGGCAGCGGTCACGACCGCGTGCTGGCCTCTTCCAGCCCACGGGCCACGAGCACGCGCGCCAGATGCTCGCGGTAACCGCTGCTCGCATTCACGTCCGACGGCGGATGGGTTCCCTCGGCGGCGTGGGACGCCGCTTCGTGTGGTGACGTACCCGCGGCAAGCGCCTGCTCAACCGCCGCGGCCCGCAACGGCGTCGAGCCCATGTTCACCAATGCCACGTTTCCGCCTTGTACCGCGACGCCGACCATCGCCCAGTCGATGGCTCGCTTGGTGAACTTCTTGAACGACCAGCCTGCCGCGGCAGGCTTCGGGAAGCGGATCTCGGTCAGCAGCTCCCCCGGTTCCAGGGCCGTCTCGAACACGCCGCGGAAAAAGTCCACCGCGCCGATCTCGCGCGTTCCCGTGGGTCCCCGCGCGATCAGCGTCGCATTTAGCGCAAGGGCGATCGCGGGCAGGTCACCGGCTGGGTCGGCATGCACCAGCGAGCCGCCGATTGTGCCGCGGTGGCGGATCTGGGGGTCGCCAACCTGCCCGGCCGCGTAGGCGAGCAGGGGGAGCAGGCGGGCCAGCGTCTGCGAGTGCTCGACGTCGTAGTGGCGGGTGAGCGCGCCGACCGCCACGTGGCCGTTCTCGTCGCGGACGTAAGAGAGATCACCCAGGCGGCCGATGTCGATGAGGACCTCTGGCAGGGCCAGGCGCAGTTTCATGAGTGGGAGCAGGGAATGCCCGCCCGCCAGGAATTTCGCGTCATCGCCGAACTGGCTGGCCAGGTCCAGGGCCTCGTCTACGGACCGGGCACGCCGGTAGGTGAAGGCTGCGGGGATCACTTCGCACCTGTTTCCGCCGCCGCGAGAACGGCCTTGACGATGTTGTGATATCCGGTGCACCGGCAGAGGTTGCCCTCGAGACCGGTTCTGACCTGCTCATCGGTGGGGTGCGGATTCTCCCGCAGCAGCGAGACGGCGGCCATCACCATGCCGGGAGTGCAGAATCCGCACTGCAGCCCGTGCTGGGTGTGGAACGCGCGCTGCACCGCGTGCATCTCACCCTCGTCACCGCTCAGCCCTTCGACGGTGACCACCTCGCGTCCATCCGCCTGCGCGGCGAGCACGGTGCAGGACTTCACCGACTCGCCGTCAAGCAGGACCGTGCACGCCCCGCAGGAGGTGGTGTCGCAGCCGATGTTGGTGGCGGTGAGACCGGCGACGTCGCGCACGTAATGCACGAGCAGGCAGCGGTCCTCCACCTCTGCAGTTGTCTGCTTGCCGTTAACAGTTACGGAAACCTTCACTGACCGGCCCTCACTTCGTTGATGGCAGTCCAGACGCGCTCGGGTGTAAGCGGCATTTCGATGTGCCGGACGCCGAGGTGGGAGACGGCGTCGATGACGGCGTTCTGGACGGCGGGCGTGGCACCGATCGTCCCTGCCTCGCCGATGCCCTTGACACCCAGCGAGTTCACGTTCGTTGGTGTCTGCATGTCGACCAGCTCGAAGCTCGGCAGCTCGGTGGCCGTGATGGCGGAATAGTCGGCCAGCGTGGCAGTTAGCGGGTTGCCATCGCCGTCGTACACGACCTCTTCCATGAGTGCCTGCGCGGCGCCCTGGGCGATACCGCCATGGCGCTGCCCCTCGCAAAGGACGGGATTGAGCACGTATCCCGCATCGTCCACGGTGACGTGCCGCACGAGCCTGACCTTGCCCGTCTCGACGTCGACCTCAACCACCGCGACATGCGCGCCGAACGGAAACGTGGGCTGCTCGGCCTTGAACTCAACGCCTGCGACCAGGCCGTCCGGCCCGGCCTGCCTGGCCACCTCGGCCCACGTCACCGCGGTCTCCGGGTCGCCGCGTACCTGCCACAGCCCGCTGGCCGTGTCGAGCACGAGATCCGACTCGCTCGCCTCCATCATGTCCGCCGCGCGGCGGCGGCCCTGTTCCCTTACTTCAGCCGCCGCCTGATGCACGGCCATCCCGCCGAGCTGGAGCGACCGGGACGCGTAGGTCCCGACACCCTGCGGAATGACGTCGGTGTCCCCATGGATCACCGTGACCTTCGCCATCGGGATACCGAGCTCTTCCTGCACCAGCATGGCAAAAGCGGTGTCGTGCCCCTGACCATGGGCCGAGCTGCCGGTGTAGACGGTCGCTGATCCGTCGTCGTTAACTGCGACCCGGCCTGTTTCCCCCGCGCCCGCATCGGCGGCGGTGATCTCGACGTAGGACGACAACCCGATGCCGAGCTGGATAGGACCCCCGGCGTCGCGCCGACGGGCCCGCTCGGCCCTGAGGTCGCCGTAACCCGCGGCCGCGAGCACGTTATCGAGGGCCTGAACGTACTCGCCGGTGTCGTAGGTCGCCCCGGTCTTGGTGGTGAAGGGGAACTTGTCCGGGGGGACCAGGTTCCGGCGGCGCACGTCGGCTGGGTCGAGCCCGACCTCGGCGGCGAACAGATCGACCGCGCGCTCGATGGCCGACGTGGCCTCTGGGCGCCCGGCCCCCCGGTACGCCGAGATCGGCGTCGTGTTCGTCACGACGGCGCGGAACCCTGCCTGGACAGTCGGAATGTCGTACGGACCGCCCGCCATCAGCTGGGTGAGCCCGGCGAGGAATGGGCCAAAGCGTGAATACGCGCCGCAGTCCTGGACTAGCTCGAGCCGGTAGGCGAGGATCCGCCCATCGCGCGTGCCGCCGATTTTGACGGTGTGCCGCTGGGCGCGCCCGTGCGTCATGCCCACGAGGTTCTCGCTGCGCGTCTCCACCCAGCGAACCGGGCGCCTGGTCCGCCGGGCTGCCCACGCGACCGCGATCATGTCGCGGTCAACTCCGATCTTGGCGCCAAACCCGCCGCCCACGTCAGGGGCAATGACCCGGATGGCGGCCGGGTCCAGCCCAAGCGTTCCCGCCGTAATACCCAGCGCCATCTGCGCGTTCTGCGTGCTGGCCCACAGAGTCAACCGATCATTATCCCAAACGGCGGCCGCGGCGCGAACCTCCAGCGGCACCGGAGCGACGCGCTGGTTGGCGAACGTACGCTCGACCACGACCTCGCAGTCATTGAAGGGCGCGTCCTCGTAGGCTTCCAGTCCTGCCTTCCCCGCGACGTTCGTGCCGGCCTCGGGGAACAGCAGTTCCGCGTCGTCAAGGGCCGCACCAATGTCCAGCACCGGCCGCAGCGGCTCGTAGTCGACGCTGACCAGCTCGGCCGCGTCCTCGCCCTGGTAGCCACCGTCGGTTATGACGATCGCAACGGGTTCACCCACGTACCGCACGCGGTCGGTCGCGAGCAACGGCTCGGGCATCGGGGGCGCATCCGGCGGCGCGAACGGGGACGGGCCCGGCGGAGGCACATCGTCAAGGTCCTGCCCGGTCAGGACCGCGACGACGCCTGGCGCGTCGCGCGCGGCTGAGACGTCGATGCCGGTGACCAGCGCGTGCGCGAGCGGGCTCCGAACGAACGTGACCTGCGCGGCGCCGGTCAGTTCCGGCGTACGCACGTCCTCGACGTAGGTGCCGCCGGCGGTCAGCAGCCGCGTGTCCTCGGTCCGCGCCACCCGGGTACCCAGGATGCTCATCTTGTTAGCCTCCGCAACCTTCCAGGGCGTTCGGATCCGGGCGAACCTCGGCGTCGCCGCCAGGCTTCGCAGCCACGCCTTGCGGCCAGCACTGCCGCCGGGCTTCGCGGTCACCGAACGCGGTCTTCGCGCTCAGCATGCGGCACTGGCCGGAGTGAAGACATCCGATCATGCCACAAGCTCCCTGCTTGGTCATTGTGGCCCCGCCACGAACGCAGCGAAAGATGCGGGGACCTCCCGCCACCGTGGTGCCCTGCGCTGCCTGTGTCCACATCGCCCGGCAGAGCACGCGACGGCGACCTCGGCCCGGCCGATCGGCACGTATGGCTCCTTCTGGTTGCAGCGCATTCCGGGCAAGTCCTACGATCTAGCGATGGAGTTTAAGGAAGCCGCGCGGATCGTGTCCCAGATCCCAGCTCCACATATACCCGCCAATCGCGGCCAGGTGCTCTACGAGCATATAAGGAAGAACCGTCCCAAGGACCTGCTTGAGCTCGGGTCCGCGCGAGGCGGTTCTGCCGTATTCATCGCCTCGGCCCTGCAGGCCAACGGCACGGGGCACTTGATTAGCGTCGACTCCAGCCGCTGGCGGTGGCGGGACCCAACGCCGCAGGAGGTGCTTGATAAGGCCGGCCTCAGCCATCGCGTCACCCTCGACAAGAGGTTTTCGACCTATACGTGGTTCCTGAAGACCGAACTCGAGAAGTGCATGGATGATACGGGGACAGTGCACCCTGAATACGACTTCATCTTCATCGACGGCGCCAAGAACTGGAGCACGGACGGGCTCGCCGTAGTGCTCGCCGAGCGACTGCTCCGCCCCGGCGGATGGCTCCTGCTCGACGACCTCGGCTGGAGTTACGAGAAGCATGCGAACAAGACACAGCACTACGAAATAGACATAGCCAAACTGTCCGAGGAAGAGCGAGTACAGCCTCACTTGCGAGCCATATTCGATTTGCTCATCAAGCCGAATCCGGCGTTCGATCAGTTCGTGATTCAAGACGACTGGTGGGGCTGGGCACGCAAGGTGCCCGAGGTGCCGATGATCGCTCGCGCCAGGGCTGCGGTGGGGCGGCCGGGGACGGCGGTCAGCCGCACACGAACCCGTTTCCGTTACATACCACGAGGCGTCCGGAAGCGGCTGCGCCGACTGCAGCGCACCCAGGCGCGGCTGCTGGACCCTTAACGCGCTGACATGGGCGCGCCAGCCCGCGCTAGCCGTTCGGGAAAGTCCGGCGGATCAGCGGGCGCGTATGCCGAGCCGTCGGCAGATGACCAGCAGCTCATCGACGCCGTGCACGGTCAGATGGGGCGCGTGCGCGGCTGGCAAGTGGTCGAAGGAGTCGGCGCCGCCCACGCCGGTGGTGACCGCGATGGCAAGCGCGCGGCCACGGTGCGCCATCGGCACCTCAGGTCGGGGTCATCCCCGACCACCGCGATGTCCTTCAGTGGCACGCTAAGGCGGCCGGCCGCGCAGCGGAGCGCGTGCAGTGACGGCTTGCCGACCACCTGAATCCGGCAACCGGTCACACTTTTGATCATTGCGGAGATCGCCCGGGACGTGCCGAGCGCCTTGCCATCGGCACTGGCAAAAAAGACCGACTGGGAGCTGCTGTACAGCGCCGCTCCCGCCCAGACGGAGCGGCACGCCGACTCCAGCGCGTGCATGCTGAACTCTGGGTACCAGCCCACGAGCACGGCGTCCGCGGTCGCGCCGCCATCCGGCGCCACGACCTCGATGCCGGCGTCGCGCAGCGGGTCCGCCAGCCCGTCGTGGCCCAGCGCCATCACACGGCGGTGGCCGCGCCGCAAGAACACCGCGACGGCGCTGCTCGCCGGGGTCACCACCGCGTCGTCGCCGATACCGAAACCCATGTGGCGCAGCATCTGCGCATAGTGGCGCGGCGGCCGGGTGGTTCCGTTGGTCAGCACGACGAACGGCACCCGACGCTGCGTAAGCCAGCGCGTGATGTCAAGCGCGCCCGGCAGGGGGGCCAGCCGGTGATTGCGCCTGTCGCCGAGCACCAGCGTGCCGTCGAGGTCGAACACGAAGCCGTGCGCGGCCCGCAGGCGCTCAGCGACTCCCGCGCCCAGCACCCCGCCCGGTCCTTGCGCGCTAGCGGGCATGGGCGCTCCCGGTATGACGGCCACGGCGAAGTTCCAACTCCAGGCCCGGTTTGGTGACGACCAGGCGCGACACAGGCGCCTTGCCGCGCAGCCCGCGCAGCAGGTCGAGGACGCCCTTGATGTTGGGGTTGTAGTGCCGCGACGCCGCCCCGGCGGCCAGCATCGCGTCCACCTGATCGGCAGGCATCGTCGCGCGGAGCAGAAGTTCTTCGTCGCCGATGCCGAGCCCGAATTGCCTGCGCAACTCCGCGGGAGACGCGGGCGGCGGCTCGGCCCGCAGCTGCGCGGCACGCGGACGGGACAGGATCCGGTCCCGAACCTCGGGGTCCACTGGCACCGTCGGCCGTCCGAACCGGCCAAGTACATAACGGATCAGCTGGTCCGAGACGTTGGCATAGCGCTCGTCACCGATCACGTTGTACAGCGCCTGCGAGCACACGATCTGCGGGAATGGCGTCACCATGATCGGGTAGCCGAGTTCCGCGCGAACCCGGCTCACCTCACCCATGACCTCGTCAAATCGTTCCTCGAGCCCGAGTTCGCCGAGCTGGCGCTTCATGGTGGTCATCACGCCGCCGGCGACCTGGTGCCGCAGGAACGACGCGTCGTACTGCCGCGGCACACCCGCGGGCAGGTCCTCTGCCCGCGCCAGGTCCGCGAAGTAGGCGGAGGCGGCAGCGAGCAGCCGGTCGTCGATGTCGACCGTGAACCCAAGCTCCCGCAGGTTCGCAACCACGCGCTCGGCGTCCGGCAGCGAGGTCCCGTTGGCGAGCGGGCCGCACGCGACATGCAGCACCTCTACCCCGAGACCCGCGGCCACCAGGTACGTCAACGGTGAGAGCCCGATCGTGCAGTGGGAATGGAGTTCGAGGGCCTTGCCGGCCAGCCTGGCGCGGACGGCCGGGAGCAGCGTGCGCGCGCGTTCTGGAGCAAGCAGCCCGGCTGGATCCTTGACGTAGGCGCGGTCGATGTCTCTCGCCCCCGCCATCTTCGCGGCGAGCCCCGCATAGTAGGCATCGTCATGCACCTCGCTGAGGGTGAAGGTGAGCGCTGCGATGATCTCGGTGGCTCCCGCCGACCGGATCATGCGCGCCGACTGGAGCACGGCGTTCATGTCATGCATGGGATCGAGCACCACGAAGCGGGACATCCCGGCGGTGACCAAACGGTCGTAGACGAGCTGCATCATGTCCGGATGCACAGGCTCCCACGAGATGAAACGCAGGCCGGAGCCGATGAACTGCAACGGGGTGTTCGGCATCGCGGCGTGCGCCAGCCTGATGCGCTCCCACGGGTTCTCATGGTGCGTGCGTACCGCCACCCCCATGTGCGTGCTCGACGTGAAGTCCAGCGCCCGGAAGCCGATGCGGTCGAGCACGGGAGCGATTTGCAGGATCTGCGGGGTGGTAAGCCCCGTGGCGCCCCAGAGACTCTGGTTGCCGTCGCGGATCGAGACGTCGAGGACCTGGATTTCACCCATCGGTTCCTCCCGCTGCACCGCTCTTGGGCGATCCTCGCCCGGGCGTCATGTGGCTTGTGTGGTCAATGTCGTCAATGTGGCCATTGAGATACTCTGAGAACCAGGCGGTACCGACGCCGCCCCGGATGAACTCGGCGTCGGTAACCAGCGCGGTATGCATCGGCAGGTTGGTTGTCACTCCGCGGATCTCGCAGCGGCGCAGAGCATCGTGCAGGCGGGCCAGTGCGTCAGCACGGTCGGTACCAACGGCGATCAGCTTGGCCATCAGGGCGTCGTAGAAAGGCGGCACCCGCGTGCCGGCCTGAATATGCGTGTCGACGCGAACACCGTCGCCCGCGGGGAGCACCGCCTCCGTCACCGTGCCCGGGTCCGGGCGAAAGCCCTGTGTCCAATCCTCGGCGTTGATACGGCACTCGATCGCGTGCCCTGTCACTGTCACATCAGCCTGGGCCAGGCGCAGGTCATGCCCCTCGGCGATGGCGATCTGCGCCGCGATTAGATCGACGCCGCACACAGCCTCGGTGACCGGATGCTCGACCTGGATGCGCGCATTCATCTCGAGGAAGTAGTACGCCTCGCGGTCGGTGTCGACGAGGAACTCGACGGTGCCCGCGCTGCGGTACCGCAGATGCTGGCCAAGCACGGTTGCGGCATGCTGCATGTCGGCGCGAAGACCGTCGCTCAGCGCGGGCGCTGGCGCCTCCTCGACGAGTTTCTGGTAACGCCGCTGAACCGAGCAGTCACGATCTCCGAAATGGATCACCCGATCACCGTCGCCGAGAAGCTGTACCTCGACGTGGCGGCTGGACTCGACGAAGCGCTCCAGATAGACGCGGGAGTTACCGAATGCCGCACCTGCCTCAGCCGTCGCACGCTCGATTGCCTCACCCAGGTCGCGAGGCCGACGGACATGCTTGATGCCGCGGCCGCCGCCGCCCCCCGCCGCCTTGACCAGCACCGGCCAGCCGATCTCGTGCGCCAGGCGCCGCGCCTGCCGGGTGTCGTGGACCTCGCCACCCGGCAGCACCGGCAGCCCAGCGGCGAGCGCGTGACCGCGCGCCCTGATTTTGTCCCCGGCCGCGTCGAGCTGCGGCTCTGTTGGCCCGATGAAGACGACGCCGGCTGAGGCGCAGGCCCGTGCGAGGTTCCGGTTCTCCGAGAGGAAGCCATAGCCGGGATGGATCGCATCGGCGCGGACGGTCCGCGCCGCGTCCACGATCGCACCGACGTTGAGATAGCTTGCCGCCGCCTTGGCGGGCCCGATACAGATCGTGGCGTCCGCGAGCCTGGCCGGCACGGTGTCCAGGTCCTCCTGTGACGCAGCGAGCACCGCCTCGATGCCGAGGCGGCGGCAGGTGCGGATGATGCGCACGGCGATTTCACCGCGGTTCGCGATGAGGATCCGCCGGAAGGTCACGAGGACTCCGGGTCGATCCGCATCAGGAGGGTGTCCTTGGCCGCGAACTCGGCGTCTGAGACGCAGATTTCAGCGACCTTGCCCCGGCTACCAGCGGTGACCGAATTCATCAGCTTCATCGTTTCAATGATCCCGACAACCGTGCCGTCACCGACCTCGCTGCCGACCTCAACGAATGGCGGCGCTCCCGGCCGGGGTGCGCGGTAGAAGGTGCCGGGCAGCGGCGCACGCACCTCGGTCAGCGCCCTCCGCCGCGCACCCGGCGCGTCGGCCGTAGCTGCCGATGAGCCCGTAGCTGCCGATGAGCCCGTAGCTGCCGATGAGCCCGGAGGTGCAGCTGAGCCGGTGGGTGCAGGTGATTCGGGGAGCGCGTCTGGGGTCTCGGCGGGTCGCACGATGGTGGGCGGCGACAGCACCTGCGCTGCTTGCGTCCATCCGCCGTCGGCCGTCCGGCGAAGCGAGAGCCGGAAGCTGTCGGTGCGCAGATCCAGCTCGTCGAAGGGCAACGTATCGAGCAGGTGCAGGATGTCCCGCACGTCGTCGCTGGTCAGATACGCGTCCAGGGGATCCACATCCACTTCGGTGTCACGCTCAGGACGGGAAACTCTTGCCGAGCAGTTCGAAGACGTGATCGAAGGCCTTCTGCTTGGGCGCGGCGACAGGCCCGCGTTCACGGTTCGCCCAGACGGTCTCCGGACGGCTCTGCAGGAGGAAGACGCTCTCGCGCGCCGCACCATCGCGCGCGGCATCATGGTGCCCCGTGCCATGGTGCCCCGTGCCATGGCGCCCCGTGCCATGGCGCCCCGTGCCATCGCGCGCGATCGCCCATTCGATGTCCTGCGGCGCACCGTAATGCTCCTCGACCTTTCGAGCGATCCGCACGAGCTCGTAGATCTCCCCGTCGGACAGGCACGCCGCGCCCTGAAGCTCCGCGGGTACCTCTTCCTCGACAACTCCGTCGCCACCCGAGGCCATCCGGTGCTGATGGACCTTGACCGCTATGCGGCACTTGATGATCTCGCCGGTCACCTTGCTGACGAGGTAGGTGTCCGGGGTGACGGCACCGCTCACAACGGCGGATCCGAGCCCCCAGCTCGCCTCGAGCGCGATCACCGAGCGGTCGCCGGTGGTCGGGCTTCGTGTGAACATCACGCCGGAGCAGCGCGCATCGACCATGCGCTGGACCACAACACCCATCGCCAGCGCCGCCTCCTGCTGGCCCATGCGCCGCCGATAGCTCACCGACTCGACGCTGTACAGGCTGGCCCAGCACTTGCGCACGTGCTCGGCCACCGCCTCCTCGCCGCGCACCCACAGATAGGTGTCCTGCAGACCAGCGAAGCTGGCATCGCTGCTGTCCTCGGTCGTGGCGCTGGAGCGGACGGCGACCGGCAGGCCGGCCAGGCCAGCACCACCAACAGCACCACCAGCAACAGCAGCAGCAGCGTCACCAACAGCGTCAGCGGCACCACCAGCCTCAGCGGCACCACCAGCGTCGGCAGCATCACCGCCAAGTGCGCGGTAATGGCTCGCGATCGCCGCACCGAGGTCAGGCGGCAGGGCGGCGCCCCGCAGGCGGCGGCGGATTCGCGCGGTGACGCGCTCGATCTCGGCATGGTCGTCAGCGGACAACTGTTCGATCTCCGCAGGGATCATGCCCGAACCGGCCTGCGCGCCGAGCGCGGCGACCGCACGCTTGAAGGCGAGCGTCGTTACGACATAGCCGTCAGGTACGCGGAATCCGGCCCGAGACAGCTCGCCCAGGCTCGCCGCCTTGCCCCCGGCCAGCGGCCGGTCACCGACGCCGAGGCCGGCGAGCGCGAGGACGTGGTCTGAGCCCGTCATGAGCGTCGCCCTCAGCCCAGGATGCGGACGATGCCGCGGTCGCCGTCAACCCGTACCCGCTGGCCCGTCTTAATCCTCTTGGTCGCCTGGCCGGTCCCGACCACGGCGGGCATACCGTACTCGCGCGCGATGATGGCCGCATGCGACATCGTCCCGCCGATGTCGGAGACGGCGGCCTTGATCTTTCCGAATACGGGTCCCCAGCTCGGCGCGGTCACTGGGCAGATGAGCACCTCGCCCTCGCGGATCTGGCCGATCTCGTTGACGTCCCGCAGCACGCGTGCGACACCCTCGACAACGCCCGAGGACGCCCCATAGCCGTGGACTTCATGCTCGTCGATGGCGTCAGATGCCTGCGACCAGGCCTCCAGCGTCTGCGCGGTGACACCCCACAGCATCCTGACCGCGGGGTCGTTCAATGCCTCTGGCATGGGCCCCAGGGCCGGCGGCGGCGACCAGTCCCGCAACGCCTCAAGCAGCCGCTTGCGCTCGGCGACAATCGGCTGGAAATGGCGGTCACCGAGCGGTTTCGCGCCCGCCGCCCAGGCGAGCATCACGTCAGCGAGCGCCTGATCGATCTCGGTGTGGTGCAGGTGGAAGATGTCCTCACCGTCGGCGAGCACACCCGCGCGGTGCAGTAGCGCACCGAACTCCCTGATCCGCTGGAAGAACCGCGTCGTGAACCAGTGCTCACAGTAGAACTTGTGGTCTTCGACGTAAGGGAAGACCAGCCTGCAGAGCCCGAGCATCTGGTCGAAGGCGGCGCGTTCTTCGTCACTGGAGACAAGCCCGCGGTACTCGGCCGCGATGCGGTCGCGTTCCTTCCTGAGTTCCTCGGTCGGCCGCGTCGCCGCCTTCCCGGCGCGCACGAGCGCGATATAGCGCGGCAACGCCGCAAACGGCACGGTCAGGTCGTCGTTCCAGCTGCGGTGGTGGTGATAAAAGCCGTCACCGGTGGAGACGTGGAACCACGGGTCGCGCGCCTGATCCAAGCCCGCAAGCCATCGCTTCCCCGCCTCGCCACGGGCCGGCAGCGCGGCGAGAACCTGCGCGGGATCGCAGTCGTCGGTGAAGAGATCATCGACGGCGCACTCGACCGCGAGCTTCGCCAGGCCACGCAACTCGTCATCGGGGCGGTACATGATCACGTCGATGCCAGCCACCATCCGGGCGACGGTCTGATCGCTGATCTCCGGAAAGGCCTTCTTGCAGAACTCGAAAAACACCACATAGGCCCCGTAGCCCAGCATCAGGAACTCGGTGTGGTGATGCCACATCTTGGAGTACAGGCCGATGCAGCGCTGGAAGTTCTCCCGCACGTAGTGGTTCTGCGCGATGCCGGTGGACTTGGTGACCACCCCGATGTCGTCGAATTCAGGCAGCGCGGGCACCTCGATGGCCTCGATCTCGCGGATCAGACCCTCCATGCGCGCCTTCCAGCCGGCTTGCAGCCGGTCCCAGTTCTCGTAGTAGTAGCCGGCCCGCTCCTGGAAGATGGCCGCCCGGCGCTCGATCTCGGCCGGATCGGTGACCGGTATCGCGGTGATGTAGACGCGCCCGTTCACTATCCTGTGCTCGATGCCGAGCGTGGTCGGGAAGACGAACACCCGTGCCGTGTTCGCACCGATGGCGGTATAGGGGATCTCGGCCGTGATGGTGTCGAAGGCCGGCATGGGCTCGGGGAAGTGCATCGAGTTGTAGAACCAGAAGCGCTGGTCGTCTTCTGGCTGGAACCGGGTGTAATAGGGGTACATCGACCGCCAGCCCTCGGCGCCGGGCGCGTCGGCGATTTGCGACGGCAGCGGAAAGCCACGGCCAACGGCGTTTCCCTCCATAAGTGTCCTCCTTGGGGCGGCGCATTTCGCGGCCGCCGTTCGGCATAACTGCGGGGCGAAAGCTGCGCGGGCGGTCAGCCGACCGGGTAGTCGTGCTGGGTGCGGGCATAGGTGACGAAGAAGCTGAGCGAGCCCGGATTGGCCATCGCGCTGACGTTGGCCGCGTCATCCGCCGACACGCCGCGCAGGATCTTGCGCACCGGCACCTCCATCTTCTTGCCGGTCAGGGTCGCAGGGATCTCGGGTACCTGGATGATCCGGTCCGGGACGTGCCGAGCGGTGTAGTCGTGCCGCAGACGATCACAGATCTTCCGCTCGAGGCTCGCGTCGAGTCCGAGGCCGGGAGCGAGCTTGACGAACAGCGGCATGAAGAACCCGCCGCCCGGCAGGTCGAGATTTATGATCAAACAGTCCTCAACCTCCTCGACCGACTCAAGCACGGCGTAGATCTCGGCGGTCCCAATGCGCACGCCATGGCGGTTAAGCGTGGCGTCGGAGCGGCCGAGCACGAAGCAGCCACCTCGCTCATTGATGCGGAAGGAGTCGCCCTGGCGCCAGACCCCGGGAAAGTCCGCGAAGTACGAATCCCGGTACCGCGTGCCGTCGGCGTCATCCCAGAAGCACACCGGCATCGACGGCATCGGCGCGGTGACGACGAGTTCACCGACCTCGTTGATCACGCTCTCGCCACGCTCGTTGAACGCCTTGGCCGCGACACCCAGGTGGCGGGCCTGGATCTCTCCCGCATAAACCGGCAGGGTGGGAAGCCCGCCGACCAGTCCGCAGCAGGTGTCGGTACCCCCGCTGCCGGTGGCGAGCCACAGGTCCTGTTTGACGTTGCGGTAGAACCACGCGCTGCACTCCGCGGAAACGGGTGAACCCGCGAGCACCACCGCGCGCATCCGCGACAGGTCGTGTTTCTCCTGTGGCACGATGCCGGCCTTCTGCATTTGCCCGACGAAGGCAGGGCTCGCGCCGAAGTGGTTCACCCCGGCAGCGGCCGCCATCTCCCACAGCCTGTCCGGCCGCGGGTAACCGGGGTGGCCGTCGTAAAGCACCGGGCAGACGCCGAGCAGCAGCGAGCTGACCAGGAAGTTCCACATCATCCAGCCGGTGGTGGTGAAGAAGAACAGCCGCTCTCCAGGGCGCAGGTCCATGTGGAACTGCTGCAGCTTCAGCTGTTCAAGCAAGATCCCGCCATGGCCATGCACGATTGGCTTGGGCAATCCGGTGGTGCCGGATGAGAACAGGATCCACAGCGGATGGCCGAACGGCACCTGCTCGAACCGGAAGTCCCCCGCCGGGACGGGCTTGCGGTCGGTGATCTCGATCATTGAGCCCGCTCCTGCGCTGACGGCCGCCTGACGAGCCCGAAGAGCGCACGCCCGAGCCGAGCGAGATCCTTGGGCAGTTGCCCCGCAAGCCCGGCCGGCGCGGTCAGCAGCACCTGCAGCACGCCGACACCGAACAGGATGGTGAGCAGGTCGGCGGGCAGCCCCCAGTTGTCGAGCAGCGCGGGAAGCAGCTTTATCAGCGCGCCGGCCACGACCGCGCCCCATAGCGTGTAGATCCCCCCCATCAGCACGACGGCGAGCAGCACGATCGAGTCACTAGTGGGGAATTGGTAGGTGTAGAGCTTGCCGACGTCGCCGGCCAGCAGGCCACCGGCCACACCGGTCATGAATGACGCCAGCGCCCAGGCCCACAGCTTGTAGAGCGTCAGGTTGACGCCAGCGGCGAGCGCCGCGGGTTCGCTCTGGCGCATCGCCGCCCACGCGCGCCCGGGCCGCGAGCGCACATGCCAGAGCGCGAGCGCGAACATGACCGCCGCCACAATCACCGTGTAACGGAAGTACGCCCCGTCGGTCGTGGCGATGCTCGGGCGGCGGACTGCCGGGTTGCCGAAGGAAGAGTCGGTGTGGCCGAGGAAGCCATGCCCGCCGTTGGGGAAGTTCGTCGCCGCGAGCACAACGGTGATCGCGCCGGCCAGCATCAGCGTGATCAGCGCGAGGTAGAGCCCGCTCAGGCGCAGCGCCGGGAGGCCCACGACCGTGCCGAGCACCATCGTGATCAGGCCCGCGACCAGCAGCACGAGCGGGAAGGGGATCGATGTGGCGAAATCGAGCCTGGCGGCGACCCACGCACCCAGCGCGAGCACCGCGATCTGGCCGAGCGAGACCAGCCCGACCCGGCCCATCAGCAGGCCGAGGCCGAGCGCGACCACGGAGTAGATCACGACGGCCATCAGCACGTCGATCCAGTAGGTGCTCAGCAGCTCAGGTAGCACGAGCGCGATGAGAAGCAGCAGCGCCGTGGCCGTTGCTTGGCGCCTCATCCGCTCCGCCGCCCGAAGGAGATCCGCTCGTGGCGTGCGAGGAACAGCAGCGCCAGGGTGGCAAGCACGAACGGCGTCATGTCGCGATACTGCGAGATCGACAGGAACGGCGTGACCATGGCGTCCACGAGCCCAATCACGATCCCGGCCGCGAGGGTCACCACGAGCGAGCGCAGGCGCGCGATGAGCGCCGCCGCCACCGACGAGATGACAAGGAAGGTGAGCGTCGCCGCGTCCATCCCGACGAGGTTGGAGAGCAGCAGTCCGGCCGTGCCCGACAGCCCGCCCGAGACCAGCCACGCGGACGCCTCCACGCGCCGCACCGGCACGCCAAGCGCGGCCGTGATCTCCCGGTCGTTGGCTAGCGCGCGCATCGCGGTGCCGAGGCTGGTGATCCGCAGGAAGATGGCGGTGACGACGGTAATGAAAACTCCGAGCGCGAGGGCGATGATCTGCGTCCAGTTGATCAGCACCTGGCCCACCGAGTAGCTATAGTCCGTCGTCGGGAGGGTCATTGAGCGCGCTTTGTCGCTCCAGATCCAGGACATCGCGCCGAGCAGGATCAGCGCAAGACCGAGCGTCGCGGCCGCTTTGACCAGCGGGTCGCGTCCGGCCAGGAGCGGCCCGAACAACACGCCATAAACCAGCGTGAGGACCGCCCCGAAGCCGATGCAGACGAGGTAAGCGAACCACTCCTGCCAGTGGTAGGTGTTGATCAGCGACCAGGCGATGAACGCCCCCATCGCCCCCACCGCACCGAAGGCGAGATTCAGCACGCCCGTGGTGCGGTAGAGGACGACCATCCCGACCCCGGACAGGGCATACACCCCGCCCAGGGCCAGGCCGGAGACGATGAACGGCTGGAAGTCCTGCCAGCTGGGCACTGCCGCTAGCCACCTGCCTCGATCTTGCGGACCTGCGAGATCGCCGGGTCGACGGCGGAGATCGCGAAACAGCTCTCCTTCTGGACCATCTTGCCGTCCTGCGGCGTGACGGTGCGGTCGGTGTTGTTCGGGTGTGCAGCGGCGCCGAGCCGTAGTACCAGGGCTTGCAGAGGATGTCGGTCTTGAAGTCCTTCACGCTCCGGAACGCCTGGTTGACGCTGCTGGCCGTGTATCCGCCCGCCACGCTCATCAGCGCCTTGACGGCGATGCTCGCCTCGACAAAGCCCATCTGGCTGAAGCTGCCAAGCGCGATCTTGGGCGCGTACTTCTTCTGCACCGCACGGTAGAGCTGGCTGTCGGGTCCGTTCGCGCTGGTGAGGTTCAGCTCGGCGTTGACGCCCAGCTTGCCGTTCCACGCCGAGCCAAGCGCGGTGGCGAGGAAGTCGGTGTTGCACGGCGTCGAGCACGCCCACTTCACCCTGTCCTCCAGGCCCTGCTGCTGCGCGGCCTGCAGGATCTTCGCGGCCTCCGGGGGCGTGAAGTTCAACACGACGCCACCATTGGAGCCGGCGGCCTGGACCAACTTGATCGCGATGGAGTTCGCGTCCTGTATCGGCACGTCATCCTTCAGCGACGCGGTCGGGATGCCCGCGTGCTTGGCGATCAGCAGGAAGCCGCCCGCGTTGTACCCTGTGCCAGGCACGTTGGACTGGTCGAGCACGAGCTTCTTGACACCCTGGCGGATCAGGTACTGGGTGGCACCGTCGACGCTGTAGCGGGGCCCATGTTCACGGCCGCGCTGTTAGGCGTGGAGTAACACTCGGGCGCGATGCCCGAGTCGATGATGTAGAAGCCCTTCTGCTCGTAGTAGGCGTGGTTGACCGCGCATTCGATGATGCTCGTGTTGCCCACGATGCCGACCACGTGGTTGGTCTCGATGAGCTTGCGCGCCAGCGAGGCGGCCTGGCCTGGGTCGGTCTGCTCGGTCTGGATGATGTACTCGATCGGGTGACCGTTGATGCCACCGTTGTCGTTGACGCATTCGAACACGGCCTTGGCCATGTTCGGGATATCAGTGAAGTCGGTGCCGGGCTGCTTGGTCGCAATGCCGCCCAGTTTGATCGGCGTGCCTGTGGCCTTCTGGCCATTGCCAGCCCCGCACTTGGGGGCCCCTGCGGGCTGCGCGGACGGGCTCGTGCTCGTGCCACCACCGCCCCCGCCTGTCTTACTTGCACAACCAGCCAGCGCCATCGTGATCGCTGACACAAGGGCGAGCGCGGCGATCAGGCTCTTCCTTCTCACAGCCCTCTCCTCCTTATCCCAGATCATTTAACAGATCTGACTCGAGATCATAGGCCGAGCCGCAACCCGGAAGGTAGAAATGAACTAACCGCCTGGGCGTGGCCATCTTGGTTTAGTTCAAGAACTGCGCTCGAACACATTTTCCGCCCGCGCAGCAACGCAGCGTGAGGCCGTGCCTGGCCAGCTGGCCTGGCACGGCTCGGGAGCACCTGGCGCGGGGTGGCAGGTGCGGCCATCTTCACGGCATCGCAAGGCAGCTCAGGTCCGGCTTGCCCTGAACCCCGGGATGGCCGGGCGATTTCCTCGCTGCCAAGCATATGATCGCGCTGCCGTTTCGCTGACTCTGGCCGAACCTTTTAAACGCGCGGTCAGACGAAAAGCGCGTCGTTTATCGGTAGCCCACCCAAGGGGACGCATCCTCGTCACCTGGAATAAAAAGGTCAGGCCGCTGGTATTCGAACCACTCGGTCCAGACTGCTACCTTCGTCGCTCATGAATGCCACCACCTCCAGATGGCTCGCCTGCGCCCCACACGGCCCGCGGCTTAGACGGACAGCGCGATGTTAGTCAGTCAAGGACTAATGCGGAGAGTCCCACCACTGCTGGCGAGGGGCAATGACTGGTGGCCCAAATAAATCTTCCTGCTTTGTGGGCCGGACCACAAAGCAGTGATTTGTCACAGGACGGTAAAGCTGGGTGGTTCCGGGTGCGCGGGTTAACCGCCGGCCGGGCGCCAGCATGCGCAGCCGTTCAGGATCAACTGAGGAAACTGTGGCCCCGCGGGCGTGCTCCGGCGCAGCGGTGCGGTCACCGGCTACGGCGAGTCGAGGCCCGCCCGGCTGCGCAGTAGTGCGGCCTTGTCCGTGCGCTCCCAGGAGAACTCCGGCTCATCGCGGCCGAAATGGCCGTATGCCGCGGTGCGCCGGTAAATCGGCCGCCGCAGGCTGAGGTTGGCCAGCAGAGCCGCGGGGCGAAGATCGAAGGTGCCAAGCACGAGGTCGTGAATGCGGGACTTGGCGATCTTTTCTGTGCCAAACGTCTCGATCAGCACCGACAGCGGGCGGGCCACGCCGATCGCGTAGGCGACCTGGACCTCCGCCCGGTCGGCCAGCCCCGCCGCCACGATGTTCTTCGCGACATACCGCGCCGCGTATGCGGCCGAACGATCCACCTTGGACGGATCCTTGCCGGAGAAGGCGCCGCCGCCATGCCTGGCGAATCCGCCATACGTGTCGACGATGATCTTCCGGCCGGTCAGGCCCGCGTCGCCCACCGGACCGCCGATCACGAACCTTCCGGTGGGATTGACGTAGAACTCACGCCGCAGGGAACCTGGGTCGTAGAGCCCCTCGGGCAACACCTGGGTCACCACCTGCTCCCACAGCGCGTCCGCGAGCTTTCCCTCGACCCCGTCCTCATGCTGTGTGGAGATCAGCACCTTTTCCACCGCGACCGGCTTCGCCGCATCGTCATAACGGATGGTCACCTGGGTCTTGCCGTCCGGGCGCAGGTAGGGCAGGACGCCGGTCCGTCGCACGTGCGCGAGGTGTCGCGCCAGCCGGTGGGCCAGCATGATCGGCATTGGCATCAGCTCGGGCGTCTCGTTGGTCGCGTAGCCGAACATCATGCCCTGATCGCCGGCGCCCGCGATGTCGTAGGGGTCGGAGCTTCCGCCCATCCGCACGTCGTGGGACTCGTCCACGCCCTGCGCGATATCAGCTGATTGCTTCCCGATCGCGGTGACCACGCCGACCGCGTTGCCATCGAAGCCGAACTCGCCCGTGTCGTAGCCGATGTCGCAGATGGTCCTCCGGGCGACCTCAGCGAAGTCGACGACGGCTCTGGTCGTGAGTTCACCGGCGAGAACGACAAGGCCCGTCGTCACCAGCGTCTCTACCGCTACGCGTGACTGCGGGTCCTGCTCGAGGGCGCAGTCGAGAATGGCATCCGAGATCTGGTCGGCCATCTTGTCCGGATGCCCTTCCGTCACCGACTCAGAGGTGAAAAGGAATCCCATTTCGTTGCTCATTCGCGTATCCCCATCTGGCCTTTGTCCGAGAGCTTGGCGCCCCCTGTGCGCCTTGCGGTGACGCGAGTTCTGGACCGTTTGACGGGGCGCTCGTCCTTGCGCGTCGTTGGAGAGGGCGCCTTGCCGGTGGGTGCGGGTGAGCCAAGCACCTCGGACCGCACCCGTGCCGTCCCGGCCACCATGGCGGCCAGCTTGGCTCGTGCGATCTCGGCCGGCACGTGGCGCAGCCCGCAATCGGGATTGATTATTACGCGCTCGGCCGACACGTAGTCGAGCGCCCGGCGAATACGGGACGCGACCAGGTCGGCGGACTCAACCTCGTCGGTCTTGACGTCGATCACGCCAAAACCCAGCGACCGGTCCCAGCTGTACTGCTCGAGGAGCCGCAGGTCGTCGAGGCCCTTACGGGCGAACTCGAGCACAAGCTGGTGGACCTTCGCGCCGAGCACGGCAGGGAAGAGAAAGTCGTAATGCCCTTCCCACGACGGCCGCGCGTATCTGTTGCCGTAGCACACGTGCAGTGCCCACGTGGCCGGCACGTCTTCGGTGACGATATTGACGGCCTCGACCGCGAGTTCTACTTGCTCGCCGTAGCCAGCAAGGAACGGTTCGTCGATCTGGAGCAGGTTCGCACCGGCCCGGACCAGCTCGCGCGCCTCCGCGTTCAGCACGCGTGCGAGCGCCCGTACCAAATCGCCCTGGTCGCCGTAGGCGCTGTTTCGTATCCGGCGGGACAGCGAGAAATGGGCCGGTGAAGGAGAATTTGATGGGGCGGTCGGTCTGGCTGCGGGTGAAGGAGAAATCCGCGGCGAGGCTGAGGCATGGCTTGCTGTCCGCCGGCAACTGGTCGGTGACCTCGGCATCGTAATAGTCGAAGTAATCGGCCTTGGCGTGCTGCGGAATGCGAACCTCGGGTATCCGGGCCAGGAAGTAGTCGGTGTCGTTGTCACGGCGGAGCTCGCCGTCCGACACGATGTCGATTCCCGCGAGCTCCTGGTCTTTGATGGCCGCCTTGATGGCGACCTCGTAGATCTCAGCGAGATGTTGCGCGCTGATGCGGTGCTGGTAGTACTCGGTCTTCAGCCGCCCGAGCCATTCAGGCACCGAGTACGAGCCAACCACGGTCGTCGGCAGCAGCCTGGCGCGCCTATTGCCAGCCATGGCGGTCAGTCCCGCACCTGCGCGGTGAGCGTCTTTACGCTGGCCGTGGGCCGGTCGCGCAACGGGCTGAACCGCACATCGAAACCACGGCGGCTGCCCACGAGCTGAAGGAGCGGGCCGTTCACCCAGTTCACCACCGACCCGTCGTATTTGCCTGGCCCGTAGAACCCAGTGGCGTACTGGTGCGGGTCGGTGATGAAAAGGTCGTGGCATTGCAGCCTGCCGAACGGATGCAGCAGCGGCAGCGTGTCGGCAAGGCTGCTCAGCGTTCCGTTGCTCACGTGCATGCGGGTGTCACCCTCGGCTTCCAGCAGTGGCCGCAGGATCTCTCCGGTGAAAGAGGACGAGATCTGGTATGTATCGAGACCTTCGATGGGCACGTACCGCTCCTGCAGGCGCAGCGCGTTCCAGGCCTCGCGCCAGAACGACACCGCCTGGCCGGGATCGGGGAAGTGCTCCGGCAGCGACTCGCTCAGCAGCTCGGGGCCGAGCCGCAGCAGCCGGTCGAAAAGGACGCTGAACTGCCGCGGTGTGGCGCCGAACTGGCTGGCAATCCGTTCGGCATCCTCCTGGCGGACGTAGGCACGGACCTCCACCTGGTACGTCCGCCCCTGGATGGACGCCACCTCGTCAGTGGGCAGATTGTCGTAGACGTTGGAGATGTAGACAAGGAACGCCTTGCCGGCCAGAAACCCCAGCGTGATCGCGGGCCTGGTCGCGTCCAGCGCGATCGTGTTGACGTGATCGCCATGATGGGCGACCGCCTGGTAGGCCCGTTCCAGCACGTGACTTGAGTAGTCGCCCATCAGGTAGTGCAGGCGGCGATAATAGTCCCGGCCGTGCCTGCGATCGAGTTCTACAAACGCGTCGAGCCAGGTTCGCGCCTGGTTGCCGTTGCCGACACCGAGTTCGACAATGTACAGCTCATCGGGCAGGGCGTGGCGTGCGTCAAGATCGTCCCAGATTCGCAGCAGCTCGAGTATCAGCTCGGCGACCATCTCGGTGTTGCGCGAGTCGGTCTGGCCGCCTGGCAGCGCCTGCTCGTACTCCTTGCCTGTCGCCTTCTCCCACAGGGAAAGGGCCTGCCAGTACAGGGTGTTGAACCGCCAGATGCAGCTTTCGCGGCCGGGCACCCACGGCTCGAGCGTGCACCGCGCGGCGTGTTCGGTGGGTTCGGTGGGTTCGGTGTGTTCGGTGTGTTCGGCCACGGCGTCCTTGACCAGGCTCGCCAGGTCGACGTCGTGGCAACGGCGCAGGTCGACCGCGACCTCTGCGCTTGGGTCGCCCGACCGGACAAGAATGGGGCGGCACACCGCAGGTTCGCGGAAGTTGTTTCTGTACTGGATCCAGTCGCAGACGACGCGGAGCCGGGTCAGGTCGGCCGACGATGCGAAAAGCGCCTCGATGATCGGGCCGAATGCGGCCTGCGCCTGCGGTGATTGGCGCAGTTTCTGCACTGGGCGTACGTCAAGGCGCATGGGATCTCCCGTCAGCCCCGCTGCCGTCTGGGCTCTCGCCGTCACCCATCCCTTTCGCACCCACGGTTATGGGCTCTTTGGCGTGTTCGCGGATGCCCGCCCGGCCCAGAACCTCGGGGACGCCGCGCTCATATCCGTACGCCATGACGTGCACCCCAGCCACCCCGGGGATCTCCCTTACCTGCTGGATGAGCTCGGCAGCCAGATTCAGTCCCTCGTCAGCAACGCGATCACCGGGGACGCCGCGGAGCCTGCGTTCGATGTGGTCGGGTATGAGCACGCCTGGGAGGTCGTCGCGCAGGTGCTCGAGTGCGCGCAGGGAACGGATGGGTCCCACCCCGGCAAGGATGTAACAGCGTTTGTCCAACCCGAGGTCACGGACTTGTGCCATCCATGTGGCGAAGGCCGCGACGTCGAAAACGAACTGGGTCTGGACGAACTGGGCCCCGGCCGCGACCTTCTTGCCAAGTCGGGTTGCGCGGAATTCGAGTGGCGGTGCGAACGGGTTCTCAACGGCGCCGATGAACCAGTCGGGCGCGGGATCCAGCTCGCCGCCGGTCTGCAGGCGCCCGTCATCCCGCATGGTTCGAGCGATCCACATCAGCTGGATGCTGTCCACGTCAAATACGGGCTTCGCCTCGGGGTGGTCGCCAAATCGCGGATGGTCGCCGGTCATCAGCAAGACATTGCGTATCCCCAATGCCGAGGCTCCGAGCAGGTCGGACTGCAAAGCGATGCGGTTACGGTCCCTGCAGGTCAGCTGCATCACCGGGGCCACGCCCGCATCGCGGACGACCAGGCTTCCCGCCCAGCTGGCCAGCCGTGCCCTCGCACTTTGGTTGTCCGTGACGTTGACGGCGTCCACCCAGCTGCGAAGCATCTCAGCGCTGCGCCTGATCATGTCGACACCGGCACCACGCGGTGGGGCGATCTCCGCGGTGACGGCAAAGCCCCCGGACTCGAGGTGGCTGCGCAGATGCTCATCTGGTCTCGGGCTCATTTGCGTCCCGCCCTTACACGCATGCCATCTCTTGTTTGCCGGCCGGCAGGTCCTTGCTTTCGCTGGCCCGGCCGATCTGCGGGCCCTTGCCGGTCCTGCCGGTCCTGCGGTGCCTGCCGTGTGGCCGGTCCCTTTAGGGTAGCGGGCAGGTGCAGGGCGGCCGGCGTGGCCAAGCCGTCGTCATCCGTCCAGAGGTTTTCATCACGGCCCTGCCAGTAGTTGACCCACGAACTCTGCCCCCACAGCCGATGGTCGATTGGGCGTTGCAGGCGAGCCAGGTCCCCAGCGCGGCCCTGGCTCGCGGCACGTTCGTAGGCCTGCACCCATACACACCGCATCTCGGGGTGCACCTCGCATGAGCCGTCCGCACCAACGCCGCCGCATGGTCCATTGCGCAACTCTTTCGGACAGCTCATCGGGCACGCATACCCTGTGGCTGGAAGGGCGCACTGCCCGCACATCCGGCAGCCGAAGATTTCCTCCTTGATCTTTTTTTCCGTTCCGGTGAAAAGCCGGCGGACCCGTGGAGACGACTCGATCCGCGCACCCAGCCAGCGATGGAAGGGGCTGGGCATCAGTATCCGCTGGACCAGGTATGCGGTCCGCGGGCCCAGCCGCGGACGTGCCGGGCGGATGGGGCCTGCGGGGTTTTTGAGCTGGCGGCCGAGGCTCATCACCACATCCCTTCTCCAGCGCTCCAGCGTGTGCGGCCAAGCAGGCCTAGGAAAATACAATGGTCTTGTTCTGATGAACGATGACCCGGTCGTCCACATGCCATGCCACGGCGCGCGCTAGCACTGACCGTTCGACATGGCGTCCGAGGCGACGCAGGTCATCGGCGGAGCAGCGATGGTCCACCCGGACGATGTCCTGCTCGATGATCGGCCCGGCGTCAAGCTCGGCGGTGACATAGTGCGCGGTCGCGCCGACCATCTTCACACCCCGCTCGGCGGCCGCCTCGTAAGGGTTGGCGCCCACGAACGCAGGCAGGAAACCGTGATGGATGTTGATGATAGGGCGCGGGAACTCGGCGAGGAAGCCCGGTGAGAGGATCTGCATGTAGCGTGCGAGCACGACGAGGTCCACGTCATCGCGGCCGAGCAGCTTGAGCTGGACAGCCTCCGCATCGGGCTTTGTCTCGGCCGAAACAGGCACATGATGAAATGGAATTCCCCATCCGGCCACCACGTCCGCCAGGTCCTCGTGGTTCGAGATCACCATAACGATGTCCGCGTTGAGCTCTCCCGAGTTAACACGCCACAAGAGTTCCTGCAACGCATGATCGGCCTTTGAGACAAAGACCGCCGCCCTCTTCCCTACCGCTGCACGGGTCATCTTCCAGTGCATAGAGAATTCATCGGATAGTGCCGCGAAGTCTTCTTCGAGTTCGCACGTCTGGCCGGCGAGGCCAGGCAGATGAAACTCTATGAGCAGAAAGAACGTCCCCCCGAAGGGATTAGTAGAGTACTGCTGCGACTCCAAGATATTCGCCCCTCGCTCATACAGGAAGCGAGACACTGCGGCGACGATCCCGGGCCGGTCCGGGCACGTGATCAGCAGACGCCCTATATCCTGCGACACCGCACCGTGCTCGCGCTCGGCAGTGGCGCTCGCCCAGCGCCGACCGATCGCACCGATACCGGCTCGCATAACCACTACTGTGCGGGGCGCGCCGCGTTAAAGCATCAACAGCATCCACAAGCTTGCTGGCCGATCCCTTGTGACCGTCCCACAATCATCGATCACGGCAGGATACGCGACATATTGTCGGCTGCGGCCACAACATGAGCCACGATGCTTTGTGGCCAGCCCACAGATGCCGCCGCCCTTGTGGCATGGATCACACTGGTCGTGCCGGGTGGGCCCGCACGTGAAGATCCAGTACGTCCAATGTTTACGGTGAGACGCACCGGCGTATCGGAAACTTAACCCGCGGTTTCATTGGGGAGATAAGCGCAAATCATCGACGCCGCGACCGAAAGCCATCCCGGCTGTCGCTGAACCGCGGCAATACCTCGCTGCCCAGCAGGCGGATGTGGTCGAGATCACCGACGTCGAAGATGTGGAAATACACGGTATCCACTCCGACCGCGGCAAGTTCCTCAAGGCGCCCGACCACGTCACCTGGCAGGCCGACCACCCCCTGGCGCAGCATCCGCACTCCGGGCTCGCCGAGGTTCTCCAGCCGCTTGACGGCCTCGGCCCTGGTCGCCCCGCAGCACACAGGCACGGTGGTCGACCGCCGTAGGGTCGCGGGATCGCGGCCGAGCTTCTCGCAGATGCGGTCGAAGTTGGCGAATCGATCCGCGATGCCGTCGCTGAACCCACTGTTGAACTCGTCCGCAAACCGTGCGGCGAGCTCGGGCGTGCGCCGCGGGCCCACGCCACCGATGATGACGTATGGGCGTGGCTGCTGTGCGGGCCGCGGGAAGTTCGCGCATTCGTCTATCTGGAAGTGCTTGCCCCCGAAGCTGAAGCGCTGGCCCGCGGGCGTGGTCCACAGGCCGGTAATGATGGCCAACTGCTCCTCGAGCCGGTCGAAGCGCTCGCCAGTGCTTGGAAAGGGAATGCCGAACGACTGGTGCTCGCGTTCATACCAGGCTGCGCCGATACCGAACTCGACTCGCCCGCCACTCATCGCGTCCACGGTCGCGACGCAAATAGCGAGCGGGCCCGGGTAGCGGAATGTGGAGGCGGTCATCAGCGTGCCGAGGCGGACACGCTGGGTCTCGATCGCGAGACCGGCCAGAGTGGTCCAGGAGTCCGTGGGGGTGTAGGCCGGGTCGGCGGAGTCTATGCCGAGATAGTGGTCGGAGCGGAAAAACGCGTCGAAGCCGCTCTCCTCGGTCGTCCGGGCTAGGGCCAGCGTCTGCTCGTACGATGCCCCATGACGGGGCTCCATAAGGATTCGCAGTCTCATCCGTCCTCCCGGGATGGCGCCCTGGTCTTAACGGCTGCCGCGGTTGTGTCACGGCCCGGCATCCGGTCACCCGCTTGCGCGGCCGCGGGTTCACCAGCGGCTCTGGGCAGAGGAAAGTGGCAGGCTACCTCGTGACCCGTGATCATCGGCCGCAGCTTGGGCTCCTCAACCGCGCACAACTCCTGCGCCCGCGGGCATCTCGTACGGAAGCGGCACCCGCTCGGCGGATGAATCGGTGAGGGTGGCTCACCGCTGATTGTCTTGGCTCCCCGTTCACGCCGCGCCGTGGGATCTGGGCGCGGGATCGACTCGAGCAACGCCAAGGTGTACGGGTGGAGCGGCTCGCGGTAGATCGACTCCGCGGGCCCGACCTCGCACAGCTTCCCGAGATACAAGACCGCGACCCGGTCGCTTACCTGCTTAACCAGTGCGAGGTCGTGCGCGATGAACAGATAGGACAGGCCGAACTCGCCGCGCAACCGCTCGAAGAGGTTGAGCACCTGCGCCTGGATGAGCACGTCGAGCGAGGAAACTGCCTCGTCGCAGACGATGAGCGCCGGCGAAACGGCCAGGGCGCGGGCGATCGCAACCCGCTGGCACTGGCCGCCTGACAGCTCGCGGGGCCTTCGCCCGCCATAGGTCCGTGGATCGAGGCCGACATGCTCCAGAAGCTCATCGACGCGGCGGTGCCTGGCCGCGGCGTTGCCGATCCTGTGGGCAACGAGCGGCTCCGCGACAATCTGCGCCACGCGCCATTTCGGGTCGAGCGACCCGAAAGGATCCTGGAACACCATCTGCAGATGACGCCGCGCCTCCAGGAGCCGACCTCGCCGTAGCGTGACGAGGTCGGTGCCGCGGAAGCGGACGGCGCCCGACTTGGGCCGGGGCGCCTGCAGCAGTGACCTGGCCAGCGTCGACTTACCTGATCCGGTCTCGCCGACAATGCCGAGCGTCTCACCTGAGTAAAGGTCGAAGGAGACGTCGGAGACCGCCTGGACCACGCCACCCTTGACACCGCCATAGCCGCGGACGACGAACTCCTGCACGACGTGCCGCGCTTCCAGCAGCACCTCCGACGCGCTCACTGCTCAGCTCCGTCCTCACAGGGGTACCAGCACGCCCAGCTGTGGCCGCGCTCGTGCTCGGTCAGGGGCGGAGCCAGCTCCCGGCAATGGTCACGAACCGACGGGCAGCGGGGCGCGAACGAGCACCCAGCCGCGAGCGAGGCACCGGAGGCCGACCTCCGACCACGGGAAGCAGGGTGTGCGCGGGCCGCTCGAGGCGTGGAACCGCCTCGAGCAGCGCCTTCGTGTAGGGCATCCGGACATGCGCGAACAGCTCGTGGGCCGAGGCATGTTCCACGACCTTTCCTGCGTACATCACGATGATCTCGTCGGCGTACGACGCGGCCAGGCCAAGGTCGTGACTGACCAGCATCAGCGCCATGTCCAGCTCCAGCTGCAGCTCGAGCAGAAGCTCCATGATCTGCGCCTGCGTCGTGACATCGAGCGCGGTGGTCGCTTCGTCGGCGATGAGCAGTTTCGGGTGGCAGGCGAGCGCGATGGCGATCATCACCCGCTGGCGCATGCCGCCGGAGAGCTGGTGCGGAAATTCGACGAACCGGCGCTCCGCGGCCGGGATTCGGACTAGCTGCATCACCGGTCGTCGTGGGCCGCGGAGGGTAGCTACGACTTCATCGCCGACCTCCTCAAGGAAGGTGTCGGCGTTCCGCTTGGTGTTCACCAGCAGGCCTATCGTCGCGCCGCGGAAATCCGCGAGACGCGGTGCCAGCGCGGCGGTCGGTGATGCGCCCGCCCGGGTGCCGCTGGGCCTGGCGGCCTGTCCGGTCGGGTCCAAGATCGCATTCGGCATGTCAGGTCCCTTCGGGTCGCGCGGCTCCGTGGCGCGCCTTGTTCCGCTTACGCTCCGCGCTAGTGCTCGTGGATGATGACACCGCGGATGTTCTTTCCATCCAGCATGTCGCGGTAGCCCTCGTTGACCTCGTCGAGCCGGTATCGTCGGGTGACAAGCTCGTCCAGCTTTATGTCACCGGACCGGTACAGGGCGAGGATCCTCGGAATGTCGTATAGCGGGTTCGCCCCCCCGAACAGTGCTCCCTGCAGCCGCCGGTGGTAGCCGATCAGAATGTTGCCGGGCAGATTCATGTCGTAGCTGCCGACGCCGGTTACCACGATCGAGCCGGCCTTGCCTGCCATGTCAACGCCCTGCTGCACGACCTCGTTGTTCATGTCGCCGACGGTGAGGATCACGTGGTCGGCGAGCTGCCCGCGGGTCAGTTCGACGACTAGCTCCTTGGCCGCGGCAGGATCCGTCGACACGTGGGTGGCGCCGAGCTTCTTCGCCCACTCGAGCTTGAACTCGACAGGATCGATCGCGACGACGTTCTTCGCACCCGCGTACCTGGCCCCCTGCACGCTATTGATCCCCACGCTGCCGATGCCGAAGATCACTACGGTGTCACCGGCGCGGACGCCAGCGGCGTATACCGCGGAGGCCCATCCAGTGGTCACGCCACAGCTCACCAGCGCCGCGAGCTCGAAGGCGATATCGGGCTCGATCTTGACGCAGGACCACTGCGACAGCACCGCGTACTGGGAGAACGTGCCGAGGACGCACATACCGCCCAGGTCCTCCCCGCCGGAGTGGAAGCGGAAGGTCCCGTCGGGCAGGCAGCCAATCGCCGCGTTCTTGCCCCAGTCGCAGAGGTTCTGGTGGCCCGTCGAGCAGTAGCGGCAGGTTCCGCACACCGGGATGTAGGAGCACGCGACATGGTCGCCCTCGGCGACCCTGGTCACGCCCGGGCCGACCGCCTCCACGATGCCTGCGCCCTCGTGCCCAGCGACCATGGGCAGCCGGGCGGTGGAACCCGCGCGGATGTGCTCGTCGGAGTGGCACAGCCCGGCCGCCATCAGCCGGACCAGGACCTCGCCGGCCTTTGGCGGGTCAAGATCCACTTCGGTCAGCTCCCACCTCTCGCCGGGCTTGCGGAGCACCGCCGCCCGTGTCTTCATCGTGCTCATGTTCTGGCCTTCCTCATTGGAGCGGGCGACGCTCGCGGGACGGGAGCTTGATGCCGGGCGGCCGAACAGGGGGACGGCTAACGGGCTGAGGGAGAGGGCGACCAGGCGCACAGGGACTGGTCGCTGGGATCACCCGGTCGGCCACCCGACTTGTGACATATGGGTCTACGACTGTGACGGTATACAGTCTATATCACCCGCTTTCTGCCACGCCAAGTGTCCACCTTCAGACGGAGCCCGGACATCCGGGCGGCGGCTCATCAGGGAAAATGCCGATCTCGGTCCCGTCGGCCTGGCCGATGGCCTTGACAGCGCCTTCCACACCAAGTGTCATTTTGATCGACGCCCGTGATGAAAATGGTCACGCATCGACGCGCTGAGAGAAGACCATGACCACTACCGTGCCTGCCAGCTCGGCCAGCTCGGCCAGCTTCGATGTCAGCACCCTCCTGCCAGACGGCGCCCACCTCATCGGCGAAGAGTGGGTGCCGGCGAGCGACGGTGCAACGATCGACGTTATTAACCCGGCGACGCAAGAGGTACTGCTGCGCGTTCCGAGAGGCGGCCCGTCGGATATCGACGCGGCCGTGGTGGCGGCGGACGCCACCTTCCCAGCGTGGCGGAACACGAGCCCTGGCGCACGGGCCGCAGCCATGTACCGCTGGGCAGAGCTGTGCCGCGAGCACGAGACCGAGATCGACATCATCGAGCGAATGGAGGTTGGCCGGCCGCGCTGGGGGCCTTCTCCGGTACCCCAGACGGTGACGTACACGGCCGGGCTGGCCGACAAGATCACAGGCCAGACCCTGCCGACAGCCACGCCCGCCATGATGGGCATGACCATCCGCGAGCCGTATGGCGTCGTGGGCGCCATCATCCCGTGGAACGTGCCGGGGCCGATAATGGTCACGGATGTGGCGCCGGCGATTGCGGCGGGCAACACCATCGTCGTCAAACCGGCCGAGGACGCACCGCTGACCTGCCTGTTGCTGGCGAAGCTGGCTCTGGCCGCCGGAATCCCACCGGGAGTGGTCAACGTGGTGACCGGTTATGGCCCGGAAGCCGGCGCCGCGCTCCCGGCACATCCGCTCGTCCGGCGGATGAGCTTCACTGGCTCTCCGGAGACCGGCAGCAAGATCATGGCGGCGTGTGCGAAGAACCTGATCCCGTTGCATGTGGAACTGGGCGGCAAGGCGCCACAGATCGTGCTCCGCGACGCCGATCTGGCTCGAGCGGTCCCGACGATTGTGCGCAGCATCACGCTGAACACTGGGCAGGTATGCGCCGCGGGTTCCCGGCTGCTCGTCGATCGGGGGATGCGCCAGGAGGTCGTCGGCGCGGTGGCCGAGGCGTTCGGTAAGGTCCGCGTGGGCCCTTGGTATGAGGACGTCGACATGGGCCCGCTCATCAGCGCCAAGCAGGAACGGCGCGTGCTTGGCTACCTCGACATCGGCCGTGACGAGGGCGCCGAGGTCGTCACGGGCGGGCACAAGCTCAGCGGCGACAAGTACGACAAGGGATTCTTCGTCGCGCCGACGATCTTCGACGGGTCGAGCCCGGCATGCGCATTGCCCAGGAGGAGATCTTCGGGCCCGTGCTCTCCGTCCTCACCTACGACGACGAAGAGCAGGCCCTCGCGATCGCCAACGGCACCAGGTACGGCTTGAACGCTTGCATCTGGACCACGGACGTACGGCGCGCGGTCCGGCTGGCCCGCGGCGTCCAGGCTGGCCAGGTGAGCGTCAACTGCTTCGGGTCCCGCGGGGTGATCGGGGCACCATGGGGCGGTTACAAGCACAGTGGTTTCGGGCGCACGATGAGCGCAGACACCATCCTCGAGTACACGCAACTCAAAACGATCATCATCGACGGCAGCTGAGACGCCGTTGGTAGCACAGGTGTGCACTATCTCCTCACGGGCCACGATGGGCCACCGAAGCCACCGCAGGGGCCACCATGGGCCACCGAAGCCACTCCAGGGGCCACCATGGGCCACCGAAGCCATCGCAAAGAGGGCGACCCGCAGAGGGCCTCCACGGGCCACCATGGGCCACCGAAGCCACCACAAAAACCACCCCAGGGGCCACCATGGGCCACCGAGGCCACGACGCCCCACCCCAACCTCACCCCAACCCCACTCACGACACCGCACCCACGACGCGCCACCGACGACACCCCACCCGACCACGGCCCGGTCGGTAGGCCATCCACCGGGCTGAAGGACGAACTGGAAAGCAAGAGAGGCAGATGGAGATATCCCTGGGAGGAAGGGTGGCGCTGGTCACCGGCGCCGGCCCGAATATCGGCAGCGGGATCGCCCTGGCGCTGTCCAAGTACGGCGCCAAGGTGGCCTGCAATGACATCGACCCCGGCGCGGCGAAGGCCTGCGTGCGGCGAATCGAGCGGAACGGCGGCACCGCGCTCGCTCTGACCGGCGACGTCAGCGACGAGGACGACGTCAAGGCCTACATCGGCCAGGCGCTGAGCACCTGGGGCCGGATCGACATTCTGATCAACAACGCTGCCCTGCTCGGCGGACGCGGCATTCTCGAGGAGGATCTCGCCCACTTCAACCGCGCTGTCGCCGTGGCCGCGGCCGGTAACTTCCTCAACACCAAGCACGCCGCCATCTCAATGATCGAACGTGGCATCAAGGGAAGCATCGTCGCCATCCTGTCCTCGAATGCCTGGCAGGGCGCGCCAGGATTCATCGCCTATGCCTTCCACAAAGGCGGCCTCGCCAACTTCGTGCGCGCCGCAGCGATGGACCTGGCGCCGTACGGCATCCGTGTCAACAGCTTCTCCCCCACGGCGCCCGAGCCCGACAACCCCGAGCTGATCGCGGAGCGCCGCGCCAAGGGGATCTCGAATCTGCGGCCACCTGAGCCGCCGCGTGAGCGCCCTGACTGGTGGCGGGGGGTCGGCCGCTTCGACGTCATGCGAAACATCCCCATGGGGGTCCCATCGACGCCGACCGACATCGGCCATTGCATCGCCTGGATGTGCTCGGATTACGCCCGGCTCATCACCGGATGCGATTTCGTCGTCGACGGTGGCGCCCGCGCCAAGTACTGGGGTTACACCCCTGCGGAGAACAACGCCGGCCCGGTTCCGCTCGTCCCGCTTGACATCACAGAACTGGCCCGGGTGGACGATCCCCCGGACCATCCCCCGGAACCCCCCGATGCGAGCCTTCGCCTCGCGAAATCCGCCGACGGGACGGATGCTGACCATGGCTGAGACAGTCCGTGCCGCCGTGCAGACGGGCGCCCGCCAGATAGCGATACGGGAGTACCCGCGGCCGGTCACCGGCCCGGACGACGGCCTCCTGCGCATCGAGGCGTGCAGGATCTGTGGCAGCGACGTCGAGCAGTACCAGGGTCACATCGGGCGCCTGCCGTTCCCCCTCGTCCTTGGTCATGAGCCACTCGGGATCATCGAAGAGCTCGGTGAGCGGGCGGCGCAGCGCTGGGGTGTCAGCGTGGGCGACCGGGTTGCGCTCGAGATCCTTGTCCCCTGCCGCACCTGCGAGCTCTGCCTGACCGGGCGTTACATGTCCTGCCGACGTCGGCACGGAACCTATGGGTACAGCCCTGCCGACAAGCCGCCGGGCCTTTGGGGCGGCTTCGGCGAATACGTCTATCTGCACCCCAACGCGATCGTGCACAAGGTCCGTGGTGACATTCCCGCCGAGCTCGCGGTGATGTTCAACCCACTTGGCGCCGGCGTCCGCTGGGCCTGCCACCTCGGCGGCATTGGGCTCGGCGACACCGTGCTGATTCTCGGTCCTGGCCAGCGCGGCCTCGCGGCCGTGATCGCAGCCAAGGCGGCGGGCGCAGGGACAGTCATCGTGACCGGCCTTGCGAAGGACAAGCCAAAGCTCGCGCTCGCGCGGGAGTTCGGCGCCGACCACACGATCAACGTCGACGAACAGGACACGGTCGCTCGCGTCGAGGACATCACCGGCGGCGAGCTGGCGGACGTCGTGCTCGAGCTGACACCCATGGCCGCCGAACCCGTCCGGGATGCCATCAAGGCAGTAAGGCACGGCGGCCGGGTGGTGCTCGCTGGCCTGAAGGGTGGCAGGGGGATCGAGCTGAACACGGACTTGATCATCCACAAGGCGGCCACCGTGGTCGGCGCCTACGGCGTCGATGCCCGTGCCTACAGCGAGGCGATCCGGATCATCGAAAGCGGCCGATTCCCTCTCGAGCGTCTGCACACGCACACGTTTGAGCTGGCGGAACTGGCTCGTGCGATCGAGACGCTCGCAGGTGAGGTCCCCGGCGAGGAGGCCATCCACGTCGCCATCTGCCCGCGGTCCCATCCCGGCGCGGCCTAGCGAACCCGGCCCTGGAGAAGCCCATGTTGATCGACATGCACGCCCACGTGATCCCGGGCGAGTTTCCAGACGGCGGCCCCGATACCGAGGGCTGGCCCAGCATGACACCCACCGGCGAGGGCGGCGCCCGTCTGCTCGAGTCCGGGCAGGTGCGCTACACCGCACAGCAGGCGTGGTTCGACGCCGAGCACCGGCTGGCCGCCATGGACGCGAGCGGCACCGACGCCGAGGTGGTCTCGCCGATGCCGCCGCTGCTCAACTACGCGCTGCCCGCGAAGAGTGGCCGCGATCTTTGCCGATGGATCAACGAGTTCATCGCGCGGCTGTGTGCAGTCGACGCGGGCCGGTTCTTCGGCCTCGGCACGGTGCCCCTGGCCGATCCCGACCTCGCCGCGGCCGAACTCTCCGACATCGCCAGCAGCGGCCTCGCCGGCGTGGAGATCGCCTCCAACGTGAGCGGCGTATCCCTCGGCGACGATCGCTTCCTTGGCTTTTTCGCCGAAGCCGAGCGGCTGAGCGTGCCTATCTTCGTCCATGCCGCCAACCCGACTCTCGGCGAGCGGCTGCCGCGGGCAGCGTTCGGCACGTTTGCTATCGGGGTCGAAATAGCCATTGCCGCGGCCGACGTCGTTACCAGCGGCCTGGCGGAGAAGTGCCCGAACCTCCGCCTCGCGTTCAGCCACGGCGCGGGCGGGTTCCCGCTGACGCTGCCCCGCGCGCAGTACTTCTGGGGTGGCACATGGAATGAGGAGCCTGGCGGGCAGCCCTTCGGGCCTTATCAACAGCAGCGGCCAGCGGAGGGCCCGACCGAGCTGGCCCGCCGGTTCTACTACGACACGCTGGTCTTCGATCGCCGCGCCCTGCGGTTCCTCATCGACATGATCGGATCAGACCGGCTCCTCGTCGGTAGCGACTTCCCTGCCATGCCCAGGGAGCAGCCCACCGGTGCGACGCTGCGATCGATGGCACTGCCGCAGGCGGTGCTTGACGACATCACCTGGCGCAACTGCTTCCGGTTCCTTGGTATCGAGCCACCTGGGTAAACAGCGCCACACCAGCGCCAGCCGTTAAGAGCCCCGGGTGTCGATATATGACGATCTTGTAGTCGCCGATCGGTTCGATCCGGATGTTTTGCCCACGCTCGCCGTCACTAGGAACCCGCTTGATGCTGATGGCCAAAGCATGAGGTCGTTCGCTACTCTCATTACCGTGGCGGGTATCGAGCCGTACTCCGAGGAGCTGGCGTCCCCGGGCGACGAGGTCACAGGAATACAGCCCGGCGTCGCGCTGAGGCCGCCGCGGCTCCTTCTTACGCTGCTCGGCGACTACTGGTGGCAGCGTACGGAATCACTGCCGTCGGCAGCGCTTGTCGCGCTGTTGGCGGAGTTCGGCGTCAGCGACTCGGCGGCTCGTGCCGCGTTGTCCAGGCTCACCCGTAACCAGCTGCTGGTCACCTCCAAGAGCGGGCGGCGCACCGTGGTCAGGCTCAGCGAGCGCGCGGCGCAGATACTGGACGAGGGAGGGCGGCACATCTTCTCGTTCGGCCAGACGACACAGCCATGGGACGGCATGTGGAGCCTGGTGGCGTTCTCGATTCCCGAGCACAACCGGGCGGCCCGGGACGCCCTGCGCAAGCAGCTACGCTGGCTCGGCTTCGCGCCGCTTTACGACGGTTTGTGGGTCTCGCCGCGCGATCACGCCATTGAAGTAGTCCGCGAGCTCGCGGAGCTGGGGATCACGACGGCGACCGCGTTCCGCGCTACCACGGCCCCGGGCATCGGGCCAGCCGGGCTCCCACAGCGGGCCTGGGACCTCGACAACCTTCAGGCCCGTTATCACGGCTTCATTACTCATACCGAACGGCTGCGCGAGCGGACCCTCGCCGGTCGGGTGTCGCCGGTCGAGGCGCTGGTCGCCCGGACCAGGGTCATGGACGAATGGCGCGCGTTCCCCGGGCTTGATCCCGACCTACCAGGCGAACTGCTCCCGCGGGCATGGCCGCGGGCCGCCGCGCGTGACCTATTCACCACCACATACGACCTGCTCGGGCCGCTGGCTACGCACCGCGTACGGCAGATCATCGCCCGGTACAGCCCGGAACTCGCCACGCGGGCGACGTATCACAGTTCAGAACTGAAGAGTGGTTCTGAGGTGGACGCCCCAGCGCCGACCGCCGCCCCGCTGGCACAGGTCCCAGGGCCGTGACAAACGAGCCCGTGACAACAACAGTGGCCGCATTCTTGGTTGCTTGCACGATGACCAGTTGCGGCGGATAGTCCATCATGGCAAAAGGGGTACGGGCGGATTCACCCGCCGCTCGGAGTCCCAGCAGTCCGCTCCGAATCCCGGCAGGGAGGGCGTATGAAGACCAAGGCCGCTATTCTCAACGACGTCGGCAAGGACTGGGAAATCACCGAACTTGACCTCGATCCACCCAAGGCCGGGGAGGTGACGCTGCGCTTTGTCGCGGCAGGCCTGTGCCACTCTGACGAGCACCTGCGGACCGGGGACATTCCGGTCCGGTACCCGATAGTCGGCGGGCATGAGGGAGCGGGGATCGTCGAAGAGGTCGGCGAAGGAGTCACCCGCCTCAAGGCCGGTGACCACGTCGTCTGCTCGTTCCTGCCCGTGTGCGGTCATTGCCGCTTCTGCTCTCGCGGCCTGACGAACCTGTGCGACCTGGGCGCGCTGCTCCTCGAGAACTGCTTGCCCGACGGCACGTTCCGGCTCCACTCCGGCGGTACCGACTTCAGCCAGATGTGCCTGCTCGGCACGTTCTCGCAATGGGGCACCGTATCCGAGCACTCGTGCGTGAAGGTCGACGACGATCTTCCGCTCGAAACCGTTGTGCTCGTGGGTTGTGGCGTGCCGACCGGCTGGGGCACCGCGGTCAACGCCGGCGGCGTGCGGCCCGGAGACACGGTGGCGATCTACGGTATCGGCGGTGTCGGAATCAACGCCGTCCAGGGCGCGTCGTTCGCCGGTGCCCAGCACGTGGTCGCGATCGACCCGCTGCCGGGCAAGCGGGAGATGGCCAAGCGGCTCGGCGCCACCCATACAGCGGCCGATGCGGAGGAAGCGCAGCAGATCATCACGGACCTCACCCAGGGCGTCGGTGCGGACGAGGCGCTTGTCACGGTCGGCGTCGTCACGGAGGACGTCATCAACGCGGCATTCGCGGCCCTCCGCAAGCACGGCACGGTGACCGTGACCGGGCTGGCAGGTCCGGCGGAGAAGACCATCCACGTCTCGGGCTTCGAGCTGACGTTGTTCGAAAAGCGGATCCAGGGCGCGCTGTTCGGCGGCGGCAACCCGTTCGAGGAAATCCCGCGGATGCTCGACCTGTACCGTTCCGGCCATCTCAAGCTGGATGAGCTCGTCACCAACAGGTACCGGCTGAACGACATCAATCAGGGTTACCAGGACCTGCTGGACGGCAAGAACGTCCGCGGCGTCCTCGTCCACGAGCACTGAGCACGCCGTTCGGCAACCCCGGTTGGACCGAAGTTAGAACCTCGGGTTAGAGGTCCGGCGTTAGAGGTCCGGCCAGGGTTGCCGAACAGCGCCGGGCTAGCAGCGTCCCGCGTAGGCACCGCTCGTGAAGGTCGTCCACGGGGACCAGTTGGTGCCGTTGTTTGACAGGATGACGGCCGCCCGAGCGTTGCCGTAGGCGTCGTAGGTCGACAACGCGCCATTCACCGGGTGGATCTGCCAGTAGCCACGCTCGCCCGCCGGTCCCGTGGCGAACTGGCTGCCACCGGACTCCGCCATGGCAATCGAGGCCGCCGTTTCGGCTGCCGCGGGTGCGCCACCGGCCGACTCCCACAGCGACTCGAGGCCGCTGCAGCTGAGCGTCCCCCCCTGTGCACGTGACGAAGCGGCCTCGCCGCTGCCGCCACCGCTGTTCTGGGAGCCGCCGCTGTTCTGGGAGCCGCCGCTGGCCTGGGAGCCGCTTCCGCTGGCCTGGGAGCTTCCGCTGGCCTGGGAACCGCCGCCTGCGGCCGATGCGGAAGGGGTACTGGGGATGGTCAGTACCTGGCCCACGTAAATCAGATCGGGATCACTGATTTTGGACCGGTTCGCCCGATACAGCCCGGGCCAGTCGTCGGCCCGGCCATAAAACCGCTGCGCAATCCCCGACAACGTGTCCCCGGACACGACCGCGTACATGCGGTCAGCCGTGTCCGCGCGACGTGCCGCGGTCGCCGGATGCACGGTCTTCGCCGCCTGTGCCGCAGTCGCCGCTCGTACCGTGGTCGCCGCTCGTACCGTGGTCGCCGCTCGTGCGGTGGTCGCCGGATGCACCGCCGTCCCCGGATGCACCGCCGCGGCCAGATGAGCCTTGATCACCTTGTGCGCTGCGGCCACGGTCGGCTGCTGAAGCTCGGCGGGTTTGTTCACGTGGGCACCGCTTGCGAGCACGCCCACAACCGCGAGCGCGGGTGCCGCCTTCCCCGCCTTCTGAACCACCCTCTCCGCTGGAGAGAGTGTCGTGTGCCTCCCCCTCCTCTTGATCTTCACTTTCCTGCGATTGCTGGGTGCTGAACTCACAAAGCTCCTTACTCGTGGTCGCGCCCACCTACTCAGGCTGATGTGCCTCTCGGCGAGCCTTGGTTCCGCTCCCCATCCGGGGATCATGTCAGGGCATCTCGCCCGTTCGCAGGTAAACGGGATAAAACACCTAGATAGAGCAATTAGGCATAAACTGGTGAATACAGTCTGTTAGTGGAGGAATACGCGCGTTTCGGCTCTAGGCGTCCCTCGCCGGGCCTCGGGGCGAGGCGGCGGTCACGGCGTTGGACGCGGACCGCCTGGCTCGGCCGGCGGGGACCACCACCAGAGCCGAGGTCGAAGCGGCCCCACCGTCCGGTTCTTCACGCAGCCCTGCCACACTCCGATGCTGTACGCCACGTCATCGAGCAAACGGGCGGCCATGTAACCCGCCGGTCCCATGGCGGGCCGCTGATCCCACCAATCAAGGGCCGGTGCTGCGAGGAGCAATGCGACGAGCGGCATCCGCAGGCGTGGCACCGCCACCGCTACGGGCAGCGCCACGGGCCACCACGTCCGGGAGAGCGCCCTGCCGAGCAGCCGACCGGCTGCGAGTGTGCCTCGCCCGGCGAGCCGTCCCGCTAGCGCCCACGGCTCATCGGTGAACGGAGCAAGGCGCCTAGCGAGCAGCGCGGTGGTGGCTCCCGTGATCGCAGCGCCCGTTGCAGGATGTCCAGACACGGCCGCGATCCAGGCCGCGGCGCTCCATCCCGACATCGTGGCCGCGGGAACCGTACCCGGATGGCGCAGCTCGAGCGGAGCGGCCGACGTGCCGTAATCCACGCGCCGCGCAAACCATTCACGTAGGCGCACCCGGTGCTGGTGGGCAACGGCACTAGCAGGCTCGTAGCGCACGTGCCATCCGCCAGCTGCAAGCCGCCAGACGAAGTCGACGTCCTCGCCGACGGGCATGTCCTCAGCGAAGCCGCCACCGGCCGCCGCCGTGCGAACGACGAGCGCAGCGGCGGGCACGTACGGTATCCGCGCACCAGGGCGGACGATGCTCGCGGCCAGTCCCATGTCCAGCGCCGATCTGCTTGCCTCGTATTTCGCCAGCCACGTCCCCCCGTCCTCGTGCGGCACGATCCGGGGGGCGACGGCGGCGACGGCGGGGTCGCTGAAGTGGCGGAGCAACGGGGCAAGCCATCCAGCTTCCGGGACGCAGTCCGAGTCGAGGAACGCCACGAAGGCGGTGTCCACGGCCGCGAGACCGGTGTTCCGCGCAGCACCGGGGCCGCCGCGGCGCTGCCGACCGACGTATCGGGCCCCGCCGCCGGCGGCCGCCTTTGCCACCGCCTTGGAGTCGGCTGAGCAGTCGTCCACGACGATCACACGCAGGCCGCCGATCCCGGCCAGGCACCGCGTTAGCTCGGGTGTCCTGTCCCGGACGGGGATCACGACGGTGACCTCGTCGATCGCAGGGCCACCCCCTGGATCGGGATGCGCCATGCCGAGGTCGAGAAGTCGGCGGGCGAGGGCCTGCGCCGCTGGCCTTTCCGGTACGGGCGTACCGTCCCACCACCCGCTGACCATTGCCGCGGCGGCCGGGCTGAACCGCAGCAACCGGTAAGGGGAGCCGCCGAGGATCACCGTCCCACCTCGCATGGTGGCCAGCCCTGGGTCGGGGCGCAGCCGCATCCCGGCAGGCACAGGCGGCAGCGCAGACGCGGACGGCAGCGCAGACGCGGACGGCTCGCCGTCGGTTCCCGCGGCCCTTCGAGGCTCGCTCACGGCCTTGCCTCTATTGCGTCACTCATCACTTCAACCAGAGGATGCACCAGCAAGGTGCTCGGTTGCGACGCGGGCCGGTTTCCTGTGCAAAAGGGGCGCGCGGCGGCCGTTCACTAGGCGGTTCCTCGCCGTGCTCTTCATCGTTGGCGTGCTCTTCGTTCTTTGGCGTGCTCTTCGTTCTTTGGCGTGCTCTTCATTTTCGCGCTCGACATGCTTGCCGTGCTCTTCGCTCTTCATGCTCGCCGTGCTCTGCTCTTCATGCTCGTGCTCTCCATTCTTGCCATGCTCTTCATCGGCGCCGTGCTCTTAATCCTCGCCGTACTCTTCATCTCAAGCGGACGCGTCGTCCATGTTGCCCTGCAGTGGTCGCTCGGAATGATCCACCCGTCCGAGTCGCCAGACGGCCGAATCTGATCGCTCGCGACACGCCGAATATGACTTGTCGAAAACTTGTATCATTTTATAAAACATACGCTAAACTATTCGATGAGCGTAAACAACACGCACCCGCCCCCTCCTAAGGGAAGGATCGCCGCCCATGCCCGCCACCGCGCAGCCCGCGACCCCGCAGGCCGCCGCGCCGCCCGCCGCGACCCAGCCTGTCGTCGCAGAGCCCGCGGCCGGGCCGCGCAGCGGCGGTGGCGGCGCAGGCACCGGGCAGGGCGTCTGGCTGTGCAGCGGGGATCAGCTTCCCGATCCGCTGTGGGCCGCGTTATCCGGGCAGATCCCCTGGGCCGACCCCAGCGATCTGGACGAACCCGGCGACCTGGACCAACCCGCAGGCGACGGTGATGCCGACGGCGACGGTCCCGGCAGCGGTGATGCCGGCGGCGGTGATGCGGGCAGTGATTGTCCCGGCAGCGGTGATGCGGGCAGCAGCGGTGATGCGGGTCGCGGCGGTCGCGGCAGCGGCGGGGTTGCCGACGGTGCTTGCGGTACCGTCGGGGGTGAGGTGCCGGTGGTGGCCGGGTTCTGCCAGGGCGGGGTGCTGGACAGCCTGCCC